>Ga0181535_10006151_pt1 | contig 12570 bp, 10 predicted proteins | sample PEATcosm2014_Bin_44_FD_119774 | JGI IMG/M metagenome (GOLD analysis project Ga0181535, IMG submission 119774) | Peatland microbial communities from MTU Mesocosm Facility, Houghton, MI, USA - PEATcosm2014_Bin17_30_metaG | ecosystem: Environmental > Terrestrial > Soil > Wetlands > Peat | place...
CGTTGGCTGCGCTGGTACTTTTTTCTCGGCGACTTCCGGATCGGGTGAGCTATCCTTATGATCGTGCCGGGAGGCAACGGCTTTTCGGTCTTCATGTTGATCGAACGATTCAGTGCTGGCCTCGCCCAGTAATTCCTGCAAAATATCGCTTAAAGTTATAATCCCGACATATTCATTGAAGCTGTTGATGACCACTAGCAGATGCTGATTGGTTTCGTTGAGGGCCCTGAGAGCCTGTTCTAGACTATCGTTTTCGTGAACGTAGGCCACTTTTCTTTCAAAAAAGTCCCGCACCTTACCCCCTTTGATAGCTTCAACCGCGACATCTATCGCAAAGGTGCCGACAATATTAGACGGCTGGCCATCATAAACCGGAAAACGGCTATGATTGGTTTTATTCAGCTCATCCAGCAGCACTGGCCCTAAATTGTCGTTGACACTGACCGTCCGCACCCGGCGTTTGGGAACGACTAAATCGCGGACATGATAATCGCCAAACCGGAGCGTTTTACGGATTAACTCCAGATCTTGGTCGCTGATACGGTTGTCGTTTTGCTGTTTCTGGCGCCGTAACAGTTCATAGATGTCTTCCCGTTCGTAAAGCCCAGTATGGGCGATGGCCGGGAAACGGCCGATATAAAAAGCCAGATAGGCCGACACCGGATGTAGCAAGCGCAGCAATCTGACCACGGCCGGAGTACACCAGACCGCCAGATAGGTGCCGACAATGGTTAGGCGGGTCCGGGGTATCCATACAAAAGCCAGCCAGAGGATTAGTACGACCGCCAAAAAACCAATCAGCGACGGAGCCACTCGAGCAAACATCACAATACCGCCAGCTGCACTTAAGCCGACAATTAACCATAGAATCAGTTTCAGCTCGCCGCCGTAGACCTCCGCCGAAAATAAGGTCTGGGCAACTTTATCACCGCCCCGAGCCATCCGTTTCAGTTCCCTTGCCGGAATATAAAAGTAGGTCTTTTCCAAAGTCAGCGCCAGAAGCGCCAACAGTACCAGTAAAATAGCAAAAATGAAAGAACTCATGCTATTTATTATCTTACCACTACTTTGATGATTCAGGCGTGACGTACAACAATCAATGAACAATTAAACAATATTGAATATAAATCATTATCATGCTATAATAGTTTAGTCCTATTAAAATAAAAAAATGAGTGAAACACTAATTGCCGCCGCTCCAACCAATGCCGAAATAGAGGTTGAAAAACCATCTCTATCTTGGCAATCCTATGAGCAACTTACCGGCCCCGAATCAATGTCACAATTTGCGGAGAAGATAGACCGAGAATCGAGATTATTTGATTACGAATCGGAAATAGATAACATTGAGCAAATGGAAACTATTAAGCAACGGCGGGTCAAAGAAATTGTTAGAGATAGCAGGAATAGCGATTCGACAATCGAAACCCATGTCCAACAACTAGCCAAACAGCTTAATGAATTAGAGGTCAGACGAAAAGAAGCCGGAAGATTACATCGATTTATGGAAATGCGTTCACATTTATGGCAAACCAGTAAAAATAAAGTAATGCTGTTTGATGCTTTGGAAGGTGAAATTCAGCCACTAATAGAGGGGATTGTCCACGACACTCCAACTCAGGGAAACCGATTTGTAATCAGCGAGAGATTTATGGAAGCAGCTGATCGAACCAAACCGGTAATTGATATTGACGCCAGAAGAGAACCCATTAAAGTACCGGTAGCGGCTATAGTATCGGCTCAGAGTTTTAAGTCATGGGGAATTGGCCGAGGCGAAGGAGCCACGAAAGACGGTAAAAGCAGTTCGGCCGTCATTCTTGATTATGCACGAGCAAAAGAGATACCGGACATTGACAACGCCATAGCCCTCGTTCAACCTGACGGTAGGGTTATCATTATGACCGAAAATGCACATCGTGTAGCTGCCGCCAAACTAAGGTGGCAAGAATTTATTAACATTAAAAGGCTGAGTGTTTTTCAGGCTAAATGGTCTGTGGCCTAAATTTTGATATTTAAGCCCATTTATTTGACTTAACCTAAAATGCCAAGTTAACAGATTGTAACGCCATTGCTTATGCTATACTTACCACGTCATGATCTGTATCGGTTGCGGTTCAGCCATAGAAACAGAGTCTACTGGCTTCGTTGTTTGCCCTAAATGCCATGCCGTTAATATTGAGGGGAGTAGCTCTCTGCTAAGCCAAACTTCGACTCCATTAGCAGCCCCATTGGTTATTGCTCCAGATTCCAATACTAATAACTCGCCCACTGTATTGCCTGCAATGATATTCCGGCATACCGCCAAAAAGCTAGTGTTGTTGTCAAGTACGATAGTTATTATCATCTTGGTGGCGTTTTTATTAATCTACTCAGTTACCCAAAACAACCAATACAATTCCGAATATAAACTAGCTAACGCCGATATTACCAAGGGCCAATATGCAACTGCGCTAACACTGTTAAATAAAGCCTCCAAGCTTTTTATATCACCTTCAGACCATCAAAAAATTTCGCAGCTGATTAATCAAGATAACAACTGGATTACTGACGCCAATGAATTACAGCAAGCTCAAGGACTCGTCAAAAAACAGGATTTCAAGGATGCTGTGACCATTTTAGGCAAAATCTCCAAATCTTTTCCGGGTATTAGTGAAGTGACATCTGAACAGAAAACAATCGCAAGTGACCAAGCGACAATTGCCGCTGCGCAACAGGCAGCCGCTGCGCAAGCTGCTGCCCAGGCAGCCGTGCAAGCGGCAGCAAAGGCGGCGGCGGAAAAAGCCGCACAACAAGCGGCAGCTGAAGAGGCAGCTAAACTAGCGGCTGAAAAAGCCGCTCAACAGGTTGCTTCTAACCAATCCGGTCCATCCGGTACAAACCCTTCATCTGCACCTTCTTTTTCCTCGAGCCCACCCACACCTGTTGGTTCTACTATCTATTCTTGGGCCGGCGAGGACTTCAGTACAAATTCCACTAGTATATCTGTTGATATTACACAAGAGCAGCCGACAATAAATAGTTTTATCTCTCACTCGGTGATGCAAATTTATCTAGTCGGAACTGGTAACTGGCATGATTTAGAATTTGGCTGGATTGTTTCAGATCAAATCAACGGTGATTATTTACCTCACCTTTTCAGCTATGTTGACGGAATCCAAGCATCACAAGGCTGCGGCTACTATAATGGCTGCGGTTTTGTACAAGTTTCCAGTACCGTCAAAATGGGCGAGGCGGTATCTGTTGGTCAGACAGGCAACTACAAACTAAGTTATTCAAACGGCAACTGGGACTTTTACTACAACGGTGTTCTTGTTGGCTATGTACCAGATAGCGCATTTGCTGGAGGATTAGGCCCAGTTACGGGCGTCGATATTTATGGCGAAGTTGAAAGTGACCAACCCACTGAATGTCTTCAAATGGGTAATGGGCTTTCCGCAACCAGTGCCGGGGCCGCCTCATTCAGCAATATCCAATTTGGGGGCGCTGCCAACCTTTTCTGGTACTATCAAACCCCACCGTTTTTAATTGGTAACGCTCCATCCTCTAACGGATTTACAGTAGGCGGTTCTTCAGGTTGTTAGTTGGGCCATTGGCTATCCCAACATAGATATTTATAAAATATCTATAATGAACCTGTTATGATATTGCGATCTTTAGATATAGGCTACTAGAATAATTCAGCTAAAAACCAGTATTGTATACTAACTATGTAAGTGAGGAGAATCACCGATTATGTCTAGAAATTTTTGGATTGCTCTGGCGATAATTGCAGCTATTTTAGTGGGCATTGTAATTGTTACTAATCATGATAAAACCCCGGGCAGTAATACTGTTGGTCAGGCCACTCAACACGTTGAGGGTAATAACACTAAAAATGTAACTTTAATTGAGTACGGCGATTACGAATGCCCGGTTTGTGCGACCTTTTATCCGGTAGTTAAACAAGTGGTTTCACAATATTTTAATGACATTAAGTTTCAGTTCCGCAATTTACCGCTAACTCAAATTCACCCTAACGCCTTTGCCGGTGCACGGGCAGCTGAAGCAGCCAGCGACCTGGGTCAGTTTTGGCAAATGCACGATTTGCTATACCAAAACCAAAGCCAGTGGGCCACTTCATCTAATCCTTTAAGCTTCTTCGATATCTACGCAGCTCAGCTGAATTTAAGCGTCAGTCAATTTAACTCTGACTACAACAGTGATCAGGTCAACAATGCCATTAATGCCGATGTTTCAGCTTTTGATCAAACCGGCGATGAAATGGCTACCCCAACCTTTATTTTGGACGGAAAGACCCTCGATAACACTAACCTAATCGGTTCTAACGAAGAGCCGAGTTTGACCGCTTTTGCCAACATTATTCAAGCTGAGATTGCCAAGAAGAGTAGCTAGTCAGAGGCTTAGTATTGTAGGAACTGTTGCCAAGCCGGACGGTTAACTATGACGCGTACCGGCAATGGTTTGTCGTTGATGATTTTTATTTTGATTGGCATCTCACGTTACTCCTTATATAACGATCAATTACCTTGAGCGAACAGACCTCACAAAAGGTTATGATAAGTTACTTAATTTTTGTTAATTTTTTGTCTCACCTAAAGCGGCGTCTCGCTAACCACTTTATTGAATTACGAGCGTAGTCTAACGAAATACACTTATGCTTGTCAAGAAGATTATTGATAGGAATACTTAGATCATGCTTTTGTTTAACCAAAAATATTAGGGTATAGTGATTTTCAATCATGTCTAGTAATGAACAACTGATTCCAACCCCCAACTTGATAAGCCCAGAATATATGGATAATGGGCAGGTAGAATCAATGACCTCCAGATTGACTAATTCCCCCAACTTACGGTTCCGCTTAAGAGATGCGCTACATACTTTAGACATCGGTCCCGCTGAATCCCTGCCCTACGGCTATCACCATAGACCATATGCTCTATTAAAGTATCTTTACCGGGACTTTGGTATTGATTATGACCCTGATGAGCATAGCCCTCAAACTGAAACAAGCGAGACTTTAGGGGGAACATTACTGAATGGCTGTGCAGAACTTCGTAGTGACATGATTCGTGCATTTGACCTAAAAGCAACCGCCGAAACAACGGGTATAGCTAATTTTCGTAAATTACCTGCCCTATTCCAGTATGTAGCTGCCTACAAAGTGATGGATCATCTCTTTCAGATTGGGCACTACTTCACATCATCTGATCGTCGTGAAAGATTGAGGTCTTATTTTAGCGATCATTTAGGCATACCAGTACCTGCAACTGAGGACATCTTACAAAGTGCTGCAATTGTTTTCGCTAATGATACTATTCTTGCTGCTATAAAATACGGTGATGACGACAGTAATATCGATGCAGCCAGAGTAGAAAAAAATATATTAATGGGTCCTGTTGGTCCTGAAAACGGATTGCATCTCGGTTATGACTTAGAGCAAGGAGTAGTCGATAGTTTTTATTATTATTTTTCGCACTTCATGGTTGATGTATTGCGTCAACCCAAAGATCGGGGCTGGATGGATGAACGTGATAAACGAGAGTACAGAGAATTTTGGCCTAAAGTAAACGGCATATTAAGTCGAGCCATATCGATTACCGGTAAGCCTGAGTCAGAACAATCAATGTGGAGTAGCTACCTGTTCGGTAAGGCCGTTTTTGCTAGTATGTTTGAACCACACACGGTTGAAGGATATGATGGCGGAATAGATGAGCTGGGCAGCTGGAAAGAACCGCTAAAGGACGAGGAGCACGTCGATCGGTTGAAGAGGGCCAATTCATGGCTAGATATTGCCAGTGAACAGGGTTTTAATGTTAGGGGTCTGGATCTGGCTAGACAAGCGTTCGCGTTCGATTTAATTAACCAAATGGATATGGAAATTGCTCGTGGTAGTAAGAATGTACGTTTCGTGCGACTGGAAGTGATAGCAAAAATCATTAATGATATGCGTCGATCCAACCCTGATTTATCGGAAGCTATTTTTGAACGTAGTCCGTTGCTTAAAAGATCACTTGAGCATCAAATGGACCCATGGGGTTTCAAGTTCGGGACTAGATACCCAGAAATATAGCAACTTCAATCAAATCATCAGTTATTGTGTTATCCTATACAATAGTAAGCATAAGATAAACAAAAAAGCGTTTTTAAAATGTTAAGTTCTGACGGTATATTTCTGCAACTGAGCCTGATTATTGTGGTTGGTGCGGTCGTTTCGCTGATAATGCGACTGCTGCGTCAGCCGTTAATTTTAGGCTATATCTTTACCGGACTAATGGTTGGGCCGGCCGCTTTTAACTTGATTCACTTAAATACTTTTAATGACTTTGCCAGCATCGGTATTGCTCTGCTGCTCTTTATTATCGGGTTGGGGATGAACGTTTCGGTCATTAAAAAACTGGGTGGAACGGTCTTTTTGGCGACCACCGCCGAATTAGTTTCGGTCGGGGTAGTTGGTTTCTTAGTCAGTACGGCATTGGGTTTCAGCCGCTGGTCGTCGGTGATTATCGGACTAAGCCTGTTTTTCAGCAGCACCATTATTATCGTTAAGATCTTAACCGATAAAAAAGAACAAAGCCGGCTGCACGGACAAATTGCCATCGGAATTGTGCTGTTTGATGACATTATTGCCACCATTGCTCTGCTGTTTGTCTCGGCTGCTAAAAATCATACCTTAGGTTTATCGCAGCTCGGTATGCTGGCCTTGCAGGGATTTCTACTGGCAGCGCTGCTAATTATTGCCAGTACTCAGATATTACCGCGCCTGGTTAAGTTGATGGCCTCTTCGCAGGAAATGTTGTTTTTGTTCGCTGTCGGCTGGGGATTTGGTATTGCCAGCCTGTTTGAGATTGCCGGTTTTGATATTGAGATCGGGGCTTTGTTTGCCGGCGTATCTTTAGCCAGCCTGCCCTATGCTCAGGAGATTGAGGCCCGGTTAAAACCGCTGCGGGATTTCTTTGTGGTGCTGTTTTTTATTGTGCTGGGCCAAAGCCTCAGCCTGCACGGCGTTCAGCAAGCCATCATACCGGCTCTTTGTTTATCGGCAGTAGTGCTGCTGATCAAGCCGGCGACTATCATATCAACACTCGGTTCGCTGGGTTATTCCAAACGGGTCAGTTTTATGACCGGGGTGAATTTAACCCAGGTTGGCGAGTTCTCCATTGTCTTAGCAGTACTGGCGGTCAGCACCGGACTGGTCGCAAAAAATGTCAGTACGGTAATCACGTTAGTGGCCATCATTACTATTGCCTGCGCATCTTATTTGACCCATTACGACAGTTTCTTATTTAAACTGTTTGATAAGATCCCGTTCCGTTTGTTTGATCGAGCTGCCCGAAGAAACGAAAAACGGCCCAAGCCAGGCTATGAGCTTATTTTATTCGGCTACCAGAAAGGCGGTCATGAATTTATCAAGACCTTTCAGCAACTGCGACACCGTTATGTGGTAGTTGATTACGACCCGGCAATTGTCGAACTGCTTAATGACAAACATATTCCCTGTCTATATGGTGATGCTACCGATACTGAATTGCTGGACGAGATTGGCATGACCAGCGCCAAGCTGGTGATTAGCACCATTACTGATTTTGAGACCAATCAGCAGCTGGTGCGGCATATGAATCTATATAACCCGGAAGCAGTCATCGTCTGTAATGCCAATAGCTATGAAGAGGCCCTCCAACTTTATGAACTAGGCAGCAGTTATGTCATCATCCCCCACCACGCGTCCAGTGAGCAACTGGGAGCATTAATTGAACGAAACGGTATCGATAAACGTCATTTTGACCGCTACCGCTCACAACACCTTAAAGAGATGGAAATCGACCATCCGTTGTCGGTGGCTGAAGAAGCGGCTTAAACAGTCGAGCTGCGACCAACCGAGCTAGGGCATAAAAACCAAACAATGCGGCTGTATAAAAGGCGTCGCTAAAGGCGGTGTTACGGAAAAACGGCAGAGCCATTTCATAGCATAGCCCCAGTCCAGCTAAGCTATGGGCGTACATACCGCTCCATAGCCAAACCGCAAAATTAGTGACACCAAAGAAAAAGACTGAAGCAGCAACGGTTAGGCTAGCACCGCGCCGCCAGTTGGGATGCCTTAAATAAAAACTACTAGCTAAGGCGATTAGCACATAACAAATCCAGATGACTGGCATGATATTGTAAAACCCGATCACGGCATCGGAAATAATCATGGCCAAAAGCGGCACCCAGAGACCTAATTTACGCGGCAGCATGGCACCGCCAAAAATAGCTACGGCAGTGACCGGCGCAAAATTAGCCGGATGTGGCAGCAGCCTGAGCAACACTGCCAGCCCCACTAAGCCCAGGGCAATTGTAATATTCAAGTGTTTTTGACTCATGATTCCAGCTTCCAGGTTAGGGTCTGACCGTTTTTAGTGACATAAACCCCGGCCCCGACACTCGATTCTTTGCCGTTAACATAAAAGATCCAATATTTGGAACTACTGCTGGCGGTACCGTTGATGGTCGTCACGAAGTCGCCAAACGAATAATGAATAACTTTGACCGAGGCATAGCGTTTCAGAAGACTGAGCGCCGTGACGCCGTTTTGGCCGCGGTAGCTGATCTGGGTGGTTTGATGTTGGGTGTTAACTACGGTTTGGACGCCGTTATTTGATAACTTAGCCGTCAGGGCCCAGCCACCCAGACCGATAACAAGCACCGCTAAAATTATTGTTAATACGAATGTTTTGGTTTTGGGCAGAGCTACTCGGCTCATAAAATCTCCTTACACTGAGAAATCCAAAGCCATAGAAGATGTTATGTTTGTTGTCATCTAATCCTGCTCGAGATCACCCTAGTGGGTTAAGAACGCTGTATCGGACTCTCCTTTTTCAGGTAAACCGTTGCGGCACAGTTCCCGATTGGCACGGGATTCCAGCGTTAATTTGTTAAGTATTTAGTAGTATAGCAGCCGAATAAGGCACTAGATATAGTATTTTTAAGTACATTTAGATCACTGTTTAATAACTAAAGTAAATGAAAGCTTTCCACAATAGAGGTAAAGAAAGAGTAATCTGGCGTGTAGTTGTTGTCGGTATAAACCAGTAAAACATTATGCGCCCCGCTAGTGAGCCCGGTTAGCGTAATCGGATTAGTGGCAGCACCAATGCCTACGACGTCGCGTTCGTAATTGGCAGTGTCACATAAGAAATTCACCCCATCCCACTTAGCGGCGATAGTGCCGTTTTGGGCCGATTGCGCGGTTGGAGTAGTAAAGGTGGTGCAGTTATCTGAGACTGAGCCAATAACTTCCAGTTGATCGCCATTAATTTCAACCGGCAGCAATCGATTAAAAGCCATACCCTGAGGCAGTCGGTCGATATAGACGTCAATCCGCCGAGTACTGTCGTCGCCAGTCCCCTGCCAACTGTAAACTTCTCCGACAGGGTTGACGTTCGTGGCTGAATGCCAGTTAGATGGCAAAGTAAAACTGAAATCGTGCTCTTTTATAGTTTGAGTGGAAGGGTTATTGGCCGAATAATATTGAGAATGAGCTTTGGATTGGTTTAAAACAGTATTAGATTGCAGGTCTTGAAGAGCAATCATCACACCGACCACAATCAAGCCTAATAAAACAACCCCAATGATGATGTAGAGCCGGTAATGATGTTTGATTTGATGTCCGATTCGATACATAAACACCCATCTGTTTACATGGTTTATTTATCTAGATCATGAAAAGTTGTTTCACTTTAGGCTAACAGTCCTTTTTTTAAGAGCATTCAACCTGGGCTGAAAGCTTTGAGCAGCAGCGGTCAGACCGAGCACATTTAAAGCGCCGACTAGAACGTACAAACTATCCACTTGAGATTCTTGAAGCAGATCGCTGGTTTGTTCAGCCTGAGCAAAGGCATGATTGATTTTCTCAACCAACCATTTTTCATCGGCCGTTTCAATTTGGTTAGTAGACAGCGGTTTGTCTTCGGTCGGGCTAGTCAACTCCAGCGACCGAGCTGAATAATCACGCTTTTTTAGATGGCCTCGGCGGATCAGGCTGTTAATGTGCAATGCAACCGTGGCGACCGAAGTGTAGTTCAGTCCGCCCATGATTTCTCGATAGCTGGGGCTATAGCCATGCTCAATAATAAACTGCTGGATATAGTTCAGTAGTTGCCGCTGCTTTTTGGTCGGCCGAATAATCTTGGCTGTTTCTGTTTGTTTTTCGTTCATATTCGTATCTTAACTACTGCGTTTAAATTACGCAAGCTATGGCTGCTAGACCCCACCATAAGTAGGCCAGAGTGTCATCAGCCCAGACATGACTAAGTAAACCGACGAAGCTGATGCCGATAAGAGCCGCCAGTAAACCAATGGCCAGGGCATGATCACGGCGCTGCCATAGTTTCATCCCCACCGCTATGTTAATTGCTAAGAATAGGAAAAGGCCGATCCAGCCGGTTTCTTGTCCGATTTGAATAAAGTAGTTCTCGGCAATCCGGGCCTGAGCTTTAGTGTTATAGACTGAAGCCGGTCCGGCTGTCCCCGGACCATGTCCGAGCGGATCATGGATAAGATCATGTAATCCGCTAGCTAGGGCCGAGGCATGACCCTGGTTGGAGTTAGTAGCTACCGCCGAATTGGTTTGGGTATGTAGAAAAATGTTTTGAAAAGTGGTGTTATGACGAAATGCCAGGGCTGTTCCGCCGGCTACTACGATAATCACCGCAGCCCCTACGAAGGCGATTTTACGAACCTTTTGGTTTTTTAAACTTACCCAGAGCAGTAACGCGACGCTAAGTACCAGGCCGATCCAGGCTGCCCGGGAAAAGCTGAAAATCAGAGCTAATAATCCGGTGGCAGCTAGTGGGACTAGCCACCACTGTTTCTTTTTTTGCCAGTATGCCAAAGCCAGACTTAAAACGACCAGTAGATAAGCTCCCAGCGGATCGGCACCACGCAGAGTCGACATAATCCGAAGAAAGTGAATGTTGCTGTTAATATCTTCGTAGGGAAAAATGGTAGCCGAACTGTAACCGAAGTGCGTTAAAAAATTATAAGGCAAGATAAAATACTGCAGTAGCCCAAATGCGATGACGATAGCTGCCGGCCAAAATACCAACTTAGCCCAGTGCGCTTGCAGTCTGGGGTAGCTGGCGGCAATGACCCAGACAATGCCAAAAAAGACAAAATAACGACAGTTGCTGACTAGTCCGTAGCCTAATGCTTTAAGGCTGACTTGGTGGGTTAAATAGGCGACTAAGCCCCAAACGAGCTGGACCAACAAAAAAGCGGTGATCAGCCAGGCCAGTTTGGAATGAATTATCCGCTGCCGCAACTGAGCCTGCTTAAACAATAATAAGACCGCTCCCAGCCCCAAGGGTATCAACAGGCATTCCTTCCATAACCGCAGTATCGTATAATGACCGATTAACCGGGACAGCCAAACCGTTAAAATAGCGTGAAACGGGATCAAAATTAAGATCGCCGCAATGACTATCAGTAAAGCTTTGGTGAGTTGATGATCCAGTTTTTGCTCAAGCATAGGTGTATTATTTAGTATAGTCTATGAAAAACAATGCCTCACTGATCTATAGTGTTTTTCTGGTAGTGGGTGATTTTTTGGCGGTGGTCGGATCCTTTATCGCCGGTTACGGGCTGCGGGCGGCCAGTAATGTGCCGGTGTACCATCCGATCCCGGCCCACACTTTTATTAGTACCTTCTTGTTAGTTCTGCCTTTTTGGATTATCGTCTTTGCCCTGCTTGGTCTTTATAACAGCACCATCTACGAACGACGGTTCAGCGAATTGCCACGGCTGCTGTTTGGCTCGTTTATCGGTTTAACCTTTCTGATTTTTCTAAATTTTGTCAGCGTCAAACCAATCTTTCCCTCCAAGTTGGTGCCGATCTACGGCTTTGCTTTTGCTTTTGTGATTTTAGTCATTTACCGTAATCTGGCCCGTTGGGTCCGCAGTTTGCTGTTTGGTTATGATATCGGCCTAAACCGGGTGCTGGTGGTCGGTAATAATCAGGTGGCCCATGATCTAATCGAAGCTTTGGATAACTCTAGGCGATCCGGCTATAAAATTGTCGCGGTCATTGGCGGCAAACAAGCACTTGGAAAACGCCACCTGCCGTTATTCGGACGTTTCAGTCAATTCTTAGAGGCTTACCCTGAACCTAATTTACACAGTATTTTGCAAACCGAACTCTACGCTGACGAATCTCGCAATTCCGAAATTTTAACCTATGCCCAGGAACACCATGCTACTTACCGCTTCGTGCCGGCTAACGGCGAGTTGTTTGTCGGTAATGTTCAGGTTGAACTGTTCCAGGGCTCGACCCCGGTCATTATCGTACATCAGACCGCTTTACTAGGTTGGGGTAAAGTCGCCAAGCGTTTATTTGACCTGGTGGTCGGCGGCATCGCTTTTATTATTGCCCTGCCAGTCATGGGGGTAATTTGTCTGATCCTGATAGTCTTTGATCACGGTGACCCGCTCTTTGCTCAAGTCCGCCTATCCCGCTACGGCGAGACTATCCGGATTTATAAACTGCGTACTCAGCTTCATGCCTATCACCGGATGACTCCGGAAGAAGGCTTTGC
>Ga0181535_10006166_pt1 | contig 12540 bp, 8 predicted proteins | sample PEATcosm2014_Bin_44_FD_119774 | JGI IMG/M metagenome (GOLD analysis project Ga0181535, IMG submission 119774) | Peatland microbial communities from MTU Mesocosm Facility, Houghton, MI, USA - PEATcosm2014_Bin17_30_metaG | ecosystem: Environmental > Terrestrial > Soil > Wetlands > Peat | place...
GAGGATGTGCGCCTTCTCGGTCCCGACGCCCGCAAGCAGAATCTCGTAGTTCGCATGCGCGCTGCGGGCCAGTCAACTGAGAAGCCGGTCCTCTTCCTTTGCCACATCGACGTCGTGGAGGCGCTGCGCTCCGACTGGCACACGGATCCTTTCGAGTTTGTCGAAAAAGACGGCTACTACTACGGACGCGGCACGCAGGACATGAAGGACTCCGACGCCGCGCTGGTGTTTACCTTTCTGCGCCTGCATCGCGAGGCCTACAAGCCGCACCGCGATCTCGTTCTAGCTCTAACCGCCGATGAGGAAGGCGGAAAATTCAATGGCGCCGATTGGCTCGTGCGCCAACATCGCGATTTGGTCGACGCCGCCTTTGTCATCAATCCCGACGCGGGCGGCGTGGAACTCGATCACGGACACACCATTGTCGCCGATGTCGAGGCCACCGAAAAGGTCTATTCGGATTTTCAAGTCACCGCAGTCAATCGCGGCGGCCACAGCTCCCTTCCGCGCCCCGATAACGCCATCTACGAATTGACTGCGGCGCTCAACAAGCTCGCGGCCCACTCGTTTCCATTCGAACTGAATGAGGTAACGCGCACTTACTTCGAAAGCCTCTCCAAACGGGAAGCGGGACAGACTGGGACCGACATGCGCGCCATATTGGCTACTCCGCCCGATCTCGCGGCCGCTGCCCGTCTCAGTGCTGAACCTAGCTTCAACTCCAACTTCCGCACTACCTGCGTTGCCACGCGCCTCTCCGGCGGCCACGCCAACAACGCGCTTCCACAGACTGCGCAGGCCAACGTGAATTGCCGCATCTTTCCCGGCCACTCGCCGGAGGAGATTCGCAGGCAGCTCATCGCGGTGTTTGCTGATCCGCAACTCAGCGTGAAATATGTCTCCGACGCCGGCGTCGTCGCTGACACCGCACCGGAACGCAAAGCGATGGCGCCGCCCGCGCCGATCAAGGAAGTCTTCGATCCGCTCACTCGAATCACACAGGAAATCTGGCCGGGCACCCCAGTCACACCCGTGATGGAGAACGGGGCCAGCGATTCCATTTACTTCGCGCAGGCCGGCATTCCCAGTTACGGCTACTCCGCTATCGCCCTCGAACGAGACGATGATCGCGCCCATGGCCAGGACGAGAGACTGCCCGTTGACTCGTACTGGAAATCGCTAGACTTCTTCTACGCCTTCGCGAAAGAGCTGGGCGGCCAATGAGGGAGCTGCGACGTTCTTCGCAAGGACCGGCCGCAATTAGGATGATGTCGTGGCGCAAAGCCGCCGCGAGGTTAAGGAGACCCGACGGTGCCGGGGAAGATTGAACTATTGCTAGGGCCGATGCGAAGCAACAAAACGGCTGAGCTGTTGCGCCGCGCGGAAATGCGTCGCGAATACGCTCGGCAATACGTTCTGGTCCTCAAGCCGAGCGACGATACAAAAGGCGGGCCCGGTGTTGTCGAGAGCCGCAATCCAAAGGGCTACGCCAAGATGGAAGCCCTCGAATTCAATGCCCGCGACCCTTGGGAAGTCCTTCCGGCCATCGACGACCTCGAAAGCCGCATTGGGAAGCGTATCGAATGTATTGCAATTGACGAAGGTCAGTTCGTCGACGACCTATTTCTGTTTACAAGACATCTGCTCGATGGCGGCCACGATGTGCTCGTCGCTGGCCTCGATCTTGATTTTCGCGCAATTCCATTTGGCGAAATGCTGAACCTGCACTGGCTCGTCAACGCCTATGGCGGCACCGTGACCGAGTGCATGGCTTACTGCAGCTGCGGAAACCGCGCACTGTACTCGCAGCGTCTGATCGAGGGGAAACCCGCACCCTACGACAGCCCCATAACGATGCCAGGTGACTCGTACGAGCCACGGTGCGCCGAGCATTTTGTCCTGCCTGGCCAGCCGCATTGATCACGAAAGGACTGCAAACAAGATGAGCGCCGACAAGCGTGTTGCTGTCATTACCGGCGGAGCGCAGGGCATTGGACGCCGCACCGCGGAGCTGTTTGCAGAGCGCGGTTACCGTGTTGCCATCGTCGATCTGCGTGAACCTGCCGAGACCATCAAAGCCATAAAAGCCAAGGGCGGAGGTGCATTTGCATACTCTGCCGACATTACCGATGAAGCTGCGGTGACCCTCTTTGCTCAAAAAGTCTTCGACTGCTACGGACGCGTCGACGTGTTGGTGAACAACGCCGGCATCAGCCTTATTTCTCCTGCGGAGGAAACAAGCTTTGCCGACTACCGCCGCGTGATCGACGTCAATCTGGTTGGGCCATTTTTACTTTGCCAGGTCTTCGGCAAGAAGATGCTTAAGGCGGGCAGCGGTTCCATCGTCAACGTGGCTTCGGTTGCGGGACTCCTCGGCGTCTCTGATCGGGCCGCTTACAACGCATCGAAGCACGGGCTCATCGGTCTTACGCGGACACTCGCTGCCGAGTGGGGAGGGCGCGGCATTCGCGTAAATGCTGTTTGCCCCGGCTGGGTCAAGACCGAGATGGACGTGGCCGATCAGGCGGGTGGCAGCTATTCCGACGCCGATATCACAGGCCGTGTTCCTATGGGCCGCTTCGCCACGCCCGACGACATCGCGCATGCCATCGCCTTTCTGGCCGACGACGGCGAGAGCGGCTTCATCAACGGGCATGCGCTTTCGGTCGACGGCGGCTGGGCCACCGACGGAAGCTGGGAATCGTTGCGCCTGCGCAAACGGTAGGAATTCGCGATCGGCCCTAATCACTGTTCAAGCGCTTTGCCTTGCGCGAAGCGCCATTCGCCCCCGCGCAGGGCCGCTGGTAAACTTGGAATTGATGATCCTCCCGTTCGTCCGCGAGATTTTCGCGGAGCTGGAGCACTCCTCGGCATTTGAACGCGTACAGAGGCACCTGAACCTCGGTACGGGGCGTAGGCGTGTGTCTGGACTCACTGCGACTGCTCGCTCCCTCTACGTTCCACTGCTCGCGCGTGCTGCCCGTCAGCCCGTCATTTTGATCGTTGCCGACAACAAGGCCGCCGAAGCTCTTGAGCCCACATTGCGCGCGGGCTGCGAGCTGACTGGGGCGATCGATCCCAACCGCGTGGTGCGATTCCCAGCCCACGACGTGCTTCCGTTCGAAAATCTTTCGCCGCATCCCGATGTACAGGAGCAGCGTGCTGCCGCCCTTTGGAAGCTGGCCACTGGCGCTGTCTCCATCCTCATTGCGCCCGCCGAGGCTGCGGCGCTCAAGCTTTTCGATCGCGACTACTATGCGAGTCTCGCTGTCACTCTGCGCCGAGGCGAAGAGGTCGATGTCGAAGTGCTCACCGCGCACCTGGCCAACGTAGGCTACACACGGATGGACCTCGTCGAGATGCCCGGCCAGTTCACCCGGCGCGGCGGCATCCTCGATGTTTATTCGCCCGAATCCGATCGCCCCGTACGGATCGAGTTCTTCGGCGACGAAATTGAAACCATCCGCAAGTTCGATCCTGAGACACAGCGCTCGCAGGCCGGTCTCGATGAAACGCAGATTTCGCCGCTGACTGAAACACCAGTCACCGAGCACCTGCTCGCAGCGGTCAATGCGCGCCTCAGTCGCCAGCGCATCAACGTCGAAGGTGCGGGCGAGGACGAAGAGATGGCCGCCGAAATGGCCGCGGCCGGCGGTGTCAGCGTCTTTCCGGGATGGGAGTTTTTCAGCTCTGTTGCTGGCGCTGAAACCAATCTGCTAAAGCTCCTGCCCAAGAGCGTTCTTTTTGTGGATGAGCCGGCGATGGTGAGCAATCAGATCGACCGCTGGTGGAACAAGGTCGAACAGCGCCACGAGCGCAGCGGTATCGGCTCGCTCATTCGGCCCGAAGACATTTATCTCCGCCCCGAGATTTTGCAGGCGATGCTTGGATCGCATCCCGGCCTCGATCTCGATCAGCTCGGAGCTGTCGATGTGCTCGAAGAAGACAACACGCTCGGGGAAATCGCGCTCAACTCCAGGCCCACGTTCCGTTTTCACGGATCGATCCCCGCGCTGACGGAGCAGTTGCGCAACCTGATGGTTTCAGAACAGCGCATCGTTTTGGCCGTGCCCACGCAGGGCGATGTGGAACGCATGGCCACCGTGATGCGCGAGTATCAGATCCCATACAGACTCGGCAGCCGCCCGTCGCACGCCTCCAGCGAAACGATGTTCGACGAGGCAAGCTACCTTGCCGGCGATCTGCGCGTTCCGGTGATTGTCCGCACGCAGATTGCCTCTGGCGTCAGTTTTCCCGAAGCGAATCTTGTCGTATTCGGCGCCAACGATCTCTCCGACGAAGCCGACATCATGGCGCGACCTGAGCCCAAGCGCTCGAAGACTGCTGCGTTCGTTTCGGACTTTCGCGATCTTGCGATGGGTGATTATGTGGTGCACGTCGAGCACGGCATCGCGCAATTCCAGGGGCTCAAGGAAATTGTTCAGGATGGCCTCTCGGTCGAATTCATGATTCTCGAATTCGCCGAGCAGGCCAAGCTTTACGTGCCACTCACTCGCCTGGACCTGATTCAGAAATATCGCTCGACCGACTCGGGCCCCGCACCGGTCTTGAATAGACTGGGCTCGCAGCAATGGGGCAAGACGAAGGCCCGCGTGCGCAAGGCCATGCAGGATATGGCGGCTGAGCTGCTCAAGCTCTACGCGGAGCGTCACACGGCCCCAGGTACGGCATTTTCACCTGACAACGAATTTCAGCGCGAATTTGAAGGCTCCTTTGACTACCGAGAAACCGACGACCAGCTTACCGCGATTGCCGCCATCAAGCAGGATATGGAAGCCAACACGCCGATGGACCGCCTGCTCTGCGGCGACGTAGGCTACGGCAAGACCGAAGTCGCCATGCGCGCCGCTTTCAAGGCCGTGCAGGACGGTAAGCAGGTGGCTGTTCTCACGCCCACGACCATTCTCTGCTTCCAGCATTTTGAAACTTTCAAGCGCCGTTTCGCGCAGTTTCCCATCCACGTTGAAATGATCTCGCGTTTTCGCTCGCCCAAAGAGCAGAAGGCAATCCTCGAGCGCGTCGAAGCTGGAAAAGTGGACATTCTTATCGGCACACATCGCGTGCTCTCGAAGGACATCAAGTTCCAGGATCTCGGCCTCCTCGTCGTCGATGAAGAGCAGCGTTTCGGCGTGCGGCACAAGGAGCGGCTGAAACAAATGCGCAAGGAGATCGATGTCCTCGCCATGTCCGCAACGCCGATTCCGCGCACGCTGCACATGTCTCTTGTCGGCCTGCGCGACATGAGCGTGATTGAGACGCCGCCGAAGGATCGGATGGCCATCCAGACCGTCGTCGCCAAGTTCGACGAGAAGTTGGTGCGTTCGGCAGTTGAGGTGGAGCTGGAGCGTGGCGGCCAAGTCTACTTCGTTCACAATCGCGTCGAGTCCATCTATGAGATTGCTGCGCGTATTCAGGAACTGGTTCCAGCCGCGCGCGTCGTCGTGGGTCATGGCCAAATGGGGGAAACCGAGCTGGAACGCGTCATGCTCGCCTTCATGAACCACGAGTACGATGTGCTCGTCGCAACCACGATCATCGAAAATGGACTCGACATCCCCCTCGCCAACACGATCCTCATCAATCGCGCCGACCGGCATGGTCTCAGCGAACTTTATCAACTGCGCGGGCGCGTCGGCCGCTCCAATCGCCGCGCGTATGCGTATCTACTCATTCCTTCGGAGAAGGAATTAAGCGATGTTGCACGCCGACGTCTAGCCGCGCTTAAGGAGTTCAGTGATCTCGGCGCAGGTTTCAAAATCGCCGCTCTCGATCTTGAATTGCGCGGAGCGGGCAATATGCTTGGTGGCGAGCAGAGCGGACACATCGAGGCAGTCGGCTTCGAACTCTACACTTCCATGCTGGAGGCTGCCGTTAAGGAGATGAAGGGAGAGGGTACAGAAGAGCGGCCATCCGCGCAACTCAATCTCGGCATCGCTCTCCGCATCGACGAGAGCTATGTCGGCGAAGAGAACCAGCGCCTGCGGCTTTACAAGAAGATCGCGGGCGCTTCGAGCGAGAAGGCCATAGCGGACCTGCGCGCGGAGATGGAAGATCGTTACGGACCGCTTCCCGACTCGACCGTTTACCTGCTTGAAGCAGCCACCCTGCGGCTCAAATGTGAACGCTTGGGCATCGCGCAGATTGACCGCCGTCGCTCGGAATTGCAGATCCGGTTCACTGAGAATGCGCAGGTGGATCCGCAGCACCTGATGCGCCTGGTGGCACGCAATGCGAAGCGCGGCGCCCAATTCACGCCGCAGGGCGTCCTTAAACTTCCCTTAAGCTCCTCCCGACCGGACGAAGTATTGCTCGAAATCCGTGAATTGCTTGCCAACCTTGCGCCAACGCCAGTAAACGTATAGGTGCCTCACTCCATCACACGAGGGAATGTGAAAAAACTAGCCGCACTGTTTGTCCTTGGAGCCTCTATGTCCGCCGTCGTAGTTAACGCCGAAAAGGAAAAGCTTGCCGAGGTCTATTGGAAGAAAGTTTTTGTCCATGCGTCGGATGAATACTTCGACGAGGTTTATTTTCCGTATCAGCCCACGCAGGGCACGTCGGCCGGCTATCACCAATACGATGCGAAGATCGAAGACTTCAGCGTAGCCACAGTCAACGCCGAGATTGCGGCGCTTGAGAAATTCGAAAAGCGGTTTCAGCAGATGCGCACGAAGGCCTCGTTTGACCAAGCTACGCGCGGCGATTGCGACATGGTGCTGGGTAACATCCGATCCACTCTGCTCACATTGCAGACAATTCGCCCTTGGGAAAAGGACCCTGACTTCTATTCAACTATCCTGACCAATGGTGCGTTCACTATCATGGAGCGCAAGTTCGCTTCTCCTGACGACCGTCTCCACTCCCTTGTCGCGCGCGAAAGGTCAATTCCGGCACTGCTTGACGAGGCGCGCGTAAATCTCAAAAATCCCCCGCACATCTACACCGAGATTGCCATCGAACAGCTCCCCGGCATCATCCATTTTTTTGAGAACGATGTGCCGGCCGCCTTTACCGACGCCAAGGACTCCGCGCTGAAAGAGGAATTTGCGCATACCAATTCCAGCGTCATCGCCGCGCTCAACAGCTATCTTGACTGGGTCAAGACGGATCTTCTTCCCAAGTCGAACGGCGACTTCCGCATCGGCGCCGAGACGTTCTCAAAGAAGCTCCAATACGACGAGATGGTCGATTTGCCCCTCGACAAGTTGCTCGAAATCGACTGGGTCGATCTGCGCAAGAATCAGGCGCACTTCAAGCAAGTGGCTATGGAATTGGAGCCCGACAAGGACCCCCGCGCCGTGCTGGACGAACTCGGTGCGATGCACCCGGCACCGGACAAACTGATCCCCACGTTTACTGCCACCTTTGACGGTCTCGTGGCATTTATCCGGTCGCACCACATCGTTACTATTCCGTCTGATGTTCGTCCGATCGTCGAAGAGACGCCGCCTTTCATGCGGGCCACGACGTTTGCCTCCATGGATACGCCGGGCCCTTACGAGAAGCACGCTACCGAGGCGTACTTCAACGTCACTTTGCCCGATCCGTCGATGACCCCGGCTGAGGTCGAGGGATTCATGCATTCGTTCAACATCGGGACCGTTATTTCTACCGCGGTTCACGAAGCCTATCCCGGCCATTACGTACAGTTCCTCTGGGTGCCGCAGGCCCCGAGCCGCGTGCGGAAACTTCTCGGCGCGACGACCAACGTGGAAGGCTGGGCTCATTATTGTGAGCAGATGATGCTCGACGAAGGGTACGGACAGCCGGGTCAGGGGGCTAAGGACGAGCGCGAATCGAAATTCCTGCGTCTGGGGCAGCTTCAGGATGCCCTTCTGCGCAACGCCCGATTCATTGTCGGCATCGAAATGCATACCGGCAAGATGAGATTCGACGAAGCGGTTGACTTCTTCCAGAAAGAGGGTTACCAATCTAAGGAATCGGCATTGGTCGAAACCAAGCGTGGTACCGCGGATCCCACCTATCTTTACTACACGCTCGGTAAGCTCGAAATCATGAAGCTGCGCGAAGATCTAAGGAAAAAACAGGGTTCGGACTTTCTGCTGGAGGAGTTCCACAATAATTTCCTGCGCCAGGGATTTCCGCCTGTCAAGATCGTGCGGGAAGCATTGCTAGGAGATGATTCGCCCGCCCTGTGACTCCTGGATGCACAGTTCAATGGACTGAACTATGAAGTTATACAAGCTTTTTGATACGCATTACGTTCTACTCTCTTAGAGAACGGGAGACACGATGAGCCAGGAAGTTCGAAAAGCGGTCTTTCCTGCAGGCGGCCTCGGCACGCGTTTTTTGCCGGCCACAAAGGTCATACCCAAAGAAATGCTTGCGCTGGTGGACAAGCCTATCATCCAATACGGCGTCGAGGAAGCGATTGCCTCCGGCATCGAGCACATCATCATCGTCACCGGCCGTGGTAAGGGCGCGATGGAAGACCACTTCGACCACAGCTTCGAGTTGGATGCCACCCTAGAGCGTCGCGGCAAGAAAGAATTGCTCGCCGTCTCGCGCAGTGTGGCTACGCTGGCCCGCATCAGCTACGTCCGCCAAAAAGAGCCGCTAGGCCTGGGCCACGCCGTTCTGTGCGCGAAAGAATTGGTCGGCGATGAAGCCTTCGCCGTAATTCTCCCCGACGACGTGATCGATGCCGACCCGCCTTGCTTGAAACAGATGATCGAGGTGTTCGATGAGCGCGGCGGCTCGGTGCTGGCGACGATGACCATCGATGGCCCCGGAATCAGTGCCTATGGTGTCCTTGCCGGTTCGCCCGATCCCGACAACGAACGCATCTACAACTGCACTGGCATGGTTGAGAAGCCCAGACTCGCGGATGCGCCTTCGAAGCAAGCCATCATCGGCCGCTACGTGCTCACTCCGCGCATCTTCGAACTGCTTGAAGAGACTACGCCCGGCGCCGGCGGCGAAATCCAACTCACAGATGGCATCAAAGGCCTGCTCAAGGAAGAGAAGGTTTTCGGTTATACATTCGAAGGCAAGCGCTACGATGCCGGCGATAAGTTCGGCATGTTGCAGGCCACCGTCGAATTCGCGCTGAAGCGCTCCGACCTCGGCCCGCAGTTTCGCGATTATCTGAAGGGGCTGGCGCTTTAGAAAATCTATCGCGAGCTTTTCCATTTAATGTTGCAACCGATCGACGGTCGCTGTTCGCCGGTCAGTGCCTCGCCGGCCAGAACCGCATCGATCGCCGTCCTCAGGCTCTCGCCGGTGACGGGAATTGTATTGCCAGGCCGGCTGCGATCGAATTCACCGCGATACACGAGCTTGAAGTCCCCACCGAAGAGAAAGAAGTCTGGCGTACAGGCAGCTCTAAAAGCCTTCGCTACCGCCTGCGTTTCGTCAAACAAATAGGGAAAGCGGAAACCCATGGCCTGCGCCTGCTGCTTCAGTCCCGCCGGATTGTCATCCGGAAAACTCACCGCATCGTTACTGCTGATGGCGACAATACTCATTGGTTCACCGTCATAGTCCATGCCCAGTACCGCCAATTCTTTTTCAATGTGCTTCACATATGGGCAGTGCGTGCAGATAAACATCACGAGCAGCGCCCCCTGCCCGCGCAGATCGTCCCGCCGGACCGTCTTGCCGGATACCACATCCGTCAGCGCGAAGTCCGGCGCCGTTGTACCCAAGGGCAACTCCATCGTCGATTCCGTAAGCGCCATCGTTCAATCTCCCGAATGTTTTCGGAGTTGCCGGCCGTCAGAACAGTCCTGGCTGTCGGCCCGGCACAGCCAATCCAAAATGCTCATAGGCCAGCCGGGTTGCCACCCGTCCACGCGGTGTGCGATCCAAGAATCCAATCTGAATCAGAAACGGCTCATACACCTCTTCGAGCGCATCCTCTTCTTCCGCCAGCGTCGCAGCCAGCGTGCCCAGTCCCACCGGCCCTCCATCGTATTTTTGGATGATCGTCAGCAGCAGCCGGCGATCGATCTCATCGAAACCGTGCGCATCCACTTCGAGCATGGTCAGCGCGGCGTTTGCCGTTGCCCGGTCGATGGTGCCCGTCCCGCGAACTTGTGCAAAATCGCGCACGCGCCGCAGCAGCCGGTTGGCGATGCGCGGCGTTCCCCGCGAGCGCAAAGCGATCTCTGCCGCGCCGTCAGCATCGATCGGAACCTGCATCACTTCGGCGGAGCGCTCCACAATCACGCGCAGCTCTTCTTCGGTATAAAACTCGAGACGCAGCAAAATGCCAAAGCGCGAACGCAGCGGCGAACTCAGCAATCCGGGCCGCGTCGTCGCGCCGATAAATGTGAACGGGCGTATCTCCATCACATGCGTTCGCGCTGCCGGCCCCTGACCGATAATGATGTCCAGCTTGTAGTCCTCGAGCGCCGTGTAAAGTTTTTCCTCGAGCACGGGCTGCATGCGATGAATCTCATCGAGAAACAGCACCTGCTTTTCGCGGAGATTTGTGAGGATCGCCGTCAGGTCGCCCTGGATCTGCAGCGCGGGCCCGGACGTCTGCTGAAAGCCGACATCCAGTTCATTCGCGATGATCGTTGCGAGCGTGGTCTTGCCCAGTCCAGGCGGCCCGAAGAGCAGCACATGGTCCAGCGCCTCGCCACGGGACTTCGCCGCTTCCAGCGCAATCGCCAACTGTTCTTTCGCTTTCGTCTGCCCGATAAACTCGCCCAGCCAGCGCGGCCGCAGCTTCAGTTCGAAGCCTTGCTCCTCCTCGGCACGCGAGGCGTTGACCAACCGATCCGGTGTATCTTCTCGAGCGCGAGTCATGCTGAAGGAAGTGTAGCCGTTGCTGGTTGGAGCGGCAAAGCAACCTACCCTCACGTTCTGATTGCCCCTTGGATCGTCGCTTATTTCAGAGCCGCACTGCCCAGCTCAATGTGCCTTCAGAAACGGCGCAAGTCCTTGGATTTTGCTTCGTTACGCGCGTAACTTTGAGACCGCAATGTGCCAAGATTGCTATTGATTCAGTGGATCGACATATCTTATGATTGCGCCACCTCACCAGAGGCTTCGAGACGTTTGGATGGGCTGTGCGGCTGCACCAAATCAGTGCGCTAACTGGCCAAACACTAACTTAAGCAATGGTTTGCGTCGCCCAATCGATCGCAAATCCGTACGAATCAGATCGCTCACCAGGCACAGGCCGGAAGATGAATCCTCGGCGCAAAGGTGCTGATTAGAAATGTACGCGGCTGGTTCCTGAAATTTGGCAGGACTGGCTGGGGCGGAAACGCCGGGAGACCACTATGCATTATCGTTCGTCGCTGGGTGCCTTGCTTCTTATCGGCGTCTTGGCTCCACTTACCAGCTGCAGCACCTCTCCTTCCTTAACTTCTATTACGGTTGATCCGGCTGCCGTTACAGCCTCCGATTCAGCTGGTCTCCAGGTCGAGTTCATCGCCATCGGTAATTACACAACCCCAGGCCATACCGCAGTTACAAAAGATCTAACCGATCAAGTCAACTGGACTTCTTCGTTTAATCAGATGGTGACGATCGACAGCGCTGGAGTGGCGACGGTGCAGGGAGTTGCATACGGGGTCGGGGCGGTTTATGCCGCATATCCGGGGTTCCACGGCGATATCGTTGGGACCGCGGCCTTCACTGTTTCGGCGCCTACTACAACGCCAGCGATAAGGTCTCTTTCTCTCATTCAAGATTCAAAGACGAGTGCGGAGCCGAATTCAACGGTGCAGTTCACGGCCATGGGGAAGATGGCAGACGGGACGTTGGTCAAGTTGACAGGACAGCCGAAGTGGACCTCGACCGATAACGAAGTTGCCACAATCGATGAAGGTACCGGGATGGTCTCCACTCTCGGTGCGGGCAGATCCACCATCGTCGCGGTTTACACAAATCCGGACGGCACGACGGCGGTTGGGGTTACCCATCTCTTTGTAGCTGCTAAGAACTAAACAGCTCCGGGTCGGAGAGGAGCAGCAGAGGGCCGCCATTCTTGGCGGCCTTCTTGCTTTCATTGCGCGTTCAGTTCAGCCATTTAGACTGGGAACGTCTCTCCAGTTCGTGATGACCCGCCCTTTTCGTCTGATTCGACGCTTCCGCTTCAATCTGCCGCAGCGTATCGCCGCCGGGCTGCTTTTGCTCTTCCTGGCGCAGGGTCTCTGGATCACCAGCCGCCAGACACTCTCGGATCGTGACTACCAATATGCCCGCTGCGGCCGCGAAACGTGGGAAAAGCCATCCCCTCTTGCCGGCTACTTCACTACCTGCGGCAACATCCGCGATGGCATCCTTGCCTACCGTCTGGCTGGACTGCCGCTCACCCTCAACCTCCTCGTCGAGCGGGTGCTCGACAATTTCCGCAAACCTGAAGACCGCGTTGTGCAATCAACGGGCGAGCTCAATTCCTGGGAACTGCGTCATCAGCTCACGCACATACTGCTTCTCCTGCGTGTGCCGTTTCTCATGGCCGGCTGCGTGCTCGGCGCCGGCTTGTGGTGGGTCACGCGGCGTCTTTATGGAAATCTGGGCGGATATACGGCGCTCACA
>Ga0181535_10006167_pt1 | contig 12540 bp, 9 predicted proteins | sample PEATcosm2014_Bin_44_FD_119774 | JGI IMG/M metagenome (GOLD analysis project Ga0181535, IMG submission 119774) | Peatland microbial communities from MTU Mesocosm Facility, Houghton, MI, USA - PEATcosm2014_Bin17_30_metaG | ecosystem: Environmental > Terrestrial > Soil > Wetlands > Peat | place...
GTAACGAAAGTTATCTGCCAGAATGAACCCTGCCACTTGGTATACAGGATCATGGCTGCAATCAATGGCAAGGGCCAGAACCGCAGCCATTTCTTCATCTTTGCCCTTACCTCGGCCGGTTGCGCCAGAACCGCGAAGATGGCGGGGATCAGGAGTCCATCCAACCGAATATCTGTATGAAACAGCACCTCATTCCAAGGTCTAAACTCCAGCACATGGAGCCGGTGGACCGCAACGATCAGCGACAACCCAAGCAGCACCGGCACACGCCATCTCTTTCGAGTAAGCACTAGCATGGCGGGGAGGATCAGGTAGAAATGCTCCTCCACGGCAAGCGACCAAAAATGACCTATGTAATACGAGTCCGGCCCGATCTTCCCTAACAGCGAAGTGTAGTTGCGCAGGAAGAGAACCGTGCCGAGCCACTCACGCCAGCCGATATGAAGCACGCCTGTTGAAATAAGAATAGCGACCGCGCCGAGAAAGGCCAAGGCTGGAGGAAGAATCCGAAAGGCGCGGCGGATATAAAAGTTTCGCAGCGAAATGCGGCCAAAGACTTTCTCTTCTTCAAGCAGCCTCGAGCAGATGAGCAGGCCGCTGATAGCGAAAAATAGGTCGACCCCACTCCATCCTCCATGCAGAAACAGCCATTCTGTGCTGAACGGGCCAACCGAATGCAACGTGTCGTGCTGGAGGATTACGGCAAGAATCGCGATTGCCCTCCACCCATCGAGCGTGGGCAGATAGCCTGTTTTCCCGCCTTCGCAAGCAGGCTGAAGTTCGACTCTAGCTCTTCCCGGCATCGTCAAGGCAACTCCAAGACAAGCAGTGTTCTATGCTCTCTTTTTGTTGCGGTGCAACGAATTCCCGCAATGGAGACGTTTTCGCTTAGGGGCGCAACCGTGAGCCGGGCGCGAGGAGGCTAGCTCCCGTCTTAATACACTTTGCGGCTCAAACAGAATCACAGTTCTCAGGGACGTACTCTAGGATGCAATCGATCCGGCTGCCAAATCAGAGCAGGTTCCGGCTCAGGCAGAGGGCTGACTCTTCTCAGCGCAGCCAGGGAAAATCCCAATCCAACCACAAAAAAACCCTGAAGCGTCGGCTGCTCGAGCGTGCCGAATGCCAGCACGGGAAAGAGCGACGGAACCAGGAACCAAGCAAGCGGCTCGTGCTCGCGCACCCTTGAAAGCGCCTTTCCTGCAATCATCACCGCGAGCATGAATCGGAATATCATGAAGGAGAAGCCGAATAGCGGACCGAACTCATAGAGGACTCGACCAAACTCTCCTTCTCCTAGCAGAAACTGTGTCCTTCCTGTCAACAGAGTCGCAGCCGCATTGCTCCCAAAACCCATCCCCGCGCCATACCACTGATCTGAGGAGACGCTGTCCTCAATTGCCTGCAAAATCGGGCCCGTTATACGCGCACCAATTGTAACCTGTGTACTCCCTTCAGCCCCCGAGGCATTGGTGAGACGTTCTTGAAACGTACTTGTCGACTCGGAAACGATGGGCAACTGAGAAACCAATCCAGCCAAAATCAGGAGAGCTACAATCGCTTTAAGCGCGGAAGCAAGCTGAGATACTCCAAACATCGCGGCCGAGGCCACAGTTGCTAGTACAGCGATCAACAAGACAACCAGCGCGCGACTCCCGGTAACCGGGATCGCAACAAGAAGAGCAAAGGACGCGACATAAATAAGCCATCTCTTCGCAAACTTGCCATCGACAATGGCATAGAAGATGAATGCTGCAGCCAAGGGAAGGAAACTCGTGGGGCCGGTCACATAGCTGAATGTGGCGGAAGCCCTCACATGCCCACCTGCATAATCCAGTTGCCTGGTCCCCAGATACGCACCTACGTTCAGAATCGAGTTAGCTGGCGCGCGGTATTGGGCGACCTCCAGGGCCGTCAACGGCAACAGAAGCCATAAAATGCAGCGCCCGAACTTGCGCAGATCGTCCTGGTCGAGGTTCTCTCCCATAATGAAAGCAACTGGGAATGGCAGTAGGTAGGAACGCACCCCATAAAGTGCTACGAACCATGGATTCTCTCCAGCCACCAACTGGATAAAACACAGGACTAAAATCCCGGCAGCAAGAATTCCGATCAGAGAAGCCCACTGCTTCGGCCACTTTCGCGTGCGGTAGGCTTCCCAAATGATGAGAAAGGCCACCGGATCACGAACAAGAAGCAGCGGCGCCGAGAGTTGCGGCAGCACCCACTTGCGCAGCGCTCCTTCAAAAATGAGCAGCAGAAAATATATCCAGAAGAGCTTCTTGAGCAGCGGCATCCGGGGATTCGCATTGGTCGAGCGTTCCGCTCTTGTCATCAGCATATTGCAACTCTCAAGTTGTCCACCCAGGTTTCACGGTAGATGTCCCAAGGGCGCCTTGCCGCGGTAGCCTGAGCGTTGTGTGACATCTGGGCAAGTAAGTCGCGATCCCGGTTCAATCGATTCAACCTTTCGGCAATGGCCTCGGCCGAGCATATCGGGACCACAAAGCCATCCCGTCCATCGCAAACAAGGTCACACGCGCCCACGTTCGGAGTAACAATAACAGGCAGGCCGCACGCCAATGCTTCGGTAACTACGAGGCCGAATGCTTCGCTGATCGAGGGGAGCACCAGAACATCCGACTGCATCATCACGTCCAACACCTGGCTGTGCGGAACGGTCTCAAACCAGCGCCATCGCTTGCAGGCAGCATCGACAAGAGCGTTGGGCGCAAACCGCTGCCCAATCAGCGTAAGCTCGACATCCGATCCGAGGAATTCAATGGCCTTCAATAGGTATCCAATTCCCTTTCGCTGATGAAGGGCGCCCGCAAACAGAACCTGCAATGGCCGCCGAGGCCCGGTTGCAACCTCAGGCCTGTTGCGAACGGGCGGCGCACCATAAGGCACAACCAGTATCTTCTCGTTCGGGACGACGCCGGCCAATGTTCGGCGCACATGCTGGCTGGCAACGAGAATGAAGTCGGCAAGTGCGACTTCTTCGTCCTTCTCTCGCATGTGCTTTTCTGAGTCTGACAGCTTCGGAAGCACAGGAGCCATTTCCGGATTGCGCGCTTCCTCCTCGCGCAGGAGGTCGCGTTCCCAGTACCAATAGCCGCTCGGCAGGTCATACAGGGTCGTAATACCCTGCCGTTTTGCCTGGCGAAATGTCTGAAGTGCGCCGCCTTCATACGCGTACACAGCATCGACATCGATTTCCCTGAGCCGGCGCGCTACTCTGGCGTCGAATGCGCGGTACATGCCGATAACTGAAAACGCGCGTTCACCCGAACAAAGAAAGCTCTCAAGGGGCGTAGACCTGACCCCCAGTCGAATGCTCTCTCTCCACGGGACGCACTTTACGCGCTCCCTGGGCGCATCCGAAAAGACTCGCCTCGCCAATTGGTTCCGCAGGCCGGGAGGTAACACCCGATTCCATCTGGACTGCGGATTCCATGCAATCGTGGTCCAGAACTCGGCCAGCATATTTCGCTCGACAAGGCTGCGGAGGGCATTCCGGACATTCTGATTGCCCGTCGGGTGGGACATCAGAACTTGAGGCGTATCCTTGATTTTGCAACCTTTGCTGTGCCTATAGTTCGTTTTGCTGAAGGTTGCCATCGCCAGCATTTCTTCCTTTTCGACGCGCATGACGAATCTATTCGCCGGCGGCTGGACCAGCTACACGCTTTCCCAGTTCCTCATCGGTTGGCGGCTGAACCAGCAATCGCGCGTACGTCGCGGCGTGGGCACTCAACCTGTGGCCGGAGTACCAATTCCAGGCCGCAGTGGAACAGCGCTCCAGTCCTGTAGACAGGGCTGCTTTCGCTGTCCGTGGACTGAGTAAATGAACTCCGTCTCGCAGTCCGTCCACTTCGTGTGAAAAAGATTCCGGAACGACTGGGATCGCAGCGTGGGCGCATAGGCCCGCGAAGATTCCGGATTTCGCCAGGCTGAATGAGGAATGCGGCACAAACCCGAACATCGACTTCGAGAGAAGACTGCCAAGATCCCCCGCGGACAGGACGCCCGTGCGTCTCACTGTAATTCCGCTCACCTTTGGGGGAGCATCGAATTCCGGGCCAATGTCCAGAATCTCCTTGACGCCAAGACTGTTCAGCATGGTCCCCAATTGGGACAAACGCCGATATGATTTTTCTCTGGTGCCCACAAGACCAAAAACCGCCATGACTGCCCGCTTTTCGCTCATGGGAGAAATCTCAATACTCTCGCCAACATTGGAAAACACAGGCATTATCTGTAGACGAGTAGCGGCGCCTTGCGCCGCATTGCGTTGAAGCCAGTCTGAGTGAAGAGTCACATTGGTCGCAACCAGATCGCATTCCTTCGCAACCCGAAGAGCGACTTGCCTCTGGCGGTGCGTGTGCCAAAAAGCAGATGTCCATGGCATTCCGGTTGCAAACAACTCGTGGAAGTAGACCCCGATGCGGAATTGCGCGCTTCTTCGCACAAGCTGAAGCGCTTCGGCGAGAACCAGCGGCGCTCCGTCCGCCGAGTAACCGTAACCGCTGTAGTGAACAAGGACCGAACCAGGCTGGCCCTTGCTGAGGGAAGTACAGGCTTCAAAAAGTTTGGATGGCGTGCAATAGACCGTTGGAAACGGCGAATTGCATGGCTCGGTTGAATTCAACACTACAAATGCTGTGGCAATTCCAAATTCGGCTTCGAGTTCTTGTGCGAGCGATATGGCATGATCGCTCACTCCGCATGCCGCTGGTCTCAGCTGGGGAACTACCTGAATCAGCAGTCGATCGGGAAGGGGCATGGGATTATCCGAAGATTGGTGGATTCACGAGTCGGCCGACTTTCGCTTCAGGCCTGGTAGCCCTTAATCACGGTCGTGATGAGGAGCCATCGCTTCTTGAGCGATCCGCTGGGATTTGAGAGAAAAGGACTGGCCAGAGCTAAAGCGAGAAACTCCAGAACGTGACGGGCCAGCAGCATAGGCTTCAACAGAGTCGCCCGCGCGTGCAGATGTCTTTGCAGCAGGCGAAGCCGCGCTCGATGAAAAGAGAGGACGCGTCTTGCGGACCATGCAGAGGCCTGGTCTTCGCTGTCATGGACAACGCCCTTCAATTCAATGACTGCCATCTTCCAGCCGCTCTGTTGCGCGCGCCGGCACCAGTCCAGATCGCAGTCCGCGAAAGGAAACATCGCGGCATCCAATCCATTGGTCTCTTCCCAGGCCGTTCGCTTGATGAGCAGCGGACTCGTAAAGACCACATCGCATGTTCCCCAACGATATCCTTCAAAGGCCGGCTCCGCGCTCAACCGCGGCCGGTCAAGACGGAGTATTGCGGCCAACTGTTGGCCCATGAGAAACTGCGGAACCGTGGGAAACGAACAGCCGAAACCCGTTGGCTCGCCCGAGCGCCTTGTCACGGTGAACCCCGCCGCGCCGACCTGAGCATGGGAATGAAGTAGCCTCGCGGCCAAAGCGATCGGCTCGCCTCCTGCAATGCCGTTATCCGTCTCAAACAGCAGCAACCATTGCAGTTCCGGGTACCTGAGGATAGCTTGACGGCAGCCGGCGTTCACTCCTGCGGCAAAAGACGAATCCTCGCCGGGAGCCGGGATAAGAATAAAGATTTCCGGGCCACCGCAGGAAGATCGATAGGTTCGCAGCCACTCCAGGCTGCCGTCAGTGGATCCAGCTTCAAAAACAACGATCGCAGTGCGAAACGGAAGTTCTCCCAGGGCAGAGGTGAGAGAGGCCAACGCACCCTGAAGCAAGGCTTTCCTGCTAAAGGAATTTACGACTGCGACAAGCATGACAGGATCGACGGTGCTTTCCTGCATCTTAGGCCTGCCACTCTCCTGATCGTGCATTGGGCCTTTTCCTACCAGGCTTGCGGCTGAAGAAAATCACGCGATAAGTGGGAAACGCAATCGACCGCCTCAACAGCGGATCATATCGGTTGCCATCACCTCAGGCAGTCTTTGATTCAAAATATCGACGACTCAAAAAACCGGTCCGAAAGAGAAGTCATAGCGACAGCAAGAGCATCCTGATGGAGGCCACTGCGAGCCCGAGAAACTCACTGGTATGCAGTCCGGTAGATCAAGACACTGGTGCCGATATTGAGGGCAGAAGATATGGCTTGCTCGGCCGCAAGTCTGGCATTGCTTGTAGGAACGTACAGAACATCCCCGTCCTTCAGGGCCACGTCCGGAGCCTTGCCCTCGTAGATTCGCTTCACGGCGACGATAATGTCTTCTTTTCGGCCGCCTTCAAGGGTACGCACGAGGTGTACGCGGTTCATGGCAGCCGCATGGCCGCCGCCCCCTGCCAACGCCATCGCTGTCTCCACCGACAGAGTTCTGCGGCCATCCAGAACGTAGCCTCCAGAGCGATTGACATTGCCAAGCACATAAACGATTCCGGCTCTGGGCACCGTAATCGTATCGCCTGGAAATATCTGGACTCGCGGTATTACAGGAGTAAGAGCCTCGGGGTTGTAGTCGACCGTGATGGGATGATCCGGGTCGCCTTTACGGGTAATGACCACCTTCGTGGATGCAGTTGGCAACACACCGCCGGCTGCGATCAGCACATCATTGAACATGCGGACACCAAGCGCGGGGTATAGACCGCCAGTCTTCACCTGTCCGGTGACCAGGATTCCTTGCGTCGCGTACTCCGAGATGAATACTGTGGCGTGTGCTTTGGACGGCTTCAGAATATCCGCGTCAACGTAGCGTTGCTCGACGGTCTTCCCTGCCTCTTCCGCAGTTTCGCCGTCGACATGCACCGGTCCAAGCAGCGGAACACCGATGTCGCCCTTCTCATCGACCCGAAAGCGGCCAGACAGATCCGGGCTGTCATACACATTGATCTCAAGCAGATCGCCGGAACCAATCCTGAGCGGCGGCGCTGAATTTGCAGGACCATCGCCGGATTGCTGAGCACGGCCAGCACTCGCCTGCGTGAAGAGAAGTGCCGAAATGGCCGCCGCAAACGCGATTGTCTTCGCCATATTACTCACCCTTTTCCTCTTCCTCATGCCCGTAGGCGATATCCGAGTCGGCACGCGGATTTCGATATCCATACCCGTAGTTGTAGCCGTACATGCCGTAGCGATAGGTGTAGAAGTTCTCAAGCCGCATATCCACGTCATTTACCACCACGCCCGCGATGGGTGCGTTGATCCGCCACAGCAGATCCCGAGCGCGGATCAACGCCCGTTTGCGCGTCATGCCAGCACGGGCCACCAGGATGACGGTATCGGCAAGTGCCGCCATCGCCTGCGTGTCGCTCACCGCCAGCACCGGGGCGGTGTCGATGACCACGCGGTCGAATTCCATCGCCCACTGCCGCAACTGCTCCTCCATCCGGTTGGAAGAGAGCATCTCAGCTGGATTAGGAGGCCGCGGTCCGGTCGGCAATACCCGCAGCAGCGGCAGCTCTGGAAGCGGAGCGGCCAATTCGCGCGGCGCTGACGCCTGCGTAAGCACGCTGGACAAACCGTAACTTTTGTCGTCCAGATTGAACACGCGGTCAAGACTTCCGCGCCTAAGATCGGCATCGACAAGAAGTACGCGCTCGCCCCGCTGAGCGAATGCAATCGCGGTGTTGACGGTGGTGGTTGTCTTTCCCTCGCCTGGAAATGCGCTGGTTACGACGATCACGCGCGGCGGCCGGTCGATCGAAGACAGCAGCAGCGAGCTGCGCAGCCCGCGGTATGCCTCTGCCGCATGAGATTTTGGACTGTTAAGTGCAACCAGTTGCTGCATGTGAGAGATCGCCGCGGCTGGGTCTTCCGGCCCTTTGTGTTTCCGCTTTCCAGCCTCAGTCGTTATATGGGGGATGGTTGCCAGCGATGCCAGCATCGACACGCTTTCGACCTCTTCCGAAGTTTGCAGCGTATCATCGACCGATTCGATCATGTAGGCGACGACGGTGCCGCACAGCAACCCGCCAATCAGCCCCAGCAGTAGGCTCAGCGACTTCCTCGGTGCTACGGGGTCTACGGGAACACTGGCGCGATCCACAACCGTGATGTTGGTTGCCGACAAGCCGGCCGTAACGCTGGCTTCCTTCAACCTCATCTGCAACGCATCGTAGAGATCGCGATTCAGTTCCGCTTCGTGGCGGAGAATCGCATATTGAGCCTCGTCTTCATTGAGGCGATAGGCGTCTTCCTTCTGCGCCTCAAGGCGCTTCTGAAGCATCTCTTCCAGCCGATGCGAACCTGCGTATTCGTCGCGCACCTGGCGCCGCGCCAGTGCAACTTCGCTGTTGATGCTGGCCTGCACCTTGTCGATCTCAGCCTGCAGATGCTGCATCTTCGGGTGATGCTCGCCGAATTCTGTCGCCCCTTCCGCGCGCTGGGTTTGCAGGGTGCTAAGCTGGCCGCGAAGGCTTGCCAGCTCGGGATTGTCGCCCATCAGAGCGACCAGGTCCGCATCCTGCGACTCAAACTCGCGCATCCGTGCTTCTTTGATGATCCGGTCCGCTTCGGCGCTCTCCAGATCTGAACTGATCTGCGCCAGGTTCTGCATCGTCAGATTTGAGGTCTCGTCTGTACCCACAATATTGTGCTGCTTTTGATAGTCGGCGAGCTGGCGTTGCGCGTCCCCTGCCGCCTGCCTCAGCCCCTCGAGCTGTTTCTGCAGCCAGATCGACACATGCATCGTACGATCGAATTTCGACCGAAGATCTTCATCGATATACGTATCCACCAGCTTGTTCACGACATCGGTCGCCAGCTTCGGATCGTTGCTCCGATAGCTGATGTCTACCATCTGCGTCGAAGGAACAATCTGTACGTGCAATCCGCCTTTGATTAGGCCAATCAGGGCAAGCCGCTCACCCGTAGTCATCTCCCCCACAGGAGCAGCAGCGCCGGCCTTGGCCTCTTTGCTCTCGGCAGCGCGAACCCGGTCAATGAGATCAAGGCTCTGGGCCGTCTGAAGCATCACCGAATTGCTCTGTAGAACGAGTATCTCCGTCTGCAAGGCGCTGCCAGATTCGCCTCCGCGCTCTTCTTCATCGACCAGGCTTTGCAACCCAACATTGGGAGTCGTGTTTGGTTTGATTTCAATGCGCGAAACACTCTCGTACACTGGCGTGGTCCGGAACGCGTAGAGAGCGGCGATGCCCAGGGAAACGGCAGTCACTGTCAGGATGATGAAACTCCGTTTCATCAGAACGCGCCACACATCCATCAGGGAGAGCCGGTCTTCCGACGGCACAACTGTCGCCCGGGCACGAGCTATCTGGCCGGCTTGCGACTCGGGCTGGGGTTCAAGGGACATTTACACTCCTGGAATTGCTTGCAACTTGTTCATATTTCCATCGCTGCGCCAACCGCTGGATTTGCATCGGAATGAGCGAAAATTATTCACGGCAATGCGCTTGGGAGGATGCGGAGCTGCTAAAGCTCGATAGGAAAGGAATTGGCACCGAAGCTGCTGCGATAAAAGTCGCACATCGCGCACAAAACTCGGCCTCAGATCGGCTAATCGATAGACAGAAACACCTGTGCGGGAATACAAGATAGACCCGAAAGGATAGAACAAGAACTGGAGCGGCCTCAACGAACAATCCCCCATATACGCCACTTCGCATTGCGGCTGCCCGACCCAGCCTCAGTGCCGCTCGGTACTACAGCATTGCCGTTCTGGAGACCGTCGATTGCGCCATTGCGAAAATCGACTGCCATAATAATCACAGATTGGACGGATGTCCTGTTGTTTCTTCTTCCAAACTTATTAGCGCGATCAATCGCGGTGGCTCCGCGTGATGCTCGAAACTTCCCCGAGTTTAGGCCTGCCGAGAACAGCTGGATCCGTCTGCACCGATGTTAATTACCGGCAATATCCCCGGTCAAGAGAGCGTAGGCCTGTTTCCTTTTCTGGCAAAGCTCCGCCGTCCTCACTTGGGTAAGGTCTTCCACAGCACAGATATGAGTCTACGCTGCCATGCTCCCGATCTAAAAGGAAATGTGTGTCGGAACTGCATTGGAAGCACCCCTTTGGAAAGCATGCGCTTTCATACATAGTGTTTGAGCAGAAATCCGGCGGTGCAGAGATTGAATACTCCTTCAACTATATCAGCTATCGCCGGGCAGTCAACTTCTCGTGCGGATCTTTATCCCCGTTCTTTGAGTGACCATAATGGATCGTCCGGATGATTTGGCGATAGAGCCAAAAACAGGCTGCTTGTCCTTAATGGTTTAAAACATTTGCGATTAGCGCAGCTTAAAGAAATTTGCGCTCAGCACACTCTCTGCCCTTTGGTAACCCAATTCCCCTAGAATCTGAACGGAGCGGGTATATCTTGCTACGATAACTCAGCCACTGCTGCTTTATGGTGCAGCCCGCTAAACTTTGATGCCGATACCCCACGATCTATGCAAGCACTATCTTGCATCTAAAGACAAGGGAAGCCATAGCCTCGCTTTTCGGCTTACAGCCGTTCAACACGGGTTGTCCCAATCGTACTTTCCAGTAGCCGCCCCTGATCCTCGGAATACTGGGCGCCACAGAGGCAACAAGAGAGATGCTGGCAGCAGGTTTCACCCAACTAGCGGACACCTGCTTCTTGCAGCCTCTGATTTGCCGAGAAAACCCGATTAATGCCAGAGGCCGCACACTTCAAGGCGTAGCGGGCGAGAAAACTAGTCCGTGCATGGCTCGACATCGAATCTTGTTCCGCCAGAGAAAGCCCCAGCCAGCGGCGCAACAGCCGCTCGGCCCCCTCCACTGTGTCGTCATCCACCAGGCCGGCCCCATCGCCTGCAATGTCCGGCCAGATGTTCACCTGATTGCTAATCAGCACGGGACGCCCGACGGCGAGGGATTCGACCACCGCAACGCCAAAATTCTCCTGATGAGAGGGCAAAATCAGAGCATCGGATGCCCGCAGCGCACCCCATTTGAGGTTGCCGCCAATCATGCCGGGCCAGTGGACTCTGCCACCGACGCCAAGTTTATCGGCCCGGCGCTGCAGTTTTGCCTGCATGCCATCCTGGTCGGGACCGGCCATCACCAGATCCACTCCCGGAAAAGAGTCAGCCGTCCTGGCAAAAGCCTCTATCATCAGGTCGCAGCCTTTCTTCTCATGGATACGGGCAAGGAAAAGCAGATAGCGACGGCCGCGAAGCTCCGGAAACCTGCGGTAGAGCGTCTCAATCTGTTCAGCGGCGTCCCCGCCGCGTTCTTCAGGATCGTTGATTCCAATCGGAACCACAACACTGTTCCACTGGTTTGGACGAAAGCTCATCCTGGCCAGATCCCGCTCTGTTTCGCTGGTAAAAATAACAGCTTCCGCATCGCGAAGAACCGCATGCTGCAAGGGCCAGTAAACCAGCTTCTTGAGGTGCTTGAGCGGATACTGCCGGTTAAACCAGGGATCAAGCGCGCCGTGGGCAAATATTCCGTAGCGCTTTCTGGCGCGGCGCGCTGCAAACCGAACCGCAACACCAGGAAAAGTCCAAATTCCGTTCATGACGATGCCGTCAAAGCGATGGGCGTTGGCACCAAGCCAGCGCCAAAGCCGCGGAGAAAACCCATACATGCCAAGATAGGACGGACCAAGAGCATGCACCGGGCAGGCAATGCCCGACAAAAAGGTTTCGCTGGGCTTGTCCAGGCAAACCAACTCGATCCCGTCGCCTGCTGCGATGTGGGCTTCAACCAACTGCCGCACTGCCTCTGGCAGACCGCCAGCTGCTGGCGAGAGACTTCCGATAACGTGAAGTATATGCAGAGACGACCGCGATGCCGTAAGTGGATTTGATTCCAACACTTCATGGTAAATCACGAACCGTTTCCTCTTGAACATGGGCGGCGGCCGGACCCACTTGATCGCTCGAAATGCTGCAAAGATCCGTATAGGCCTTGAAGATCGCCTGCTGACCAAGTCCGCCGCTCAAGAATAGCCGGTGAAGGGAGCGGTAGTTTACAACCATGGCGATCAGGGCAAGAACAACAGACTTGGCGTTTGCGTTGTGGAGTTCGCCTTTGACGGCCCACGGCTCCAGATAATGGGCAACCACCTCGACCAACTGGCCCAGATGCTTGCGCAGCATCGGGTCGATATCCTCTCCCATTTCGAGGGCGATGAACTGAATGAGGCGGAGAAGTTCGGGCTTGTTCAGCAGGGTGGCGGCAATCAGCTCGAGCGTACGCTCGAGCGCGGTCTGCCCATCGGCAGCTTCGGCGATGCGTCCCAGCAGGTCGCCGCGTAACTTTACCTGCTGCAGCTCGGCATCGAGGACGGCGAGATAGAGGTCGCGCTTGCGCGGATAGTGCCTATAGATTGTGACCTCGTTCACGCTTGCCCTGATGGCGATATCGCGCGTGCTGACGCCGTTATAGCCGAGTTTGGCAAAGAGATCCGCAGCGCCGAGCAAAATGCGCTCTTCGGCGCCGCCCCGTTTGGTCATGGATTTTTCTGTCATGGTTTCCTTCTGCCGTGCGATCGGTGAATCGATGCAACTTGGCCTAAAGCCCGCTGGTTGCTCTCTATACCCTGGCTAAACTGACAGAGATAAATCATTTATTTTGTGTCTA
>Ga0181535_10006169_pt1 | contig 12538 bp, 13 predicted proteins | sample PEATcosm2014_Bin_44_FD_119774 | JGI IMG/M metagenome (GOLD analysis project Ga0181535, IMG submission 119774) | Peatland microbial communities from MTU Mesocosm Facility, Houghton, MI, USA - PEATcosm2014_Bin17_30_metaG | ecosystem: Environmental > Terrestrial > Soil > Wetlands > Peat | place...
ACTCTATACGCGACGGGATACGGAAACGACGGCTACGCCGACTACGGGACATTGAGCCTGACTACAGGGGCCTTCACCAAGATTGCTGCTTCTCCGTTCGGTTACGACGCAGGTTCGATTGCCATAGCCATCCCCGAGCCTTCCATGTTCGTTATGTTGGCTGCGGGAGCTATCGCCCTTTTTGGCTACCGGTGGCGTCAACGACGGGCGACGTAGGGTGGCTGGGTGGTGTTGATCGAGCGTGGTTAAAGTCCAGAAACCCGATCAACTTTGGCCAGTTTGGCCACGTGTCGAACGATCTCGATTACGTGTGTGTCCGCCTACGCTGATAGAAGTGGAACTCACCTCACAGATTACGGTACGCCGCCTGGCAAATCCCATCTACAGGAGCTGGTCTGTAGAAGTCCCGGAACAAAGGAAGCCATCTATGTGGTACGTGCATTTCATCCCGAACGAGACCGATCATATCGACGTGACAATCGACGGCACGTTCTGGCACACGTGGAAATCGTCCGATGGCGATGTCACGCTGCCGTTAACAGACCACAAAGAGGACAAAAAGATCCACATCCTGGCAATCGGTCAAGAAGGGAAGAACGCCTCGCTAGAAGTGAAGTGGGACGGCCAAGTGCGGCAAGTGATGGATTTTGACGGAGCAGATGGTGAGAACCATGACGTAGAGCGGTAGGTCTTGCGCCCAAGACTGGCTACACGGAATGGCAGCCTAACCGAGCGTTGCAGCAGGCCGCGTCTCATCGGCTGCTCTGTGGGGCGAAGTCGCCCGGGGCCGCGGCTGCTGACTTGTCATTAGGCGGCGGCGGGGCCAGTTTTGAGTGGAAAGTCGTCACCGCCGGCCCGCTGATGCGTATCGTTCGGCATTCCAACTACCTACTAGGGATAACGCCGTCAAACGGAACCTGCGGCAGCGGGCGGAGTCGGTCAATCGTCGCTGCAACATATTTGAACAAATTTGATGGTCGGTAATGCATTCTCCCCAGGAGCCTAAACCATGGCAAAACGAAAAGAGCGGTACGATTTGGCGACGTTCAAGATGCCGAAGTACCGGGAGTACGTGGTGGTCGAACTGCGGTACGAAAGCCCGGTGGCCGTCGCGGAGAGGAAGTTCGTCGGCCACGAGCAGGGCGAGGATCAGGCGAACCATCTCAATAAGGTCATCGATAGGTTCGATATCCAAGACGTGCAGTTTCAATTCCACGTCCCGGCGAAGGCAATCCGCGTTTCGTTGGAAATGGCAGCCGCGTTGCCAACGGCCCCCAAGGCGGCGACGATCGAAAAGCGACTGAAGAAGGCCCACGGCGACAGGTTCGACATCCCACGGTTCTTTCAGACGAACTTTGTCCGTGTTGTTCCCAAGCGGCCGGGCGATGCCCAAAAGATCGCCAAGGCGATGAAATCCGCGTCGGCCGTCTGGTCGGCCCATGTGGCCCCGCGGCCGGTGCCACCCTTATTCTTTCAACCGCCTGATATTGCCGAACCTGGACCGTTCAATATAGAACCGACGCAAGGGTATCTCTACTCCGCGCCTTGCGGGATCGGGGCAATGGATGTCTGGTCTGTGCCGGGAGGAAAGGGCCAGGGAGTGAAGATTTGCGATATCGAGGGCGGCTGGAACCTCTCGCACCAAGACTTGCCCGGCGGAATCGCGGTGATTGGCGGCACCCCACTGACGACTGACGATTGGGTCAATCACGGCACTGCCGTGCTCGGCGAGATGGTTTCCGTTTCCAACGATTTCGGCGCTGTCGGCGTCAGCCACAAGGCAAAGGCCGTCGTTCACGGCGCGTTTGACGGCACCGTCTTCAACGCGGCTGCCGCTATCGACAATGCAGCGTCGAATCTGTCGCCGGGCGACGTTGTTCTCATCGAACTCCACTCAGAACTTAATCAGGGAACGGGCGATTTCGTTGCCATGCAGTACTTTCCTGAAGTCTTCACCGCGATCCGGACGGCTGTCGACCGCGGCATTGTCGTCATCGAAGCTGCAGGCAATGGAAACCAGAACTTCGATAGCGCCAAGTTCAAAGACTCGGGCTTGCAGAAGGACTGCGGCGCGATTGTGGTCGGCGCTGGCGTGCCGCCGAGCAACCGCATCGACTTCAACGGATTCGGCGGGGGAATGCCCGCTTACTCGTTGCTAGGGAACCCGAGGTCACGGATCTTCTTTTCCAATTATGGAAAGATCGTGAACGTACAAGGCTGGGGCTGGCACGTTTCGACTTTGGGCTACGGCGATGCGCAAGGAGGCCCGAACCCCAACCTGCACTATACGTTCCGTTTTTCGGGAACGTCCAGCGCATCGCCGATTGTGACCGGTGCGGCCGCCTGTCTGCAAGGCGCTGCAAAAGCAAAACTGGGAAGCCCTCTCGACCCCGGCAAAGTTCGCGACATTCTAATCAAGACCGGCACACCCCAGGAGGACAGTCCCGGCGTGCCTGCGGTGTCGAACCACATCGGACCGCAGCCGGACCTCGTGGCGGCGATCGGCAAATTGTGATGCGCGCGGCATGAGACTGGGCAGCACGAACCGGTGCCTGTGGAAAGCGCTCACGCGTATAATAGCGATAGGGATGATCATCCAACTGATCGCGAGCGGGAGGCACACCCATGGCATCAAGAGGCAAGAAAAACGAGACGACGTTTCGAATACCCGTCGTGGCTTTACTGAGGTCGAATTGGCAGTTCGACGCGGATCGCCAGGTTTTTACGAGCGGCAAACGCCGGGTCTTCTCGCCTTGGACCTCGCTGCCCGCGGATAGCCAAATTGTGTCGATGGTTCCTCGTCTTGCCCAAGTCCCCAAATCGCGGCTTACCGCGGCGGAACGGCGATTGGCTCGGTATGTCCACATCGTTCTACCCTACACCGTTTCACCGGAGCAGATCTTAGGCGTCGTACAAGCATGGCCGAGCGTGTCGGAGGCCCATGTCGGTCCCCGCCCAGCGCTTCCCGGAACCGCGACCCCAAGCCCGTCCGCGTCTGCTGCCGCACCCACTCCAACCGGCCCAGCTCCCGTCGTGCTTAGCATCTCCATCCCAAATCGAAGGAAGTGAAACCGAGAGAATGGAGCCCTGCCACAGACAATAGCGGGTTGTTACCGAGTTCGGTGGCAGATCGACGTTGAACTGAATCATTGTCGGCATTGCCGGTCCACTTGTTTCAAGGTAGCGGCCACTTGATCGCTAGCTTGGGAACACGCGGGAAGAAAGGTAACGCTCGCCGAGGTCGGGGAGAATCACCACGATTTGCTGGCCGGCGTTCTCGGATCGCTTGGCGAGGCGGATGGCGGCCCAGGCGGCGGCGCCACTGCTGATGCCGCACATCAAGCCTTCCTGGCGGGCGAGGCATCGCGTGGCCTGCAAGGCGTCTTCATCCCGTACCGTAACGACCTCGTCGATGACGTCCAGGTTGAGCACCTTGGGGATAAACCCCGCACCGATGCCCTGAATTGCGTGTTTGCCGGACTTGAGCGGGGCGCTGGCCAGGCGGGACGTGCGATGAACGCAGTAAGGTTACTGGGCGAGCCAATTGCGACATGGAAACATTACTTTATCGGGGCCGATTGACGACAAATAGAGGGGGGCTAAAATCAACAAGTTGACTTGAAGCCCGGTCTTTGGTCGGCAACAGCAGTTCTTCGCTTGCAACGGCTTCCACGACAACGCTTGGTTCTACTACGCCGCTTCGCCAGCGCGCTCACTTTTGTGCGTCAGCTTTACGTTGCGACTCTGTGTGCCGTGGCGAAGCGATAATCCCACGGGTCGAACATGATAGCGCGACTTTCGCAACTGTGGCGTGCCGTGCCGTCCTCGGCATTCCCATTGAGGGTCCCAAGGATGACGTCACCTTTTTGAGACGGCGATCACCGACATGACCCAGCGCAAGGAAATGGAGGAGACGATCCGGCGGTCGGGGGCCTTCTTGCAGACGGTTATTGACGCCATTCCCGATGTTCTGCTGGTCATTGACACCGACTACCGTATCGTCCTGGCCAATCGTGCCGCCCGCAAGTTGGCAGGAGGCATTGACCCAACGGTCGGGCTGACCTGTCATCAACTCTCGCACCATCGTGACCTGCCGTGCGCAGGGAGGGACGAGCCATGCCCGATCAGTCAAGTCATCGCCACCAAGGCCCCCGTAACGTTGACGCACACGCACTACGACGCCGAGGGCAAGGAGTCCTTCGTCGAAATCACCGCGGCGCCGGTTCTCAATGAAACGGGCGAGTTGAGCTACGTCATCGAAGCGTGCCGCGACGTCACGGAGCGCATGCGGTTGGAGCGAGCGCTTCGCCTGACCCAGTTTTCGGTCGATCGTGCCGGAGATGCCGTGTTCTGGCTAGGCCCGGATGCGCGGTTCTTCTATGCCAACGACCGCGCTTGCCAGTACCTGGGTTATTCGCGAGAAGAACTGCTGTCGATGACCGTACACGATGTGGACCCAGACTTCCCAGCCTCGGTCTGGCCGAAGCACTGGGAAGAACTCAAGCGACGAGGCTGCTTCACCTTTGAAACCCGGCATCGCACCAAGGACGGAGCACTCGCGCCGGTCGAAATCACCGTAAACTATCTGGAGTTTGAGGGAAAAGAGTACAACTGTGCCTTCGTTCGAGATATTACCGAGCGCAAGCACGCCGAAGAGTCGCTGCAAAAAGCGCACGCTGAACTTGAAGACAAGGTCCGGCAGCGTACTGCCGAACTGGCACGCCTTTTGGACAAGCTGATTTCTGCCCATGAGGACGAGCGCGCCCGGATCGCCCGCGAACTTCACGACGAGACCATCCAAAACCTGACTGTCCTTCTGTTGCGATTGGCCAGCCTGGAGGCAATGCTGCCCACCGCCACAGACGACGCGAAGCGCCAGTTGGCGGAGCTGCAGACCTTCACGTCTTCCATGGTGGACGAGGCTCGGCGGTTGATGCAAAACCTCCGGCCGTCGCTGTTGGACGACCTCGGGCTGGTCCCCGCCATCTCCTCCTTCGCCGAGAGACAACTGGAACGCTCGGGCATAAAGTTCCAAATCGACGTGCAAGGGGTCAAACGGAAGCTCCCCGCCTCGATGGAAACCGCCCTGTTCCGCATTTTCCAGGAGGCGATCACCAATATCGCTAAGCATGCCGAAGCGAAAAACGGCCGCATGGAGCTACGATTCAAGGAGTCCTTCCTTGAGGCCGAGATCACCGACGATGGCTGCGGATTCGACCCCGCCACCTCCCGCGCCACTTGGCAGACCTTCGGCCTTCTTGGTATAGAAGAACGTGTGGCCATCTTGGGCGGTACGCTGCGGATCGACTCCCACGAAGGCCGGGGCACGAAGATTCACCTGACGGTTCCCACCCCTCCTGACCAGAGGTGACGCCATGAAGAAAACTCGCATCCTGCTGGCCGACGATCACGCGTTGCTCCGTGCCGGCATCCGCGCCCTGCTGGAGAAGCAGGACGACCTGGAAATTGTCGGCGAGGCGGCCGATGGCCAAGAGGCCATGAACAAAGTCGCGGAACTTCGTCCCGACGTGATTATCATGGACATCGCCATGCCCGGCATGGGCGGCACGGAGGCCACAAAACACATCAAAAGCCAGCATCCGGACATCCATATCCTGGCCCTGACGGTGCTGGAGGACGATCGCTACTTCTTTGAGATCATCCAGGCGGGCGCCTCTGGGTTCATCGTCAAGGGCGCGCTGCCGGACGAGCTACTGCTGGCCGTACGGGCGGTCGCCGCAGGAAACGTTTACCTCTACCCTACCGTGGCCAAGCACCTGGTCGGCGAGTATCTCAGCGAGGCCAGCCGCGATGGCGCCGCGGTGGCCGCCGATGGGCTGACCGACCGGCAGCAGCAGATCCTGCAATTGATATCTCAAGGGCGCACGGCCAAAGAGATTGGCGAACTCCTGGCCATTAGCGCCAATACGGTGGAGCGGCACCGACAGAACCTGATGGCAAAACTGAACCTGCACAATCGGGCTGATCTGGTGAAGTACGCCATCCGCAAGGGCTTGGTCGACGCTGACTGACGCTTGACGATCCGACCCTCCCCTCGCCGGGCACCGACCGAAGGTTGGTCGGGAGAGGCTCAGGGTGAAGGTGCCCCTCGTCCCGTGCGCGCATGCGACTCTGCCGCGGATCGCCGATCCCCGACCCCTGATCCGCACCGCGCCGCAATGGCGTAAACGCACCATAGGTCAGTGGTGCGTTCGCACCATAGCGCGTGGTGGTTTTCCGCGCCCACAATGGTGCGTTTAGGGAATTGATTTTTTTGTAGCGATGTGGTCAAATTAAGGATGCTCCGCTCGTTCGGCAGCACATGAATCGATAAGCGACTTCCGAGACTCTAACTGAGGTAGCGCCAGCACCCTTAGCGCCGTTGCTCGCCGTGCAAGGCATCGCCTTGCCGTGAGCCGTTCTTGGCTGGGTGCTTTTCCTTTTTTCGTCAGTATCCGCGTGCTGCGCCGTGTGCGGCAAGTGGTTTGTATAGAGCGTGGCGTGAGTCCAGAAACCTTGAAAAGAAGACGGGGGAGAAGTGATGAAATTACAGAACTTGATTTTGGCTGCGGCCCTGTTCGCTCTGGCGGCTGCGGATTGGACACGGGCTGACGACGTCTATTACGCTGGCATCACCAACAGCAATGGCCTCTCTTTTGGCACGGTGGATTCGGCGGGGCACACGACGGTCCTCGGGACCGGCCTCACTTTCGGAGGCACCGACGCGGAAAAGCTGATGTTTGCCCCCAACGGCACCCTGTACGGGTTTGACGTCACTTATGGCGGAGGGAGTGGCGCATGGGGAAGCATCAATCCGGCCACGGGCGCGTTCACCCAGATCGGTAACTTGAACACTTGTTTTCCCTGGGGCCTTGACCACAATGAGAATTATGGGTTCTCGCTCGCATTCGGGCCGTCAGGGAACCTGTATGCGACAGGATACGGCTCCGATAACAACTACGACTACGGGACATTGAACCTGACAACCGGGGCATTCACCAAGATCGCTGCCTCTCCAGTCGGATATGCAGGTTCGTTGGCCTCGCCCGTCCCCGAACCCTCAACAATTGCCCTGCTCGGTGCCGGTGCGATCAGCGTGCTGGCTTATGCGTGGCGGCGGCGCGGCCGCACCCAGAATGGCGGATAAGAGGAGTCCTTTGGCCTCGAGGGTATACTGCATTGATGAGAGAACTATGCGGCGCGGTTCCGGACGACGATTGCCTCTCCTGTTGCCCTGGCCCGCGCCGAGATCCCAACTGGGAGAGCTCCGATGGCTGAAGAGACAGGGCGGGGAGTGTTTGTCGTATATGGTCGCAATACCCGCGCATATCGGGAGATGCGCAAGTTTCTCCAGGCGATTGGTGCGAAAGAGTGGACCTTCGAAGAGGCGAGCCATGTCGCTGCAAATCCGTTCGTCACGAATATTGTTGTGAACGCGATTGCCGACGCAACGGCCGTGATTGTCCTGTTCACACCTGACGAACTGGCGACACTCTATGCCACCGCGCCGCATCTAATCAGCAACACGGACGTTGTGGAGGACTTCCGTTGGCAGCCACGTCCCAATGTCATTTTTGAGGCGGGTATTGCGTTTGGGTCAAGGCGTGATCGGACCGTTATCGTTACCGTCGGCAAGGATGTTGCCGGGTTCTCGGACATCGCAGGGGTGCATGTGGTCCGGCTGAGCAACCGGCAGGGAAAGGCCAGTTTACGGGAGCGTTTGCTGAAGATTCTCGGGAATCTCCCGCAGGACCTGTGTAACGATTGGCAGGATCCCGATATTTCAGGAGACTTTGACTCGTGTGCCCCTCGGCGGTGGCGGCTCTACGACGAATTGCAGGAACTCGAGATGGCCCTACGGGCGCGCTCCGTCGTCGCAAAGGTCAAAAAAGGCAAAAAGAAGTGGGAGGCGTTTTCGTTGTTCGAGGTACTGTCGGAAGTGCTGAAGACCTCGGCCGCCAATTGGCGGTTTCAAAGGCCGCGGGACTTTATGAACGTGATTAGGAACACCTACGGCAACACGATTGCCAATAAGTCATATTGGTGGCTCTGCGTACTTGGCTTCTTCCAGTTTCAGGATACTAGGCGGTGGTTTGATTCCGATGATTCGTGGAGGGAGTCGGTCGACTATTGCAGGTTGTCTGCCCGTGGAATGGCACTGATTGAGAAACTTACTCATCTGCAATGAGGGAACACCAAAATGGTTAGCAAAGACAACGATGTCGACAGTCTGCCGCCTCCCCATATCATGACAAAGTGGCAGACGGTGCCGCTCGGGATCGGCCTTCTCTTGCTCGCGACATTGACCATTTGTCTGCTCGTGACGGTGTGGCCGGAAAGAATGGTCAACGAAAAGCACGAAAGGGTATGGGCCGGCACCCTGACGATATTCAAGGGAACCTATTCCCTCTCTATTGAAGCTAGGCTGATGTGCGTTGTGATCGGAGCGGGGGCACTGGGAGCATTTGTCCATTGCGCAACCTCTTTCGCCACCTTCGTTGGCAACCGGACCTTGGTCCGCACTTGGATATGGTGGTACATTATGCGGTTTCCGATCGGTATTGCGCTTGCACTGCTAGTCTACTTCGTGGTCCGCGGAGGGCTCCTTTCGGCCCAGGGCACCGCAGAAGAGCTCAGTCCATTTGGGGTCGCGGCACTCGCAGGCCTTTCTGGAATGTTCTCCAAGCAAGCGAGCGACAAGTTATGCGAGGTCTTCGAGAATATTTGCCGGACAGGCCCTGGTATAGGAGATAACCAGCGTGTAGACAAGGTGCTGCGACGTTCCACGATGGAGCAGAGCCCACGCCAACGGGGCACATCGGTAAATGAGCCTAGCGAGACATCGACAAGTGGCTCCGTCCCTGCGGAGGAAACTTCCCAGGCGACAAATGAAACGCCAAATTCAACTTAGCGAGGAGTAGCCATGTCAACCTTACGGTTCGTTCTTTCAGCCACACTTGTTTGCCTCGCGGCGCCGCTAGCTCTTGGCCAGACCTATTACGTGACGTCAGCCTCTGGCACAGGCGCGGTGCCGTTTGGGCGAATTGACGCTTTAGGGAACACTTCGCCTATTGGCAGCGGTCTCAACTTCGGGTCGGACAACAGTCCTATGCCGCAATTACTCGCGGCACCGAATGGGACTTTGTACGCGTTCGATACAGGTTGTGGAAATGGTTCCCTCCAGTCCTGGGGAACCGTCAATCCGGCCACGGGCGCGTTCACAAGGATCGGTAATCTCGGGTCTGTGTTCGACGTCGGCACGGGCACTCCGGCTCTCGGGTTCGATTCGTCGGGGGATCTGATTGCGGCCGGGGACTCCACCACCGGAAGCTTCATCTTCGGAACCCTTAACGTGACAACCGGCGCGTTCACTTCGACAGCTAACGCCTCGACTTATGGGACTGTCTTGAATGACCTGGCTCAGTTCAGCGGCTTCGATGGCCTCGGACATATAGTCACGGTCGTGCCGGAACCAAGCTCGCTTGCTCTCGCCATAGTCTGTGCGTTCGGACTTGTCGTCTATTGGTATTGGGGCCGAAGGCGGCGTCCCAACAGCCCCTGATGGACGACACTCCGATGGGCGGCGATCGGGACGGAACACTCGAAAACCTAGAAGGACAGCCTCGACTTTCACCGTTTATCCCATTTACCCTTCACTCCCACGCTGGCCGCTTAATGCGCTGCTTTATCGCGACCGTGCTGTATGCGGCCTTGTTAAACCCCGTTTGCGCCCTGGCGCAAAACGCGCCGCCTGGCGTTCCTAGCGCACCTGCGCTGCCATCGGTACCCAGCGCCGCGGACAAATCGAAAGGCGAATCTAATTAAGCTCTTGAAAGGTCTGAGCTTGCCATAGTCGGCAAAGGGAACGGCGAGAAACCGGATGATTTCTGTTTCAAGATGGGCGAGAGTGTAACGATCAGGGCGACTGGCGAGACGGCCACAAAGATCAAGACGGAAATGAACAAGGCTGGCGGCCCGAAGACGCTCAAGCTTTATCTCGATTATGTGCGCATGGACAACTTGCCTGTCAGTGCGGTCGAGGTTGGGAAAGACCTGCTTCTCAGCGCATATCTCGCCCGCGATGCGAAGGACGACGACAATCGGAAGGCGTGGGATACGCTCCTTAGGAAGCAGGATCATTACTTGATGACGCTGCCGGTCGCCCTTGCTGTTGGGAACGACCCGCCGTTGGCGGTCGAGCCGACGCACCTGTTCAAATTTCGTATTGTGTCAATTGAGGCTATTTGGGCGACCCTCGGTATCGGCCTGGCGATTTTCCTGGCTGCGTACTATCTGCTTATCAAGGATCAGGCCGCGCTGCGTGACACGCTCCGCGGTTGTTACAGCTTGGGAAAGAGCCAAATGGCCTTTTGGGGACTGTTGGTGGCGCTGACGTTCACGGGCATCTGGATACTTACCGGCACGATGGAGCGGATTCCTTCGCAGGTACTTATTCTCCTCGGTATCAGCGGTGCCACCGGGCTGAGCGCTGTAGTGATCGGAGCCAGCAAGAAGGGGGCGGCTGGATCTGAAACACAACCACCACGCGCTACAGCGATGGGAGGTAGCACGCAAGGGGCTGCTGAATCTGAAACGCAGACAACGCCCCAACAAGCCCTTTCGATTCGATCGGCGGTCCATTTTTGGTCGGATATCTGTAGCGACGGCAACGGCCTCGGCTTTCACCGCCTTCAGGTCGTAATTTGGACGCTGATTTTGGGCGCCGTGTTCGTTTGGTCCGTGGCGCAGGTGGCGTCTATGCCGGAGTTTCCGGAAACTTTGCTCGTGTTACAGGGCATCAGTGCTGGCACCTACCTGGGGTTCAAAATTCCTGAGAAATAGAAAAAGCGGAGGTCTTGTTGGGTGCTCCTGGGTCATTGTGTCTGTGTTACCGCATTGCTTGTGGAACGGGCTTGCGGACGGCGGGATTTCGGGCCATTTGTGGGGCTAGGCGGGGCACATAACGGAATCAGCAGAGTCAAGAGACGCCGTCCAGGTGGCTGTTAAGCAAGTCGTCCCAGCGGTTGCGGAGGAACTGCATGCTCCTAGTCATCAACATTGTCCTCCTCGCGCTTGGCACCATTGGCGCCCTTGCGGCTTTCGGTGGCGAGTGCTGGAAAAAAACTGATGAGCCGCTCCGCAAGAGAATCACCCTGCGGGGCTGGGTGGCACTACCGTGTCTGCTCGCCGCGCTTGGGCTCGGTATCACGAAGGAGGTTGTGTCGACCAGAATGGCGAAAGCTGCTGCTGAAGAGGCGGCTAGGGTCCAGGCAGACCTGCAAGCCAAACTCGAAACTGCGGCCCGAGTTCAGACTGACCTGCGGGCCAAGCTGGAGAAGATACCGAAAGCGATAGATCATCCATTTTACGAAACGATCGGGGGAAGAGACGGGGTGGTATATTCTTCGGAAAGCCAACACCCCCTCGTCGTATACGGCGGAGAGATCATCGAATATCAAATCCTCGGTGATGGTGAGAAGCAACCAAATTCGATTGTGTTCGAAGTGGGTACTCGCAGGTATCCCCTGAGTTCTCAAACGCGGTCAGTACAAGTGATTGGCGTTCCTGGGGATGCGATGCCGGTTCGCCTGGTGTACCCACACGGCCTCACTTTTTCGATGAAAATGACCTTGATGTCGGCTGTCCGGGCGACCACATCTTCTTTTGGAACGCCCTTGAGTAATAGCCACGAGAAGCCCGTGCTTAAGAAGTGATCGGAACAATCAGTTTGACTTTCGCTCGGATGTGGTTAGTCGAGTGTCCGAAACGGCCTTTGTCTCTTGCTAACCAAGGAGAAGATATGTCTCGTTCTCGATGGCCCATTTGTTAAGCGTTGACCAGATTACTGGTAGCCGGCCTTTGTCTGGCAGCGCTCGTCGGCTGGACGGCCGCTTCGGTGAAGGTGCCCCTCATCCCGTGCGCGCACGCCACGTTGCCCCGACCCCTGGTCCGCACCGCACCGCATGGCGTAAACGCACCATAAGCCAGTGGTGCGTTCGCACCATATCACGTGGTGGTTTTCCTCGCCCACAATGGTGCGTTCAGGGAATTGATTTTTTTGTAGCGATGTGCTCGAATTAAAGGATGCTCCGGTCGCTCGGCAGCAGATGAATTGATGAACGACTCGCGAGACTCTAACTGAGGTAGCGCCAGCACCCTTAGGCCCGTTGCTCGCCGTGCAAGGCATCGCCTTGCTGCGAGCGGTTCTTGGCTGGGTGCGTTCCACGTTTTCGTCATGAGCCGCGTGCTGCGCTGCGCAGCAAGTGGTTGGTATAGAGCGGTGTAAAACCAGAAACCTTGAAAGCAAGACGGGGGAGAAGTTATGAAATTGCAGAACTTGATTTTAGCTGCGGCCCTCTTTGTTTCGGCGGCTGCGGATCGGGCACGCGCTGACAACCTTTATTACCTCAACTGTGGAAATAACCCGGTCACTTTTGGCACGGTGAATTCTGCGGGGCAAACGACGCCCATAGCAACGGGCGTCAATTATGGCAGCGGATACGCAGAAAAACTGATGTTTGCTCCCAACGGCGACCTG
>Ga0181535_10006170_pt1 | contig 12537 bp, 7 predicted proteins | sample PEATcosm2014_Bin_44_FD_119774 | JGI IMG/M metagenome (GOLD analysis project Ga0181535, IMG submission 119774) | Peatland microbial communities from MTU Mesocosm Facility, Houghton, MI, USA - PEATcosm2014_Bin17_30_metaG | ecosystem: Environmental > Terrestrial > Soil > Wetlands > Peat | place...
ACCAGCACGCTGGTCTTGCCGGTGCCGGCGCCGGCCTCGACCAGGAAGGTCGTGTCGAGGTCGGTCGTGGCGCGCTGCCGCACGTCGTCGTCGACGGGCCTGAAAGCCACGGCGTCGGCGACCGGCAGCGCCGTCGTGCCCAGACTGTCGCGGATCTCGGTCACGAATCGTCCTGTGGACCGGCGGCGACGGGCTCTTTGAAGTCGAGCAGGTCGTGCAGGCGGGGGTCGGCGCGTTTGCGGCGGAAGGCGATGGCGTCGGCGCCACAGCTTGCCGAAGCGTCGCAGTAGTCGCAGGCGCGCTGCGGCCAGCGCGGGAACAAGCCCGCGTCGATGCCGCCCACCGCGACCGCCAGCGTAGCGGCCAGCGTCGCGCGCACATCGTCGTCGGCGGCGTCGAGCGGCACGCTGCGAAAGCCGGAGCTGCGGCGCACCATGCGGTACTCGGCGACGAGGCTGTCGGGCACCCGCTCGCCGGCGGCGAGCAGCGCCAGCACGTAGACCGGAAGCTGTACGTCGTGACCGTCGCGCACCCGCTGGACTTCGGCCGCGCCCCTGCCCGTCTTGTAGTCGACGAGGCGCACACGGCGTCCGTCGGGGCTCGCGTCGATGCGATCGATGCGCCCCCGAAAGCGCACCACACGCTCGCCGACCAGCAGCTCGGGCGGCGCAGCGGCGGCGGGGCCGGCGGCGGTGAGGCCACCGAACGACCACTCGAACCGCGCCGGCGCCAGACCGTCGGCCCAGCAGGGGTCGGCGGCCACGACGTGCCGCAGGTCGACGAGGAGCTCGTCGGACTGCACGCGCCAGGCAAGGGGAAAGCCGGTGAGGCCGCGCGCCTCGGCGCGCGCGAAGGCGGTGCCCGCGACCTGGTCGAGCTCGGCCAGCACGCGTTCGGCGCTGACGTCGCCGCTCTGCACGGCTGCCGCATAGGCTCCCTGCAGGATCTCGTGCGCCAGGCTGCCCAGGTCGACGGGTTCGATCGACAGGGCCTCGTCGGGATCGTCGGGCACCCGCAGGCCGAGCACATAGCGCAAGTAGAAGGCGAAGGGGCAGGACAGGTACGACTGCAGCGCGCTCGGCGAGAGCGGCGCCGCGAACACGGCGGCCGCCGCCCGCGCGGCGTTGGCGCCCGACAGGCTGCCGTCGTAGGGACCAAGCGCAGCGCGTCGGCGGCCGTAGGCCGCCGACGCGGCGCGCTCGGTCCGCCCCGCTCCCAGCACCTCGGCGGCGTACGCGCCAAGCCACGCCGGCCGCGTCACGCGCGGCGCGGTCGCGCGCGCCAGTCTCTCGAGGTCGAAGTCGCGCAGGTCGACGGGCTCGCCCAGCCCGGCGCCTACCCGATGCACCACGCCGCCGAGCTCGCCGTGGGCGTCGAGCTGCTCGAAGCGCACCGGGCCGCCGGCGAGCTCGCGAGCGAGGCCCAGCAGCGCCCGCGACGGCAGCCGCGGGCGGCCGGTCGAGGAGTCGAGTCGCGGGTAGAGCAGTTCGAGCCGCTCGGTGGCGGCCCCGAGGGCCAGGGCGAAGAGAGCGTCGTGCTCGGCGGGCAGCTCGGCGCTGTCGGGCAGCCGCGCGCCGCAGGCGACCGCCACGGCCTGGCGCTCGCCGTCGAGCAGCACCGGGTCGGGCGTCGGGCGCGACGGGAACCCGCCTTCCGCCAGGTCACAGAACACGAGCAGGCGAAACGACAAGCCGCGCAGCTGCTGCGGCGAGAGCACCCCCACGCCGTCGCGGCCCACGCGGGCCGTCGTGGGCGTCTCGAGCAACGACAGGGCGCGCCGTGCGACGGCCGCGAACGCGCCGCGCGGGCCGCCGTCGTCGACCAGACCGACGTCGGCGAGCTCGCCCAGGGCCACCAGCACCGGGTCGTCGGGCGACACGCCGCAGAGCTCGCGGGCGGCCTCGGTGAAGAAATGCGTCGCCTGGCGCCAGCTGCGGGCGCCCATCAGGCGGCGCCGCAGGCCGCGCAGGCGGCCGGCGAACTCGCGCAGCGAAGCGGCGGCCGCGGCCTCGTCGACCCCGGCGGAGGGCGTCGCCGCTTCGTCGGACGCGGCGCAGGGGGCGGCCGCGAGCGCCGCGGCCGGGCCCGCCACGAGCTCGCCGCCGTCGGCCGCCAAGGCGCTCTGCGAGGCGGCCGCCTCGCGCAGGCGGCGCTGCCCGAGCGAGTATTCGAGGCGCCCCAGGCGGTCGGACCATTCGTCGTCGGCCACGATGCGGGCGCGCCGCGAGAGGTCGTCCCACAGGGCAAGGCCGGCGGCGTCGACCGCCAGCGAGAGACGAGGCGCAGTGGCGGCCAGGTCGATCACGGCATCGCGCCGCAACGGACGCCCGGCGGCCGGCAGGACGCAATCGAGCAGCAACCGGCAGGTGCGCGCCGCGACGTCGTCGGCGGCGGTGCGCGCCGCGACCGCTATGGACTGGGCGCGCGCGGCGCCGGCGAGTCGATCGCGGCTCGGCCGGTCGGCCGCCACGACGGCCATTTCGTAGAAGGCGATGCCGCTCGCCGCGGCGTCGAGCAGCGTGGCGACGACGGCGCGGCGCTGGGCCGCGTCGTCGGCCACCGACACGATGCGCAGCTTGCAGCCGGCGGCTATCGCGCCGGCCGCAGGCACGCGGGTGGCTGCCGTGCCGTTCGTGGTCACGGCGGCGACTGGCGCGCCGGTGGCCGGCCCAGGGGCGGCGGGCGTAGGCGACGAGTCGCAGGCGCCTGTCGGCACGACGTCGAGCGAGAGCTGCGCGCCGACAGGCGCGGCCTGCGGCGAGGGGGCCGTGCCGCGTAGCTCGCGTCGTTCCGGCTGGGCGGGCGCGGCGGGCTCGCCAGGCTCGAGCCCCAGGCCTTCGAGAAAGGCGCGTGCGGGCGCGGCGTAGGGCCTGACCCCGTCGGCCCAGGGCAGAAACGCGGCAAAGGTACGGTCGGCGGCGAGGGCTTTGACGAGCCTCGCCTGCATGGCCGGCAGGTCGTACAGGCCGAACAGGGCGACGGCCACGCCGGCGCCGACCGGCGCGACACCGCGCGCCGCGGCCCGGGCGGCGAGCTCGTAGAGGCCGGCGTCGTCGACCAGCCGCCGGCGCTGCAGGGCGGCGACGTAGTCGGCGTAGAGCGCCTTGAGGTCGGCGCCCTTGCGCGACTTGAGCGCTGCCAGCGCGTCGACCGGCACGCCGGCGTGACGCAGGTCGTCGATCGTGCGCAGCAGCGCGCGCGACAGGCCGGGCGTGCGGGCGACCGGCGCAAAGTACCACGCCTGGTCGGCACGGCGCGCGACCAGCGCCGCCACCAGCCGCTCGCGCAGCAGGGGCGAGAGCAGGCGCAGGCCGTCGCGTTCGAGAGACTCGCCGGCGAGCGCCGGGGCCAGGGCGTGGATAGAGACGAAGCGCACGGCGGCATGTGCGCCGAGCTCGCGCGCGACGGCGCGAGAGAGGTAACCGCAAGCGAGGTTGGAGCCGGTCGCCACGACGACCTCGCGAAGGGGGTCGTCGCGTTTGACCGCTGCGATCCAGGCGGCCAGGGCCGTTTCGAGCCGCACGCGGTCGCCGAGGACGAGGGTCCGGTCAGGGGTGTCTGCGGTCTGCGTCATGGGCGTGCCCCCACGCTAACAGCCAGCGGGGACGGAGCCATGGCCCGAAGCTGGCGCGACCGACGCCGGGCGCCGACGCGTGTGGCGCCGCTCGAGCTTCGGCGTCACCTCGACGGCTAGTCCGTCGATTGACTTCGTCATCGCCGCTCAGGCAGGCGTGGCTTCGTCGCGCGCCTAGTGGATCATGGGCCGGATCACCAGGAACATGATGACAGCGGGCGCGATCGCGACGGCCGACCAGCACACGAGCACCAGCGAGCCACGCTTGAGCAGACCCTGCACGAGGGTGACGAGGCCGATCAACGCGGCCACGACGGTGAGCGCCAGGCCGAGGTAGACGCCGAGCTTGGTGGGCAGATGGTTCATGGCCACCGCATGGTGCACGTTCTGCGCCGCCGCCACCGACACGAGCGCACCGAGCAGCACCACGATGAGGCCGGCGATGCCGACCAGCACGCCGATCGTGCGCAGACGCCCCACTGGCACGTAGTCGCTGATCTGAGTGGCCCACGGGTAGCGGGTCAGTTCGTCGGGGGTCAGTGGGCGGGCCACGTCGCCTCCTTGGAGATCGTTTTCCTACGGCCAAGAATACGTCGCGCGTGCCGACGGCACAAATCGAACCGGGCCGGTAACGAGAAAGCCCCGCCGTCAGCTGAGCGGCGGGGCTTTCGTCGGCAAGCCGATAAGCCGGATTCTGTCGTTGAGTGGCCATCCATCTGGGCCCCACGTCGCCGTGAGGCTCGTTGCGACCAACCCGGAAGCTTCGGACGAGCAGCCCTCGAACGCTTCCCTATTTGGTCTTGCACCGGGCGGGGCTTGCCGAGCCGGCCTGTCACCAGGACCGCTGGTGAGCTCTTACCTCACCGTTTCACCCTTGCCCGCACCCCCGAAGGGGCCGTTGGCGGTCTGCTTTCTGTTGCGCTGTCCGTCGGCTTGCGCCGCCTGGACGTTATCCAGCGCCCTGCTCTGCGGTGTCCGGACTTTCCTCGACCGGTCGCCTCACGCGCTTACAAGAAGCGAGCGCGACGCGGACCGACCGCGGCCACCTGGCTTGCACGGGCAAGGATACCCCGCCTCAGCGCCCTCCAGCCACCCGTTCTTCGCTGAGCTCGGCGGCGGCGGCCTTGTCGAGCAGCCATGTCACGGCGCCGTGGACCGGCGCGACCGCCTGGGCGGGGACGGCGTCGGGGACCCGCAGTCCCTCGAGCACCTCGGCGACCATGCCCGCTTTGGCCGCGCCGGTGACCACGAACAGCACGCGGCGCGCGGCGTTGATCACGGGGTAGGTCACGGTCAGCCTCTTCCCCGTGCCCTCACCCTCATTGACGACGACCAGCCGGTCTTCGACGCCGAGCCCCGGAGAGTGCGGGAACAGCGAGGCGGTGTGACCGTCGGGGCCCAGGCCGAGCAGCACGAAGTCGAGGACCGGCAGATCGGCCTTCGACGAGGCGGCGAGGGCGGGCGGCTGCGAGAGCAGCCGCTCGTAGGCCCTCGCCGCCTCGTCGGGGTCGTCCTCGCCGTGCATGCGATGCACGTTGTCGTCGGGGATCGGCACGTGGCGGATGAAGGCCTGCTGGGCCATGCCGTAGTTGCTGGCCGGGTCGTCGGGCGGCACGCAGCGCTCGTCGCCCCAGTAGAGGTGTACGCGCCGCCAGGGGATCTTCTGGGCGAACTGCTGGCGGGCGAGCATGGCAAACAGCGGGCGCGGCGCGTCGCCGCCGCTGAGCGCCGCGGTGAACGCCGGACGGGCCGCGGCGGCCTCTTGGGCGGCCAGGGCGAACAGGTCGGCGGCGCGCCGGGCGACCGCATCGACATCGGGCAGCACTTCGATCGACGCAAGAGCCATCAGGACCGCCTTTCGCAGGTGGACGCGGCGCTCACGGGCGCCGCCAGACGTGGCCGTCGTTGGCCACCAGGGTGTCGGCGGCCTCGGGGCCCCAGGTGCCCGCCTCGTAGATCATGACGCTCTGGTCGGGCGCGTTGTGCCAGGCATCGAGGATGGGTTCGACGACCCGCCAGGCCTCTTCGACCTGGTCGTCGCGGTTGAACAGCGTCTGGTCGCCCACCATGCAGTCGAGCAGCAGCGTCTCGTAGGCGCTGAACGGCAGCTCCTCGAGCCCTGAGCCGTAGCTGAAGTTCATGGTCACCGGCTGCAGGCGGATCTCGGGGCCGGGGACCTTGGCCTCGATGTTCAGGGCAAGGCCCTCCTCGGGCTGGATGCGCATGACGAGGTCGTTGGGCGGCACCCGCCCGCCGGGAATGTCGACCTCGCGGAACAGCAGATAGGGCGGACGCTTGAACTGGATGGCGATCTCGGTGACGTGGCGGGGCAGCCGCTTGCCGGTGCGCACGTAGAAGGGCACGCCCTGCCAGCGCCAGTTGTCGATCAGGAACTTGACCGCGGCGAAGGTCTCGGTCGTGGAGTCGGGCGCCACGCGTTCTTCTTGGCGATAGCCGCACGCCAGGGTGCCTTCGACGTTGCCCTGCACGTACTGGCCGCGCACGGCGAACTGGTCGACGCGCTCCACGGGGATGGGCCGCACGGCGTGCAGCACCTTGGCTTTCTCGTCGCGCACGGCGTCGGCGTCGAAGGCCACCGGCGGCTCCATGGCCGTCATGGTGACGAGCTGCAGCAGGTGGTTCTGGATCATGTCGCGCAGCGCGCCGGCCTCTTCGTAGTAGGCGCCGCGGTGCTCGACGCCGAGGGTCTCGGCCGCCGTGATCTGCACGTGATCGATGTAGCGCCGGTTCCAGATGGGCTCGAAGATGCCGTTGGCGAAGCGGAAGACCAGGATGTTCTGCACGGTCTCTTTGGCCAGGTAGTGGTCGATACGGTAGACCTGTCGCTCGTCGAACACGGAGCGCACGACGGCGTTCAGCGACAGGGCGCTCTTCAGGTCGCTGCCGAACGGCTTCTCGATCACGCAGCGCACCCAGCCGGGCTCGCCGCCGCCGTCGGCCCGCGCGCCGGGCACGCCGCCCTTGTTGAGCCCGGCCGCGCCGAGGCGCTCGATGATCACCGGGAACAGGCTGGGAGGCGTGGCCAGGTAGAAGATGCGGTTGCCGGTGTGGTTGGTCTCGTCGAGCTTGGTGAGCGCGTCGGCCAGGCGCTGGTAGCCCTCGGGGTCGTGGAACTCGCCCTGCACGTAGTGCACGTCGTTCAGCACGTCGTTGCAGGTGCGCGTCTCGGCGGTGCCGGCGCCGAAGAAGCTGTCGATGGCCTCGCTCGACAGGTGACGCATCTCTTCGTCGGTCATGGGCTTGCGGCCGTAGCCGACGATCGAGAAACCGCGCGGCAGGACGTCGTGGCAGGCGAGGTCGTAGAGCGCCGGGATGAGCTTGCGGCTGGCGAGGTCGCCGGTCACCCCGAAGAGCACCACGGTGCAGGGCTCGGGCCGGTGGCCTATGTCGAGAGGCGATTCGACCGGCGCCGAGCTGGGCGCCTCGCGCAGGCTCGCGCCCTTCTCGTCGTAGTTCAAGTCGTTCACGACCGGCCGTCCGTGGGCGTGCGTCGGCGCGCCGTCACTTGGACTTCACCGCGTGTCCGCCGAACTCGTTGCGCAGCGCGGCCAGCACCTTGCCCGAGAACGAGTCGGTCTGCCGCGAGCGGAAGCGCGCGAACAGCGACTCGGCGATCACCGGCATGGGGACGCCACGCTCGATGGCCTGCTGCACGGTCCAGCGGCCCTCTCCGGTGTCGTCGACGTAGCCCGTGATCTGCTCGAGTCCGGGGTCTTTGGCAAAGGCGTCGACGGCCAGCTCGAGCAGCCACGAGCGCACCACGCTGCCCTGGTTCCAGAGGTCGGCGATGGCCCCGAGGTCGAGGTCGTAGCCGCTTTCCTTGAGCAACTCGAAGCCCTCGCCGTAGGCCTGCATCATGCCGTACTCGATGCCGTTGTGGACCATCTTCACGAAGTGGCCGGCGCCGTGGCCGCCCATGTAGCCGTAGCCGTGGCCGGGGGGCGCCAACGTGGCCAGAGCCGGCTCGATCTGCTCGAAGGCGCTGCGGTCGCCGCCCACCATGAGGCAGTAGCCCACGTCGAGGCCCCAGACGCCGCCGCTCGTGCCGGCGTCCAAGTAGCGCAGGCCGAGCTTCTCGAGGCGGGCGCCGCGCTCGACGTCGTGCTGGTAGGGCGAGTTGCCGCCGTCGATCACGATGTCGTTCGTGGCCAGCAACGGGACGAGCGTGTCGATGGCCTCGTCGGTGGGCGGCCCGTAGGGCAGCATGAACCAGATGGCACGCGGTTCGCTCAGCTTGCCGGGTACGTCCTCGAGCCGTTCGACCGCCTCGGCGCCCTCGCTTTCGAGCTCCTGCGCCTTTGCGAACGTGCGGTTCCACACGACGACCCGATGGCCTCCGCGCAGCAGCCGCCGGGCCATGTTGCCGCCCATGCGGCCCAGACCGACCATCGCCAGTTCCATGTGCTTGTCTCCTTTTCGTTCGAGCGTTCGAGCCATGAGCGATAGCGGGCGAAATGTCCACCGTCGCCTTTCTCCTCTCGCGGTCAGCTACGCAGCAACTCGGCGGCGACGCCCCCGAACGTCGTGAGTCCGGGCAACGGGTCGCGCCCCAGGTCGATCGACAGCACGCGCAGTCCGCGCGAGGCGAGGGCTTCGAGGTCGCCCCGCGCCTGGGCCTGTTTGAGCTGCCCGAACGTGTAGGGCTGCCCGGGGATCGCCAGGTCCTGCTGTTGCGAACAGGTGAGCTGCAGGAACACGCCGCTGGGCTTGCCGCCCTTGTGAAGCTGCCCGGTCGAGTGCAGGAAGCGCGGCCCGTAGCCCAGGGTGGTGGCCACCCGCAGCCGGTCGCGCAGCAGCACGCGGACCCCTTGCAGGATGCGCTGATGGGGCTCGGCCGGCGGCAGGTAAGCCTGCAGCGCGACGTAGTCGCCCGGCCGCACCGTGCTCAGCAGCTCGCGCAACGCGGCCGACAGGCCCCGGTCGTCGACCGACACCATGGTGCGGCGGCCGCCGGGCGCGGCGGCGACGTCGGGCAGCCGGCCCGCGTCGGCCAGCTCGCCGAGCAGACGCCGCGTGTTGTCTTTACTTTCCTGCACGTTGGGCTGGTCGAAGGGGTCGATGCCCAGCACGGCGCCGGCGGCGGCGACGGCGATCTCCCAGCGCACGAACTCGGCAGCGACGTCCCACACGTCGGGCAGCGTCAGGGTCATGGTGGGTTGACCGGCTTCGGCGAGCGTTTGCAGGGCGCTGGCCGCGCGGTCGTCGGCCTCGCCTTCGACGTTCAGATAGACGAAGACGCGGTCGTCGCCGTAGACGCTCGGCGGCCCCGGCGGTTCGCCGTCGACGGGCACGAGGCCCGTGCCCTCTTTGCCGGTGCTCTCGGCGAGAAGCTGCTCGAGCCAGGCACCCAGCGAGGCGATCGACGGCGACAGCATGAACGTGACCTTGTCGCGCCCGGCGCGGGCGAACTCGCCCAGGGCGACGCCCACCTTGAAGGCGGGATGATCGCGGGCCGGCACACCGTCGCGGCAGACCGCCGCCACGTGCGAGGCCCGTTCGAGCAGGCGACGCACGTCGAGCCCCGTGAGGGCCGCCGGCACGAGGCCGAAGTACGACAGCGCCGAGTAGCGCCCACCGATGTCGGGCGGGTTCAAAAAGACGGCGCGAAAGTCCTGCGCCAGGGCTTCGTGGTGCAGCGAGGTGTCGGGGTCGGTGATGGCGATGAAGTGGCGCCCCGCCTGGGCGCCGCCGAGACGCTCGCGCACGCGGTCGTAGAAGTAGGCGTGGAACGAGGCCGTCTCGGTGGTGCCCCCCGACTTGCTCGACACGATGAACAAGGTACGCTCGAGATCGACGGCCGCCTCGGTGGCGCGCACCGCGGCGGGGTCGGTCGAGTCGCAGATGCGCAGGTGGAGCGCGCCCTCGGCGACCGCGAAGGTGCGGCTCAGCACCTCGGGCGCCAGGCTGGAGCCGCCCATGCCCAGCAGCACGGCGTCGGTGTAGCCCTCGGATGCGACCTGAGCGGCAAAGCCGCTCAGGTCGGACGCCTTGCCCAGCATGTCGTCGGCCACGCTCAGCCAGCCGAGCGCGTTGCCGATGATCTCGCGGTGCTGCGGATCGTCTTTCCAGAGCGTCGCGTCGTGGGCGAACAGGCGCTCGCTGAAGCGCTGGTCGTCGAAGGCCTGAAGCCGCTGGTTGATCGCCTCGAGCACTGGGTCGCTAGGCACTCAATCTCCCCTCTTTGCCGGTCAGCAGGTGACGGCGCTTGCGGTCGACGCTCGCCAGGAGCGCCTTGAACGACTCGCGAAAGAGCGCCACGCCCTCGGTCTGCAGCGCCTCGGTGATCGCCCGCATGTCGACCGCCAGCACCGCCGCTTGCGCGAACCGGTCGCGCGCCTCTTCGAAGCCCTGGTCGACGGTGCGACGCACCACCCCGTGATCGAGAAACGCCTGCAGCGTCTCCTCGGGCATGGTGTTGACCGTCTGCGGTCCGATCAGGTTGTCGACGTAGAGAAGATCGTCGTAGTCCGGGTTCTTGGCGCCGGTACTGGCCCACAGGAGACGCTGAGACTGGGCGCCGCGCTCGGCCAGCCTGTGCCAGCGCCCGGTTGAGGATATCTCGAGAAAACGCCGGTAGGCGAGCTTGGCGTTGGCCACCGCGAGCGTGCCCTTGAGATTCTCGAGACGGGCGCCCACGATGCGGTCGGCCTGGTCGGCGAGCTTCTCGTCGATCTGGTGGTCGGCCTTCACGTCGACGCGCGATACGAAGAAGCTCGCCACGGAGCGCACCTCGTCGATCGCCTCGCCGCGCGCAACGCGGTCTTCGAGCCCGCCGAGATAGGCGTCGATCACGCCCTCGTAGACCTCGACGGCGAACAGCAGCGTGACGTTGGTGTTGAGGCCGTCGGCGATCGTCCGGCGGATGGCCGCCAGACCCTGCCGCGTGCCGGGGATCTTCACCATAAGGTTGGGCCGACCGACCGCGCCGTGCAGCCGGTGCGCCTCGTTCACGGTCTTGCCCGTGTCGTAGGCGAGCGCCGGCGGCACCTCGATCGAGACGTAGCCGTCGAGGTGACCGGTCTGCTCGTAGACGGGGCGCATGACGTCGCAGGCCGTCCGCACGTCGGCCACGATGAGCGCGTCGGCGATCTCTGCCGTGGACCGGCCGTGGGCCACGGCCTCGTCGATCTGCTCGTCGTAGCTGTGGCCCTGGCCGATCGCCTTGTCGAAGATGGTGGGGTTGGTGGTCATGCCGCTGACGCCTTGCGAGACGAGCTCGTCGAGACGGCCCGACCGCAGGAGGTCGCGGCTGACGAAGTCGAGCCAGACGCTCTGCCCAAGATCTGAGAGCGCCGCAAGTTTGCTGTTGTCGTGCGCCATGTCCACTCCCTGGCCGTACTGGCCTTACTATCCCCCTTTCAGGGCGGCCTCTACACGCACGCCCGGCGGGCGCGCCGAGCCTGCGGCGGCACCGCGCGGCGGCCGCCGCGGCTGCGCCGCACGTTGCCTGGCGGCCACGGCCGGGGCGTGCGCCGCACACCCCGGCCGTGCCTCAGCCGTCGAGCAGGGCCTTGGCGCGCAGGTAGACGTTGTCGGCGGTGAAGCCGAAGGTCTCGAACAGGTCTTCGGCCGGCGCCGAGGCGCCGAACCGGTCGAGCCCGATCGACTGCCCGTGGTCGCCGACCACGTCGCGCCAGCCGAACGTGACGGCCGCCTCGATCGACAGCCGCGCCCCGACCTCGGGCGGCAGGACCGCGTCGCGATACGCCGGCTCCTGGGCGAAGAACAGCCCGCGGCAGGGCATGCTCACCACCCGCGAACGCACGCCTTCGGCGACGAGCCGCTCGTGGGCCTCGAGGGCGAGGTGCACCTCGCTGCCGGTGGCGATCAGGATGATCTCGGGCTCGGCCGCCGCCCCGTCGCCCGCTCCGGCGCCGGCCGCATCGGCCAGCACGTAAGCGCCGTGCGCGAGGCCCGCGGCGGGCGCGTAGCGGGTGCGGTCGATGACCGGCAGCTTCTGCCGCGTGAGCACGAGCGCCACCGGCCCGCCGTTCGAGGTGATGGCGAGCTTCCAGGCCTCGACCGTCTCGGTGGCGTCGGCGGGGCGCACGACGGTGAAGTTGGGGGTCGCGCGCAAGATGGCGAGGTGCTCGACCGGCTGGTGGGTGGGGCCGTCTTCGCCCAAGCCGATGCTGTCGTGAGTGAAGACGTATTTCACCGGCGCCCCCATGAGGGCGCCCAGACGCAGCGCCGGACGCTGGTAGTCGCTGAACACGAAGAAGGTCGCAGCGTAGGGGATCACGCCGCCGTGCAGCGCCATGCCGTTCGACGCCGACGCCATGGCGTGCTCGCGCACGCCGAACCAGACGTTGCGCCCGCCAGGCGACGTCGGCCCGAACACCTCGGCGCCCTTGATGAGCGTGTTGTTCGACGACGCGAGATCGGCCGAGCCGCCGATCATGGTGGGCAGGAACGGCGCCAGGGCGTTGATCACCGCGCCCGACACGACCCTCGTGGCCACGGCGGGGTCGCCGGGGCCGTAGGCGGGCAGGGCGGCCTCCCAGCCGGGAGCGGGCTCGCGGCGCCAGGCACGGTCCCAGCGCTCCGCCGCGTCGGGCGCGGCGGCGCGCCACTCAGCGACGCGCTCGTCCCAGGCGCGCCGCGCGGCGCCGCCGCGCGCGCCGGCCTCGCGATAGAAGGCGAGCACGTCGTCGGGCACGTAGAAGTCGGGTTCGAGCGGCCAGCCGAGGTTCTCTTTGGTGGCCTTCACCTCGTCGGGACCGAGCGCCGCGCCGTGCGCCTTCGAGGTGTCCTGCAGGTGCGGCGAACCGTAGCCGATGTGCGAGCGCACGGCGATGATCGAGGGCCGCGCGGTCTCGGCTTTGGCGGCCGCGATAGCGGCGTCGACGGCCTCGAGGTCGTTGGCGTCGGGCACGGACTGCGTGTGCCAGCCGTAGGCCGCGAAGCGCGCCATGCGATCTTCGGTGAAGGCCATCTCGGTG
>Ga0181535_10006173_pt1 | contig 12531 bp, 11 predicted proteins | sample PEATcosm2014_Bin_44_FD_119774 | JGI IMG/M metagenome (GOLD analysis project Ga0181535, IMG submission 119774) | Peatland microbial communities from MTU Mesocosm Facility, Houghton, MI, USA - PEATcosm2014_Bin17_30_metaG | ecosystem: Environmental > Terrestrial > Soil > Wetlands > Peat | place...
CAGGCTCGCCGCGCCCCCCAGGCCGCGGGTCTGCAGCTGCACCTGGTTGCCGTAGGTGGAGGTGAACTGCTCGAAGAGCGAGCCGGTGATCACCCAGCTGATGACCGCCCAGCACACCACCGCCGCCACCAGCGGGGCGACGACCACGATCACGTCGACGAGCGCCTGCCGCACCCGCTCCCCGAGTCCTCCCCGGGTCGCGCGCAGCGTGGCCACGACCACGACCACGACCACCGCGCCGGCGGCGGCGGCTGCCTCGTAGCGGGTCAGGTAGCCGAGGGCGAGGAAGAATCCGGTGGCCACCAGGGGCCGGACGTCTCGCGATTGCAGCCATTGGTGGAGCCGTCGGCCGACCAGCAGCAGGAAGAAGATGAACGGCGCCTCGCTCATCGCGTTGGCGGCGTACAGGATGATCATGGGGTGCAGGGCGAAGCAGGCGGTCAGCGCCCAGCCACGCCGCGGGCTGACCCCGAGATCCGCCAGCAGGCCGCGCATCTGGACCACCGCCCCGGCCATGAAGAGGGCCGAGACGATGTTGCCGGCGAGGGCCCCGGTCACCAGGAAGGGGAAGATCGGCTTGAGCGCCACCAGGGGCAGCAGGGAGAGGATCGGCAGCGGGCTCCAGACGAAGCCGATGGCGGCCAGGTGGGGATCCCGGCTGAAGAGGATCCGGTCGGCGATCTCGACCCGCGAGACCCCATCCCCTCCGAGCACGTCGGTGCCGCCGCTGAATGCGACGAAGGCGCCGGCGGCCATGTAGAGCGCGAAGCAGCCGAGGAAGCAGAGGGTCGCGGTCGACGGGCGCCGCAGCACCCTCCGCGCGGAGCGGGCGCCGGCACGGGCGCCGGGCACGGCGATCGCCAGCATGCTCAAGCCCCCTGCTCCGGGACCGTGGCATCGAGGCCGTGGACCGTCTTCTCCCAGAGAAACGGTGAGACCAGGATCTGGAGGAGGGCCCGGATCGCCGCCAGCGACATCAGGGCCCAGTACACGGGCATCAGCAGGGCGGCCCTGAGCAGCTCCGACCTGCCGCTGGCCCGCACCGTCACCAGGCCCGCGTAGTAGGCGAGGAAGTTCCCGACGATCAGGCAGAGCATCGCCGGGTAGAAGACCCAGTCGGGGAAGAGCCCCTGGACGAAGGCGGGGCGGACCGTGAACCAGACGGCGGTGAGCGTCCAGAGCGCGGGGTTCAGCACCGACGCCAGCGTGGTGGCGCCGACCTGCAGGTTGAATCCCACGAACCCCCGGGTGCCCAGGTCGTGCCGGAGACGGAGTGGATGGCGCATGTGAACCAGCCAGGTCTGGCCGTAACCCTTGACCCAGCGGGAGCGCTGCCTCACCCAGTTGACCACGTCGCTGTTCGCCTCTTCGTAGGTGGTCGAGTCGAGGATGGCGGTCCGGTAGCCCATGCGGTAGAGGCGCACCCCGAGGTCGCAGTCCTCGGTGACGTTGTGGGGGTCCCAGGCCCCCATGGTCCGGAGCAGGGCTGTCCGGATGTGCATCGAGGTCCCACCGAGCGGCACCGGCGTCCGGCCGCGGGCGATGGCCGGGAGGGTGAAGCCGAACCAGGTCAGGTACTCGAGGCTGAACCAGGCGGTCAGGATGTTCTGGGCCGGGTTGTGGTACTGCAACCGGGCCTGGAGGCAGGCCACCCGGGCGTCCGCCCGCGCGAACGCCACCACGGCCCGGCGGAGCTGGAGCGGGTCGGGCCGATCCTCGGCGTCGTAGATGGTGAGGAGCTCGCCGCGGGCCGACCGGAGGCCGAAGTTGAGGGCCTTGGGCTTGGTCCGGGGCTCGGCCGGGGGCACCAGCACCAGCTGGATGTGGGGCGCGGGATGGGCGGCCGTGACCGCCTCGCGGGTGGTGAGGTCGTCGGCCTCCAGCAGCAGCTTGACGTCCAGCCGATCCGTCGGATACTCGATGAGCTCGAGCGCTCGCAGCGTCGAGCCGATGACCTCGGGCTCGCCGTAGGCCGGGACCAGGACGGTGTAGAGGGGAAGGTCGCCATCGGGGAGCGCCCTCGCCTCCTCGTCGCTGACATGGGTGCTCAGCGAGGGGTCGAGAAGCCGGCGGAACATCCCGATGTTGCGGGCCAGCATGGCCGCGTAGAGGGCGGTGACCGCGGCGGCCACCGCGACGCCGGCGCTCAGCGGGGAGACGACCAGACCCACCACCAGGGCGAGGACCACGATCGCCCCCGCCGCCATCTGCCCGCGGCTGACCACCCGGCTGGCGGAGAGCTCGGGCTGCCGCATCCGCAGCCCGTGGACGCTCTCATCCAGCGCCGAGGGCTCCGGCGGGTCGGGGACGGGGGGGGCCGGGCTCCCCGGCCCGGTCATGTCGCGTTGCCGGCCGGGGCCTGGTGACCGGTGGCGTCGACCACCTGACGGGCAAAGGCGACCAGGTTGGTCTCAGAGGTCGCCGGGCTGCCCTCCGTGGTCTCGTTGAGGACGATGCGCTGGTACCAGAGCCCATGCGAGGTCTGGACCGGCCACTCCCAGTAGACGGCGGTCCAGCTCTCGATCCCCTGGACCTCGTAGACCACCGTGTGGGCGACCACGCCGCCGCCCAGGTTCGCGGTCGACTCGGCGGCCACCGGGTAGTCGTGGAAGTGGTAGCAGTCCTCGACGGTGTACGCGGAGAAGCTGCTCAGGTCGGAGGTCGAGATCACGTCGAGGGTCACCGGGGTGTCCTGCTCGGAGGTCGCCGAGGTGAGCCGCGTCCCGGGCAGATAGAGATACCGGTGCCAGGTCGAGGTGGAGCCGAACTCGAGCTTCCCGAACGTGTACGCGCCGACCGTCGTCACCGACCACCCGGGGATCCGCGAGCTGGCGACGGTGAAGGCCTCGACGCGCGGCGGGCCGAGGTCCTGGGCGAGGAGCTGGAACTGGCCCATCCCCGCTTCGGCGACGGCGACCGCCGCCCCCGCAGCCGCGAGGATGACGAGCGGGATGCCGGCCCGGCGCACCGCGGGACGAGGGGTGGGCCGGGGTGGTGGGGCGACGGCTCCGGCCGCGACCACCGCGGGGACGCGGCTTGGCGGTCCGAGGATGGTGAGGTGGAAGCGGGGGAGGGCCAGGATCATGGCCAGCACGCCGAGGGAGAAGACGACGAGACCGGCGACGGGGTGGAGGACGTTCATGGCGAAGCCCTCGCCCCACAGGCCCCCGGCGGCGAAGATGAGCAGGATCCGGATCAGGTCGAGGAGCCAGATCAGCACCATCCCGAGCACCAGCCAGAGCAGCTTGAGGTGGCGCGGGCCCCGCACCAGCGCGGCCGCGGCGATGCCGACCAGCAGGAAGCCCAGCACCGAGTTGACCCCGGCGCAGGCCGAGGCCACGCTGAGCACGAAGGCGCCGCTCCCGTGCGTGATCTGGAAGAGCGATCCGTCCCCGTACGTGAGCGGCAGCGCGAGGGGCACCACGCGCAGCAGGGCGTGGAGCGCCGCCAGCGTGATGTTGGTGAACTGGTCGAGCCAGCCGTTGAGGAAGAGCGTGTAGATCGGCGGCCAGGCGAGCAGCAGGAAGGCGACGGGGAAGCGGAGCCGCCAGAGCATGCGGCTCCCGAAGGCGAGGGCGATCGCCCCGGCCACGAACAGCGGCAGCGAGATCATGTCGAACCGCCACAGCCAGAAGAAGGTCGACATGAACGCCGGACCGACGGTGACGATCAGCACCGCGACCGCCAGCAGCGGCACCCCCACCAGATAGTCCAGGTATCGGTCGTGGATGTCTCGCTGCGGCCGGCCGGGGAGGTAGAGGAGGCCCGCGATCAGGAGCAGGGAGATCAACGGCACCAGCCCCAGGTAGGCGAGCGGGGTCTCCTCGCTCAGGCTCGAGAGCAGGGTGCTCAGCGAGTACTGGTAGGCGACCACCACGAGGGCGGTGACCACCACCGCCCGGAGGAGCAGCCGGCCGGGCTCATGCCCCCTTGCGAACCTTCTCCACCAGGGTGCGCTGAACCCGGCCGCTCCGGCCCCTTCCATGACTTCCCCTCTCATGCGCGCGGTGCCGGCGGCGTCAGGCGGCACCATGGGATGTGATGACCCTGCGCTCAGACGTCCTGAGCGCCGTTCCGCCGGCGGCGGATGGCCACGGTCGAGAAGGCGCCCGTGAAGAGCGCGAGACCTGCGATCGGCAGCGCGACGGCGAGCGGCGACTCCGGAACGATCGGCGGGTTGCACGCCGCGTAGCTGTCACTCTTGGTCGTGGTGCCCGCCCAGCTCCCGGACGGGGTGGTGGACGCGATCTGGATATCCATCAAGGTGTAGTTCGAGGTGTCGAAGTAGCTCTTGGGGATCCCCACGATCTGGTACGGGTAGCTCAGCGTGGACTTGGACGTGTCCACGGTGACCTCGGCGCCGGTGGCGACCCATTTGCTGGTCCCGGAGGTCTCGGCGAAGACCTCGAGGGTGATCGTCCCGGTCTGCGAGGCATCGAGCTTCAGGGTGCCCGAGACGTCGTAGTCGAAGCAGCTGCCGTTGACCGTGATCCCGGTGATCTCGCAGGCCACCGCCACCGCAGCCGTGGTCGCGAAGATGGCCACGGCCCCGAGAGCTCCCACGCCCAGGAGCCGGCGGCGCCGCCAGCTCTGCCGAGAGCTCGTTGTCCCTGTCGCCCCTCTCATCGAGGACCCTCCTTCCACCCGACGGACGCGGCCTCTCGGAGGTCGGAGTGGAACATCCCCTCGCTCACCCCCCAAGGCCACTGATTCGTCACGCAGGTTACATAAAACGTCATACGCTTCAAAAGGGGCATGCGGCCCTGGACCTGCAGTGCTCCCGGACCTGAAGCGCGACGGCCTTGCGGCCCATCGATCGATGGGTCTCTCACCCCTACCCCCACCGGGCCGGTACCCGGACATAGGAGTCGCGTTCCCAGATCGGGCCTTCGCGGGGGCCGAACGCCCATTCGGAAACGGTCCTGCCCTGCTACGATCGACGCGGCCCGCCGCCGCTCCCCACGTCATCACACGAGGCTTCAGCACCGTCATGCCTCCCCGGACCCAGACCCGCCCGCGCTCCCGCCCGGCGCGTCCCGCCGCGCACCGTCCGGCGGCGCGCCGCCCCTCCCGGCAGCCCCGGCCCCCTCTGATCAACTCGGACCAGCGCCGGGAGTTGAGCGGGATCGGCCTGGTCGGACTGGGGATCCTGCTCGCGATCGTGCTCGCCCTTCCCGGGGGCGGTTCGATCGCCCGCCCGGTTCACGACGCCCTGCTCGGATCGCTCGGGATCGGCGCCTGGCTGATCGCCGGCGGCCTGGTTCTGACCGGCGCCCGCCTGCTCGGCCGCCGGGCCTGGACGGGCGGGGTCCTGGCCGCGGCCGGAAGCGTGGTGGTGGTGGTGGCCATGCTCGGCTTCTGCGGGCTGGTGATCTCCGGCAGCGCCGGCTCGATCGGCCGGCACCTCAGCAGCGGTCTCGCCGACCGCCTGGGTGCGCCCGCCACCGGCGCCCTGATGCTGGTGCTGGTCTGCGCCGGCCTGGTGCTGGCCGTCGAGCTGCGGGTCGCCCCGGCGCTGGCGAGGGCGCGCGACTGGCTCTCCAACCGCACCGTCGCGGCCACGGTCCCTCCCGCCCGGAGAAGCCCGGCGAAGGATCGGGAGCCCGTGGTCCGTCTGACCGGCGTGCCGGTGGCGTCCGCCTTCGTCCCCGCCCCGGCCCACCTCGCGACCCCCGAGGAGGGGTTGCTGCCCCTGGAGCCGGCGGCCCCGGCGACCCCCGCCGGCGAGGGTGCCGAGGCCGGGCACGGGGCGGCACCGCCCCCCGAGAGCTTCACCCGCGAGTTCGAGGGCACCGTCGAGGCGCGCCCACTCGGACCCATCCCCGAGATGACCGCGCTGCACGGGGAGACGCTCGGCGAGGAGGAGGCCGAGAAGGTCTGGGTGCTCCCCGGCACCGAGCTGCTCGACGTGGTCGGCGGCAAGCGGGAGCGGTTGGAGAAGGAGGTGCAGGCGACCGCCGCGCTGATCACCAGCACCCTGGCGTCGTTCTCGATCCAGGCGAGGGTCGTCGGCGCCAACAGCGGACCGACCGTGACCCAGTACGAGCTGCAGCCCGCCGCGGGCGTCCCGGTCCGCAAGATCGTGGGGGCTCAGACCGACCTCTCCCTGGCACTCGCCGCGCCGATCCGCATCCAGCCCTTCATCCCGGGCAAGTCGGCGGTCGGCATCGAGGTCCCCAACAAGGCGGCCCAGCTGGTCTCCCTCAAGGAGATCGTCACCGCCCCCGCCTTCTCCGACCCGCGCAAGCGGCTGGCGGTGGCCCTCGGCGCCGACGTCTCCGGGCACCCCGTGGTCGGCGACCTCTGCCGCATGCCCCATCTGCTGGTGGCCGGCGCCACCGGCAGCGGCAAGTCCGTCTGCATCAACTCGATCCTGGGCGGGTTCCTGCTCCAGGCCACGCCCGCGCAGCTCAAGCTGATCCTGATTGACCCGAAGCGCGTCGAGCTCTCCACGTTCGCCGACGTGCCCCACCTGCTGGTGCCGGTGGTGGTGGAGCCCGAGGCGGCGGTCGCCTCGCTGCGCTGGGCGTGCAAGGAGATGGAGGAGCGCTACAAGCTCTTCGCCGGTCACGGCGCCCGCAACATCGCCGCCTTCAACGAGCGCGCCCCCGGTCTCGGCCTCTCGCCGCTCCCCTATGTGGTCATCGTCATCGACGAGCTGGCCGACCTGATGATGGTCGCGGCCGGCGAGATCGAGGACCTGGTCTGCCGGGTGGCCCAGCTCGCCCGCGCGGTCGGCATCCACCTGATCGTGGCCACCCAGCGCCCGTCGGCCGACATCATCACCGGGCTGATCAAGGCCAACATCCCGAGCCGGGCCGCCTTCGCGGTCTCGAGCGGGGTCGATTCGCGGGTGATCATCGACGAGATGGGAGCCGAGAAGCTGCTCGGCCGGGGCGACATGCTGTACCTGCCCATCGACGAGGGCAAGCCACGGCGGCTGCAGGGCGCCTTCTGCTCCGACCGCGAGCTGGAGGCCCTCATCGACTTCTGGAAGCAGCAGGGGAAGCCCGACTACCAGGAGGAGGTCTTCCAGGTCGAGGCCACGGTCTCCTGGGCCCGCGAGGCCGGCAAGCGCGACCCGCTCTTCGCCAAGGCCGCCCACACCGTCGCCGCCGAGGGGCGGGCTGCGGCCTCCCTGCTGCAGCGCAAGCTCAACATCGGCTACACCCGGGCCGCCCGGCTGGTCGACCAGCTCGCCGAGCAGCGGGTGGTCGGCCCCTTCGAGGGCAGCAAGTCCCGGGAGGTCCTGATGGACGTCCTCCAGGTGGACGAGCTGCTGGCCGAGCTGGGGGAGGAGTAGGGCCGGCCCCCGAAGGAGCCGGCCCCGCCGCGGTCACCCTCAGCCGTGGAAGGCCCAGGTCTGGGTGACGATCATCTCCATGAAGGCGGAGAGGTCCTGGATCGGAGGATTGGGGGTGACGGAGCAGCTGGACGCTGCGGCCCCCAGCGTGTAGATCTGGTAGACCCGCCCGCCGGTGAAGAAGACGTACTGGTAGTCGGTGGAGATGCAGCCCGAGGAGGGTTGGTAGTACCGGGTGCCCCGAATGCCGTCGACGGTGACCGTCGTGGCGGTCACCCCCGACGCCCCCGGTGCCGGGGTGGAGAACGCAGAGCTTCCCGCGTAGCTCTGCACCAGGATGCCGTCCGCCTCGTCGGCGCCGCAGCCGGAGGGGGTGGGACCGACGACCACCTCATAGGCCTCGGGGTCGCCGGGCGCCTGGCCGGGGCTGGTGCAGGGGCCGCTGACCCGCCAGGAGGGCGGGATCGCGAACGAATAGCCGCCGGCGGCATCGCTCACCGTGACCCAGCCCGCGGTCGAGGCCGGGGTGGGCAACGGCGTCGGATTGGCGGTTGCGCTCGGCGTGGGCGTCGCCGTCGGCCTCGCCGATGCGGAGGCCGATGCACTCGGCGAGGAGCCCACCGCCACCGGACCCCGGTGCGGCTGGTGGGCCGCGACCACCAGCACGGCAGTGGCAGCGGCGGCCAGCGCCACCACCGCACCACCACCGAGGAGCAGCCGCGCGATGTGGGGGCGATCGTTGAGGCTCATCGCGGTGATCTCCCTGATGCGGGGCGGGACGTCCACCCCGTTGGTGATGTCGAGGTACTGGGCCAGCCGGCCGCTGATCTCGCTGTCGGTGGGGACACGCGTTCTCTTCATCGGGTCATCTCCTCACGCAACCGGGCGATCGCGCGCGCCAGGTGCGTCCGGACCGAGCCGCTCCCGCAGCCCAGGATCTCAGCGCACTCGTCGATCGAGTAGCCATGGTGGTGGTGGAGGGTGAGGACCGCGCGCTGGCGTCGAGAGAGCTTCGCGAAGGCGCGGTCGAAGTCGATCAGCTCAGCCTGGAACCGGGCCTCCGCGGGCGCATCGCGATGGGCGTCGGCGTCGCGCTGGCGGCGGGCGATGAGGCTGCGGCGGTGATCGATGCAGTGATTGACGCAGATGCGCGTCATCCACGCCCCTGCGACACTCCTGTCCTCCAGCCGGGGCCAGGCCCTCCACGCCTTGAGAAACGCCCCCTGGAGGGCGTCCTCGGCATCGGCGTGGTTGCGCAGGATGCTGTACGCGATGCCGTACAGGCGCCCCCGATGGGCGTCCAGGCAGAGGTCGAATCCGGCAAAGTCGAGCCCCATGGCCCGCTGCTGCGCCATGTCGGGCATCACCGCCTCCTGGAGTGTGTTCACGCAAGACTAGACGGGCCCGCGGCGGGGTTTGCTGACAGGCGCTGCTATCCTTGGCCTCCGGAATGGCGCAGGAGTACTCGTTCGACGTCGTGAGCGACTTCGACCATCAGGAGATGGTCAACGCCGTCGATCAGACCCGCCGGGAGATCCAGACCCGGTACGACTTCAAGGGGGTCACCGTCGAGATCACCCTGGAGAAGGAGCAGCTGGTGCTCCTCACCCTGAGCGACATGCAGCTCCGAGCCATCCTCGACGTCCTCCAGAGCAAGCTCCACCGCCGCGGCATCGACCTCAAGGTGCTCGATCCGCAGAAGCCGGAGCCGGCCGCCAAGGGCAACGTCCGCCAGGTCGTCAAGCTCCGCCGGGGCATCTCCGAGGAGCTGGCCCGCACCCTGACCAAGAAGATCCGGACCGAGCACCCCAAGGTGCAGTCGCGCATCCAGGGCGATCAGCTGCGGATCGCCTCCCGGGAGAAGGACGCCCTCCAGGGGGTGATCAAGGCGCTTCGCGAGATGGACCTGGAGGTCCCGCTCCAGTTCACGAATTACCGGTGAGCGACGGAGCGAGGAGCGATGACCGCAGGTCGATCGCTCCGAGCGGAGGAGCCACCAGTACCGTCCGCTCGGATCGATAAGGTGACTGCGCAAGCTTCGCTGGCCGCCGCCTTCCCCGAGAGCACGGTGCTGGGAGAGCGTCTGGTCGAGCTCGGGCTCTCGATCGCCGTGGCCGAGTCGTGCACGGGGGGACTGCTGGGAGCCGCGCTCACCGCCGTGCCCGGATCCTCGCGCTACATGCGCGGGGGGATCATCGCCTACTCCGACGCCGTGAAGGTCGAGCTCCTGGGGGTGGGGGAGGAGCTCCTGGGCCGGCTCGGCGCGGTCAGCGCCGAGGTGGCGGCGGCGATGGCCGGGTCGGTGGCCGGCCGGCTCAAGGCCGATCTCGGCCTCGCCATCACCGGGGTGGCGGGACCAGGTGCGGAGGGAACGTCGAAGCCGGTGGGACTCATCTACGTCGCCGGATGCCTCGGCGCCCGGGTCGAGGTCGTCGAGCTGCGCGAGCGGGGCGATCGAGAGGCGAACCGGGCGGCCGCTGTGAACGCGGCTCTCCGCCTCGGGTCGACGCTGGTCGCCGCCGGTGGTCCGGCGGCACCACCTGTCGCCGGCCGCTAGACTGACCGGCCGTGACCACCGAATCCCGTCCGCCCCGCCGCGCCGTCGAGGACTTCCATTTCGGAGCGCGAGTGGTCTCCTCCGACGGCCGCCAGATCGGCTCGCTCAACTTCATGATCGTCGGCGGCGAGAGCTTCGACGTCCACGCCATCGTGGTCAAGGAGACCCACCACTTCTCCGGCCACCACCTGGCCGGGGCCGCCCTGATGGAGGACGACATCGCGATCCCGATCGCGGCGGTCGGCGACGTCGGGCGCGACCAGATCACGCTCTTGGTCACCTCGGCCGAGGCGCGCCGCACCGAGCCGTACCTCACCTACCACTACGCGCCGGTCGAGCGCGGGGATTCCGGCCGGCTGCTGATGGCCGACGCAGCTCAGACCGGGTTCGCGCCCCACATGGTGGAGGAGGCGCACAAGCGGCTCGACGAGCTGGAGATCCATCGCGGCGAGAACGTGATGCTCGGGACCAGCGGCCGACGGCTGGGGACGGTGCAGGATGTTGTCCTCGACGAGGGGGAGCTGGCCGGCGTGGTCATCCGGCCGGCGGGCTTCTTCACCGAGGACGTGCTGCTGCAGGTCCGCTTCCTGGGCAGGAGCGACGACCTCGCCCTCTTCGCCCACCTCACCGAGGCGGACGTCGCCCGGCTGACCCCGTTCCATCCGGGCGGGAGCGCATAGCCGGATCGGCCGGGCGCAGCTCAGCCCCGGTCAGTAGGCGAGGGTGATCCGCCGCCGGATGGCTCTTCCCTGCTCCAGCTCGTCGACGAGGGCGATCGCGAAATCCGGGTAGGTGATCCGGCTCACCCCCTGGGGGTCGCGGAGGACCTCGTCGCCGCCCAGGCGGAACCGCCCGCTGCGCTCCCCCGCCTCGATCAGGAACGGCGGGCTGATGTAGGTCCAATCGAGGTCGCCGGCGGCCCGGTAGAGCTCGAGCGCCGCCGCCTGGGCCAGCGCTCCGGGCCTCCACGCCGCCGGGAAGTCGGGGGTGTCGAGGAGCCGCTCTCCGGACGCGACCAGCAGGCTGCCGCCGCCTCCCACCACGACCACGCGCCGCACCCCCGCGCTGCGGGCGCCGGCGATGAGACCCCGCGCGCCTCCCACCAGCACCGCCTCCTGGTCGTCCACACCGCGCCTCGGGCCGATGGCGGAGACGATCGCGTCCTGCCCCGTCGCCGCCGCGGCGACCTCGGCGGGGTCGGTGGCGTCCACCTTGCGGACGGGGATATCGAGGCCCGCGACGCCGCTCCCACCCCGGGTCGCCGCGGTGACCGCGTGCCCGCGAGCGATCAGCTCCCGGGCGATGGCAGTGCCGATGTTGCCGGTTGCACCGAACAGCAGAACTCTCACCACGCGCCCCCTTGCTCAGGATATGGTTGCTCGCTCAACTATATCCGGTGCCGGCCGCTGCCCGCGTGGAGGGTCACGCCGGGGACTGCTCTCCGTCGCCCTCCACGAAGCTGACCCTGGCCAGCGGGCTGCCCGCCACCCAATCGTCGACGGCGGCAACGGGCCAGGCGCCGTCCGGGTCGCGCCGGCGGTTGAACTCGGCGGCGAACACCGTGAGGATGCGGCGTCGCTCCGCCGGGTCGGTGATGATCGCGGCCGTCGCCGGGAGGTCGGCGACCGGGCCGTGCTTGAGGTGGAAGGTGAACCGCGGCTGGGCGGTGAGGTTCACCAGCCAGCTGCGCGGCCGGGGACCGGGGATGCCGCTCAGGTAGACCTCGTCACCGAGTCGGTAGAAGACGATCTCGATCCGCCGCGGCTCGCCGGAACGATGACCGGTGGTGGTGATGTCGATGGTGCGATCCCGGATCGTCGAGGAGGAATCGATGGCGAGCGCCCGGCGCACGTCCTCCCTCATCGACTCCCGCCGCTCGCGGGGGGGTGGGCCCGCGTCGATGGCCGCGGCTCTCGCCGCTCAGACGGGGTCGGGAAGGCTGGTGGAGACGGGCTCATCCTCTGAGCCGCAGGCTACCCCACGGGCCCGCGACCATGAGACCCGCTCACCCCCTTGCGCGGGGGTGGCCGACCCGGTAGAGTACGCGAGACGTACATCTGTTCGAAACAGTCGCCATCGACGCCGCCGCAGGAGATCAAGCCGTGACAAGCACACAACAGAGTAGTACCATGGATCGTACAATGGAGGTGACCGGGCGGCGAGCGGCCGCCACCACGGAGGCGGACGCGGTGACGACAGAGCGGGAGCGGGCCCTCTCGACGGCCCTGGGCCAGATCGAGCGGAGCCACGGCAAGGGCGCGATCATGCGTCTGGGCGACGTCCAGACCCAGCGGGTGGAGATCATCCCGACCGGCGCGCTCACCCTCGACATCGCGCTCGGTGTCGGCGGCATCCCGCGCGGTCGCGTGGTGGAGGTCTTCGGGCCGGAGAGCTCGGGCAAGACCACCCTGACCCTCCATGTGATCGCCGAGGCCCAGAAGCGGGGAGGGGTGGCCGCCTTCATCGACGCCGAGCACGCCCTCGACCCCCAGTACGCCAGCCGGATCGGGGTGCGCACCGAGGAGCTGCTGGTCTCCCAGCCGGACACCGGCGAGCAGGCGCTGGAGATCGTCGAGGTGCTGGTCCGCAGCGGCGCCGTCGATGTGGTCGTCATCGACTCGGTGGCGGCCCTCGTGCCCAAGGCGGAGATCGACGGCGAGATGGGGGACAA
>Ga0181535_10006178_pt1 | contig 12522 bp, 11 predicted proteins | sample PEATcosm2014_Bin_44_FD_119774 | JGI IMG/M metagenome (GOLD analysis project Ga0181535, IMG submission 119774) | Peatland microbial communities from MTU Mesocosm Facility, Houghton, MI, USA - PEATcosm2014_Bin17_30_metaG | ecosystem: Environmental > Terrestrial > Soil > Wetlands > Peat | place...
CATCGGAGCTTGACCCCCTTGGTACTGAGCAGTGACCGGATAGAACGAGCCTGAGAAATGAGAATATGCATCTGACACTCCGAATCTTTGGGCAGGTGCCCTTGTTACTTTGGCTTCCGCCGAGTCCCTCTCTACTCATAGGGCTCGGAACGGATTGGTTGTGGTTGTAGATTGGTGAGTTGAACAACCCACCGGCCCATTATTGTTACGCTTCTTCTCCGATGACCCTCAAGTTGGCAACGATGGCGCTTGTATGCTCCGCCAACTCATCAAGGTCGTTGTCGTTTTCATCAATGGCCTCAAGACTGGCTACGATGTCGTTAGTAAGTTCGGCTAACTTCCTCGCATCTTCGAGGGAGGTGATGCCGAACTGCTTCAGTACATCAAGATGTTCCATTTGGGTGTCTCCATTTCCTTATTGGTACGGTGGCGGTTGTAGGCGCGGCGGCTGAACAGGCCGCCTAGCGCCCGGAATACTCTGTGTTGTTGCGAGCCGGTGAACTCCAGCCGGGTCTACGTCTCGGGTGTGTGCCTCTCCCCACTCGGTGATTTGGCGACACCATGTTCTCGCGCCAATTTTGGGAAATTATTTTCTTTGCCCTAAGGCCACGAAACCCCGGCCATCTCTGGTCGGGGCTCTGCCCGTGTCACTGCTGTTCTTTCACGCATTGTTACGTCAATCGAGTAACTTGGTAATCCGTGCTGTCACGCGACTTATTCCTCCTCTTCACAAAGCGTAGGACAGACGCATCGCCGCAGCAACCCATGCAACGATGCGGGTGAAGCCTCACATTTGCGCCGATAAAGCGTGGAACATGCATTGATATTGATGATTTGTTCCCTATGATGGCAGTCACGAAAGATTGAGATAATCACTTCGAAAGATGCCTAAGGTTGGGGATTGTGGATGAGTCCCCAATCTCGCTGAAGTGGAGAGATACTATAGTTCCCCACACAGTACAGTACCCTTCGCCGAAGTCGGGCAACACACGACTGACAGAAGTGCGGTAACGCATCACCAGCACATGAGGCCCTCGTGCGCTGGCCGTGGCGAACGATTGGCGACTGGTCGAGCCTTGAGCAGGTGCCGGAAATCGACAAGCTTATGGCAATCCACAGGCACGAACCGTTGTCGCGTTCACCTAGAGACCGTGATTTTGCCGTTTTTGCAGGGATTTGTATTGAGCGTTCCAACAATCGCGTGAAAAGTCGCAATACGAAAGTCATTTGTAGACGGTGGTTTCAGACAGACCGTCCTTGGAGACAAACATGACAGCACAGAAGAGGAACAAATTGCAAGACGCTCTCAGAGCTGTGAGAGAACTTTTCTACGATTGCGTAGAAACGCGGATTCGATACTCAGGAAAATCGTATGCCGCAATTGGGCATGAACTCGGATGCAGCGAACAAACGGTATATCAGTTGGCCCGGTTGAGGAATCTTTCAAGGGAAAGCGAACAAAGGTCACAGTCGTCGCCTGTTTCGGAGGAAGACAACAATGTCAACCAGTAAACAAATCCCAAACTACGTTTTCGAAGACCTTCTGTTTCGTCGGCGGCTCGAACGCACTCTGAACACGGAACTCGAACGCTTCAATGCGCTCCTCAAGGAGCAGATTGCACTCATCCAGAAGCGCAGTCAGTCCCTGCTCGCCATTAGCTCGGCAACCGCTGAGAAGCTGAGTCGCGAGGTAGAAGCAGATGGCACTGAAGCCAACTCTGCCACGGATGCCATTCATCCCTCCGACATGACCTGACACGTTCCGGCATGATGTCGGGTTGTCACACTCAACACCCGAAGAGCATTCGAATCGCTCTTGCGAAGCTTTTGCAGTCATTCTTTTCATGGGGTACACGCGAACATATGGTGAGACGGACTCTTAGATAATTTCCAGCAGTCAAACAGTGACTGCAATTGACTGCAGTGCAGTCAAGAACTGACTATTTTATATATACATACATATATTTATCAATATCTTACAGGTTGTGATTGCGTTCTCTCGTCTATATGTAGACTTCTGACTGCAAGAGCTATTTCAGCCGTATCCGTGAAGTCATCCTTGACGACAGCAGCAGTCAATTGCAGTCAATCGAATGACTGCATTGGCAGAAGTAGATTCCCCTCTCCCACGCACCAGTCTGCCCCAAAACAATTTAATAACGTAACGGAACGCCTAACCGGCTGACCACAACATGCTGTGGTGTGACTATGCCACCACAAGATGTACCACTCGATAAATCGAGCGTAGGCTTAAGAACGCATAAAGGTAATTCGTGCCCTATTAGTGTAGGCGATTCCGAAATTCGCCGTATTAAGAGATATAGGACGGATGACATGGTGAGTAACTTAGATGTATTTGAACTCAAGCGGCAAGTGACCGCCGCAATCCTAGATACACTGCAAACCAGACCGGCTCTGACGTATCAACAGGTGGCTGACCGATATAAGGTGTGCCGAAAGACGGTCTTCAACATCGCCAAAGATAATCAAATCCGTCGCCCCACAGGTCCCAAGCCCCGTTACCTGACTGAGGCCAACTAATATGGATACCCAGTCAGCACTTCCCTTCAACAAGATTGCTGTGTCCATGGTCAAGCGCGGCTTGCCGGTCATCCCGGTCGAAGCCAAGGGTAAGAAGCCATTGCCCTACGCATGGCAGACCAAGGCCAGCAAGAAGCCGGATGACATCCTCTACTGGATGGCCGCGTATGGCAACGACATCAACTGTGGCTGTGTGGCTACACTGGATGGTCAGTGGATGCTGGACGCCGATAACCCCGACCTGTGGACGCTCATTGAACAGGAGACAGGCCACACACTCCCGCGTACGTTCACCACGGTCAGCAGCAAGGGTGAGCACAAGTATTGGAAGCAGACTCCGGCCTCGCGTGCCATGGGCAACCGCAAAGCCCACACTGCACCGTATGAGTTTGACGCTCAAGTTGACCGCAGACAGGTCATTGCTCCCGGCTCCACGCATCCATCCGGCTTCATCTATGCCGTGGCTGACGATTGTGAAATTGTTGAGGCACCCGACTGGCTGGTCGAGTGGGTAACCGTTCACGGTGCAAAGGAAAAGGTCGCTTGTCCTAAGGGATGTGCAACGGTACATGAAGACTTCGATTTCGAAGACACCATGGAACACTTTGACATCAGCGGAGACTGGGATGGCGACTGGTTCATCACCGATGTCTGCCCCATCTCTAGTCACAAGCATGAGCAGTCCGTACGCACCGGCTTCTTCTATGACGGCAAGGTGTTCGGGTTTCACTGCTTTGCCGGTGGCTGCAATGGTTCCAACATGTCCGCGGGTCAGGTCATCGCCTTTCTCAATGCCATTCAGATTGAAAAAGGTGGCGAACCGTACCGTGGTGCCATCTGGTCTGCAGCCGACGACGGCAAGACCCTCGACCCCAAGTGGAACATAGATTGCTTGGACGATGAGCGGGAAGATAATGTTGCGGTTGCCGACCCGGTTGAGTTCAAGCTGAACGACAACCGCAAAGTAACGGATGCCGACCCCCTCTATGACGACATCGACCAACTCATTATGGAACAGAAGCGTGACGGTGAACTCCCGCTGGCACCTGAAGACTACCTGCCGGTTCCTGCTCAGGTTGCCATCACTGACCTTGAGACTCACACTGGCTTGGACTTTCCCGGCCAGTGTGCTCTCTACGGTCGCCTTGGTCAAATCGCTAACGACTGCCCGGTGAAGCTTCCACTTGGCTGGCTGTATCCCTCCATCTTGAGCATGGCCTCAACGCTTGACATCGAAGACCGCGACAACTTCGTTCGCAAGAACATGTATGTTGCATTGCTTGGTGACGTAGGTACCGGCAAATCGTACTGCATGACCGCAGCACGCAAGTCCATCTTCGTGCCGGGTGAAGACACCATCGTTGAAGATGCACCGGGCTCACACTCCGGACTGATGAACCAGTTGTCGGAGACGGAGCCGGTTAACCGCCTCCTTTTCATTGATGAGTTGAAGTCGGTACTCAACGCTTGTGCCATCATGGGCAGCAACCTTCCGAACATGCTCTGCAAACTGTGGGGAAACGACAGCGACGGTGGCAGCGTCAAGAAGGGCCGTCAGCTTGTATATGGCAAGCTCTCCATCCTTGGTGGTCTGGCTTGTAAGGATGGTTCAGACTTCGCCAAGTTGTTTGGTGCAACCACGGTCTTTGGTTTGGCTGACCGCTTCCTGCTGGGCTACTACCCCGGCTACGTGAAGGCTCGTCCGATACGTGGTCTGGTTCAGGCACACTTCGACCTCAAGCCTGTCGCCATTCCCGATTGGGTGTGGGACGCAAAGGACGAGTGGATTGGTGATGACGCCGTACGCCGTCGCCTGTCGGAACACGCCCTGCGTGTCGCACTGGTCACGGCAGCTTGTAACGGTGACGCCGAAATCACCGCACCGTGCCTTGAAGCTGCGTTCCGTTTCACCGAGTGGCAGCAGCGTCTGCGTGGCACATTCAAACCGGGCTTGGCCGAGACCAAGGAGTCCGAATGCTACGAAGCGGTCTATACCGCTCTCAAGGAACGCTACGACTATCAGAAGCAGCACAAAAGTCACCACAAGGGCACCGACCTTATTACTGGCATTGAGAAAGACAGCCTGTGGATGTTGCTTCACTTCCGTGACACCGTGAACAACAAGTCGTACTACCGCAAGTATTCAGGTCTCATCGACCGGGTAAAAAAATCCATGGTCGATAATGGCATCATCGAAGTGTTTGAGGAAGAAGTCGAAGTGGAAAGCAATGACAACTCCAAAAGCAAAACGAAAAGGTCGAAGACGCCATTCGTAAAGTTGAAGACAACCATCTTGTAGGAGGGGACGTGGGTAGATGGGTTCAGCCATCGCCGCCCTCCTTGGACTTCATAACCCTGACCCCACTGGCGTACTTCACCACATCCAGCTTGGTCATGCAGAGCCTATGGTAAGGCTTATTGCCATCGGCTTTTCGCGATGAAATCGCGGGTCAAGAGAAAAATCACTACCAAAAATATTTACAGGGGCGTCCATGCTCCAGCAGCGCAATTCAATTTCGAGGTGCGAGTGTGTACGAACATAATTTAGACCCCAATATGCTCTTGAGCGAAGATGGCTGCTACCGTCCCCTATGCCCGGTCGATGACGATTTTGTGGCAGGTGAGATTGTTAATCGCTGGTTCCACCGGGAACAAGCTCGGCACTTGAAAGACCTCCACGAGTCCGAGATGCTTGAGTTTGATGCCCCTCTGGCCGAACTCCTGTACCGCAGAAAGCAGATGCTTTGCCGCCTTGGGCGCAATGGCCAGTGGAGCCTTTGGTTGCGGCAGCAGCGAATTGCGAGGTCAACGGCGGACAGGTTGGTCGCACAATATGCTGAATCCCACGGTCAGACCGATGAGTTGCGCCATCGCGAAATCGCCGAGCCTCTCGAAAGCAATGTCTGCGTCGCTGCCAGCCGAACCTGCAAGCGGCTTAAGAACATGCTGAGCACTCCACGGTCGCGGATGGCTTTCGTGCGCTGCCTTGCCGACCGCCTCGGCCTCGGAGTCGATTTAGAGTTGGACGGCTCGGTGCGCCTTACCACTCCGCCGCCAGTCAGCGAAGAAGTCTTCGATTGCAGGGTTCCAAACGTCATCCAAGTTGCCGACGATGGCTCCGTAGTGCCGGTCGATTACGAGTTGAAGGATGAGTGTGGCGATGACGATTCACAGGTACCGTCGCCGGAGACTTTGAGTCCTGTATGGCAGCGTCCTGCAATACAAGAACCGACGAATTCCACAGAGGAGGCTACACAATGAAAAAGAAATCCCTACAACAAAATGAACACACGAAGGATGTCCACATCTCACCCAGCCTCGACACGGCAATAGCGGCTTGGATTGCGGCAAGACACAGTTTTCAATCTGAGCCTTTGAAACATAATCAGAACGCCTACATGGAGGCAACTGACGAGTTGGGACAGGCAATATCGGCATGGGCGGCGGAGCAGCCGGAGGTTGCGGACGAGTTTGCGACGTGGTTCGACACAAAAAGGACATTGGACGCGATTGCGGAGAATCCACTCTCCCGGTCTCATGACCGGCGCTAACCCAGTTGATTGCGGGAAGCCTGATGAGCGTCTTCACCGTGGAATCTGGGTCGCAGCGTCGGGCTATCACTGCGTACTTGCCAACGGCCCCACGATGTCGCACAATTAAGGGCAATGACCGTTCAGCTAATCAGATACGATGCCGCTAGGAAGGCATTGACCGCTGCTTCTCGTGTGGACGAAGTTAAAAAAATCCGCGACCGTGCCGAGGCTGTCCGCGTTTATGCCACGCAAGCCCGTGACTTCGACCTCCAAAACCGCGCAGCAACCATTCGTCTCTTGGCGGAACGTCGTGCCGGTCAAATTCTCATAGACATGGAGAAAAACCCCGGCTCACGGGGCGTGGGTAGGCCAGCCAAGAACGGCACTTCCCGAGCGCGGTATCCTCGCGCTACCACGCTCCCGCCAACGCTGGAAGAACTGAATATAAGCAAAGTGCAGTCTTCAAAATGGCAGCGACTGGCGAGGCTGGTGGACGATGAAACCTTCGAGGAAGCTCTCATACGAGCCAAGGACGCGTTTGGGGAACTCACCACGGCTGGCATGTTGCGAACGCTTAAAGAGGTCGTCAGGCCGAAGAGCACGGGGACTGAGTACGACATCAACGAGACGGCAGACGACCTTGTTCGGGAGATTGAGCGACGGCATGAACGGTTGAATGCTGTTGTGGAGAACAAGGAAAGGCTGAACCCAACGCTTCGCCGGAAGCTGATTACTGCCCTTCGGCACGAGGCTGGTGCTGCACAAGAACTGTCGGACGGCTTCCGCGACTATCAGAGCAATGGGAAAGCATTCCAGAGACAAATAAGGGAGCATCTAGCGACGCTGGACGAGCCGAACCTCGAAGAAAAGACACGGTTGGCTTCTGACCTGAAGAATGCGACGATTCGTGAGATTTCCCGTGCTGACAGTCGGGCGTTGCTTCTTCAGTTTGAATGGTTGGCAGGCCTCGGTTCCGGTGAATTTTATTTTGGCTTATGGGTCGGTTCCTACCTTGCCGGTGCTGTCTGCTTCGGCACCACCGCAGGGACGAACACAAAGGCATCTGTGTGCGGCAACGAGCATAAAGACAAGGTGATTACGCTAACACGCGGAGCAAACACATTTTGGTGTCATCCCCACGGGGGGTCGAAACTCGTGGCCGGGGCGTGCCGCGAGATGGCGAAGAAGGGATACAACATCATCGTGGCGTACAGCGACACGGAGGCCGGTGAGCAGGGCGTCATTTATAGGGCTTGCAACTTTCTGTATTGCGGAGAAACTGGCGCAACAGAGAAATTTAAGACCCCCGATGGCCGGGTGCGAGATTCTCGGCTCGTAAGCGGATATACACGGGACAGAACGGGCGGCACACTCAAGTACCGCCGCAGCCGTGCCGAACAAAAAGAAATCATGCTTGAAGAAGGCGTGGAATTCTTCCGGGGCACTCCAAAGCTTCGTTGGGTGGGATTCTTTGGCTCTAAGACGATGAAGAAGCGTCTCCGTGCCGCGTTGCAATGGGAAGTCCTACCGTATCCAAAACGCCCAACTGCCGGGGAGCCGGTTCAGGCTGGGCAAATCGAAAATATCGCTTAATAACCCCGATTTTGCCCCTCGCCACCCTCCCCTCAGCAGAGCCCTGCACAGCGCATGGGCGACCGAGGGTAGGATGTCGATGCTCAAATAGTGATTTGTGGCTTGTGAACCACCCTTCTGCGCGTCTTCCGCGACTGGGTGGGCATCCGTTTATCCTCATTCTATTGAAAGCCTACAGGGGCGAAAGTCTGGACTTCCCCCGGTCTTGCTCGACCAAACGATTCAGAGTGAGTCGAGATGTCTACCTAACCGGCATCCTGCATCGCCGCTTCACTAACTTCAGTCTCAATGCTAGCGAATAAATCCTGAGTCTCCAGAACGTCTTTGATTTCAGCGTCTGTACACAACTCGGGTTTGCTGCTGCGAATCTTCTTCGCCAAGTTGAATATGCGGGTATGAGCCCGACTCAGAAGAATGTCATACGGAAAAGGCTTCACTTCTATGTTGCCAGAGGTCAAAGGGTCTAGCCCTGCCTCGATAGTGGCACCAAGGACGTACCCTTCAATTCGCGTTGATGCTTGGGCGCAGCCGGTGGTGCGAAGTTCCTTTGCATAGTCCCTTGCTTGGTCAAGTTCTTTCTGCGTGATGCAGAATCCGCCCTTCTTGAGTTCAACAATCAAGACCTTGCGTACCGCTGAAACATCTCCTCCAGAGTCAGCGAATTCATCTGAAGAGTACAAGCCGATTGATGCTTCTGGTAGAGCCACAAAATCTGGACGCTTTTGAGATGTAGCCACACCGTGCTTTCGGAAGAACTCCCGCACGACAAATGCCATGCCGCGATTCGATGTGAACTCGACCGACTCATACTCAGGGCCGAACATCCAGAGACCACGCTCGAAGAGAGGCTGTAAATCGTGAACTTCGTCTGTGCTCTTTACATGAATGAGTTCTTGCAGTTTTTGGATGAGGCTGATTCTGCGCTCAAGTTCATTCAGAACGATTGCCGCATTGCTTGCCGTCCACTGCTCCATTAGCCCATTCCATGTATCAAGGTCATCAGGGGCGCATGTGGCAAGCTGTCTCAACAGGTCATAGCCAGAACGGCTCTGTTCAAGTTTGGCCAGAATTTCTACTGTGCGAGATAAATCGAGAGGTGAAAGGCTCGGACATTTCTCCTGAACCTGCTCCAAAAACTGCCCAATCTGATTCTGCGACACAACCGGCAGGTCTTTGATGAGGGTTCGGTTCTGAGCAATGGCTGATTTCTTTGTGGCACGGCGGTCATCCGCCAGCAAGCCCCTCAGTTCCTTCACAACCGCTTCGTGAACAGCAGTCTTGACGGCATTGAGTCTAGTGGTCGCGTTGAATCCGCTCCAGTCTGCCTTTACCTCATCCTTGAGGAAGTCAACCTCCACAACGAAGCTGAATCGCTTCGCCTCGGTTGTTCGTCCGTCGAGGTATTTACCTTCGGCGTCGAGGCCGTCCCAAGACGGCTCACCTACCAGTCGCTTGTTCACCCACCACGCGATTCCCTTAAGGTGCATAGTACGCTCATGTTTTTGTGGGTCAAGGCGGTGAATGATAACAGTGCCTACGCCATCCATCTCGACTGAAATCGTGGCAAGAGTCGAAAGTGTCAACAGTTGAACTCGATGTCCATTTACAGAAACCTGAAAGCTGGGGTCAACAGCAAATCTGAAGCCAATCAGTTCGGGAATCGTCTCCGCTGGAAGCGTAGAGGAACTGACCAGAACTGATACCTTCGTCCCGTGCCCTTGCCTCACTGACTCTTCATCGACATTGCAGGAAAATGGAAGCTTGTTGCCGGAAGTCAGGCGAACAGTTGCTTTGATTCCTTTTCCATCACGCCATGTTTCGACTTGATACTCTTCCCCAAAGCAAAATGCGCTGAAGCGTCCCTTCCCGTTGCGTCCGAATGCGGTTCGCTTCCTTGTGGGGATATCGGATGGGAATACGACCGAAGTGCCCTGCTCAGTTTCCCTGTTGTATGAGAGGGTACGCCAGCGTTTTTCAAACTCTTGGCGGGTCATTCCTGTGCCATTGTCCGTCACCGACAGAACTTCGCCCGGAAGAGAAGGCCACTCGACCTGAACTTGGTCTGCCCCTGCATCGTAGGAATTGGCAATTAGCTCAAGAATCGCAATCCTCGGGTCATGAATAATCTGCCCAACATGGTCGTGGAAGAATCCTGTACCAAACAAAAGCGGCGATTCATCGCCTTTCGCGGCGTTTGGGCACATGGCTAACTCACTTTCTCAAATGGATATGGCAGTCGGAAGCGATTATTACGCGAGGGGCTTCGGCTGTCCACAGCACGGACTGCTACCATCTTAAATCGCCAGTAAGCGGCGAAGATTCAGACGCTTGCCTCGAAGAAATGTGTCAGGCCACATGGGAAGGTCGTACTATCGAGATTGAACTTCATCGTTGCCAAACCCACAGGCCAGCGAGACCTTTCAGAAGATGGCAATAGCCAGGAAATCCAGTACCAAACGACCCCGCCAGAAGACCGCCGAGCCCAAGGTCACCACCATCGCCCTTCCGGCCCTTGCGGAGGAACATCTTGGCATCTCCACATTGGAGACGTGGCTGTGGAATGCCGCCTGTGCCATCCGTGGGGAGGCGGATACTCCCAAGTTCAAGGGCTTCATTCCCCCGCTGGTCGCCTCCTTCGTTCCACCGCCGCAGTAGACGAGGATTTCGCCGGGCAAGGGGTCGAATCCGGCGACATGATGGTCGCCCGTGAGGCCACAGATGCCGACCATGAGGCCGCTTCCAAGGACAAGTCCACCGCAAAAAGTTCCTGCCAAACCATGGCGTTCAAACAACTTGCATACCGTACGCCAAGAATTCCAAAATGAAAAGGAAACGATGGCCTCGCCGGGGGCGGTGAGGGCGTATCGTTTCTGTATAAGCCTTTTCTTGCCTGACATTTATCATCCCTGCGCTGCCGTTTGGCCGACCTTGGATGGAAGCCAACCGCAGGTCTGGCAGTTGAAGTGGGAGGGATGTACCGTTGAACGCCGTTGAGATTGAAGAGGCAGTATCGCTGCTGGCAGAGCAGCCGTTTGACCCGGAGAACTTCCCCTACGCCTTCCTCGAAGCCTTTGGCAACAAGGAGACGACCATCAAGCGTCTCCGTGCTGGTGCCTCCAACAAATCCGACCTCGGCGGTGTCCTCCAGACCAACAACATCCACATAGCCACCTGCAATGCCGGGGAGGTAACGCGGACGCTGACCGCGCTGCATGACAGCCCCGCCACCGCCAAAGCGAAGGCAAAGTTTGTTCTTGCCACTGACGGCGTGGATTTTGAGGGTGAGGATTTGACCAGCGGCGAGACGGTCGCCTGTGCCTACAAGGACTTCCCTGACCACTTCGCCTTCTTTCTGGCTTTGGCTGGAATCTCCACCGTACGGCAAATCGTGGAGAACTCCTTCGACATCCGTGCCACCAGCCGCCTGAACCGTCTCTACGTCGAACTGCGGAAGGACAACCCCGATTGGGAAACTGCGAGCCGACACCACGACATGAACCACTTCATGGCGCGGTTGATTTTCTGCTTCTTCGCCGAGGATACCGGCATCTTCAACAACGATTTGTTCACCGGCACGATTGAGCAGATGTGCGAGAGGGACTCCTCGAACACCCATGACGTGATTCGGACGCTCTTCCTTGCCATGAACACAAAGGCGGAAGACAGGGATGCGGCCAACATCCCGCGGTGGGCTATCGGCTTCCCCTACGTGAACGGTGGACTGTTCTCCGGCAACCTTGAAGTACCACGCTTCAGCAAGATTGCACGTTCCTACCTGCTGCACATCGGCAATCTGGACTGGAAGAAAATCAATCCGGACATCTTCGGCTCAATGATTCAGGCCGTGGCCGAGGATGCCGACGACGATGACCGCCACCAACTCGGTATGCACTACACCAGCGTGCCGAACATTCTCAAGGTGCTCAACCCGCTCTTCCTCGATGACCTGCGGTCAAAGCTGGAGGAGGCTGGCGATAATCCACGAATGCTCCTGAACCTGCGGAACCGCATGGCGCGTATCCGTGTCTTTGACCCGGCTTGCGGCTCGGGAAACTTCCTTGTCATCGCCTACAAAGAGATGCGTGCCATCGAAGCAAAAATCAACGAGCGGCGTGGGGAGTTGGAAAAACGCTCTGTCATACCCAAGACCAATTTTCGTGGCATCGAGATTCGAGACTTCCCGGCTGAGGTTGCAAGGCTTGCACTGGTCATTGCCGAGTACCAGTGTGACGTGCTTTATCGTGGACACAAACTGGCGCTGGCGGAGTTCCTGCCACTCGACCGGCAGAACTGGATTACCTGCGGGAATGCGCTGCGGTTGGACTGGTTGAGCATTTGCCCCCCAACTGGCACGGGCGTGAGATTGCAGGCGGATGACCTCTTCAGCACGCCTTTGGAACAGGCACAAATTGACTTCGAGAATGAAGGCGGGGAGACGTACATCTGCGGAAACCCACCATACAAGGGCAGCAAATGGCAGACAGATGCACAGAAAGCTGACCTAGCCCATGCATGGAGATTGCATGGGCATCTGGCGAAGACGACAGATTTTGTATCAGGTTGGATAGCACGCTATTTGGATTATGCCGACGTGGTGCCTAACGCAGTGGCGTCCTTTGTGATGACCAACAGCATCTGTCAAGGCCAGCAAGCCTCTGAAATCTGGCCGGTAGCCACGCAGCGTGGAATCGAGATTCAGTTCGCTCACACATCATTTAAATGGAGCAATCTTGCTAGGGCGTGTTCACACTATTTTGTTATAATTGGAGTTAATGGAGATCACGGCCGAGCAGTACAAAAAGATCAAGGATAGCCTGCCGATTCAGCGTGGGAATGTGAAGCTGCAGAACCTCGA
>Ga0181535_10006180_pt1 | contig 12520 bp, 9 predicted proteins | sample PEATcosm2014_Bin_44_FD_119774 | JGI IMG/M metagenome (GOLD analysis project Ga0181535, IMG submission 119774) | Peatland microbial communities from MTU Mesocosm Facility, Houghton, MI, USA - PEATcosm2014_Bin17_30_metaG | ecosystem: Environmental > Terrestrial > Soil > Wetlands > Peat | place...
GTCATTTATGTCGGCGCGCGCACCGGCCGCGACGGCATCCATGGCGCCTCCATGGCCAGCGCCGAATTCACCGAGGAGTCCAAGCAGAAGCGCCCCAACGTGCAGGTGGGCGATCCGTTCATGGAAAAACTGCTGCTCGAGGCCTGCATCGAAGCCATGCACACCGGCGCCATCGTCGGCATCCAGGACATGGGCGCGGCCGGCTTGACCTGCTCCACCTGCGAGATGGGCAGCCGGGGTGAGGTCGGCATTGAAATCGAGCTCGACCGGGTCCCACAGCGCGAAACCGGCATGACGCCTTACGAAATCATGCTCTCCGAATCGCAGGAGCGCATGCTGCTGGTGGCCGCCTCAGGCCGCGAGCAGGAGGTCTACCAGGTGTTCCGCAAATGGGGACTGGAAGCCGTCGAGATCGGCACGGTCACCGGCGACAGCCGGCTGCGCGTCCGCCATCATGGACATGTCGTCGCCGACATTCCCAACCGCGAACTGGCTGATGAAGCGCCGCTCTACGATCGCCCACATACCTCGCCGCCCGCCGTGCCCGCCGCTCCGCCCGCGAACTGGAAACTACCCGCCATCGCGGACGCGCTGCCGCGCCTGCTGGCTGCGCCCGACATCTGCTCCAAGCGCTGGATCTGGGAGCAGTACGATTACCAGGTTCGCACCAACACCATCGCCGGCCCCGAGCGCGCCGACGCCGCCATCCTGCGCATCAAGGAAACCGGCGCGACCATCGCTCTCTCGCTCGACGGTAATGGCCGCTACGCGTACCTTTCGCCGCGCGAGGGCGCGCAGCTCGCCGTGGCGGAGTGCTGCCGCAACCTCTCCACCGTTGGCGCCCAGCCGGTAGCCGCCACCAACTGCCTCAACTTCGGCAATCCGGAGCGGCCGGAAATCATGGCGCAGCTGGTGGAGGCCATCGAAGGCATGGCCGAAGCCTGTCGCTTCTTCGAGACCCCCATCACCGGCGGCAACGTCAGCCTGTATAACGAAACGCTGGGCGAGGGCATCTACCCGACGCCCGTGCTCGGCATCGTTGGACTGATGAAGATCGCCGCTCCGCTCACCATTCCGTTTGCCAATGCCGGTCGTTCGGTGGTGCTGCTGGGCGGCGTCGGAACCTCGGACGACATCCGCTTCGGCTCCAGCGAGTACGCCAAGGAAATCGTCGGCCAACTGTGGGGCCTGCCGCCGGCGCTCGATCTGGGTCATGAAAAACGCGTGCAGCAGGCCATGCGCCAGATCGCTGCCGAGGGCTTGGCCGAGTCCGCCCACGATCTGAGCGATGGCGGCCTCGCCGTGGCGCTGGCCAAGTGCTGCTTCGGCGCCGGCCGCATTGGCGCGCAGGTCGATCTTGATTCCGATCTTCGGCCCGAGATCCTGCTCTTCCATGAAGGGCCGTCGCGCATCCTCGTTTCCACCGCCAATGCCAAGGCGGTTGCGGCGATCGCAGAACAGCACGGCGTGGAAGCCATTGTCATAGGGACCACCGTCGAGAACGGTCTCGAGATCCGCCAGCGCGGCAATACCCTCGGCGCCTGGGAAATCGCCGCCCTCCGCCCCGCATACGAAAACGCGCTGATGGGCTGAGCATGACGGGCCACCGATGAACACAGATGGAGAACAATCACCCATCTGCGTTCATCCCTGCCCTCGTGGCGCAGGCTGTCAAGCCTGCGGTGTCGAGAGTCGTCTCGACACTTCTTATCGCGCCGCGTACGCCGCCGCGGGCAAGCCTGGTGGGGCAAGCTGTAGCTTGCCAACCCCCGTGCCAACTTGAGTAGCCTGAAAATGGCCGCCCCCCGGAAAGTCCTCTTGCGCAGCCCGAAGATTCCCGTTCTCGCGGCAATCGCGCTCCTCCTCGCCTGTCTGGTGTACTTTTATCGCGTCGATGCCGCCGGCGTGCTCGGGCCCGATGAGCCGCGCTACGCTTCCATCGGGCGCGAAATGGCGCGCTCCGGCGATTGGGTCACGCCACGCCTGTGGGGCCAGCCGTGGTTCGAGAAACCGGCCCTGCTGTATTGGATGACCGGCGCTGCGTTCCGCCTCGGCCTCGGTCCGGATCTCGCCCCACGCCTGCCGGTCGCGCTGCTCTCCCTCTCGTTCCTCATCTTCTTCTGGTGGCTGCTGCGCCGCGAATTCGGCAGCACGGTGGCGTGGCTTGCCGCTCTGATCCTGGCCACCAGCGCGGAGTGGATCGGCTTCAGCCAGGTGGGCGTCACCGACCTGCCCATGGCAGCGGCTTTCACCGCGGCAATGCTGCTGGCGTTGCCTTGGGTAGCGCGCGGCGACACGCGCGGCCTGATGGCGTCTGGAGCTTTGCTCGGCGTGGCCGTGCTGGCTAAAGGACTGGTGCCGCTGGCGCTGTCCGCGCCGCTGGTCTGGCCCGCCTGGAAACATCGCAGCAGCCTGGCGCGCGCTCTGCCGCGCCTTGCGCTGCCGTTCGCCGTTGTCTGCCTGCCCTGGTATGCGCTCTGCTACCTCCGCAACGGTCCCGCGTTCCTGGCGGATCTGATCGTCAAGCAGCATTTCACCCGCTTCGCTTCCGATGCGTTGCAGCATCGCGAGCCGTGGTGGTTTTACTTCCCTGTGCTCGCCGGCGCCTTGCTGCCTTGGACGCCCCTGCTTCTCGGGGCCGTCCGCCGAGCCTTCTATCGCGATCCGCGCCGCCTGTTTCTGCTCCTGGTCGTGCTCTGGGGCCTGCTGTTGTTCTCTGCCTCCGTGAACAAACTGCCCGGTTACGTGGTCCCCCTGCTACCCGCCTGCGCCGTCCTGATGGCTTTCGGCGTCGAAGAGATCGCGTGGGCCTCCCCGCTCGTGGCGCTCTCCGCTCTGCTGCTGGCCGCGTTTCCCATCGCCGGCCGCATGTTGCCCGGAGCCCTGCTGGCCGGCCTTTCCCACACGCCGTTCCCGGCGTTCCACTGGATCTGGCTCGTCCCGCTGCCGCTGGCAGCCGCCGCGTGGACCCTCGCCCGCCGGCACCGCCTGGCCGCCGTGGCGCTGGTGGCTTGTGGCGCAGCGATGGGAGTCGTCTATCTAAGAGAGCAGGTCATGCCGGAGGTGGACCGCGTGGCTTCCGCCCGCCCGCTCTGGCGACGGCTCTCCTCCCAGGCGGATCATGTCTGCATCGAGCCCATCCACCGAAACTGGCGCTATGGTTTGAATTACTATTCGGGCGTGCCGCTGCCGGATTGCCCGGCGCCCGACCGCCCCATCCACGTTTTCCAGGTGCCCGGCCACCCACCCGAAGTTGAGACTCGCTAGAGTATAGGACTGGCATGGTTGACCTGCCCCTGCCGCGCATTGTACGCTCACGATTCCGGAGCTTGATCGATGATTCTGCCGCACACGTACCCCGCTGCTCTTTATCTGATGATCCTCGCCATGATTTGCTGGGGATCCTGGGCCAACACGTATAAGCTGACCGGAAAGTGGCGGTTCGAGCTGTTCTATTTCGACTATGCGATTGGCCTTCTGCTCGCGGCGGTCATCCTGGCCTATACCGCCGGCAGTCTAGGCTATGACGGCTTCTCGTTCCTGGATGACCTCATGCACTCCGGCAAGCGGCAATGGTTCTTCGGCTTCACGGGCGGCGTGGTGTTCAATCTGGCCAACATGCTCCTGCTGGGCGCTATTTCCGTCGCCGGCATGTCGGTCGCCTTTCCGGTGGGCATCGGCCTGGCGCTGATCATCGGAGTGCTGCTCAACTTCCTCCTCAAGCCGGCTGGGAATGCATCGCTGCTGTTCGTGGGCTGCCTGCTGGTGCTGGTCGCGGTGATTGTCGACGCCTACGCCTACGCCTTGCTGGGGCGCATCCGGCATGAGTCTCTGGCGAAACGGGGCGAGGCGAAGAGCACGCGGCGGCCTACCAAGATCAAAGGAGTGGCGATCGCCGCCGTCAGTGGCGTGCTGATGGGTTGCTTCTTCCCGCTGGTGGAAATGGGAAAGGAGGGCGATGTAGGGCTGGGCCCGTACGCCATCGCAGTCGTCTTCGCGGGCGGGGTATGCGTCTCTACCCTCGTGTTCAACCTGTTCTTCATGAACCTGCCGATCGAAGGTCCTCCCGTCGAGTTCCGCGACTACTTCGTGACAGGCGGCATCGTGCAGCATCTCCTCGGCATCCTGGGCGGCGCCATCTGGTGCGTGGGAGCTGTCGCTGCGTTCGTGGCGGCCAGCGCGCCTCCCGAGGTTCACGTCGGCCCCGCCACCAGCTACGCCATGGGCCAGGGCGCCACGCTCATCAGTGCGCTCTGGGGTCTACTGGTCTGGAAGGAGTTCAAAGGCGGTGACATGAAGGTCAAGGCCATGATCGCCCTCATGCTGGTGCTCTATGCGGGCGGCCTCACCCTTGTCTCCATGGCGCCCCTATATGTCCCGTAGTAACGTGGGGCAGGCCCTCGGCCGGCCAACCGCCACGTAGCGCTGGCGGTCTTGCCGCCGGCATGGTGCAGGTCTCAACCTGCCGACTGCCTCGTGCGCCGCTTTCGCTGCCGCCCTACCAGCTCCGCGTATAGCCGATACTCGCCGTCGTGTACCACGGCACGGTCACGACCTTGTTGAACGTCTCCTGAATCCAGATCGAGCTGTGATCGTTGAAATGAACGATCAGCCCGAGCGACTCGCCGTCGTAGAAACGATTGCGGACCGGAGCGTTTCCCGTCATGCTGGTCAGGCCGCCTTGTATCCAGGTGTATCCCGTCAGGCGCTTGGTCCTGGGCAACCCGAAGTTCTTCATAATCCCCAATGCCTCCGTGTCCGCGCCGTACTGGCTATGCAGGAACCCTTGCGGACCGGCGTTTTCGTACGTATAGCTGAACGTGAGCTCGTCGCCGATTGGATCCTTCTTCAGAAAACCGAAGGTGTGGCCCAGCCCGATATTGTAGTTCGCCCTGGGCTCGAGGCCCGGGCGATCCAGGTCCGACCCGAACATGATGAACAGATCGTTGGACGTCCCCCCTTCGGATTCGGAAGCCGCTGGAGTGCTCGACGGCGCTGTCTGGGCAGACGCCGGGCGGCAGAGAAGCAACAGAGAGAAAGCCAGTACAGCCGGGCGTAGAATCGAAAGGCTCACGCGTAGCTCCTTCTGAACCGGACCATCTGAACCGTCGGGTTCAATGCCGGCCACAAAGACGCTACGCGGCGAATTCTTGAGGTGGAAGCGGCTCTCCGGAGAGCGCTGCCGACCTCATGATGCTAGGCCGTCTCGCATGAAAAAGGTATAAACAGCATACAGCGGAGACACGTCCGCATCTGCAGTTGGTGGGGCACGCTTCAGCTTGCCAAACTTCGCGTGCGGGTGCGATTTGCACGGCTTGCGCACGCCTTGTGCCCGCGCGTTACGCCGGCGCAGCGACGCCGAGCTTGGCATACCAGGGCTTCGCCGAAACAATGGCGTCGTTTACCGCGTTGATGTTCTTGACGCCCTCTTTCCGCAGCCACTCCTCCAGCGCCTTCAGCCCCTGCCGCGCGTAGACCGGAATGCCTTCCTTCCACGTGGCGCGCCCGCAAAGCACGCCGGAATAATCCGTGCCGGCTTCCGAGGCCATCTTGAGAGACTCCGTAAACTGCGCGTTGCTCACGCCCGCGCTCAGGTAGATGAACGGCCTCCCCGCCACCGCCGCGCTCTCCCGGAAATGGTACAGGGCCTCTTTGCGCGTGTAGACCGTCTGTCCCTTGTATACGCTCGATCCCTCGACGTATTCCGCGTTCACCGGCACTTCCACCTTCAGCACGTCCACCCGGTATTGCGGCTTCGAAAACTCTTCCATGCTCTTCTTCACGATTTCCGGCTTCAGCTTGGCGTACTCCGGCCCCTTTTCGTCCCCGCCCTTCGGATCGTAACCGACGAACTCCAGGAAAAAAGGAATCTCGTTCGTCTCGCATTCCGCCCCGATGCGCTCGATAAAGGCGTGCTTGACGTCGTTCACGGCAGGCTCGTCGAAAGGAGTGTAATAGATCAGGATCTTGACCGCGTCCGCTCCCCAGTCCACGATCCGCTTCACCGAAACGTGCGGCAGAAGGTCGGGCAGCCGGCCGGGCCGCGTATTGTCGTAACCGCTCAGCTCGTAGGCCAGCAGCAGGCCCGCGCTCTTATCCCGGGCGCGCGCCGCCTCCAGGCCGAACTCCGGATCCAGCAGGATGGCGCTCGCATGCGGCGTGAGCGCTTCGCTCACCGCTACCTTGAACTCGCTCATCATCTCCGGCGTGATTTCCTTGGTATCGACGCCGCGCGCCTTGGCCAGCGTTTTTTGCAGGCTGCCGCGCTGGTCCATCGCCGCCGCGGCGATTACCCCCTTTTGGTTGGCCAACGCCTTCATGCGTTTCAGTTTGCCCTCACACAGTTCCATGGCAATCATTATGACACTGCAGGTGGACCGCGGTGTTCGGACCCATCCAACCGTTTTTTCGATGCCCCCCATCCAAACAATTTTTGTCACAAAAGTAGGACAGACGATCGCTTTGTGTCGTCTGTCATTTGTTCTTTCTTCTTGTTTTGTGTTTTGCTTTTTGCACCTCGAAAATGACAGACCACGAACTCCGATGGTCTGTCCTACCTCACCCATTCACACCCTTTTTTTCCCAATGTTCCAATCACTTACACCTCCAACCCCTTGACACACGCCTTACCCTGAAATTGGGACTGTGGCGCCAGGCACCGCTGCTAGCGGGCCTAAATCATCGAAGTTCCCACTCAATCCATCGGGTGGCCGATACGCACGGCGATAAGTCCGCGAAGCCCGGCCACCCGCAACGAATTTCTCATCCCCATCGGCCGTAGTGTGTCCCCCGTAGGCGCCGGGCATGCCCGGCCCGCGCTCCGCCCCTTAAAGATCATCCACCCGAAAAGACTCACCACCACACACGCGAGCCGCCTCCCAAATCGCCGTGTACACTCGAAGGAAGGCAAACCGTGAGCGGCAATGGAAAATTCGCGCTCGTGACGGGCGCCGGCTCCGGCATCGGCAGAGCGGCCAGCCTGGCGCTGCAGGGCGCTGGCTTCTCGGTGGTCCTGGCCGGGCGCCGCGCGGCGGAGTTGGACAGCACCGCAGCCATGGCCTCGAACTCCGGCGGCCGCATGCTGCCCGTCCAGGCCGACGTCAGCCGGCCCGAATCGGTACGCGCGCTGTTCGCCCGCATCCGCGAGGCTTTCGGCCGCCTCGACGTTCTGTTCAATAACGCCGGCATGGGCGCTCCATCGGTGCCCATCGAGGATCTCACTTTCGACCAGTGGAGCGCCGTCCTCGGCGTCAACCTCACCGGCGCGTTCCTCTGCGCCCAGGAAGCGGTGCGCTTCATGAAGGCGCAGTCGCCGCGCGGCGGCCGCATCATCAACAACGGTTCGATTTCCGCACACACGCCGCGGCCGAATTCGGCGCCCTACACGGCTACCAAGCATGCCATCACCGGCCTCACCAAGAGCCTGGCGCTCGACGGCCGTGCCTTCGACATCACCTGCGGCCAGATTGACATCGGCAACGCCGCCACCGAAATGACCGCGCGCATGAGTGACGGCGTCCCGCAGGCTTCCGGCGGCTTGCTCGTCGAACCCTGCATGGATGTGGACCACGCCGCCCAGGCGGTTCTCTACATGGCCAGCCTGCCGCTCGATGCCAACGTTTTGTTTCTCACCGTCATGGCGTCCAAAATGCCCTTCGTGGGCAGAGGCTAAGTGCCCGGTAGCGCCGGCGGTCTCTGCCGCCGGTGGCGTCCACTTTCCGCGCTTCGCACGGCCTTTCGGTGGCCCTCCGCCCCGCGCCCATCGAAAACCCAAATCCGCGCCATAAAATCTTTCGGTTTCCCTTTGCGCCCGGATTCCGCCAGCATGGATACTGGGTTTTTGTATACTGGAGCAGACCTTGCGGTTCTCCGCGTATCAGACCGAGAGCTTCTACGACGAAATGTTCCAGGACGACGGCACGCCGCGGCCGCACGTCCGACTGCTGGTGGACACCATCGAGAGCCTGTCCGATGGCCACCTGCTGCGATATCAGCGCGCCGCCGAGCGCCTGCTCCTGCAGATGGGCATCACCTTTAACGTTTATGGCGATACCGCCGGCGCCGAGCGCATTTTCCCCTTCGACCTGATTCCCCGCATCATCGCCGCCCGCGAGTGGGAGCATATCGAACGCGGCCTGATGCAGCGCATTCATGCGCTCAATGCCTTCATCGACGACATCTATCATGACCAGAAAATCCTGAAGGACGGCGTCATCCCGGCCGACGTCATCCTCTCCGCGGCCAGTTACCGCAAGCAGTGCCACGGCCTGAATCCGCCCTGGCGCGTCTGGTGCCACATCACCGGAACCGACCTGGTGCGCGACCGGGAAGGCTGCTTCTATGTCCTCGAAGACAACCTACGCGTGCCTTCCGGCGTCAGCTACGTGCTGGAAAACCGCGAGGTGCTGAAACGGATTTTCCCCGCCGTCTTCGAGGGCCTGTCGGTGCGGCCCGTCAACGAGTACACCAGCCGCCTGCTCGAGATGCTGGAATCGCTCGCGGTGGGCGAGCAGAGCCCGCGCGTCGTGCTGCTCACGCCCGGCATTTACAACTCCGCCTACTTCGAGCACAGCTTCCTGGCCCAGCAGATGGGAATCCAGCTCGTGGAAGGCCGTGATCTGGTCGTTTCCGGCGGCGACGTTTTCATGCGCACCACCAAGGGCCTGGAGCGCGTCCACGTCATCTACCGCCGGGTGGACGACGATTTCATGGATCCCGAGGTCTTCCGCGCCGATTCGCTGCTCGGCGTTCCCGGGCTGATGGACGCCTACCGCGCCGGCCGTGTCGCCCTGGCCAACGCTCCCGGCAATGGCGTGGCCGACGACAAAGTGATCTACGCCTATGTCCCCGACATGATCCGCTACTACGAAGGCGCCGACGCCATCCTGCCCAACGTGCCCACCTACCTCTGCTGGCGCGACGCCGACCGCCAGTACGTGCTCGAACACCTGGCGGAGCTGGTGGTCAAGAGTGCCAACGAATCGGGCGGCTATGGCATGTTAGTGGGCCCCCACTCGACTCACGCCGCGCGCGAGGAATTCGCCACCCGCATTCAAGCCAATCCGCGCAACTACATCGCGCAGCCTACGCTGGCGCTTTCCCGTGCGCCCACCATCGTTGACGATCATTTCGAAGGCCGCCACGTGGACCTCCGGCCGTACGTCCTCTGCGGCAGGGAAATCTCCGTATTGCCCGGCGGCCTGACCCGCGTCGCGATGAAGAAGGGCTCGCTGGTGGTCAACTCGTCGCAAGGCGGCGGCAGCAAAGACACCTGGGTGCTTGCCCCCGGAGGCGCGTCATGACCCTGCTGGCCCAGCCCCTGTTGAGCCGCGTGGCCGACGCCGTCTACTGGATGGCGCGCTACATCGAACGCGCCGAAAACGTAGCCCGCTTCCTCGACGTCAACCACAACCTGATGCTCGACCTGCCGGGCGTTTTCGCCAGCCAGTGGCAGCCCATCATCAATACCACCGGCGACAGCGCGCTATTTGCGCAACGCTATGGCGAGGCTACGCAACAGAACGTGGTGCGTTTCCTGGCGTTCGACGCGGAATACCCGAATTCGATTTACTCCTGCATTCTGGCGGCGCGGGAAAACGCTCGCTCCGTGCGTGAGACCATCTCCTCGGAAATGTGGCAGCAGATCAACTCGCTCTACCTGATGATCACTTCGGAGGCGCGCAAGGCCGTCTCCGAATCGCTGCCCGAGTTCTGCCACGCCGTGCGCATGGGCTGCCACCTGTTTGAAGGAATCACCCACTCCACCGCCAGCCACAATGAGGCCTGGCATTTCATTTCCCTCGGCCGGCGCCTGGAACGCGCGGACAAGACGACCCGCGTCCTGGACGTGAAGTATTTCATCCTGCTGCCCTCGATCACCGACGTGGGCACGCCCTTCGACGACGTGCAGTGGTCGGCGCTGCTCAAGAGCGTCAGCGGCTTTGAAATGTACCGCAAGAAGTTCGGCCGCATCGCGCCCGACCGGATCGTCGAGTTCCTGCTGCTCGACGGCGAATTCCCGCGCGCCGTGCGCTACTCCATCGGCCAGGCGGACGAGGCGCTGCACGCCATCACCGGCACGCGCCGCGGCGGATTTTCCTGCGCCTCGGAGCAACGCATCGGCCTGCTGCGCTCGGAACTCGATTTTGCTCGCGTGGAGGCCATTCTCGAAGCCGGCCTGCACGAGTTTTTCGACGCGCTGCAAACGAAAATGAATACAATCGATGAATGTATTGGAAATGACTTTTTCGCCCAGCGCCCCGCTGGCGCCAAGGCATGGGCATGAGGGGAGAGCGATGACATTCTGTCTGGGAATTAACGTCGAGCAGGGCCTGGTGGGAATCGCCGATACACGCGTGCTCACCGGCAATGAATGCCTTACGGCCAGGAAGACCGCCAGCTACCAGGGCCCGGGCTTTGCGTTCTTTGTGATGAATTCCGGCCTGCGCTCGCTGCGCGATAAGATCCTGCTGCTCTTCGAAGAAGCCTTTGCCAAGGACTCGGTGGGGCGCGACCGCCTTTATAAGGTGGTCAACCTCTATTCCAGCCAGGTGCGCCGCGTGGCCGAAGAAGATCGAGTGCCGCTCGAGCACGCCGAGCTTACCTTCAACTCGCACGCCCTGATCGGAGGCCAGATGGCGGGCGATTCCACGCACCGCCTGTTCCTGGTTTACCCGGAGGGAAACTGGGTGGAGATCGGCCCCGATACGCCCTACCAGATCATCGGCGCCTCCGGCTTCGGCAAGCCTATCCTGGAACGCTCCGTGACCACCGCCGATTCCATGCTCTACGCCTTCAAAGTCGGGCTGCTGGCCTTCGACGCCACCCGCCTCTGTGCCGCCGACGTGGGCTTTCCGGTGGACGTGCTACTCTACTCGCGCGGCAGTTTCGAGCTGGTGGAACACCGTTACCAGGCGGACGACCTGCGCGAAATCTCGGACTGGTGGCAGGACCGAATGCGGCGCAGCGTGCAGGACCTGCCGTCGGAATGGGTGGAGGCGGCTTTTTCCCGGCTTACCGGCTCGTCGATGGCGCTCTAAACCCGCGCTCGTTCTCAAGCGTGCACGATGCGAATCTCCGTCCAACACTCGACGCAATACGTCTACGAAAGCCCGGTCTTCCTCGAACCGCAAACCATCCGGCTGCGCCCGCGCGATGACGGCGCACAGCGCCTGCTTTCCTACCAGCTCGGGATCTCGCCCGCGCCGGCGGGACGAACGGACTGCCTGGATCAGGATGGCAACGTGGCGGTGGAGGCGTGGTTCGATCGCAAGCTGACCGAGTGGCGCATCGACAGCCAGTTCGAGGTGGAAACCTTGCGCGAGAACCCGTTTGATTTCGTCGCCTCTGCCGGCATGCTGGCGCTGGCGCCGGTATACGCGCAGCCGGTGGCCGCGTCGCTGGCGGCGTACCTGGAACCGGCCCAACCCTCGGCCGCCATCCGCCAGTTTGCCGCCTCGGCCGCCGCCGCCGCCGGGGGCCACACGCTGGAATTCCTCACCGTGCTCAACCGCCGCCTGTTCGAAGGATTCGGCCACGAGGTGCGCGATGCCGGCCCTCCCCATCCTCCCGAAGTAACTCTCGGCCTCAAGGCCGGCACCTGCCGCGACCTGGTTGTGCTTTTCGCCGCAGCCGCGCGCGCCGTCGGCATCCCCACGCGCTTCGTCAGCGGCTACGAAGCTGGATCAGCCGAACAGGAAAAGGGCGACCTGCATGCCTGGGCCGAGGTGTACCTGCAGGGCGGCGGCTGGCGCGGCTACGACCCCTCGGCCGGCTTGGCCGCCTCCACCCGCCACATCGCCGTCGCCGCCGCCGCCGACCCGCGCCTCGCCGCCCCCGTCAGCGGCACCATCCGCGGCTCCGCCCGGTCCGAATTGCGTTTCTCCCTCGCCATGCAGGTTGCCTAGCGCCTTCTCCTCCGAAGCGCCGGCTCTCATTGCCGCCGGTGCCCTTGTCGTGGCGCAGGCTGTCCGGCCCACGCCACGGCTTCAGAAAATGCTATACGTTAGTAGCTTCATAACGTCGTTGAGGTCGCTATCGTGTCTAGATGCCGGTTGGTGAAATGCCTTGTCTGGGTCGCCTGCCTCGCGCCGCTGTTCGCGCAGCAGCCGCCTTACCAGAACCCCGCCGCGCCGCTCGAACAGCGTGTAGACGATCTGCTCAAGCGGCTGACCCTGGAAGAGAAAATCTCGCAGCTCATGAACGATTCCGCGGCCATCGATCGCGTCGGCATTCCCGCCTACAACTGGTGGAACGAATGCCTGCACGGCGTAGCGCGCGCCGGCCGCGCCACCGTGTTCCCGGAAACCATCGGTATGGCGGCCACCTGGGATGCGGACCTGCTGTTCCGTGTCTCGACCGCGATCTCCGATGAGGCGCGCGCCAAGCATCACGAGTTTGTGCGGCGCGGCAAGCGCGGCATCTACCAAGGCCTCACCTTCTGGACCCCCAATATCAACCTCTTCCGCGATCCGCGCTGGGGACGCGGCATGGAAACCTATGGCGAAGACCCCTTCCTCAC
>Ga0181535_10006181_pt1 | contig 12519 bp, 12 predicted proteins | sample PEATcosm2014_Bin_44_FD_119774 | JGI IMG/M metagenome (GOLD analysis project Ga0181535, IMG submission 119774) | Peatland microbial communities from MTU Mesocosm Facility, Houghton, MI, USA - PEATcosm2014_Bin17_30_metaG | ecosystem: Environmental > Terrestrial > Soil > Wetlands > Peat | place...
GGTCACGGACTCGAAACGGAGGTCTCCGTAGGGCCGGAAGAGGGATTGAAACTTCCGAGCTGGATTGCCTCGGACGGTTTGGTCAGCATCCCCAAGAGCCGGCTTACCAACTTCGTCGGTACCCTCTCGCCCCAGAAGCTCTCGCGCCTGTCGCACGCATTAAGAATCGCTCTGGACATCTAAGGACGGCGTCAATACGGATTAATCCCATCCCTCCGAAAGAGAGAAAGGATTCGTGGCCCCCTTACTCCCGCTGACCCCCTTACTCCCGACACAGATGCTGGCAGACGGAAATATCTCAACAAGGCAATCAACGGGCTGTCAAGGAACGTTTTTCTCGATGAAGGCGGGAAGCCGGAAATAGAAATCCTGGAAGAGCTCCTAGTAGTTCCGATAGCGCAGCGCAAGTGCGAAGTTTAGGTCAGAGGGGATGGGCCCAGGGTCCTCGGGATGCTTCGGCGTCGACGTATATTCAAAGAGAACGAATGGCTTCTTGAGGACTACACACATACCAGCTTCTATGTACACGTTCGGCTTACCCTTCGTCGCCCGATTGTCAAAGACGCAGAAGTCGGCTTCTTTGATCTTCTTCACAATGTCCTCAAGGATCTGAACGCTCGACATGTCTCTCCCAGACCACTCTAATTTGATTTTGTATGGTTCCAGAATCTGCCGAAGATTCCATCGAAGCGTCTTCTCGACGGCGGCGGAGAACCGGTGTCCAACAAAACACGTTCTCGTTCTCCGTCTCCGGTCTTGCCGAGAGAGGATCTCAATGTGATTAAATTCCGCGCCATCCAACTCGCGGAGCGTCTTTAACTGTAGGCGAAGCCCAAATTCGCGCACTTCCACGGCTCTGTCGACGAACAGTCGAGCAGCATAGTGAGCCGCCTCGTGCCCCGAGGTCCACGACTGAAGACGCTGGCAGGTTACCGAATCGATCTTATTGAGGACAACGAACTGGTTCTCGGCAAAGCTATTTAGGAATCTGCGGAAAAAGTTGAATTGACTGGGCTTCATTACCGTACTTCGGCGAGTCTAGAGGTTGGAGTATGCTTTGCCAAGTGTGCCGAAGACCAGGCGTGCGTCTTCCGACATCCTTTCTTTCTTGGCCCTCTTAAGTTTCTTAGTCACCCGTGCAGAGGCCTTCTCTGGCGGCGGAACTTCTCCTTCGTAGAATAGCTGGTATAGCGGTACCTTTAGGGCATCCGCCAACTTCTGCAAGATTTCCAGTGAGGGCACGGTGTGGCCGTTCTCTACCCGGGAAATGTAGGTCCTCGGCAGGCCTGTCCGCTTTTCCATGTCATTTTGCGCGAGGTCTCTCTCTTCACGAAGCTTGCGTAGATGCTGGCCAATATCCATTTTATTAGTCCACCATCCTAAGTCTACGCTTCCAAATAGAATAAGGCAACTTGATCCTCATATTCGACGAAAACGGGGTTTATCACGCCGAATGTCCTGGGGGAAAGGGGGTCAGGTAGTGCGCCGGGATGAACCGGCATGCAGTTGAGGGTGAAAGAGTTTTACAGGAAAGGAGTAGCGAACCGCCTGGCCTAGGCTGGTGGGGACAGTCACCTCGTTATACCAGTTTTCGGGTGGCGGAGGGCCGCCACCATTGCGAAAACGAGTGTAACGAGGTGACCGCCCCCCGGTTCTACCCGATTTCGATGGCGACCCAGTATTAATTACGGAAGAAGAGATGAACGACGCCGGCGAGCCGGTAGGCGAGCCGGAAGTGGTAAGCGAAGAAGACGTAGGGGCGGTTCGCGAACCGCCCTCGGACGATATATCGTCCAGCCTGCCTGACGAAACCCCCGAAGCCCCGCCGAGAAAGTTCTACGTTGACCACGGTTCCGTCGAGATTGCCGCGCACCTCGTTTACGAACTCGATGCGGATGGTAAGCAACTCCGCGTGGTGAGATTCACGGATTACACTGCGGAAAAAGTGCGAAGCATGTGCCCATCCGCTGCCGCGCTTCGTTCAAAGTGGTCCAGCGCCGAAGAACGCGGCATTTCGCTGGAAGAATTGATGGCCGGCGCCAAGCAGCCGGAAGCGGATCCATTTGACTTGCTTTGCCACGTGGCGTTTAATGCTCCGCTGCGAACGCGGCGAGAGAGGGCAGAAGCCTTGCGACGCGAGCAAAAGGGGTTTTTTGACGGTTACGGAACCAAGGCGTATGAGGTGCTCAACGATATTTTGGAGAAGTACATCGACTACGGCGTGGCGCAATTTCAAATTCCCGAGATACTCAAGGTCCCGCCGATTTCCGAGCGCGGCACGATAATGGAAATTGCCGTGATGTTCGGCGGGGCGGAGAAGCTGCGCTCCGCCGTGAATGAAATGCAAGCATTACTGTATTCGTAGGGGCGGTTCGCGAACCGCCCCTCCAGGCGCGATGCACCCCCGCAGGGAACCTGTACGCCTTACGACCCGAAAATCCATCACCGCCGCTCGATTCGTTTGCGCGGCTATGATTACTCCCAACCGGGGAAATACTATGTGACCATTTGCAGCGAAAACAAGGAACACCTGTTCGGCCAAGTTGTGGAAGGCGAGATGCACCGCAACGAATTGGGCGAACATGTCGCATTGTGTTGGAAGTGGCTGGCGCGACGATATGTGTACGTCGATTTGGACGAATGGATGGTGATGCCAAATCATTTGCACGGCATCATCGTCGTTACCGACCGTGGGGGCGGTTCGCGAACCGTCCCAACGAAACGTAAAACGTTGGGCAGCCTTATGGGAGCGTTCAAGACCGTTTCCACCGATTGGTACAATCAACAGCGCGGGACGCCCGGGGCGCCATTGAGGCAGCGCGATTTTTATGACCACATCATCCGTGATGAGGATGAATTGGACAAAATCCGGGAATACATTCGGACCAACCCCTTACAATGGGACACCGATCCGGATTTCACGTAGGGGCGGTTCGCGAACCGCCCCTACGGTCAAACGCGGCGGAGGCGCTCAAGCAACGCGAGGCCGGATCGACGGCATAACGCGCTGTCGCTCTCACTCCCCAACATACAGGGAGAGCTTTTCCGCCAGCGCCCTAAAATGTTCGGCCCAGGTGCTGGCCTTTTGGTCTTTCGCCGCGTCCTTTTTCTGACTTTCCGGGTACACGGTTTGCAGCAGGTCGTAACAGATGTTCTGAATCTTCGCGAGGTTCACGTCCAGGGGCAGGGAACTGGCGAGGCCCACTGCCGCGTCGAGTCCGGCGAGCAACGTATCATTGCTGGGGTCGGCCCGGAAGGCCTCGGAGATCTGCTCGAGCCGCATCCGCAGCGTGTATTCGAGCGTGGGCACATCGAGAGCCACATGGGCGCCCTCAGCATCGGCGATCAGACCCCGGATACCCTCAAAATCCCACGAGTCGCTCCCCAACGCCCGCCGCAGCCGTGTGTTCAGCACAAATTCGGCGGCAGCGCTGAACGCGCGGGGAATCATCACCGATCCTCCCACTCTCGCCAGCGTACGCATCGTGGACAGCAGGTGAGGGTAGAGGTTGGTGAATGCCGCCTCGGCCTCGCCCCATTGCGACTCGATGATGCGATTCAGGATTCGCTGTTGTTCGTCACGGAAAATCACCGTAAGTGCATAGGGTTCGCCCTCGATGTTCTGTTGCAGAAGGCGGCTGGCCTCCTCCATGTCGCCCCGCGAGAAGGCTTCCCGCAGCGCGCGGCCGACGGCCTCGAAGGCGGCTGCGTCGCCGGCTTTCAGCACGCCGCCCGTAGGGTTGTAGTCGCCCCGGTCAATCGCGGCAAAACTCAGCACCGCGGACGTCTGCGTGATCTCCGAGGTGAATCTCGCCAGGCCCGCCGCCAGCCTCTGGGCGTCGTTGCCACCCTCGGGCAAGCGAAAGCCCGCCTGGCGCTCGACTTTGTAGCAATAAATGTGGGTGTCATTTTCGTAAGGCTCGAAAAGCGACCTGATCGAGTAGTGCGCGGCCACTTTGCGCAGGTCGACGAAGGCCGGCTTGACGAACTTCTGGTAAATGCTGCCCCCATCCGCATGCTCGGGAATGTTGCTCTTGGCCTGGCTCAGCTTCTCGATGAAGAGACTTTCGCGATGATCGCCGAAAAGCTCCCCGCCGAGCTGGGCGGCGCGGCCGGCGTATTCAATCACCTGCACGGTTTCGATTCCCGATAGCTCATCGAAGAACCAGCCGCAGCTCGTGTACATCAGCATGGCGTGCCGCTGAAGTTCGAGTAGCCTCCAAACTGTCCTTTTCTGATTGTCATCAAGCTGGCGGAGAGCGTGCTTGGCGAGAAACGCCTCCCGCTTCGCCGCGTTGCGGTCAAGGACTACATCGATATAGTCGTTGCGCGCGGCCCATGGGTCCTTGAGCAACTGCTTGGCTTTCTCTTCGTAGAGCGGGGCCAGCGTGTCGCGAAGCCAATCCAGCGCCGCGCGCAAGGGGGCGCGCCATTCCTGGTTCCAACCCGGATGCCCGCCCGAGTTGCAGCCGCGATTGCTGCGCCAGCGCTCCACGCCGTGAACGCAACTCCAGGAGCTGTTGTCGAAGATTTCGACCGAGTGGGTGGGGGGGTGGCGTTCGAGGTACAAGCCGTAGTTGATGAGCTCGGCCAGCTCCTTGGATTCGATGTAGTTCAGGGCGTAGGCCAGCGCCATCTCGCCGTGCTTGTGGTGGTGCCCGTAGCTCTCGCCGTCCGTGGCAATGTGCATCAGCTCGGGCCAGGGCCGCGTGTCCTCGGAAAAGCCGCTCAGAAGCCGCTCGGCGAACTGCTGGCCATTGTCCAGTACCCCCTCGAACGCCACGGCGCGGGAGATGGGACCGTCGTAGAAAAACAGGTTCATGGTCTTGCCCGAAGGCAAAGAGATGCGGTAAACCATGGTCGGGTCGATCGAGCCGTTGGCGAGGTCCTTCCAGTTGCGGCCGCCCATTTTCTTTACCCGCTGGGCCTGATTGGGGGCAAGAATGGTAAACCTGATGCCTAGCCCAGCTAGCACCTCCAAGGTCGCCAGGTCCACGGCGGCTTCGGGCAGCCACATCCCCTCCGGCCGGCGTCCAAACCGGTGCTCGAAGTCGCGAATTCCCCAAATCGCCTGGGTGGATCTGTCGCGCTCGTTGGCTAGCGGCATGATCATGTGGTTGTAGGGCTGCGCCAGGGCTGACCCGTGCCCGCCAAAAGCCTTGGCGCTCTCCGCGTCGGCCTCGCGAATGGCGCGATAAACCGCCGGGTCGTGCGCCTCCATCCAGGAAAGCAATGTAGGCCCAAAATTGAAGCTGATCTTGGCGTAGTTGTTCACGATGCTGACGATGCGCTTGTTCTCGTCCAGAATGCGGGCGGTCGAGTTCGGCGCGTAGCATTCGGCATCGATCCGCTCGTTCCAGTCGTGGTAGGGATGCGCAGATTCCTGAAGCTCGATGGCCTCAAGCCAGGGATTCTCCCGCGGCGGCTGGTAAAAATGTCCGTGAATGCAAATGTATCCCATGTTTTCGAGGTCACCCCGACTTTTGAAATACTATCAGACTCTTGGGGCTCAGACTCAAACGCGCCCCTTCGGACAAATTGACGCTTGGCAAAACAGTTGTGATGCCCCCAAGCAAGCGCTGATCAGCCGTGTCCAACCTCACCGCCCAAGGGCCGCTGGGACCATTCATGATCAGGCCTTGGGGCTCATCGCTGAAATTTGCAACGATAATCGCTTCATCGTTTTCGCGCCAACGTCGAACCTGCAACATCTTCTCCTTCTCAAGGACTCGCACTTCCATTTGCTCTTTGCTGAGATGGGAAAGCGCCGGAATCGTTCTCCGCAGCTTGAGCAGTTCCTGATAGAACTCCCAAAGCGTTCGATGGGGTTCAGTGGCCTTCAGAGAGTGGTCGAGCTTGCAGCGCATGAAGGTCGCTTCGTCGTGCGCGTCAGGAGGTTCACCACGCCAGCGAAACGCGGCAAACTCCTCCTTGCGTCCACGACGCACGGCCTCGATTAGAGCTGCGTCCGAGTGGCTGGTGAAATACTGAAACGGGGCCGGCTCTCCCCATTCCTCCCCCATGAACAATAGAGGCACGAAAGGGGAAAGGATCACCAATGCCGCCGCCAGCTTTGTCGCCTCGAAAGACAGAAGCGTGCTGAGTCGCTCGCCGAACAGCCGGTTCCCGACTTGGTCGTGGTTTTGGGCGAAGACCACCAACTGCCGCGCCGGGATTTGTCGAGAGGAATTCCCATGGCGGCGGCGGCGATAATCGGAAAACTGACCGGAGTATACGAAGCCTTCTTCGAGAGCTTTCTTCAGGTGCTCTAGCCGGCCAAAGTCGAGGTAGTAGCCCGACTGCTCCCCCGTGAGGAGCGTGTGGATGGCATGGTGAAAGTCATCACTCCACTGGGCGTCCAACCCGCACCCGCCGGAATCCGCGGACTGAATGTAGCGCGCGTCGTTCAGGTCGCTTTCCGCGATCAGATGAATCTTGCGGCCCGATTGCTCCGCGAACTCGCGCACGCCCTGGGCCAACAGACGGAGGAAGGGCTGCGCATTGCAATCCACAATTCCGTGAATGGCGTCCAAGCGCAGAGCGTCGATATGAAAATCCCGCAGCCAGTACAGAGCATTCTCGGTGAAATAGCGGACGACCTCGTCACTGTCGCGGCCGTCGAAGTTTATGGCCTGTCCCCACGGAGATCGATATTGGTCCGTAAAATACGGGCCAAAGTCAGCGAGGTAATTTCCCTCGGGGCCCAAATGGTTGTAGACCACATCGAGCACGACCGCCAGTCCGCGCGCGTGGCAGGCATCGACGAGCCTCTGCAGGCCCTCGAGGCCGCCGTAGCTATTCTGCACGGCAAAAGGATAAACCCCGTCATAGCCCCAATTGCGACTACCTGGGAATTGCGCGACAGGCATTAGTTCGAGTGCCGTCACGCCCAGGTCATTCAGTTCATCCAGATAGGGAATGATCGCATCGAACGTTCCCTCGCGGCTGAACGTGCCCACGTGGAGTTCGTAGATGATGTAGTTCTCAAGCGGGAGCCCACGCCAAGCTGCATCCTTCCATTGATATCCGTGGAGATCGATGATTTCGGAAGGCCTGTGAACGCCCTCGGGTTGACACCTCGATGCCGGGTCAGGCCGATCTTTCTTCCCATCGAGGCAATAGAGGTAGCGAGTTCCCAACTGAATTCCATCGACGGTCGCTTCGTGATAACCGCGATCCGTTCTATGCATCTCGATCAATCGGGCACCATTTTGGCTAGCCGGCCAGGCGGGTTCGGGAACCAAGGTGGTGTGTCGATCGTCGAGAATCCGCACATCAACGCGTTGTGCCAAAGGGGCCCAGACAACGAATTGGCAGCGGCTCCCCTTGAGATAGGTCGCGCCCAAGGTCAGGCTCATAGAGAACTTGGATGTCCGATCTGCGTCCTACGCGTTCCTTTTTTACTCCAAAACCTCAACACGTCGACCACCCCCAAAAATTCGATCGAGTGGTGGACGTGCGGCCGATTTCTAGGAGCGCATTGTGAATAAACCGCAATACGCCGCGACACAACGCAAGTGGCCCTATTCAATTTAGACTAGGACTGGCCAAAAGCCCAGAGTCAGTTCTGAGGAGCAAAGCCCCTACCAAAGGTTACGGGAGATCCGTAACGCGATTGGATCTCTCTGCTTATCAACTAATTAAGGAGAAGTTGGCCGTGTACGGAGGGCATAGCAATGACGAGTGTCTCTTTACAGAGGCCGCTTTTGTCGTGTAAAACCTACACGGGCTTACTCTTGTCCGCGGGCAACAATTCGACCGACACGGTCATCTACTTGCGGGCAGTAAAAGGGGTTAGGGAAAATTGCGGGATTGCCGGCCCTTTGGACTCAGCGATGCATCCGATCCAAATGAAGCACCGTAGGATTCAACTATGAGATTCCGGCGCACCAGCGGCATCCTGCTTCACCCCACGTCATTGCCCGGGATGTTCGGGATCGGCGAGCTTGGCCCCGAAGCGTATCGTTTTGCCGATTTTCTGGCCGGCTCCCGGCTGGGCATCTGGCAGGTACTCCCTTTAGGTCCAACGGGTTACGGCGACTCACCTTACCAATGCTTCTCGGCCTTTGCGGGGAATCCGCTGCTGGTGAGTCTCGAGCGACTGGTTGCGGCGGGGGACCTCGCCTCCGATGATGTTGCCGACGCTCTCCCGCGGTTTCCCGAGGCGCACGTCGACTTCGGCTGGGTGATCCAGTACAAGCTTCCGCTCCTCGGGAAGGCGGCGCAGAATTTCCACGCCCGCGCCCCGCTCGCCTGCCGGGACGCCTACGAAGAGTTCTGCCTGCAGAATTCTTCCTGGCTCGACAACTACGCTCTTTTCATGGCCTTGAAGGAAGCTCATGGCGGCGAGGCCGTGTGGACCAAGTGGGAGCGCGACATCGCCACGCGCCGGCCCGACGCGCTTGCCCGCTGGCAGAAAGGCCTGGCCCTGGAAATCGCGGCGCAGAAATACGTCCAGTTCCAGTTCTTCCAGCAGTGGTCCGAGCTGAAGGCCTATTGCCACGAGCGGGGAATTCAGATGATGGGCGACATCCCGATTTTTGTCGCTCACGATAGCGCCGACGTGTGGGCCTATCCCGAGCTCTTCCACCTTGACGCGGATGGCAGCCCCTCGGCGCAGGCGGGCGTGCCCCCCGACTATTTCAGCGCCACCGGGCAACTGTGGGGCAACCCTCTTTACAACTGGAACGCCATGGCCCAGGCCGGCTATTCCTGGTGGATTGAGCGCTTTCGAGCGGCGCTGCGCCTGGTGGACATCATCCGGCTCGACCACTTCCGTGGGTTCGAGGCCTATTTCGAAATCCCGGCGGGCGAGAAGACTGCGGTGAACGGCCGATGGGTGAAGGGTCCCGGCGCCGAGCTCTTCGAGGCCGTCCAGAAAGCGCTGGGAGATTTGCCCATCGTCGCCGAGACGCTGGGAGTGATCACGCCGGAGGTCATTGCGCTGCGCGACCGTTTCGGCTATCCGGGAATGGGCATTCTGCAATTCGCGTTCGGCAGCGATCCCCAAGCGCCGGACTTCAAGCCCCACAATTTTAGCCGCAGCTTCGCGGTTTACACCGGCACGCACGACAATGATACGACTCTTGGCTGGTGGACCTCGACGGGCGCCGGCGACAGCACGCGGACGGAAGAGAACATCCTGGCGGAACGCGATTTCGCGCGTAAATACCTGGGAATGGACGGCAGGGAAATAAACTGGGTGATGATCCGCGCCGCCCTGGCGTCGGTAGCCGACATGGCGATCGTCCCGCTGCAGGACGTCCTGGGTTTAGGCAGCGAAGCGCGCATGAACCTGCCCGCCCGGCCCAGCGGCAATTGGCAGTGGCGATTGATGGCCGGCCAACTTACTCCCAAGCTCGGCGAACGGCTGAGAGAATTGGCGCGGATTTATGACCGGGCCTCCCAGCCCTAGAGGGTCCGCGGGGCGAGTGCATCATTCCTGAAAACGGTAACCGGGCTTGAGCGCGCACCGGTAGGCGTTGGTGCGGTCGTTGTTCACCCGGGTGTTGCAGTCGGCCCAGCTCAAGATGAGGTCGGGACCCAGCGGGAACACAATCGGCGCCCCATTCAATTCGGCCTCAATAAACACTCCCTCCGCCCCCACCGGCAAAGCGAAATTCAGCGCGCTGCCGAAGATCACCGGGTAGGATTCACGGCCGGTGTTGCTGCTCATCACGCGATCGACCTCCACCTCCAGCAGGAAAGTGGCCGTATCGGACCAGTCCAGCACCGAGACCTCGAGGCTACGGCCGTGGTTGGAAAACTGCTGTGACCTCACCTTGGTGAAGGGGCAGGGCCCGGCAATGCATGAGACGCGGGCGTTGCGAAACTCGTTGCCCTGGCCGGCATCGAGGGAGATCGAGCCCACGGACGCTTTCCACTTTTCGTCGGGCGAGCAGGGCCAGCGGCGATTGCAGGGCACATTGCCGGTATTGACGGCCGGGAAGGTCTTCACCACGCTGCCGATGTTGGATTCCGAGGTTGACTTTATGGAATACCGCACGTCAACGTTCGAAATCACCATCTCGGGATGGTGCGCATCGTGGGCTTCCTGAACGATGGGCGTCATGCGAGCTACATAATCTCTGCTGCCGGCGGTGGCGTTCAGTTCCAGGGCTTGGTATCCCGGATGGCGGAAGACCAGCGCGACGGGCTGGCCCGGAGCGCTGCCCTTCGGCAAATCCAGCCAGAAGAAACCGGAGGAATCGGACTTGCAATAGGTCGCGGCGAAGACGTTGGCCGCGCTGATTTCCACATCGGCAATGGGCGTTTCTTTTCGCACGTCGGAGTCTTGCCGGATCACCGCGCCCTGCACGGACAGCACCGGCGCCTTTCTCCGCATACGGATTAGGTAAGCTACACTCGCAGTCCCCAAGACGACGCCCACGAGCGCGACCCATCCTGCCACTTTCCACGTGCCCCTCATGCGCTCCCCCCCGCCTCCATTTTACGACGGTTTGGGCAGAAACGCATTCTGTGGCCGGTAGCGGCCTAAATTGCGGCATAGCGCGGGCAGGATGCCCACGCCCCAGCGGGCGGGACCCCGGTTCATCGGGGCAAGCTGCCCGCGCCACGTCCGCGTTCTGCGCTTTGCGTTCAGGGACCTGCGGATTGCCGTTTTGGCAGGTTTTCGAACCGCCATTCTGAGCGAGCGTCGGGCACTCCTGAGCAGGGTAGCGAGGAGGCTGCGTCGTCCAACTTCCTTCGCGGTTCGAAAACATCGAAACAGAGAGCTGGCTGGAAGCACTCAAGCGTTCAATCTCTGTGGACGGGGAGGGCCGGTGAGGACCGCCAAAATTGCGAACCTCTGCGTCGCCCCGCTCCTGTCAGACAGCTATATTTCGATATAACGAAAGGAGCCATCATGAAGATCGGCATCATCCGAGCAGGGAATAAGGGCGCAACGCTTGCCACCGGGTACCCCCGCCCGCGAGCTTGTTCGTTTGGCCCGAGCGATGTGGCCCAGCCTGCCGCAAAGCGGAGGACGGGTTAGCCTGCGGCTGGCGGCGGGAAAAGCGGCTACGGCTCGCTCGACGATCCACTTCGACTCAGGGAAGTTCGAAGCCGGAGAGTCTCAAAGCCGTCTTGTCGAAGGTCAAGGTGCGGGAACAGCCGGCTTTAGCTCCAAGCGCCGCGATGAGGGCGTCGGCAAACGAGCCTCGACCTTCTTTAAGCGCGATCATCGCCGTAAACACTTCTTGCTCGTGATCGATAACCAGCGTATCGGCTTGAAGCATTCCTTCAAGAGCGCGAACGATCTCGTCGTCGGCGAGGTCGTAAGCGCGATCCAGCACCCACACGGTCTCGACCATGGCCACGACGCTGATGAAACCGGGATTATCCTCGGTCAGACAGACCTCGAGAACATCTGTGGCCAGCGGCGATTGAATCGGGTCATCCTGGGTGAGGTAGCGAACGAGGATATTGGTGTCAAGTCCGATCATCGGCGTCGGGCGTGCGGCTGGATTCCCGTGGCGCCCTCGGCGATGGCTGCACGCATTCCCTGTAGCGTCACCGGCCGGCGGGGGCGCGAGAGGATGCCCCTGAGTGCCGAGACGGCAAGTTTGGGCAAAAGCACCACAGTGCCGTCGGGATGGACAAAAAACTTCACGCGATCCCCCGGCTTCAAGCCAAGGTGCTCTCGGATAAACTTCGGAATAGTGGCTTGGCCCTTCGCCGTAATCGCCGATTCCATGTTTCCCCCATTACATTCCTATAAATGTAATACCACGGAGCAGGGCCCCAGGCAAGACGAAACAGCGAGACGGAAAGTAGCGCAGGGCTCGCTCTCCAGCCCTGCGGCTCTTCCCCCGCGCGGGCAAGATGCTTATAGGCGCTAAGATAGGCCCTTCCTCGTTAGGCCCCGAAGGGTGCAGCGCCTCCGGCGCTGAACCCTAATACCTATAAGGGGCCAACGTTGAGTAGCCGCAGGTTTTGACCTGCGGAAAACGGAACCCCACCCGACTACCCAACCGCAACGGGGTTCACCGTCGGAAAGGTCGGCCCCTTCAGGGCCGTAGACATTCGGGCGCTCGCGTTTCCGTAGGTTTCACCTACGGCTACTCACGGCATCCCGCTGCGCGGGAAGGTGACGCGGCGAATAGGAAAGGCGCTTATCTTAGCGCCATTGGGCAGGATGCCCGCGCCCGAGCCGGCAAGAGAACGTGTGAAAAAAACAATTTCACGCGAAGGCGCGAAGGCGCGAAGGCGCAAAGATGTGTGGCTGAAACCGCCTTGTTTTCTTTGAGGGCTTGGAGTCTTTGCGCCTTTGCGTGAAATGCTTTTGATTATTTCACACCTTCGGACGCCCACCCCACGTCCGGAGTCTGCGTTTTGGTTTCAGGGAACTGTGGATTGCCGCCATGACAGGTTTTCGAAACGCGATCCTGAGCGAGCGCCTGGGGACTTCTACAGCGAGATTGTTTCCCGTCGAAATGCTGGGTGAGGCGGGACTCACGACGATGACTGACCCCTGACGCGCACAGAGGAGTAATCCGGCAACTTCCGAGTGGCCGA
>Ga0181535_10006182_pt1 | contig 12516 bp, 8 predicted proteins | sample PEATcosm2014_Bin_44_FD_119774 | JGI IMG/M metagenome (GOLD analysis project Ga0181535, IMG submission 119774) | Peatland microbial communities from MTU Mesocosm Facility, Houghton, MI, USA - PEATcosm2014_Bin17_30_metaG | ecosystem: Environmental > Terrestrial > Soil > Wetlands > Peat | place...
AACAAGCGCATTCCTTTGAGCAAATCGCCCTGTTCAGCGAAATGAGGATGAACCTGACCTCCCAAGGCGAGCCGGTCAGTCTGCCGGCGGCCCGGGTCTCGGCGGCGCTGTTTCCCATTCTCGGTTTACAGGCGGCACTGGGGCGCACCTTCCGGGAGGAGGAAGACAAGCAGGGCAGCGACCGGGTAGTGGTGCTGAGCGACGGCCTGTGGAGCAGCCGCTTCCAGCGCGATCCGGGAATCATCGGCCGCAAGATCACCCTGGATGGCAACCCTTATGAAGTGATCGGGGTCTTGCCTGCTGGCGTGCGCTTACCAAAGACCAGCCAGACGCAATCGCTGGCAGTGGAAGGCGACTACTCTCAATTGTGGAAGCCGCTCGCCCTGCGAAACGACGAGATCGAGTCGATGGGTGATTTCGACTTCGGTTGCGTCGCCAAACTGGCGGCGGGCGTTTCTTTCGAGCGGGCCAACGCGGAACTGAATGCCATTGAAAAGCGGATCGTCCAGACGCTGCCGGAAAAGATGGAGCTGCTGGCGGGAGTGGTGCCGCTGCAGCGGCAAATCACCGGAGGCACGCGCGCGAGCCTGGTGCTATTGCTGGCGGCGGTGGGCGCCGTGCTGCTGATTGTTTGCGTGAACCTGGCGAATCTGCTGCTGGCGCGGGCCGCCGCGCGGCGGCGGGAACTGGCGGTTCGTCTGGCGATCGGCGCCGGCGCGGGGCGGCTCCTGCGCCAGATGCTCACCGAAAGCCTGTTGCTGTCTTCGCTCGGCGGAATTCTGGGCGTGGCCGCGGCCGCATGGGCGGTACGGGCGCTGCTGGCGGGAGCGCCGGTCGACCTGCCCCGCCTGGGCGAGGTCCAGCTGGATTGGCGCGTGCTTGTGTTCTCGCTCGCCGTCACCGCGGTCAGCGGGTTGCTGTTCGGGGCGCTGCCAGCCTGGCGGGCAACGCGAACCGACCCCCAGGCGGCCTTGCAGGCCGGCGGCCGCTCCACGCAGGGAAGACACGGCAGTAAAGTGCGGCGCGCGCTGATCGCCGCGGAGGTTGCCCTGAGCGCCGCCTGTCTGGTAATGGCTGGCCTCCTGCTTCACAGCTTTTCGCGCGTGATGCAGGTGGACAAGGGCTTTCGCACGGAACGCACTCTGACGGTGAACGTCGACCTGCCCTGGACCCGTTATCCGGAAGCGCCGGACCGGAGCAAGTTCGTGCGAGCCCTGCTCGACCGCGTCGCGGCGCAGCCCGGCGTCACCGACGTGGCTGTTTCCAGCGGACTGCCCCTAAGCGGCGAAGGCAACAATAACCTGGTAATGCCGGAGGGGGCCAATTGGCCGCTGATGGAGCGTCCGCTGGCGGACAAGCGGTCCATCAACCCCGGCTTCTTCCGCACCCTCGGGATTCCGCTCTTGAGCGGCCGCGTTTTTGGCGATTCCGACGGTGAGCGCAGTGTCGCGGTGGTTTCCGCTGCGCTGGCCCAGCAGCTGTGGCCGGGCGAGAATCCGGTGGGAAGAAGGTTGATTGAAGGCGACCGCACGGCTCATCCTATCGAGGTGGTCGGGGTGGTGGGCGACGTGCGCGGCGCCAGCCTGACCAAGACGCCGAGACCGACTATGTATCAGCCATACTGGCAGCGATCACAGAGCCAATGGGGTCTCGTGGTGCGCACCGGTTCCGCTCGGGCGCCGGTGGCGCCCGCGATCCGTCGCGAGATACGACGGCTGGACGCGGAACTGCCGGTGCCGGCTTTCCAGACCCTGGAACAAATCGTGGACGATTCGGTAGCCCCGCGCCGGTTCCAACTCGACCTCGTGCTGCTGTTCGCTGCGGCGGCGCTGGCGCTGGCGGCGGTAGGCGTGTACGGCGTGGTGGCGCAACTGGTGGCGAAGCGCACCAATGAAATCGGCGTCCGGATGGCGTTGGGCGCCAGCGCAGGCAATGTCCGCCGGATGGTGCTGTTCGAAGGCCTTGGCCCGGTGGCCGCCGGCCTGGCGGCGGGCTTCGCCGCGGCGCTCGCTGCCGGCCGACTTATGAGTGGGCAGTTGTTCGGGGTCGGCGCAGCCGATCCGCTCACTTTCGCCGTCGTAGCCGCGGTGCTACTGGCGTCCGCGCTGGCGGCCTGCCTGGTCCCGGCACGGCGCGCAACCCGCATCGACCCGCTCGAAGCGTTGCGCTACGAATGACGGCCGGCACGGATAGGGCAAGCTGCAGCCCGCCCACCCAACCTCCTGTGCCCTGCCGGTGGGAGCATGCTGTAGCTTGCCCGTTGTGTTTCCGCACGAGAATATTTGAGTAACCATTTTCGAGCGGGCCAGTATAACTCTTAAGGGGTAGCCAGCCATGCCAGGCGAGCACGGAACGCATCAGACGCCGAACGGCGAATCGAGGAGTCTCAAGGAAGGGCAACGGGAGCGCCGCCTGCCTGCGTTTGAGAGCGCGCTGCGCGACCTGCGGCACGCGTTTCGCACTCTGCACCGCGACCTGGGCTTCAGTGTGGTCGCAGTTCTGATACTGGCGATCGGCATCGGCGCCAACACCGCCGTCTTCAGCGTGGTGAACACTGTGTTGCTGCGCCCTCTGCCCTTCCGCGACGCCGGCCGCCTGGTGTGGATCGAAAACACCGGGGAGAAAAACGGCCTGAGCGGCGAGACTTACCCGGTCGGCGTTTTTGAAGAATACCGGCGTCTGAACCGCTCGCTCGAAAGTATGACGGCGTACTTCGCTTTCTTCGGATATGGCAGCTACAAGCTGACTGGCCGCGGCGAACCGGAGCGCCTGATGGGTGTCACGCTCTCCACGGACTTTTTCGATGTGCTGGGCGTCAAGCCGGAGTTTGGGCGGCCGTTCCTAAATAAGGAAGGACTCAAGAACGGCCCGCTGGTCGCACTGTTAAGCCACGGGTTCTGGCAACGCCGGTTCGGCGGCGACCCAAGCATCGTCGGCCAGTCCCTGGTCATCAACGGCCAGTCAGTTACCGTGGTCGGTGTGATGGGCCGCGGCTTCGATTTCTCTTCGGTGTTTTCGCCCGCCACCCGCGTGGATCTTTACATGCCTGCGGTCCTGGACGAGATGAGAAACTGGGGCAACACCATGGCGCTGATCGGACGCATGAAGCCTGGCGTGACCGTGGATGGTGTGCGGGCGGATTTCCGTCTGATCATTCCCGAGGTGGACGCGGCGCATCCGGAATGGAAGGGCTGGGCCAACGCGGCGCGGATCAGCAGCCTGCAGGAGCACGTCAGCGGCTCTATGCGGCGGCCATTGTTCGTTCTGTGGGCAGCGGTGGCGCTGGTGCTGGTGATCGTTTGCGTCAACCTGGCGAACCTGCTCTTGGCGCGTGAGAGCGGGCGTTCCAAAGAAATCGCCGTGCGCGTGGCGCTCGGAGCCGGCCGGTTTCGCCTGATGCAGCAACTGGTCACCGAGAGCCTGGTGCTGGCGACAGCCGGCGCCGCGCTCGGCGTGGGAGTCGCCTACGCGGCGCTTCGCTACGTCACCCATTCCGCGGCCTTCAGCATTCCCCTGCTCCAGTCGGTGAGGCTGGATGGCGCCGCGCTGGCGTTCACGGTGCTCGCTGCTGTAGCTTTGTGTCTGCTTTTCGCCGTGATTCCCGGCCTGCGGATGCCGATTGGGAATCCCGCCGCCGCGCTTCGTGCCTGGGGCCGCGGGGCCACAGATGCCAAAGGCCACGCCTGGATACGCTCGGCGCTGGTGGTGGCGGAGATCGCTTTGGCTTGCGTACTGCTCTCCGGGGCGGGCCTGCTGCTGCGCAGTTTTCTGCGCCTGCTCGACGTCGACCTGGGATTCCAACCGGCCCGCGCGGCGGCCTTTCGTATCGATCCGCCGGGCAACCCCACGCTCGCCCAGCGGCATGCGTTTCTGGCGGAAGTGGTGCGCCGGGCTGAGACGGTTCCGGGCGTGGAGACCGCGGGAATCACCGACGCTCTGCCGCTCGACCGCAATCGCGCCTGGGGTCTGCAGGCTGTCGGCAAGTCCTATCCCAAGGATGCCGACACGACGGCGTTTGTCTACATTGTTGGGCCTGGATTCCTGGGAGCGATGGGCACGCCGCTCCATGGCCGGGACTTCAACGAAGGCGACACGGAGAAGAGCCAGCGCGTGGTCATCATCAGCCGGACCGCGGCGCGAACGCACTTCCCAGGGCAGGATCCGCTGGGGCGGAAAATGTTTGTGGGCGGCCCGCCGGAGCAGTGGACGGTGGTTGGGGTGGCGGCGGACACGCGGCAGCGCAGTGTGGAGGATGGCGGCGCCGTGCAGATGTATCTTCCCGAAACACAGGCGGGGCCGGAGGGCGCGGACCTGGTGATCCGAACCCTGCTGGCGCCTGCGGCGGTGGCGCCGGGCGTGCGCACCGTGCTGCGGCAACTCGATCCCAGTCTGGCGACCGGCGATTTCCGCCCGATCAGCCAACTGGTGGAGAGCGCGGTGTCGCCACGCCGCTTCGTGGTTTCGTTGCTGGCGCTATTTGCTTCGTTTGCTTTGCTGCTGGCGTCGCTCGGTATTTACGGCGTGATCGCTTCTTCGGTGAACCGGCGCGCGCAGGAGATCGGCATCCGCATGGCGTTGGGCGCATCCGCCTGGAATGTGCGCTGGCGCATTATCGCGGGAACCCTCCGGCTGGCGGCGATGGGCCTGGCCGCCGGTCTGGCGGCCTCGCTGCTTCTGGCCCGGCTGATTGCGTCGCTGCTCTATGGAGTCTCCGCCTTCGATCCGGTTACGTTTGCCGGCATGTGCGTCGTGCTCAGCGCGGTGGCGCTGCTGGCGGGCTATCTCCCGGCCTGGCGCGCATCGCGAATCGATCCAATGTTCGCCCTGCGCGCGGATTGAAAAGCGCCCGGGCGCACGATTTAAGGCTCGAGCGGAGCCGCGACCAAAGGGAGCGGTTAGACCTAGGGAGCGGCCGGAATTCAGCCGATACCCTCACCGTGGTCTATTTGATTACATTTGCGTGTTACGGCTGACACCTGCACGGCGATGCATCCGGCTCAGTTGACCGAGCGCATAACTTGCCGCGGACTAGTTTGCTCGAAGCCGATCCCGGACGGGCGACGACAGAACTGCAGAATAGGTGCCAGACGGTGTATCGAATGGAGGACAGCCGTCGACAAGTGGTGCTGGCCGCCTTGCGAGAGCGCTGCCAGCAGCAAAACTGGATGCTGTTGGCCGCACATGTGCGCTCGAATCACGTTCACATGGTGGTGGACGCGGAGGTTAGTCCCGAGAGGGTGATGAACGATATCAAGGCCTACGCAAGCCGGCGCTTAAACGAAGTGAGACTGGATGGACCGGATCGCAAGCGTTGGGCACGGCATGGGAGCACGCGGTGGCTATGGAATCGGGAGCATGTCTCGGCAGCCATTCACTATGTTGTCGAGGAGCAAGGGGATGCGATGGCCGTGTTAGAATCCTCAAGCTAACCGCTCCCTTTGGTCGCGGCTCCGTTTTGACCGCTCCGCGGTGATTCGCAAATGTGATCACAGAAGTCACTGCTGAGGGATCGGCTGGATTTCAATTGCTCTTCAGGGCCGGCCGCTCCCTTCGGTCGCGGCTCCGTTTGACGTTCCCAGCGGTCGCGGCTCCGTTCCTCTCATTTGACAAGGCTTGGGCGCGGTTTCTATCATAGAAACTCACAACCGATCTAGCTCCGGTGACCTTTCCGGGCCGCCGTTCGCTGCTCAAATGGCAACTACTGCGTCTTCTTTAGTCTGGGACACAACCGTATGATCAAGGTAGAAGGTCTCACCAAGCGATACGCACGCACGGTCGCGGTGGACAACATCTCGTTCGAGGTCGACAAGGGGCAAATCGTTGGTTTCCTGGGGCCTAACGGTGCCGGGAAGACCACCACCATGCGCGTGCTGACATGCTTTCTGCCCCCGACCGAGGGCACCGCAACGGTGGCCGGCTTCGATGTGCTGGAAAACCCCATCGAGGTGAAAAGGCGCATCGGCTACCTGCCGGAATCGCCGCCTGTGTACCCGGATATGGAGGTCCTGGAATACCTCGAATTCACCGGGAAGCTGAAGGGCATCTCCTCAGCCGACATCAAGAAGCGGGTGGATGAGGTGCTGGAAAAGTGCGCCATCGGCGACGTCAGCCGCAAACTCATCGGCAAGCTCTCCAAGGGCTACCGGCAGCGCGTGGGACTGGCGCAAGCCATCATCCACAATCCCGATGTGCTGATCCTGGACGAACCGACCTCGGGTCTCGACCCCAAGCAGATCATCGAAATCCGCGAGCTGCTCAAATCGCTGGCCGGCAATCACACCATCATTCTCAGCACCCACATTCTGTCGGAAGTGGAGCACTCCTGCGAGCGAGTCATCATCATCAGCCAGGGCAAACTGGTCGCCATCGATTCGGTGGCGAACCTCACCAACCGCCTGCGCGGATCCGAATCGGTGGCGCTGGAAGTCGAAGCCGCTGGCGGCAGCCCCAACCCGAGCGACGTGCAGCAGCGCCTGGAGCAGGTGGCAGGCGTGAGCCGGGTAATGATGAAGGATTCCAAAGACGGCCGGCTGGCTTTCGAGATTGAGAGCCTGCAAGGACGCCAGATCCGCTCCGACTTGGCGCGCAGCGTAGTGGGCGCCGGCTGGAATCTGAGTGAACTGCGGCCGGTTGGGCTCAGCCTGGAAGAGGTCTTCCTGCAGCTGACCACGGCGGAACAAAAGAGCGGCGCGCCCGCGGAGAGCGAGGCAGCAAAGCAATGAAACTCGTGTTTCTGATCTCCAACAAGGAATTCAAGAGTTATTTCACGTCCCCGATCGCGTACCTGCTGATGGCGTTTTTCGGGCTGATCTTCGGATTCGGGCTCTACACCGCAACCCGCGACGTGGTGCGGATGGGCTTCCAGGCTCAGATGATGGGCCAGGCGCAGCCCACCAACCTGAACGATCAGATCATCCGCCCACTGCTGGGATTCGCCAGCACCATTTCGCTGTTCCTGATTCCGATGATCACGATGCGGCTGATCGCGGAAGAGAAAAAGACCGGCACCATCGAGCTGCTGCTGACTTCGCCGGTGCAGGATCTGCAGATCATCCTCGGCAAATGGCTCGGCGCCATGCTTCTGTACCTATGCGTGCTGGGTATGTCGGTGATCAACATCTCCCTCCTGTTCGCCTGGGGCAAACCGGATTGGAAGCCGGTGCTGGTGGCTTACCTGGGGCTGATCCTGCAAGGCGGCTGCCTGCTGGCGATCGGCGAGTTCATTTCCACCATGACCCGCAACCAGATCATCGCCGGCGGTGTCACCTTTTTCGTTTGCCTGCTGCTATGGCTGCTGAGCTGGTTTACTGCTTTCGACAGCGGCGCGACGGCGTCGGTGATCAACTACCTGTCCATCGTCACCCACTTCGATAATTTCGCCAAGGGGGTGGTGGATTCCAAGGACGTTGTCTTTTACCTGTCGATGATTTTCTTTGCGCTGTTCGTTACTTCGCGATCCATGGAATCGCTGCGGTGGAGGAGCTGACATGGCGGCGAAATGGCTCAAAACCCGGCAAACCAAGTACGGCGCGTACATCGCGGTTTACATTCTGGTGGTCATCGCCATTCTGGCGGCGGTGAATTTCCTGGCCAATCGTTACGACAAATCCTACGACGCCACCAAGAATAAGCAATACAGCCTGTCCGACCAGACCATCAAGATCGTGAAGGACCTGAAAAACGACGTCCACATGATCTATTTCGGTGAGAGCGGCAGCTTCCCGAATGCCCGCGACCTGCTGGACCGTTACGCATCGCTGTCGACCAGGCTGCGTGTGGAATACATCGACCCGAACAAGAAACCGACGCAAGCCAAGGCCGCGGGCTTTCGTTCCGACTCACCGGTGGTGGTGGAGAATGGCCCCCGCCACGAAGGCGCCAAGAGCCTGTCGGAAGAGGAGATCACCGGCGCTTTGATCCGCGCGCTCAAGAGCGGCGAACGCAACGTCTGCTTCATGACCGGGGCGGGCGAGCACTCCATCGACGATCAGGACCGCGAGGGCTTCTCCATCCTCAAGGCTCTGCTGGAGCGCGACAACTACAAGTCGCGCGCCGTTTCCCTCAAGCCCGCCGCATCGCCTGACGCAGCCAAGTCGGATGCCGCCAAGAAGGTTGAGATCGGCCAGGCCGCGCCTTCCGGGCCCGTCGAAGTTCCAAAGGACTGCACCGTGCTGGTATCGGGCGGACCCACGGCCGACTACCCGCCGCCCGTGGTGGCGGCCATCAAGAGCTACGTGGAAGACGGCGGCCGCGCCATCTTCATGTTCGATAACGTGCTGCGCATCGGCCGCTCGGAACCGGCAGCTCCCAACGATGAGCTCGCCAAGCTGTTGGAAAGCTGGGGCGTCACCGTGAACAAAGATCTGGTTCTCGATCTGGGCGGTCTGGGGCAGATCTTCGGCTTCGGCCCGGAGATCCCCGTAGTGCTGCAGTACGAATCGAACCCCATCACCCAGCCGCTCACTCGCGTCCCAACGGCGTTTCCCCTCACGCGGTCGCTGGACATCAAGAGCAACGGCAAGGCGTCGATCAGTAAGCTGGTGGCCACCACCGAGGAAAGCCTCGCCACCTCCGAGATCGGGCCGGGCGGCGCGGTGGACCCCAAGAAAGGCAAGAAAGGACCCCTCACCCTGGTGGCCGCCGGCACTTACTCCGGCGCCAAGCAGGGCCGCTTCGTGGTGAGCGGCACCTCGATTTGGGCGGTCAACAGCTTGGCCGGTTCGCGCCAGCTCGGCAACCGCGACTTGTTCGTCAACTCGGTGAACTGGCTGTCTTCGGACGAGGACCTGATCTCGATTCGTCCCAAGGCGCCCGAGGATCAGGCATTGAACGTGAGCGGGCAGCGGCTCAACATGCTGTTCTGGCTGAGCATCTTCATCTTTCCTCTGACCGTGGTGGCGTTTGGCTTAGCCACCTGGTGGAAGCGGAGGTAACCGATGAAGCCGAAGGGACTGCTGGTGGCCGTCGTTCTTTTGGCTGTGTTGGGCGGCGCGATCTGGTACTCCAACAAGAAGCAGGCGCAAGCGCAAAAGACGCCCGCCGACACGAGTCCCAAGATCGTATCCATTCCGGAAGATCAATTCCGCGAAATCCGCCTGCAGAAAATCGGCGCCGAGCCGGTGGTTCTGAGCCACGACAGCGGCAAGTGGGCACTGACGGCGCCCCAGGCGCTGCCGGCCGACCCGGACGCCGCCACCTCGCTGGTTTCCACGCTTTCTTCGGTAAGCGCAGACAAGACCATCGAGGACAACTCGACGGACCTGGCCAGCTTCGGCCTGGTCAGCCCGACCTTGCGGGCGACGATAACCAAGAAGGATGGCAAGCAGGCGGAACTGGCGATTGGCGATGACACGCCGACCAATTCCGGCGCCTATGCAAAGGTGGCCGGCGATCCGCACGTCTACACCGTGGCGAGCTTCGTCAAGACCAGCCTCGATAAAACGGTAAACGATCTTCGCGACAAAAGGCTGCTGACTTTCGATTCCGATAAACTGACGCGCGTGAGACTCGCGGCTAAAGGGCCGGCCATCGTGTTCGGCAAGAACGGGCAGAACGAGTGGCAGATTGTGGAGCCGCGCCCGCTGCGCGCCGACAGCGGACAGGTGGACAGCCTGGTGGGCAAGCTGCGCGATGCCAAGATGGATCTCGGAACCGCCCCGGATGAAGCAGCCAAAAAGTTCGCAACTGCCCCCACGGTAGCCCAGGCCCAGGTTACCGATAATTCCGGTTCCCAGACTCTGGAAGTCCACAAGGACAAGGACAACAACTACTATGCGCGCAGTTCCGCTGTGACGGGGGTGTTTAAGATTGCCTCCGATGCCGGCGACGCGCTGAACAAGGGCCTGGACGACTTCCGCAACAAGAAGCTGTTTGATTTCGGCTTCAGCGATCCCAGCCGGCTCGAGATCAAGAACGGCGCCGGCACCCCGGTCATATACTCCAAGAACGGCGATAAGTGGGCCGCGGGTCCGAAGAGCCTGGACAACTCCAGCGTGCAGAACCTGATCGACAAGCTGCGCGACCTGACGGCCTCCAGGTTCGCCGATCAGGGCGGGGGCCAGCCCGTGTTCGCCGCGGGCGTCACCTCGAATAGCGGCAAACGGATTGAGCGAGTGACGGTGAGCAAGCAGGGCGAGAAGTATTTCGCGCAACGCGAAGGTGAGCCAAGCATCTATGAATTAGACGCCAAAGCCGCGGAAGACCTCGCAAAGGCGGCCAGCGACGTGAACGAAGCCGCGCCCGAGCCGGCGAAGAAGAAGTAAGCACGGTCTTAACCGCGGCCTAGTTTGGCGAATCATGAACGGTCTTCTCACCGATCTTTACGAGCTCACCATGGCGGCCGGCTATTTCCAGGCCGGCAAGGCTGCGGAAACGGCCACCTTCGAATTCGCCATTCGCCGCCTGCCTCCCAATCGGAATTACGTCCTGGCCGCCGGCTTGCCACAAGCGGTGGATTACCTGCTGGGCCTCGGCTTTACTGCCGATGAGATCGACTATCTGCGCGGTCTGCCGCAGTTTGCCCACACACCGCCTGAATTCTTCGACTATCTGCGCGATTTCCGTTTCACCGGTGACCTGTTTGCTGTGCCGGAAGGCACGCCCCTTTTTGCCGGCGAACCGCTGCTGACCATCCGCGCTCCCATCATCGAGGCGCAGATACCGGAAACGTACCTGCTGTCCGCGGTGAGTTTCCAAACCTTGGTAGCCAGCAAGGCGGCGCGCGTGGTGGCGGCGGCGGAAGGCAAATCGATCATCGAATTCGGCACGCGGCGGGCGCACACGCCTGAGGCCGGCGTGCTGGGCGCCCGCGCCGCCTACCTGGGCGGCTGCGCGGCCACCAGCAACACCCTGGCGGGTTTCCGCTACTCGATCCCGGTTGCCGGCACCGCCGGGCACTCCTGGGTCATGTCGTTTGCCTGCGAAGAGGGAGCCTTCCGCAAGCTGCAAAACGCGTTGGGAGAGAACGCCGTCCAACTGCTCGACACCTACGATGTACCGCAGGCCGCGCGGCGGGTGGCGGCGCTGGGCCGCCCGTTATGGGGCGTGCGTATCGATAGCGGCGATTTTCTTGCTGTTTCGCGGCAAGTGCGCGGCATCCTGGACGAAGCCGGCCTCAAAGACGCGCGCATCATGGTGAGCGGGGATCTGGACGAATACCGCGTCCGCGAGCTGCTCGCCGGCGGCGCGCCCATCGATGCTTTCGGAGTTGGCACCCAGATCTCCGTTTCCGCCGATGCGCCCTCCCTGAGCGGCGTTTACAAAATGGTGGAGATGGAAATCAGCGGCATCAAGCGCTACACGGCTAAGTACAGCGACGAGAAGGGCACCATTCCAGGCGCGAAGCAGATTTTCCGCGACGCGGCGCGGGACGTGGTGGCCCGCTCCGGAGAGTGCGGGCACGGGGAGGCGCTGCTACGGCCGGTGCTGATCGGCGGCCGCCTGGTAGAACCCCTGCCTGGGCTGGAGCAGGCTCGGGAGCGTGCTCGCGAATCCGTGGCCCGCCTTGCGCCGGCGATGCGCCAACTCGAAACTGCGGAACCGTGGCCGGTAATCTATAGTCGCGAGTTGCGCGAGCTGATGGAACGCACCCGTTTGAACCTGCTGGGGGCGGCCCCGGTGCGATGAAGACCGTCTTCTTCGATATCGATACGCAGCTCGATTTCGTCAGCCCCTCCGGCGCTCTTTATGCTCCGGGCGCCGAGCGCATGCTCGCAGCCGTAGCGCGGCTCAACCGGCACGCCGCCTCGAGCGGGATCCCTCTGGTCTCGACCACCGACGCACACGCCGAAAATGACGCCGAGTTCACCGAGTGGCCGCCGCATTGCGTGAGCGGGTGCCTGGGCCAGCGCAAACCGCAGGATACCCTGCTCGAGAAATTCGTCGTGGTTCCCAACCGCGACGGGCTGCCGGATACCACCGGCGCAGCGCAGATCATCCTGGAGAAACAGACGGTAGACATGTTTGAAACCCGTACCATCGCGCCCCTTCTCGACCGGCTGGCGGCCGGCCGGTTCGTGGTTTATGGCGTGGTAACCGAAGTATGCGTCTGGCACGCGGCGCAAGGCCTGCTCCGTTCCGGAAAGGCTGTGACCATCGTGACCGACGCCGTGCAAGCTCTGAACTCAGACGCGGGAGAACACGCGCTGGCCCGGTTGCGCGCGGAGGGAGCTACGCTGGCCACTGTCAGCGAGTTGCTGGCATAGAACATTTCTCTGCCGTGGCGCAGGCTGTCCTGCCTGCTGTGTCGAGAGTCGCCTCGACATTTCCTTGGTTTTTCCCGCACTGCACGCCAGAAGGTCTCGTTACTCGAGTTCGTCGATGGTCAACTGGTCGCCGGGCAGGGTGCCCGTTTGCGCCACGCTTCCGGCGGGAAGCTCGAGTACCGAGCGCGCCCAGAGGCATCCGCTGGTGCGCCACGGCGGAACAGCGTGCCGCACCTTCCGAACCCGCCGCCGTTTGTCCAGGTAAACGAGGTCAATCGCAAATTTCATGAAGAACGTGTGCACCGATTGGCAG
>Ga0181535_10006183_pt1 | contig 12513 bp, 7 predicted proteins | sample PEATcosm2014_Bin_44_FD_119774 | JGI IMG/M metagenome (GOLD analysis project Ga0181535, IMG submission 119774) | Peatland microbial communities from MTU Mesocosm Facility, Houghton, MI, USA - PEATcosm2014_Bin17_30_metaG | ecosystem: Environmental > Terrestrial > Soil > Wetlands > Peat | place...
GCAGGCTGGTGAGATCGAAGGTGGCAAAGTCGTGCAGCGCAAACTCGGCCACATACATCGCCGGGACACCGTAAACCGAAGTGGCCCGCTCGTCGTGGACGGCTTGCAGCGTGGCGCGGGCGTCGTAGGTCCAGTTAGGCAGGATCAGTGCCGCACCGGAGTTCACAGCCGTCATGGTGCCGATAACGCAGCCATAGCAATGGAAGAGGGGCACGGGCACAACAATCTTGTCCTGCTCGGTGTAGTGGAAGCCCTGAGCGAGGAACTGGCCGTTGTTGACGATGTTGTGGTGGGAGAGCATGACGCCCTTCGGCGTTCCAGTCGTCCCGCTGGTGTACTGAATGTCGGCAACGTCGTGCGGATCGACATGATCCGGCAGGCGGCCCTCGGCGTCAAGCAGCGCCGGCCACTCGGGCGTGTCGAAATAGATGGTGTGCCGCAACTCAAGATCGAGGCCGTGGCAGGCGCGACCGAGGATTTCCTCGTAGTCGGCATGTTTGTCTTTGTGCCAGAGAAAGAGAGCCTTCATGCGCGAGCGCTGGAGAGCAAACTGCAGCTCGTGTGAGCGGTAGGCGGGGTTCACGTTCACCAGGGTCGCTCCGGCGCGGGCGGTGCCCATGTGCATCATGATCCACTCAATGCAACTGGTGGACCAGAGGCCTACGCGGTCGCCCTTGCGGATGCCCAGCGACCAGAGACCGCGTGCTACGTTGTCGGCTGCGGCGCTCAACTCGGCCCAGGTGAGGCGCTTCCCCTGGTGGCGCGAGGCCACAGCCAGGCGGTCGGGAAAGCGGCTTGCGGTGCGGTCGAGCAGACTGCCGACTGTCAGATCGAGGAGCGGCCGGTTGGGGCCGCGCGTAAAGCTCAGGGTGCGGATGTCTTCTTCAACAGGCATAGTTGTAGCTCTGAAACAATGAACGGAAGTTTACACCCGCGCACCTTACGGCAAAATGTGATGCAGCCCACAATATCTTTGCGCCACGCAGCCCTCTCATTCAGTCGATTCCGGCTCGGTGGTTTGCATTCGGAAGAAGGGTGGATGCTTGAGGCTTAACTGCATGAGTTCAATAAAAGATTTGTTGGGATGAGTGTCGGCGCGATAGTAGACGATCCCTCCCGCAATCGAATAGACGAGAGTACAAGCGAGCGCAATCGGGAGAACACTGAGCAGAAGGAAGCGAATCAGCTCCCAGGGTCCCCAGGGGCCCCCGACATCGACCACCTGGCCGAATCGAGTGAGCACCCAGTAGTCGCCGCGATGGCCTTTAAGTTTGAAGTACAGTTTGCCGTCGGCGATTTTGGGATGCGTCACATCGGAGAGGATGGGAATCTTGACGCCCGCGGCTGTCTCCAGAAATGGGCGGAAGCCGGTGAGGACATTCAGTTTGCCATCGTGATCCCAACCGATCTTGTCCATGTGGAGCGCGCAGGGACAAAGATTGGATTCGTAACGGGGCAACTGCAACTTGGGCAGGATGATCAGGTAGTATTCCTGGCCAGGCATGGCCTGATAGTACCCAGCCCCGGCGGCGGGATTTTCTTTGGAGTCCAGCTTCATCGTCTCGCCGGGCATCACGAAGAGTTGTGCCACGACACCGTGATCGGCGTCTTCGATATCGACGACATCACGCGGATATGCGCTGTCGTTTCTTACCGGTTCCAGGTGAAGGGAGAATGCCGGGGGGACCAATGCGATGGCCGCGAGCAGGATTAGCGCTGAGGGAGGCTTCATGGCCCTCCGTTTTATCACACACCGGAAGGGTGGGGCAATTGGTTGCCTAGCTCGACCATCAGCCGCACACCGAGGAGGGTAGTCTGGCGTAGAATGGCTTAGCCCCCGAAAGACGCAATACGGCGCCCAAGAGGTTCTCCCGCCCAGGGCCGACTCTGGAGAACCAATCGTACCTTCGGGGATGAATTGACATGAAGACTTTGATGCTTAAATATTCCCTGCTGTCTGCCGCACTTCCGGCTCTTCTCGCGAGCTCGTTCACTCTCATCGGTAACACCCAGACTGTCGCTCCGGCGGGCGCCGCACAACCCGCAATGGAGATTGGCGGCCAGAAGGTTGTCACACTGACGCGCGCCGCGGTCAGCACCACAAAGCCGGAGTTCACCTCTGTCACCGTCGCGCCCGGCCGGGGCATGGAGATCCTGCAGATCACGGCAAACTTTCCTGGCAAGGGCAACGTGGACATGCTGGTAACGCCAGATCTGCCCGCCGTTAAAGAGTTGCTCGATACCGAGGATGACGACTCTGGCCACATCGGGTACCGGTTTGGCGCGGCCTTCATGGTTCCATATCCTAACCGCATTCGCGGAAAGCTCTCTGCCGATGGAAAGACGCTGACGACGGAGTGGCAGGGACACACGATCACTCTACCGGCCAATAACATCGGCAAGCTGCCGACGGCCGAGCGCCACGCCATGCACGGGCTGATCCTCAAGTCCAAGACCGAAGATCTAAGCGTGGAGGAGGTTCACGGTGGCCAGGAGATCTCCGGCGTCATACGGGCCGGCGATTTTGGTGGCCACTGGCTCTCGAAGACTCAGCTTGTCTTCACCATCCGGCTCACTGCCGAGGCCTTGGATGTGACTATCGAAGCACGCAACGTGGGTGGCGAAAACGAGCCGATGGCCATCGGCTGGCATCCCTACTTCAACCTGCCCTCTGGAAATCGCGCACAGGTCCGGCTCAGCGTTCCGGCGGACAAAGTGGCCGAGGTGGACAACTACGACAACGTCTTCCCCACTGGCAAGCTGCTGCCCGTCGATGGCACAAAGTTCGACATGCGCTCGGTCGCAGGGACGCCGCTCGGAGATCTCTCGATCGACGACAACTGGAACCATATCAACTGGACGAACAAGGCTGCGACTGTAAGAATCATCGACCCTGCCGCTCACTATGGCGTCAGCGTCGAAGGCCTCTCGCCGGAGATCAAAGCTATCCAGATCTACGCGCCTAACATCAAAAACTTTGTCGCCGTCGAGCACCAGTACAACTTCGGCGATCCCTTCGGCAAAGAGTGGGGCTCGACCGACACCGGCATGGTAACGCTGAAGCCCGGCCAGAGCACCAAATGGCACGTCCGAATGCATGTCTTTGTGCCGTAATTGGCTGCGCTCAAGTCGAATCAGATTTCGCCGATGAACCCTTCGAGTAGCTTCAGAACAAGAAAGGGTTCCGCCATGCAATGGCTGCGCAACCTCCCTATCTCTCGCAAATTCATCGCCGCCTTCGGCATTGTGTGCGGCCTTTGCATCGTGCTTGGCGCTTACACGTTCGTCACCTTCCGGGATATCGCAAAGAGGAGCGTGGAGGTGAGCGAAAATAACTTTCCCGCCCTCGTGCATCTGGCTGACATTCGCAGCTCTATGCTGCAATTCCGGCGCGAGGATCTGAACATCCTCCTTTGCCCAACGCCGGCCTGTTCCTCCGAACACACCGTGAAGCTTCAGAAGGCGCTCAACGCATACAAAGAAGCTGCGGCAGGCTACGAGCCGCTGATCCAGACCCCGCGCGACCGCGCGGCTTATCAAGATTTCACCGATTCGTTCTCGAAGTATGCGGAAGACAGCGATCGCGCCATCGGCTTTGTAGCCGCCGGCAAAACTGGCGACGCACTCGACATTCTTCAATCGGAAGCGACAATGGGCAAGGTGAATTACGCAATCGCAGGCGCAAATCAGGCCATCGATGATCTAGCCAAGAGCGGCACGGGAAACGCGCAAGCGGTCTCCAGCGCCAGCAATCGCGCACTCTGGATCAGCTCCGGGGCGACATTGCTGATTATGCTGCTCTGCGCGTTGATCGGCACGGTGTTGACGCAGGAGATCGCGCCACGACTGGTTCGCGTCATGGGTGAACTGGAGGCACTGGCAACCAAGGATCTGACGGGGTACATGAAGTCGACCGGAACCGATGAGATTGGCCGCGTTGCCGATGCGTTCAACGCCTCCGTCGCTTCGATACGGAGCGTCCTGGTCTCGGTCGCCCAGGGAGCGGACACGCTCTCCGCCGCCACCACTGAGATCAGCGCCCGCTCGGTCCAGACCGCTGGCAATGCCCACGCGCAGTCCAGCAAGACCAACCAGATCGCCGCGGCGGCGCAGGAGATGACCGCAACCATCGGCGAGATCAGCCACAACGCGGAAAGCGCGGCCGCAGCCAGCCGCGTTTCGGCCGAGACGGCCAACCAGGGCGGGGCGGTGATGCAGGCCGCGGCCCAGACCATGGAAAAGATTGCCGCGGCTACCAACTCAGTCTCGAGCAAGATGACTTCGCTGGCACATCGCTCGGAAGAGATTGGCAAGGTAGTCAACGTGATCCAGGAGATCAGCGAACAAACCAACCTGCTGGCCTTGAACGCGGCCATCGAAGCCGCCCGCGCCGGGGAGCATGGCCGTGGATTCGCCGTTGTAGCGGGCGAGGTTCGGCGGCTGGCTGAGCGCACCAAGAGCGCTACAGAAGAGATCTCGGGCACCATTCGCAGCATCCAGGAAGAGACGCGCGAGACCCTTCAGGTGATGCATGAGAGCCGCGCGGCCGTGGAAACCGGCATGGGAGAAACATCGCACGCGCGCCAGAGCCTGGAGGCGATTATCGAGTCGTCCAAACAAGTTGAGCACCAGATTCATCTGATTGCCACCGCCGCCACGGAGCAGACCTCAGCCTCCGGCGAAATTTCCGAGTCCGCCGGCCAAATCTCGCAGCTATCGGTTGAGAATGCGCAAGGCGCCGAGGAGGCCGTCGAAGCCCTCAAGAATCTGGCGTCGTTGGCGAGCGATCTGGACGGTATGATCCGCCAGTTCCGTTTGGAAAACGATCACCAGGATGGCAAGAGATTCACTGGCGAGAGCCAGACATTTGGGCGGTCAGTGTTGCATCCCGCGCGCTCCTGACGCGTTTTCAGTTGGCGGCAGCCATGACTGAATCCTCGGCTCCAGCCATCAGGCTCGTAGGCTGGAGACCGGGCTGCCGCCCTTCTTTCTCCACTCTGGCTGGATTGGACGTGCTCTTTCGGCGATCTCAGTTCTTCCTCAGATAGGTCTTCGAAAGCCGGTCATGCCAGCTTAGGCGATCATCGTCGAAGAGCGCCCATGCTATCCCCAACCCTACCGGAACCAGCGAGAGCAGCAACGCTCCCGCGCGGCTGCGCAACTGCGTTTGGGTAGGGATCTGACCGTCGAACGTGCACAAGGAGACGCCCGCCAACTTCATGCCCGGCGTAACCCCAGCGAGGATGAGCAAGAGCGTGTGGTAAAGCAGCCCGGCAAGCAAAAGCGCCGAGACCGCGCAGAGTGCCACAATCTTCGCGGGCGGATGCCCCATCCTGGACGCGGCCACCAGAGCCAGACCGAGCACAACGCCTGCGACAAGCGCGCCATCGGCCAGAGCAGCTAAAAGCCGCAAACCCAGCGGGGCCAGATGCAGGTCAGAAATCGCGGACGTCGTCTCTTCCAGCTCCGCTTCCTCATGGAGTTGTGGCTCCAGCTCGATGGCGGCCCATGCGGGCTCCGGCCAGGCAGCCACAGCCGCAGCACAGGCGGACTCGGGATAGGTGGCGATAGCGTCGGGGTCCACCTCGAAGATGCTCAACTGCATCTCCGGCCTTGCCGCCGCGAACGGGCCCTCGGCCCGCCGGGGGCGCATTTTGCGGGTGGCAACCAGTTCCCTGGGAAACTCGATAAGGTTGGCGTGAATGGGCTGATCCGGCTCGACGGGCTTAATCTCTCGGCTGTCAGAGAACTCCTCGGCTATCGCTGGCCCTTGCCAGCTTTTTTCGGCAAGGGCCGCAGAGACAGCCCTCTGGACTCGATACGAAGCACTTTCGGCGGGGCGCGATTCGCTTTCAGCAGCCGGGACTGAAATAGGAGCTACAACGGAAGCTGGAATCGGGGCCGAAATTGCTGCAAGGGGGAGCAAACGGAGATCTGCCTCATAGCGGCCATGAGAATAATCGCTCTCCCAGTCCTCAAGCGATATAGGCACGGCGGCAATGGCCAGCGGGACGGCTGACTCGCGGACGGGCGCAGAGGATCGCTCCGGCTCTATAGTGCGCGGAGTGGCAGTGGCTTGGAGGCCCTCAGGGGCCACTGGTGTCACGCCTGGCAGTTTGGGTGCCTCTGGGGCAGCAGACTCTGCGACGGGCGCAGCAGCGTGGGCTTCGGCGGCCTGCATCTGGCTGTAGCTGGGGGCTTGGGCATAGCGGGCGGCCACGCGGGCGGCGGCTTGCGCAGCCCGGCTGCTGGCGGCAGTCCAGACCGACACGGGGGCTTCCGGCTTGGAAGTGGACCAGCCTTTACGGCTCTTGTGCGCGGCGATGCGCTGACTCACCTCATGCTTCCAGGACGATATGGGGGTGGGTTGGCCTACAGTTGTGCTCAAGGCTCCAGATTCCCTTCTGACGCTCCCTCCGGGACTTTTCTTCGGGCCGGAGCGGCCGTTTCGGTCCTAGAAGCCCAGACCATCCTGGGCTCGCGGACGTTGCTTTCAAAAGAGAATGGGGGAGGCGGAAATGAACAGACACACCACCGATCACCAGTCCGATGTGCTGGAACCAGGCGCGATTAAAGCGATGCGAATTGTGTCTACTGCCAGAGCTGCGCGGCGCGCTTCCCATGCAAGGCAGCCTGTTTTGCTATGCTGACCATGGTCCCTGGGATGCGTCCTCGCACTATAGTATTTATCACGATGCTGGCTCTCTGTCACCTGCAAAGCAGGGGGCAGGCGTTGACCAATGCGGCACCTCCGGCGGCGCAAAGCCCTGCTGGCACGGAGCCTGAGCCCTCCCTGCCGGATGATCCCGGTCAGGAGATGATGCCCGTGGCCCAGCCTGAACCGCAACCCACAGCGGGCGAGCCGGTCGATTGGGAGGCAAAGAACCAGAGCCGCGCGGGCGATGACTGGACTCTGACTGGCGACGTGGTTGTTCACTATCGCGATTACACGCTGAAAGCCGACAAGGTCGTCTATCACCAGTCCACAACCGAGTTGGAGGCGGAGGGCAACCTGCAGGTGGCAGGCGGTCCGACTGACGTGCTGATCTACGCCTCGCGCGGCGACATGCGGCTGAATATGCATACCGCGCGCTTCTATAACGTGCACGGCTCGCAGGGTCTGCGCAGCCTCGGCCGCACGACGGTGTACTCTACGACCAATCCGTTTCTCTTTTCAGGCAGGGTTCTGCTCGAAACCAGCGAGGGCCACTACCGCATCGTCGACGGCACGATGACCAACTGCCACCTGCCCCGGCCCGATTGGCAGTTGTTCTCTCGCAGCATCAAGCTGGAGAACGGGACGGCCTCTTCGGCCAACATGGTCTTCAAGCTGCTCGGCGTGCCTGTCTTTTACCTGCCTTACCTTCGTCATCCGGTCGATGAGCAGGGCCGTGAAAGCGGGTTTCTGATTCCCGTCATCAGCACAGGATCATCGGTCAAGGGCTACACATTTGGCGAACAGGTTTACTGGGCAATCAATCGCAGCATGGACGTGACTGTAGGAACCGAGTACTTCAGCAAGCGCGGCTGGGCGCCCAGTGGCGACTTCCGCTACAAAGGCCCTGGTCTCGATCACTTTACAGCGCGCTTCAATGCGCTCTTTGACCGCGGCTTTGTGCCAGCAACCACAACACCACCAACCGCCAATTGCCTGGCAAGCCCAACCAGCACCGGGGGCGTGAATCAGGGCGGCCTGGATATCAATGCCGTGGGCCGCAAGGATCTCAGCCCCGAGACGCGCCTTGCCGGCAACATAGAGTATCTGTCGTGCTACGTCTACCGGCTGGTCTTCAACGACAACTACTGGCAGGCGGTTGACTCCGAGGTACAGAGCAACGTCTCACTCACCCACGCACATAATGGCTTCGTACCCTCTGCCTCGCTGGATCGCTTCGAGGGCTTCGCCAGTCCCGCCAACGGCGACGAGATAAGAATCTTACACCTGCCCAGCCTGCGCTTCGACGTGCTGGACAGGCCGCTGGGCGCTTCGACTCTCTCCTGGGGCCTGGGGTCCTCGCTCGCCTATCTGACCCGATCCGAACCCTCCGGCGTTCCATTCGGGACCAGCTTTCACGCGCGTAATGTAATCCGCTACGATTTCTATCCGCATCTCTCCCTGCCTCTTGTTGGTGGCGGATGGAGCGTTGTGCCCGAGGTTGCAGTACGCGAGACTGCCTATTCGATCAGCCAGACCCCCGACCTGGCAGGCGCAAACGGCGGCACTCCCGCCATCAGACACGACCCGCTCAACCGGAACGACTTTGAAGCCTCGGTCGACCTCCGGCCGCCGGCCCTGGAGCGGGACTTCTCACTCGCGCGCTGGAACCGCGTGCTGCGCCATGTGATCGAGCCCGAGATGACTTACCGGTACGTGACAGGCATCGGCGCACGAGAGCAGAATGTGCTGCTGATCGACACCACGGACATCGCCACCAACACCAACGAAGTGGGCTTCTCACTGACCCAGCGCTTTTACCTGCGTCCGGCAGGCGGTGAGCCTTGCACAGGCGCGGATGGCACGGCCGCCGGCAACTGCCCAGCCAAGTCCCGCGAGTGGGCCAGTTGGCAGATCGCACAAACGCTCTTCATCGACCCCAACTTCGGCGGGGCGTTGATTCCCGGCCGCCGTAATGTCTTTGACTCGACTCTGGACCTGAGCGCCATCGCCTTCCTCACCTCGCCGCGCAATATCTCGCCCATTACCTCGCGCCTGCGCTTCGAGGCCATTGACAACCTGCGCATCGAGTGGGACCTGGACTACGACTCCAAGGCGGGGCGGTTGGGCGCCGACAATCTCTTTGCCGGCTACAGTTGGGGCAGCACCACAGTTGGCATCGGGCATGCGCTGCTCAACGCCGTCGACGAACAAGGCAGCGCAGCCTCCACAATCCAAAGTCAACAGGTACAGCCATTCCTCAGCATCGGCAAGCCCAACGGCGGCGGCTTCAACTTTGCAGCCAACGGTGGCTACGACTTTGTCCACGGTGCGTTGCAATACGCTGGATTGCAGGCGGTTTATAACTGGAACTGCTGCGGCGTGAGCTTTGGCTACCGGCGCTTCGCGCTGGGCTCAGTCCGCGATGAGACGCAGTGGCTCTACAGCGTTACCCTGGCCAACTTCGGCGCCGTGGGCGATATTCGCCGTTCGAACACAGCCTTCCGCGACCCGGCACTGCCACCTGCCTACTAAGAGCACTGGAGCCGGCCTTTGGGACGTGGTTTCATCGCGCCGAAGGCAAGAGAGCCCAAACCCTGCCCCCGCTGGAGTATCCTTTCTTCTAGAGGGTTTACTTTTGTCACGAATTCACTTACTAACCGGCCTGCTCATCGTAGGCTTGGCTGTTGGCTGCAGAGCCCAATCTCCCCCACAGGGAGCATCGGACCCGACGATGAACCGGCACATCGAGGTTATGGTTCGCTCCCAGTACAATCTGCCTCCGAGCGTCACTGTGACCATCGGCGCGCGCAAGCCGAGCCAAATTCCAGGCTATGAGGCGCTACCCGTCACGCTCTCGAGAGGCGCGAAGGCCGAGGCAATCGACTTTCTGATCTCCACCGACGGCAAGACACTGGCACGGCTGGAAAAGTTCGACTTGGTCAATGACCCGATCTTCTCGATCGACGTCGCCGGCCGCCCCATTCGTGGAAACCCCGCAGCCAAAGTCACGGTCATTAATTTCGATGATCTGGAATGCCCCTACTGCGCGCGGTTGCACCAGGAACTCTTCCCTGCCACTCTGGAGCACTACAAAGACAAGGTGCGCTTTATTTACAAAGACAACCCGCTACCTCCTGACATGCACCCTTGGGCAATGCACGCTGCGGTCGATGCCAACTGCCTGGCAGACCAGAGCGGAGATGTCTACTGGACCTACGTGGATTACCTGCACTCCCACGGCCAAGAGGTGAACGGCGAGAATCGGGATCTGAGCAAAAGCTTTGCCGCGCTGGATCGCATCGCCCGCCAGGAGGCCGTGCTCAGCAAGCTCGACGGCCCCAAACTGGACGCCTGCCTTGCCAAACAGGATGAGACCGCAGTACGCGCCTCGTCCAAGGAAGCTCTGTCGCTGGGGATTGAGGCCGCACCCTTCGTCTTCGTGAATGGCGAGCGCTTCGATGGCGCCCTGCCCCAGGAGCAGGTGTGGATGGTGATCGACCGGGCGCTGCTTGCCGCTGGCGAAGCATTGCCGCCGGTGTCGGTTCAGCCTGCCGGGTCAGGCAAATAAAGGGCCAGTTTTCACTATTTTCCAGTGCCTCTCAATGGGCAGAAAAAGCGGTAAGTGATGATTGCAGATGTAAATAGCCTATCGCCATGACGCCCTTGGGATTTATCCTTGATTGCCGGGGACATTTGCGCCCCTTGGGGGATATCAGGTTGCAGATCAAAGCTCTTTTTCACATACCATCTCGTTTGGCCGTACCTGTTCTCTGCTGTGGAGCCTTGTTGGCGGTCGCCGCCGGGTGTCACCGGTCGTCGCCCTCTCCGGACGTGATGGCGACTGTAAACAGCAAGGAGATTCTGCGTTCCGACCTGGAGAAGTATTACAAGGCCAATCTGAGTGACAGCGCCCCGAAGCCCTCCGCCGAACAGGCCGATATTGTTCGCCTCAATATCCTGCGCCAGATGATCGACGACGAGATTCTGTGGCAGCGCGCCGCCAAGCTGAATCTGGCCGCCAGCGACGATGACGTCAACGCCAAGGTCACCGAGATGAAGGTGCCCTACACGCCCGAGGAGTGGGATAAGCAGCTCCAGGCGCGCAATATAACCATGGACGACCTCAAGCGCGATCTGCGCCGCTCGCTGACCAAGACCAAACTGCTGAACAAGGAGATTGAGTCGAAGATCACCATCACCGACGCGGAGATCAGCGGCTACTATGCAGCGCACAAGTCGGAGTTCAATCTGATCGAGCCGCAGTATCACCTGGCGCAGATCGCGGTCACCAGCGCACCTGCGGAACAAGCCGGCGGCAACCTGCAGAACAACAAAGCCTCAGGCGATGCCGACGCAAAGAAGAAGATCCAGGCGCTTCACGCCAAGCTGGTGAGCGGCGACGACTTCGCCACACTTGCCATGAATTTCTCGGAGAATCCGAACACTGCCTCGAATGGCGGTGACATGGGCTTCGTAGCCGAGTCGCAACTACACACCGACCAGGATGTCTACAACGCCGTGGGTAGGCTCAAGCCAGGAGAGATCACCGACGTTCTTACGGTGTATGACAACGCCGGTCCTAGCCGCCGGGCCATGGGATACGCGATCTACAAGTTGATTGCGCGCGAGCCGGCCGGTCAGCGCGAGTTGAATGACCCGCGCGTGCAGCAGGTTATCCGCCAAGGCCTGAGAGAGGGGCATGCACAACTGCTGCAGAACGCCTACTTCGAGGTGCTCCACAACGAAGCCAAGATTCACAATTACCTTGCCGACCAGATTCTCAAACAGGGTGCGCAGTAAGGCGCGCCGCCGAACAGCTTGAGAGGGTTTCCAATCGTTGCAAACAGAAACAGTCTGCCATTGGGCAGACTGTTTCTGTTTGCATTCTGAAGAGCAGATGCGTACCTCAAGCGCGCGCTTGCTGCGCGTCTTCACGGATTCAAGGCGCCCCAACGATTTGGGACCGACATAGACCTCAACTAGCTCGGCTGACAATGCTAGCTCAGCGTCGTTGGGATTATGCAGGCGCGGAGTGTCGCGAACATAGGCTCTTGGTCCGAAGATCCGTTCGACTGCAGCTAACACAAACGGCCTCCGCGAGGAGCGGAGGCCGTTTGTGTTGATTACTAATAGCCCGAGACTTACTTCAGGTTGCCGCTCGAATCCATGGTGATACCGCCCGGCCCGGCGTTCTTCTTCTCTTCGTTAGCCTTGCGCGTTCCCATGGCCTTGGTGCGCCAATCCTCGGCCTTTGCAACGTCGTCCTTGCGCGCTGCCTCATTACCGAAGTCCACATCGGCCTTGCGCCGGTAGATCAGGTTCAGATAGGCCATCGCATCGTCGTAGTTGGGCCGGATCTCCACTGCCTGATTGAGATACTGAAGAGCTTCATCGACCAGCGGCCCATTCTTGGCCTTGAGCGGCTCCATGACATTCTTGGGCGCCTTGGCATTCCCTTCACCGTCGTCGTTGACACCGGCGGTCGCCAGTGCATTCAGCGTGTTCTGGTGCGCCTGCATCCAGTCAATCACACCGACTGTGTAGGCAGCCTCGGGATCCTTGGAGTCCTCGGCCAACACCTTCTTCTGCCAGTCTTTGGCTTCGTCCAGTTTCTTGATGCTGAAGTCAATGCCGGCAATCTGCTTCATGCTATTGATATCGTGCGGATCCTTGGACAGAACATCCTGGAAAATATCGATGGCCTGCTGTGCAGTCTTCAGGTTGTCCGGCGTATCCAGCCCCGGAACCACATTCTGGGCAAGCGCAGTAGCCAGATAGCTCTTGGCCATGGGCAAGGTCGGGTCGAGCTGCGTGGCTTTCTGGAAGTGGCCGATCGCCTCCTCGTAGTGAGCGCC
>Ga0181535_10006184_pt1 | contig 12511 bp, 12 predicted proteins | sample PEATcosm2014_Bin_44_FD_119774 | JGI IMG/M metagenome (GOLD analysis project Ga0181535, IMG submission 119774) | Peatland microbial communities from MTU Mesocosm Facility, Houghton, MI, USA - PEATcosm2014_Bin17_30_metaG | ecosystem: Environmental > Terrestrial > Soil > Wetlands > Peat | place...
AGTGATCGTTCTGGCCGGGTGGATTGCCGAAGCTCATGCGCAGACCACCGTGACCTCCACGGGGCAGGACCAGAAGGAACTGGCTGTCACAGTCTATAATTCCAATGTTGCCTTGGTGCGTGACGTCCGTCGCGTGCACCTCCCGGATGGGACCGTCGATCTCCGCTACATGGATATTGCCGCGCAGGTGAATCCGGCAACAGTCCACATCGTTTCCTTGACCGCCCCCAAGGAGCTCAATGTGCTCGAGCAGGACTATGAATATGATTTACTGAGCCCGCAGAAGCTCCTGCAAAAGTACGTTGGCAAGGAACTGACGCTCGTCCGCGTCGTGCAAGAAAATAATTCCACCAAAGAGGTTCCCGTGCAGGCCGTGCTCCTTGCGGATAACGACGGGCCCGTCTGGAAGGTGGGAAACGAAATTATTACCGGGATGGGCGCCGACCGTTACGCTTTTCCCGACGTGCCGGAAAACCTCTACAGCAAGCCGACCCTCGTCTGGCTGCTGGACAATCGGCACGCGGGTGAGCAAACGGTGGAGGCGTCCTACCTGACGAATCAGGTGAACTGGAGTGCCGATTACGTGCTCACCGTGCACTCCGATCAAAAGTCTGCGGATCTAAACGGTTGGGTAACCGTGGTGAACCAGAGCGGCACTTCTTTCCGCAACGCCCAACTCCAATTGGTTGCTGGCGAGTTGAACCGCGTTGCACCCGCGCGCGCCATAATGCAGTACTCCATGGCGGCCAAGGCGATGGCCGCGCCCGCTCCGCAATTCGAGCAGGAAGCCATCTCCGAATACCACCTCTATACCCTTCAGCGGCCCACCAATATTCAAGAGAATGAAACCAAGCAGATTAGTCTGCTGGCGGCGGCCGGCGCAACGATTGAGAAGGTTTTCGAGGTTGACGGTCAATCCTACTACTACCAGAATGCCCAGAGCCCCGGCCAAGCGGTCAAAGAGCCGGTGAAGGTTTTCATTAAATTCAAAAACGCGGAAGCGAACTCGCTGGGAGTCCCCCTGCCGGCGGGTACGGTTCGCGTGTATCAGGGAGATTCCAAGGGCCGCGTGCAATTCATCGGTGAAGATCGCATCGATCACACCCCCAAGGACGAAACGGTGAGCCTCCATATTGGCAATGCATTCGACGTGGTGGCGGAGCGCAAACAGACCGATTTCCAGCGACTGGGCCAGCACAGCGTGGAATTGGAGTATGAGATTTCGCTTCGTAACCACAAGCCTGATCCCATCACGGTGATTGTGAATGAACCGATCACAGGAGATTGGACGATACTCAATTCGACCTTCAAATATGAAAAGACCGCGGCCTTTGCGGCGCGATTCACTGTCCCGGTGGAGGCCAACGGCGAAGCGCAACTAAAGTACCGGGTGCGGACTCGTTGGTAAAGGGCACGCTACTGTAGCGCGGGCATCTTGCCCGCTGTCTGGGGAGCGTACCGCTCCCGTCGGCGCGGGCAGGATGCCCACTCCCCAGCGGGCGAGACGCCCGCGGCACTAAAAGAACTTGTCACACTATTGTGCAACCCTCAGTGGGGGCATTCATGGTTACAGACCCGCTTCCTCCTGACTCGGCGGAGGTTACCCTTCGTCCCGCAAGGCGCGCAGACGCTGCGGCATTTGCGAGCCTCGCGACCCAACTCGGGTATCCATCCTCGCCGCGCCAGGTTGAGGAACGTATGACCTCTGTGCTGGACGATCCGAAACATCTCGTCGTCGCTGCTGTTTTAGGAGCAAACGTTGTGGGTTGGGTCCACGCCTATGTGTGTAATCTTCTCGAGAGCGACGTCTACGCGGAGGTCGGGGGATTTGTGGTGAATGAATCCCGTCGTGGTCAGGGTGTGGGGGGGGAGTTGATGGAGCGTGTGGAGGATTGGGCGCGCCAAATGGGGTGCAGCGCTGTTTCCGTGCGCTCCAGCGTCGTTCGCCATGAGGCGCACAAATTTTACACGGCCCGTGGGTTTCTGCTGATCAAAACTCAGCACGCATTCCGCAAGCCGCTGTAATTTGTCCCAGAGACGCCGATGCTGTCAGTCGTAACGCAATAACCAGAAGCAACGAAGTTAATCTACCGTGTGCGCATGTAGTTTGCGGTTGGTGAAATTCTGAATGGTAGAAAACGCGCAGAATTCGATTCTTTCCCGGCGCGACCCGCGCCGCCGCGATTTAACGGCCTTGGGGACCGTCGAGGTGGGTGACGTAGCATTCGCTGGGCCTGACGCCGGGGATCTGAGGCCGGAAATCCAGGACAAGATGCGGAAATAGAACTCGGCCATCCGTTCCTGCTCAATCGTCTGCATTTGCACGGAGTCATTCCTGACGGTGCCGGCCTGGGCTCCGCGATTTGCAAAAATGCTGACAAGCGATACCGCACCAGCAAGGATCAAGATTAGAAACGGTACGGGTAAACCTCGAGTATTCTTCATGACTCTCTCTTTGCCGAATTTTGCTACTCTTTGGTGATTTCTGAACCCTATAACCAAATCCCTTACACTACCTCTGACGTCGCAAACTGAATTTGGTTACCACGGCGCGATGATTACACTCTCAAACCATTAGATGCAGCCTTGGGCGGAAGAGTGACACGCGGCAGGATTAAAGCCCTAACCTGTTATAGAATCAACATGCAATCCCCGTAACTGTAAAACCTGTAGCGCGCTTCCACGGCATGACGGTACGCCTTCAGCACGAAATCTTTTCCTGCAAAGGCGGAGACCAACATGAAGAGCGTAGATTGTGGAAGGTGAAAATTGGTCAGCAGCCCGCAAACGACCCGGAAACGAAATCCGGGCCTGATGAAGAGCCGTGTTCCGCCGGGGCCAGGCACGACGCGTCCGTCCTGATCGACCGCTGCGCTTTCAAGCGTGCGGACGCTGGTTGTTCCAACGGCGATGATTCGTCGCCGCTGTTCGAGCGCCCGGTTGATTCTCGACGCCGTGTCCTCCGAAATTTCATAGCGCTCCGCTTCCATCTGGTGGTCTTCAATTTGTTTCGACCGCACGGGCTGAAAAGTTCCCAGTCCGACGTGCAGGGTGATCTCGCAGGTCTCCACCCCGCGTTCCGCGAGCGCGCTTAAAACCCGAGGGGTAAAATGCAGTCCCGCGGTCGGCGCCGCCACGGCCCCCCGCACCTTGGCATACACCGTCTGATACGTGGCGCGGTCGGCCGACTCGTCGCCGCGACGGATGTAAGGTGGCAAGGGCACGTGGCCGAGCCGGTCAATGGCGTCTTCTACGGTTCCGGTGCGTGCACTCAGGCGAGCCCGACGCACTCCGTATTCGCCCCGGCCCAGAATCTCCGCTTCCAACTCGTCGTCGCCAAAGACCAGCACCTCACCCGTGCGAACCTTGCGCCCCGGATGAACCAACCCTTGCCACACGTCTTCGCTCTCTTGCCATGTCAGTAGCAGTTCGGTTTCGCCGGTCAGGAATCCGTCCTGGGCGGGATTGTTTTTTCCGATCGCTAGCGCGGTAAGTCCCCGCCGGCGGCCCAGGAGGCGGGCGGGGAAGACCTTGGTGTTATTGAATACCAAAAGATCGCCTGGCCGGAGAATTCGGGAGATCTCGCGAAAGGTCCTGTCATCCCACTTTGAGGTCGCCCGGTCGAGCAACATCATCCGCGAAGCATCCCGCTCAGCCAGCGGCCTTTGGGCAATCAGTTCGGCGGGAAGCTTGTAATCGAACTCTTCGAGAAGCATGCGAAGGCAATTATGAATTATGAAGGGTGAATTATGAATTGGTTTCTGGATGACTGGCGATTATCGGGCCGGAGTGGGATTGAAAGCTCGGCCGCTCCTTGTTCTCATTGCTTGACTGTTTTTGTGGCCCTAAACCTACGGTCCCAGACTCAGATTCTTGTCACGCGGCGCTCGTCACTTGCCATTGTGCCTATGTGATAGAGTTGAGAAATGAACGTGCCCACGGTCACCGTCTCTTCGCGAGGAGTCGATCGGCTTGCTTCCGGGCATCCATGGATTTACCGCTCCGATGTCGTCACCTCGGAGGGAGCCGAACCCGGCGTTGTGCGCGTCATCGACACGAAGAATCGCGTTTTGGGGCAAGCCCTTTACAGCGGCAATTCGCAAATCACCCTGCGTTTATTGACTCGCTCCGCACGGCCCATCGACGCTTCCTTCTTCACCGAGCGAATTCGCGCCGCGGCGGCCTTCCGTGAGCAGGTGGCAGCCGGCGCGCAGGCATACCGGTTAGTTGCCGCCGAGGGCGATCTGCTTCCCTCGCTCGTCATCGACCGCTATGGCGATTGTTTTGTGATTCAAACCCTGAGCCAGGGCATGGAACGAATGAAGCCCATGGTGGTGGAGATTTTGCAAAAAGAGTTTTCCCCTCGAGCCATCATCGAGCGCAATGATGCCGCCGTGCGCAGCCTTGAGGGTCTGCCGGAACAAAGCGGCGTGCTGGCGGGCGAAGAAGTCAGCGAAGTCGTGGTGGAAGAAAACGGCGTGAAGATGTGCATTCACTTGCTGCGCGGGCAGAAGACCGGTAGTTTTCTCGACCAACGTGAAAACCGCGCCGCGGCGGCGAATTATGCGCGCGGGCGAGCACTGGATTGCTTCACCTACACGGGTGGATTTGCCCTGGCCATTGCCCCCCATTGCGATTCGGTATTAGGCGTTGATTCCTCAGCCGACGCGCTGCGACAGGCGGAGCGCAGTCAGGTCCTGAACGCATTCTCGAACGTTGAATGGAAGGAAGCCAACTGCTTCGACTTTCTTAAGGCCGCGGACCAGGAAAGGCAGCGCTTCGACACAGTGGTGATCGATCCTCCGGCATTCGCACGGCAGAAATCCAGCCGGGAATCGGCTCTGCGCGGCTACAAAGAATTGAACCTCCGCGCGATGAAGATCCTGAATCCCGGCGGCTTTCTTGTTACCTGTTCGTGTTCCTTCCATGTCAGCGAAGCTGACCTGCTCGAAGCGATCGCGGAAGCCGCGCTGGATGCCCACCGCACCGTCGTCGTCGTTGAGCGCCGAACGCAATCGCGCGACCATCCCATTTTGCTCACCGTTCCCGAAACACATTATTTGAAGTGCCTGATCCTGCGGGTACTATAATGGACGCGTGGTGCGGGCCTGAATTGCAGGTACGCAGCGCTCCCCCGTTCATCCGGGACAAATGGGGAGCCATAAAGCGGCTCCGAGGTCCACATAGTCTAAAGTTTGGTCGAGATGCGTGCCCAATGGCAGCTATAGGATTCGGAACTTCTCGATTAGTTGCAATGGTTGGCTTGGGCGGAGCTTTGTGGCTCCTGCCTTTGGTACGGGCGCGTGGCCAGACGAACGCCCCCGCTCTCGAGCTGCTCATCAGCATGAGTCAGCCCTACGTAGCTGAGCCCGATGCCGCCCGGATCCTGCTTCACATTCACAATCCCACGCCGCAAACCCTTTGGCTGTATCGGCGGGCGAAAGGGAAAAAACCGCCGGAGGAGCTTGTGGCCGAGGAAAATCGGCCCGTTGAAACCGTGGGGGGATCGACGGTGGAAGTCAAACTACAGCCCGCCGACGCCAAGGCGGCGGAGGCGGTCAGTTCGCCTGCTGTGGGTTCGGTGCTTGAATATGTCAATATGCCCAAGCCCCGGCTGATAAAGTTGGCCGCTGGCGGCGATTACGAGGAAACCTCGATCGTGCACATGCAGCCTGCAATGGCAGAGGGGCAGAAAGCGATTTGGGGGGCTTACCAGTTGTCCGTGGTCTACGGCGCGAGTTATTCCAATGCCGAACAATTCCAGCGCAACCTCGGCGCAACCCTTTGGCAGGGTGAGGTGGCGAGCAATACCATTAGCGTGGACCTGCGCCCGCCACTTCCCGACTCTGTTGGCGTCGTGAGCGGAACGTCGATGGGCCCGGACCTCCAGCCCCGTGGCGGCGTTCGGGTCTCGCTGAGCGACGAACAAGGACAATTGATCGACCAGCAAGTTACCCAAGGTGGTGGTCGATTCTCCTTTGCGCACTTGCCCCTGGTCCTTTACTGGGTCACAGGACGCCGCGAGGCTGCCACGGAAGACACGGTGACCTTCCGCCACGAGGAGTTGACCAGCGCCGCCCCCACTGTCGATGCCCAACTGGTGCTTTATCCGCCCGAAATCTACGACGCAAAGAAGTTGGTACACAAGCCAACACTGGTCAGGGTCTTCGATCCGGGAGGACAACCAGTCGGCGGAATTGAAATTGAAGCCATATTCTCGAACGGGGATGTCGTCGACGACGTCAAAGGCACTTCGGGTGACGACGGTCTTGCAGTTATGGAGCTTCTCCCTGGCCGCAGCTCGGTTTCTTTGAAGCGGCGCGGGTGCGCCGAGCAGGCAGATCGTACCGATGTCGCCCCAGGCGGCGGCGTCGACAGTTTCAAGTTTGTCTTTAACTGCGTGAGAAAATGAATCTGTGTAGCGGAGACCTCAATTCACGCAGCCCGAACTCTTGATCCTCACCGTTTGCGCAGCGTCACCGCAAGTCCACCCCCCTGCATATAGAAAATAGTTTCCAGGTCGGGGTCGGTTGTGACAGCTTTAACGTAGTCGGGAACCATCTCCACGTTATGCGCGAGAATCAAACCTCCTGGCCGCACCAGGGGAAGAAGCTTGTTGAGGTAATCCACATAGCCGGGTTTATCCGCATCGATAAAAGCCACGTCGATCGGAATTTTCAGCTTCTCAATTTGTTGGTGTGCGTCGCCTTCCACAATCGTGACGAGGTTTTCCACTCCTGCGTCGTGGAAGTGCCCTCGGGCCGTCGCGGCCCTCTCGTGATCGATCTCAAACGTCGTTAAGTGGCCCCCGGTCCTCCGGAGGGCCAAGCAGAACCAAAGGCCCGAATACCCTGTTGAAGTGCCGATCTCAACAATGTTCCGGGCATCGGCCGCCTCTGCAAGTAATCGCAGCGCAGCACCGTCTTGCGGTGGAACGCTTAGGTAGGTTTCGTGGAACTTCGTCATATGATCGATGACTGCAAGAATCTCCCCTTCGGCTTCTGTCTGAGCAACGGGTGGATTAGAGGGAAGGGAATCACGCATTGAACGCTCCTGGGAGAAGGCCACTCCTGAGATCGAGAGTAATAAGCCAATGATAGGGTTGATGCACGCTTTCATTTTCACGGTGGCAGGCTCCTTGTTTGCGAAGAGTACGTGAGGGGAAGTCGGACGGTGGATATTCCTCCTACATCGGCTTGCCCGCGATCAGAGTCAAAAATTGGCGCAGGACCTGTTGAACCTCGTCGAGCTTACCCGCGAAGAAGTGATCCGCGCCGTGGACCCAGTGAATCTGTTTGGGCTCGGCCAGGGAACCATATAGCTTCGAAACTTCGGCGACCGAGCCGTATTGGTCCCGAGTTCCCTGGAGAATCAACTTAGGTTTGGTGACTTCCCGCAGAAAATCGAAACTCGAAAGGCTCGTGGGAACTCCCAGCCCCACCAATGCGGAGACGCGCCGGTCGGCCGATCCGACCTCAAGGCCGACCCATGCCCCAAAGGAGAATCCCATTAAACATACGGGCAGCCCTGGGAAATGCATCTCCAGATAGTCGAGCGCGGCGCGAACATCCCCGCGTTCGCCGTCGCCCCCGGTGAAGGTTCCCACACTGTGGCCCGCCCCGCGGAAATTGAACCGCAAGGTAGGGAAACCCAGAAGGAGTGCAGCCTTCGCGGCACGAAAAACCACTTTGTTGTGCATCGTTCCGCCGTATAGAGGGTGCGGATGGCAAACCAGCGCCATATAGCGAGGTGTGACCTCCGGGGTCCATTCCATCAGCGCTTCCAAGGGTCCCTCAGGGCCGGGAATAAAGATGCGGTCAATTTTCGTAATGCACCTCAAGAATTCTCATCGGTCAGTTCTTCAGTAATGATCCAGTTGGGTGTCAGCCTTCAGTCACGGCTCGAGCTGGAAGCGACAAGCCGAGGGCTTAATTCTTCGCCAGCTACTTCACCTGACGACTGATTGCTGATAGCCACACATAGTGTAGAATGAAGGCGGCCCCTGAGTCATCATTGGGGTGCGTCCACTTTGTATTCGGGATTCAGCGCGTGAGGCGACAAGTCGCCGGGGTCCGTAGCGTCTTGGCGAGGAATTACCATTAGAATTACTCTCTTTTCACTAGTTCTGCTGGCGGCCGTTGGCTCAGCTTACTACTTCTTAGTGTACAGGCCGTCCCGAATTGTGCCTCTCGATGCGGGCTACGTATTGCCATCAACCGTCCAGGTGGTTGATACGCCAGCCGAAGTGCGAATTGTTGTGGGCTCTTTAAACAGCGGCGAGCGCGTTGACATTCTCAAGCGCACGCTTCACTGGGCGCAGATCCGAAGCTCCGACAATGTAACGGGCTGGGTGGAGAACAGCGTCCTGCTCGATTCGCAGACCTACCAAGGCGGCCAAAAGCTGCTTCATGATTTGCTCAAAACTCCCGCGCAGGCAGAGGGCCATACGAGCGGCATCGTGAATCTACACCTTGAACCATCACGGGACGGCGCCCAACTTGCTCAATTGCCGGAAAACTTGAAGGTACAAGTGTATGGGCGGCGCTGGGTGGACCGTCCCTCCCCCGACGGCCAGCCATCGGCTCCGAAAGTGAGAGACGCATGGTATCTGATCCGCGCCGGCGATCGCGCCGGCTGGCTGATGGGACGATTCGTGGCCCTGGATATACCCGAGAAACTTGCACCGTACGCACAGGGCTCAAACCTCGTTGCCTGGGTTGTCCTCAAAACCGTCGATGACGGGGGCCAGCCGATGCCCGAGTATCTCACCGCTGACCGCCTGGGCACGCAGGACGCGGACTATTCTCACATCCGAGTTTTTACCTGGTGGGTCAAGGACCACAGATATGTAACCGCCTACGTCGAAAGCGGCTTAAACGGCTATTTTCCGATTCGCGTGGCGGAGGTCAATGGGGTTCCCTACTTCCGCCTCCGGTTGATAGATGATCAAGGCCAGAAATACCAAAAGGTCTATGGACTGTTCGATACCATTACTCACGCGGTCGGAACAGTACCGGGTTGGGAGAGCGATGCCATGCCCACGTCACCGGAACCCCACCATCACCGACGGTCCGGGCGTCAAAGAGGTTGAACTTGCCATGGAGCATGGAGCAGGAAATTCTGGGAACCGGGGATTCTCCCGCTGGCTAGTTCGTAGGTGGTTCGCGCTTACCCGACGAAAAATCCGCTTGCTGGAAGCTGCGGACGTTGCCGCGGAAGGCCCCATCCTGCTAGTTGTAAGTCACCCGGCCGGCTTTTTGCACTCCTTGGCCCTAGTCACCGCTGTCGATCGCCCCGTCCATTGTTTGCTCCCGAAAAACCTTGTCCCTGGCTTTCTTGCCCGACTCATAGCACGCCAGCTTGGCGTCGTTTTATTTGAGAGAGTAAACCCAACTTCTGAATTAACACCGCGGGAGGCCGTTGACGTGCTGGCGAGCGACGGAGCCGTGGTGTTGTTTGCAGACCAACACTCGGCAGGGACATCCGCAGCGTCCGCGCTGGCCTCCACCGCCGAGACAATCGTTTCGCGCGCCGAGCTTCAGCACCCTGGGACCAACGTTACCGTGTATCCGGTACACCTTTTCCTGCCGCAACCACCGGCGCCATCGCGCGAGATTCTGATTTACGTGGATTCCCCGCTGGTTCGTTCAGAGCACCTTGCCACGGCGCTTTCTCAGGATGCCGGTTCGGATGCCTTCGTCGCGGCACTCGAATCGCGGTTTCGAGATAATGCCTTCCAGCTTCGGCCAACGGACCTTGATTACTTTATAGGGGATCTTGAGGAAGTCTTGCGAACCGGTTTGCGGGAGGATTGGGCCTCGCGCCCGGATTGGAAGCAGGACACCGAGGGGTTCGTGCTGAGCCGTTTGGTGACGGAGTGGGTGAAGCAGACGAATTACTTGAATCCCGAGAGGTTGATCTCCTTGCGCAAATCTCTGGACGACTACCGAGTCCTCCAGCGCCAGTTCGCGTTGCGGGAATTTGAAGTCGACCGAGGAAATTCTCCCCTACGTCCGGGATGGCGCCGGGCCATGCTTTGGCTTGAGACCCTCCTGGGCTTCCCGGTAGCTCTTTACGGCTTTCTGAATCACTTGTTGATTGTGCTGACCCTACTTCTGGCAGGGTCGTTTAAGAAGGAAAATGATCGCGCTCGTCATACCGAGTGGGCACTTCGCGGTGCTCTGGCGCTGGGTTTTTATGCTGTTCAAACTCTACTCGTCGCACATTGGCGCGGCAGGGCTGTGGCGGGATACTACGCCCCGACTCTACCCGTGTCAGGTCTCTACCTGTGGAGATACCTCGCCCTGGTCCGGACGCGGGCGCGTCCGCTGGTGGTTTCCCTCACCATTCCTGGATTGACGAGGAAGGTAAAACGCTCGCGTCATGAGCTTCTGGAAGAACTTGACCGGGCGCTCGCGTCGTACGAAGAAATAACCAGCGTACCGCGATGAATTCGGCGAGGTCAGCGTGACTCTTTTTCTCACTGAATCCGACGTTCGTGAGCTTCTGCCGATGGAGCGAGCGCTGGAGTGTGTGGAAGCGAGTTTTGTGGCGCAGGGCCAAGATCAGGCTGTAAATCGACCGCGCGAACGGATTCTTCTGCCGCATGTATCGCTGCACTACATGGCAGGTGCGCTGCCGGAATCGGCCCACCTTGGGCTGAAAATCTATACCGTCACGCGCAAAGACTTTCGCTTTCTCGTGCTCCTTTTTGACGCCGAAACCGGTACGCTTCTCTCCCTGATGCAGGCTGACCATCTGGGTCGGATTCGCACCGGCGCCGCCAGCGGCATCGCTACCAAGTACCTGGCGCGCCTTGATGCATCTCGCGTGGGAATGATTGGCACGGGCCGGCAGGCGCGCACACAGCTCCAGGCAATTGCCAGCGTGAGAAGGCTTGTAGGGGTCAAAGCCTTCGGCCGCGACCAGAATCGCCTCCAGGCTTTCTGCCATGAAATGTCGGAGGGGCTTGGCATACCCGTGGAACCAGCATCCACCGCCGACGAAGCAACGCGATTCGGCGAAATCGTGTGCACCGCAACCACCGCTCAACAACCGGTGGTGAGTGGAGCATGCTTGCAACCCGGAACCCACATTAATGCCATCGGCGCGAATACCGCCAATCGCCGGGAATTGGACGACGAGGCCATACGCCGTGCCACGCTCATCGCCGTGGATTCTCTGGAACAGAGCCGCAAAGAATCGGGTGACCTCATTCAGGGACTGGCAAATCTGGGGAGGGGATGGGACAGTATCATTGAGTTGCACTCTGTTGTGACTGCCAAGCACTCCGGCCGATCGTCTCCCGATCAGATCACTCTCTTCAAGTCACACGGGATTGCACTTTGGGACATCGCTGTCGCGGGTTTCATCTACCAGCGGGCAAGGCAACTTGGAATGGGAAAAGAACTGGATCTTGATTAGGCTGGGGCATTCACAAAGTTCAGACTCTGATCGAAAATTACCCGGAGCGGCGAGGCTGGCTGCGGGTTTTTCACTTACGATATCCACTGGTCACTGCTTCTCTGAACCTTCACCTTCGATCTCGATCTTCTTGGCCGTAATTTCTCCGCTTTCAGCCAAATCCCCCGCAACCGAAATCTTTACTCCCGTTCGAAGGTCCTGGCCCGTGCCGGGGTTCCCGTCCTTTTTCTTGATTTCCGTCTTGTCGTTGTAAAGGACGTGGAAGATGATGTTCTCTCCGCTGCTGACCGTCAGCTTACCAGCGGATTTTTCGGTGATCTTACCCTCCAGCGTAAAATTTGTATCATCTTGAGCTAAGACGGCCGCCGATGCGTGCGGGGAAGACGGGAGTTTTGTTCCGACAAATGAAAAAGCTAAGAGCAGAAGACTTGCAAGTGCGGCGATACGGGGTATAGCCATGGGCGATATCCTCCGCTAATGGATACAGGCATTCTACCCCTACTTATTCCGCAAGTCATGATTCGGCCTGAAAATTTTATTCGCTTGAACACCTCGCCCGTCCGACGTGGTGTGATCCAATGGTCGGAAAGGTAGGACCTATCTCGCCGGTGTGTTCGCGTCGGGGAAATTAATCCCGAGGATTTCGGCAGTCTCTCCCGAGTGCTCGACTCCAACCTCACCGGCGCGTGGTGAACCCTCCCGGCCAACCCAAACGACCTTGAAGATCCCCGATTTCTCGCCCAGCAATGGCTGCACCTTGATCTGCATTCCCACTTTGAGTGGAAGGCGCGTCTTCATCTTCGCGCCGAACTTACTGAGGGTGACGATCCGGGCATTCTCCTCAAAGGCCCTGTCGTTGGAAAGCACGCCCGATATCCTCACCGGGCACCCAATATTCACCCGCCCGCTACGGCGGAACGAAAGAGCGTTGCTTGTCTTGCCCATATTGAACCCCGTGAAGTGACATACCGGGTGGGCCATGAAAAGCTCCAACCGGGCTGAGCCTGACTAGGAATCGGACCTCCCTCTCATCTCTTCCAAAGTTTAGCACGGAGGTTTGCGGGCAAGATGGGGGCCAGTACTGGTA
>Ga0181535_10006185_pt1 | contig 12511 bp, 5 predicted proteins | sample PEATcosm2014_Bin_44_FD_119774 | JGI IMG/M metagenome (GOLD analysis project Ga0181535, IMG submission 119774) | Peatland microbial communities from MTU Mesocosm Facility, Houghton, MI, USA - PEATcosm2014_Bin17_30_metaG | ecosystem: Environmental > Terrestrial > Soil > Wetlands > Peat | place...
AACTCATTGCGCGCCACCGTGAGGGTACTGAGGATTGCATGGTTGAGGTCGGCCGCAGCCATCTCTTTGCCCTCGGGGTGAGCGAATTCTTTCATGGCGCGCACGATGGTCGCCACCCGCGTCACGCCGTCTAGAGTTTGCGTCAAGGCCTTGGGGATTTCTTCCAACGTGTAGGCGCAGTCAGATTCCTTCTCAACATTTTCCACTTCCTCCAACAGCCCAGGGCTGACGGAGCCGAAGCTCGCAGCGTCGCGGAGTTCCTTGTATTTGGCGAGCAGGGTTTGCAACCCCGCGAAAGACTCCTGGACGAAGCGCGTGTTATCACCCACGAATTGAATGGGAGTATTGATCTCGTGGGCAATGCCCGATGCCAGGCGGCCTACCGATTCCAGTTTTTGCGCGTGGCGAAGCTCGAGTTCCGCCTCGTCCCGTCCGGTGATGTCGCGCGCAATGCCCTGCACGCCTACGGGTTTGCCGCCCTTGTAGATCAGCCGGGGTTTCACCGCCAGCATCACCTGCCGGCCGCCCTTCGTGGTCACCTCCACTTCGAGGGTGAAGTCCGTTCCACCCGCCAGGAGCCGCTCACGTCCAACCTTGATCCGTTCCCAATGCTTGGGAACAACCAGTTGCTCCAAAGTGAGATGGGTGATTTCCTCGGCTGTAAATCCCAGGACTTGCTGCCCCACTCGGTTAAGAGATGTCAAGCGTGTGTCCAGACCGGTGGTATAAACAATATCGCTGGCGTTTTCAAAAAGTTCGCGATATCGCTCCTCGGAAGCGCGGAGGGTTTCCTCGGCCTGCTTGCTGGATGTGATATCGGAGAGTAAACCGTCAGCGTACCGCATGCCGTTTTTCTCGTAAGTCGCCACGGCCCGGTCGTGAACCCAGATCCATTCTCCATCCTTGCGGCGCACACGGCACTCCACATCGTAGGGGTCGCCCTTGACGAAGAGAGCTTCCAGTGCCTTTCTCACCCTGCCAGCCTCTTCGGGGTGGATGCTTTCAACGAACGCTGCAGCGCCCCGTCGATAGATTTCTTCCAGTTGGAAGCCGCTCAGTCTTTCAATATTGGGGCTAATGAAAGCAAATCGCATGTCGGCGCCCACCGTCCAAATGACGTCGGGGATATTGGAAACGAGCGAGCGGTACTTCTCCTCACTCTCCCGGATCTTTTCCTCCGCCTCCATGCGCTCGGTAATGTCACGGCCGATCCCCACGAGGCCCGTAACGCACCCTTGGGCGTCCCGAACAGGCACCTTGCTGGTCGAAAACCCGCGGTATTGCCCATCAGGTTGACGCACCCTCTCGATTCGACCAATGAGCGGCTGTCCGGTCTCGAAAACCTGCCGTTCATCCCGGAAATAAACCTCGGCGTCTTCCTCAGGGAAAAAATCGAAATCCGTCTTACCCACCGCTTGACGTGTATCGCTCAATCCCAACATCTTGGCGTGCGCCCGATTGGTTCGCAATAATCGACTCTGGCGATCCTTATAGAAAATAAAATCGGGAAGGTTATCCATCACGGTGCCCAACAGATCTCGCTCGTGGGCCAATTCCTCAACCAGGCGCGCCAGCTCCTGCGCGTGTTCCTCCTGAGCGGCCTTGGAGACTTCCAGATCTTCCGCATACCTCACCAGGTCGGACTCTGCCCGCATCCGGTCCGTGATGTCCTGATACAGGGCCAGGACACCCCGCAGGTCGCCGTCGATTACCAGGGGGACCCCAAAAATTTCCACGTCCACGAGGGTGCCGTTTTTGCGACGCCGGCGAGTGGTTGCATACGCGCCGCCCCCACCCAAGCACAGGGCACTAAGGGACCTCGCTTCTGAAGCCAGTTCCGGCGGAACAAGGATGTCGTCCAGTTTGGCGCCTTGGATCTCCCCGCGCGAGTAGAGAAAGAGCTTTTCAAACTTGGAGTTGGACATCTGAATGTGCCCCTCGGTGTCGAGGACCACGATGCCCAACGGGCTGATTTCGAAAAGGGTGTTGAGGTAAACGGTGCGCTCTTCGAGGGCTCGCTCCGCTCGCCGCCGCTCGGTGACATCCTGCTTGACAGTTACAAAATGGGTGAGATTCCCATTGGCATCTCGCACGGGAGTTATGGTCGTGTTATCGGTGTAAAGGGTCCCATCCTTTCGCCGGTTGACCAATTCTCCCGTCCAAACCTCTCCGGCAAGAATCGTCTGCCAAAGGTGGCGGTAGAACTCCTGGCTTTGCTCCCCGGACTTGAGAATCCGCAAGGTCTGGCCGAGAACCTCCCCGGCAGAATACCCCGTCAAGCCGGTAAAGGCGGGATTGACCCAAAGGATTTGACCTTTTTGATCGGTAATGACAATACCATTGGCGGCGGCCTTGAGCGCCGTAACTTGCAGGTTGAGTTGCCACTCAGCCTCCTTGCGCTGGGTAATATCGACGACGGTGCCGTCCAGGGATGCGCCGTCTTCGCCCTTCGGCCCGGTCTTTTGGATGTTGATCAGCACCCAAACCGGCTTGCCATCTTTGCGCTGGAAGCGAGCCTCGTAATTGCTCAGGCTTTCTTGTTCGCCGAGCTTGGCAATCATCCGCGCCCGGTTACTCGCATCATCCCAGAATTGGCCGACATCAGCGCCGATCAATTCCTGGGGAAAATCGTAGCCCAACATGCGGGCCATCGATTCATTGCAGTCCAGGATTCGACCCTCCGGCGTGGCGCGCAACACGCCGGCCAGATTGCGCTCGAAGAGGAGCCGGTAGCGATTTTCGGAAACCCTTAGCGCCTCTTCCGCCTGGACGCGTCCCGTCACATCCTGGGCCGTCCAGCGGATGATGGGTTCCTTCCCTTCCTGCCGGCGTAAGGTGTTGCGGTACTCGACGATTTTTCTCTTGCCGCTGGGGTTGGCGAGCACCATTAAACCCTCGGCATGACCCCGCGCGAGGATGGTTGTGAGGTAATCCGCAAACTCGCCGAGGAGTTCGGGAGGGACAAAGTCCGCCAGCGGGCGCCCCACCAACGCTTCGGCGGTGGGACTCTCCAAATAGTTGGCGGCGGAACGGTTGACGTTCAAGATCCGGCCTTGCGTATCATGCGCACCGATTAAGAGGGAACTGGATTCCACCCAGTCACGGTAACGGTCTTCGCTCTCGCGCAGCGCTTCCTCCGCCCGCCTGCGCGCGGTAACGTCCTGGGAAACAGAAAGAACTGCTCGTCGTCCCCGAAAATCCAAGACTCGGAAATCAGTCTCCACCTCAACGAGGCTTCCGTCCTTAAGTCGATAGCGTCCCTCACTGCGCTCGAGGGACTTGAATCGCAGCGCCTCAAGCCTGGAAACTGCCTGACCGGCGAATTCCGGCGCCACCAGGTCAGTAACTCGCATCTTGAGGAAGTCGTTGCGGGAGTAACCGCTCGCGGACGCCGCCGCGTCATTGACCTCCAGGTATTGCAAAGTTTCCGCATCGAATAAAAAGGTGGGTAGGGGAATAGAAGCAAACAGCGAGCGGAAATGCTCCTCGGCCTCCCCTAAGGTTTGTTCAGCTTGCTTGCGGGCCGTGATGTCGCGGTATCCCCACACTCTTCCCACGCTCTTTCCCTTGATCCGCTGGGGTTCCGAATGACGCTCGAAGGCTCGTCCATCTTTGCAGGCAATGAAGTCGTCGATCTGGGCCTCACGATCCCCGCTGATTTGCCGGGCTCGGGAGAGGAAGGCGTCCGGATCCTCCAGACGGACCGCAAGGAAGTTGAGCACCGACAGGTGGTCACCCGATTCCACTACGGATTGCGGAATCGCCCACATCTGCGCGAATTTCTGATTGTACGTAACGATTCGGCCGGAGGAATTTACCACCACAATCCCGTCGGCCGTGGATTCCAGGGTGGCGCGGAGGGTCTCCGTTTGTTCCTCCACCCGCTTCCGCAAAAGCGCCACCCACGTCGCGCTCCCAAGGAGGATGGCGGCGAGGACTACCAGGAGGCTGGCGATTCGGCTGACCGTCCACCAGGAGGTGCGCTCGATAATGATGATGTCCTGGGGGGACCGTAGCAAGATTCGAAAGGCCGTCGGGTCCGGATATTCCGGGGTTTCGATCGACAAAACGCCGGTTATCTCCAGGAGGCTGCCAACAGTTATGGCCTCCGTCACGGCCACGGCCGCACTGCTTTCGAGGCGTGCCGAATACGTAAGATCGCCCATTTGGAGGGCCAGGACAAGGTTTTTATCCTGGATCGATTTGTCGATCAGTCGGCCTCGAATCTTGACGAGCTCCGCATCATGGCCGCCAGTCAGGCTCGTGGCGTGGGTCAAGTCCACTGGCGGTGGCAACGTACCCCGGCCTATTTTCCGAAGTATCGCATCTTCGAGGACAGGCTCATACTTGCCGGAAATGGGGAACCCCATCAGATCCACACGGTCTCCCGGCTCGACGTCGGTGTTTTGTGTGCTCTCGACCATGACCCCGCCCGACTTGTCCTGGACGAAAACACGTCCGCCCGGCAGGTCAAGAGTCACAGTCCCCTGTACCCGAATCCGGTGGCCCGAGGCTCGACTTGGCGTGAACTGCATCAGGCTGTCCATGGGGGAAATCACGAGCTCATCGGGGCTGGTGCCCGCTCTTTCCTCAACGCGCACCTGCTCCATTTTCGGAACAAAAAGGTGCACGGCAACCAACTGCCGCTTTTCGTTGGATTCGGTTCCACAAACACCACGGACAACGACAGCCTTATCGACAAGGTCCTGGTAATTGGTCCCCTTCGGAGAATCACCGATCCAGGCGTCGAACTTTCTGCCGTCCGCCGCGATTTCCAGCACGAGAGAAGGGGTTGCTTCGCGCAAGTCGGGTTTAATCCATTGCCCGAGCCCAACGGAATGAACAATCCCGCGTACCTCCACCCATTGGCTGTCTTCTCCCCCGGCAAAGAGCTCTTCCAGGGTAAAGCGATGAGCACTGGGTAGACGTGTCGGGCCCAGAACCTGAACCTGGGGTTGGTCGACGACAGGGGCGAAATCTCCCGGTGCCGTTCTGCCATGAATCTCCGCCAAGTCGCCCGCGCGGACCTTCGCCAGCGACGGACTCCCCCAGAGGAAGATGCCGGCCGTGGAATCCTGAAGGAAGGTCACGCCCCACTCGGGCACGCTATAGGTGATGACTCCACGCAGTTTTACCGGATACTTCAGCCGGGATTGCTCAACCGGAAGTCTGCGGATTTGTGCGACCTGCGTCAAAACAGGTAGATTGCCCGGCGCGGGGGTTCTAGAGGCGGCGAGTATTTCGCTCGCCGCCAGCATCGAGAGCACGGCGGCCAGAATCACTCTGACCACCGTTTCGCCCCTGTAGAAGGCGGCCCACGAATGTCCGTCCGCTATGGGCATCGGGTTTGAACACTCATCCGCGGCCCCGCCAGCGTCAACCACCAGAACACTAACGGGCCAGGAGGCGGCTGCGGCAGATGGGTTGCTGCCGGGTTCAATTCCGGTTTTTCCCACAATACTCATGCGGCCTCTCGGCGGGGGATTGTGCAACGGCCACGGTGCGGCGAAGACACGCAGAAACAGCAGAGCCCGCCCTTTGACGGAGGGCACTTGGCCCCCATTTCACTTCCATCCGTTTCTATCGGTAGTTGTGCCTCGCAACATAAGGCATTCCCGCCGCGTGAGCAGGTTCTTAGGTGGAAGTACCGTGCGGGAAAGGTCGCTGGTCAGGTATCGCAAAGAATGCCGCGAAGTAAGGAATCGTAGAGCTTCTGTTCTCTAGGTCCGCAGCTCGTCTGGGGTGCTGTGGAAATGCGCGTATGTTCAGAAAAAGGTCGAATGCTAGGGAAAAGCCGCGGACCTCGAGAACAGATCCACGCTAAGTTTGATCGCCGAAAGGTTGATTGGGGCGGAGAATTATACCCGGTTCTGCTCAAAGCGGAAAAAAAGCGACTGCTTTGAGACCGGCGCTGCGCGCTCCACCAGCTCTGCTCGTTGCTTGTCGCTGAGGGGAGTGAATTCGCGCGCGAGTTGCACGTTCTCCTCGAGCTGGGCAATCGAATCGCAGCCAACGATGACCGTGCTCACCGGATGCGACAAGGTATAGTACATCGCCTCGCGCATTTGCAGGGTGCCGGGCGTGGGCGCCAGGACCATGCCTTCCCAGGAGTGTTGCTGCTTCTCGAGCGGCGGCGGAGTCCAGGTGGAGAGGAGGCGTCCGCGCGCGGGCACTTTCATTCCGATGATGCCCATCTGCCGTTCCAAGGCGAGCGGTAGCAGTGCTTCGCTGAAGCTATAGTGATGCGGGTCGGCGGCGTTCATCGCCATCAGGATGGTGTCGAAGGGATACCGCCGGATGCCTTCCATCAACGCGTCGGGCCGGTAATGCCCAGTCAGCCCGAAAAAGCGCACCACCTTCTGTTCCTTCATTTCCAGCAGGGCTTCCATGGCGCCGCCCTTGGCGAATACCGCGTCCACGTTCGCCACAAGACCGATATCGTGGAGTTGCCACAAATCAACATGATCGGTGCGCAGCAGCTTGAGCGACTTCTCGATCATGCGCATCGAGCCCTCGCGCGTCCGCTCCTTGGTTTTTGTCGCCAGGAAGGCCTCCGCGCGCCTTCGCTGCATGACTTGCCCGACGTACTGCTCGCTCCAACGATCCGGGCCGCCATAGATCGACGACGTATCGATGTAGTTCACTCCCAGGTCGAGGGCGCGATCGATGATCGGGACGGCCACGTCGGCATTGTTCGGCCGCTCGACCGCAGCTTGGCCGCCCAAGCTGAAGATGCCAACCCGGTAGCCGGTCTTTCCCAGGTTGCGCGTCGGCATCGAATCCGTGGTCTTCGGGTTCACCGGCAGCCCAGGGAGCGATTCCGCCGAATCCGCCCTGGAGGTTGGCGCGAGCAAAGCGCCGGTGGCCACGACGCCTGCCTTCAAAAAGTCCCGCCGGTCCCGCCTTCGCGGCAACTCGCGCTCATGCTCGCTCATCACGTCCTCCTCAGGGCGTCTCGTAGGGGTGCCCTTACGAGACGCGATTGCGTGCGGCTTTGCCGCGCCAAGCCCCCAAAGTATGCACCGAATACCCCCCGGGGATGTAGAATTATTCTTGCTCCACTTCTTAGGGGTGTCCCAGGCAAGGCTTTAGTCTTACAAATTCTTCATAAGGAGAGTCATTATGGCGAAGATGAAGGTGGCGCAAGTACCCCGGCCGGGAGGGCCGATTGAGCTGGTGGAACGAGAGGTGCCTCAGCCGGGCTTCGGGGAAGTTCGTGTTCGCGTGCAGGCGTGTGGCATCTGCCACAGCGATGTGTACACGAAGGAAGGCCAATGGCCGGGCATCCAATATCCGCGGGTGCCCGGACACGAAATTGCCGGAGTCGTTGACGAGGTCGGTTCGGGAGTGGTCGGCTGGAAAGAGGGCCAGCGGGTCGGTGTGGGATGGTATGGCGGCCACTGTGGTCATTGCCGCGCATGCCGGCGGGGAGAATTCATCAACTGCGAAACCCTTCCCGTGCCGGGGATTAACTACGACGGCGGCTACGAGGAATACATGGTGGCGCCTGCGGATGCCTTGGCGCTCATGCCGGAGGGTATCTCCGCGGAAGAGGCCGCTCCATTGCTTTGCGCCGGCATTACCACCTTTAACGCCTTGCGGCATAGCGGCGCGGGCCCCGGCGACCTGGTAGCGATCCAAGGGGTCGGCGGACTGGGGCACTTGGGAATTCAGTTTGCCAATAAGTTTGGATATAACGTGGCCGCGGTCAGCCGCGGTGCGGAAAATGCCGCCCTGGCGCGAAAGCTGGGCGCTCACCATTACATCGACAGCCAAGCCTCCAACCCAGTGGAAGAATTAAAAAAGTTGGGCGGTGCGCGCGTAATCCTGACCACCGCGCCCAGCGGCCGCGCCATGACTGCACTCATTGATGGCCTGGGAACGAACGGCAAGATGGTGGTTGTTGGCGCAAGTATGGACCCCATTGAGGTAACGCCCATCCAGCTCATCAGGGGCGGCAGGAGCCTTCAGGGCTGGGCTTCCGGCACGTCCGCAGATTCCGAGGATACGCTCAATTTCTCCGTCCTTACCGGCGTGCGGCCCATGATCGAAAAGTTTCCCTTATCCCGCGTTGCCGAGGCTTATGAGAGGATGATGAGCGGCAAGGCGGAGTATCGCGTGGTCCTGACAATGTCCTAGGAGAGATTTTGACCGACAAGAGAAAGCGCAGCAGGCGGCGGGAGAGCCGGACGCACATGGATCGTCGGATCGGCGACCGTAGGGCTGGCGGCATCCCGCCCGCGCCCGATACGCCTGCCAAGCACGACACTGGTAAACGCCGGCGGAAGGCCGATCACAGGGCGCCTTCATTAACTGTTATTACGAAAACGCCGCGTAAGTCTCCCGTAAAACCTCGACACGCGTGAATGAGGGACAGGGCGGCGCTCGGACCTCGCCGCCCTGGAGCCTTTCCCCCAATTCGCCCACAGCCGTCCGCGAACCTTGATGACACTCCCATACTTGAGTATGATGAGCACCGTTTTTTGGCGCCAATCAAATTGGTGTCGGCGAGTGCTTTGCGAGCATTGCTCCCTCGGGAAGAGGCCGCGCGTGGCCAAGCCGGGTCCGGAGGCGCCTCTTACACGTGAAACCGCAAGTGTTCTTGCAAAGGTGGCCCATGATAAAGCGAAGATTCATTCCTGCACTACTTTCCCTTGGTTTATTGTTTGTGACCGTAGGTGGCGCCGTCCGGGCGGCCGAGAAACCGGCGGAGGTCACGGTGGATTGGGCCAAAGTCGTGCGGGTCTCTAAGACGGCCCCCACGCTCCAGGTGGTAGTGAATCCTCCGCTACGCCGCGGTGCAACGCTCCACGATCCTGCCTTCCGCGCCTTGCACGACCTGGGGTGTGACGTCGTGCGCTACGTTCCCTGGCTGCCTTACCCCAAGCTGGGCGTCGCGGAAATGGAGCCGCCCAAGGACGGAAAGACGTTCTGGGATTTTTCCCTGATTGACCCCATGACCGTGGACTTCCTCGAAGCGACCTCCGGGCATTCGGTGATGCTGAATTTCAGCACTATCCCTCAGTGGATGTTCAAGATGCCTAAACCCGTGCCCTACCCGGAGGACCCCAACCAGGTCACCTGGGACTACGAACAGGGGACGGAGTTGCGCGATCCCAGCATGAAGGAGCTGGCCGACTATTACTCGCGCTTGGTCAGTTGGTATACGCTGGGCGGCTTCAAAGATGAATACGGCGTCGAGCACAAATCTGGCCACCACTATAAGGTGGATTACTGGGAGGTCTTCAACGAGGTCGATTTCGAGCACTCGATGACCCCCCAGCAATACACCGAGCGTTATGACGCCGTGGTGGAGGCTCTGCACCGGGTTGCGCCACACATGAAGTTCGCGGGATTGGCATTGGCGGGGCCGTCGCAAAGTCCCGAGTATTTTGAATACTTCCTCAATCACGCCCATCACAAGGCTGGAATCCCGCTGGACATGATCACATTTCATTTCTACGCGAATCCCGCCGGGGACGAGACCCCCGACGTCCAGCAGTACACCTTCTTTGACCAGGCAGACCACTTTATTGACTCGGTGCGCTACGTCGAGACGATGCGCAAGCGTCTTTCACCCGGCACCCAGATCGACATCAACGAGCAAGGGTCCATCGAAGCGGATGATAACCGCAGCGGTCCGATATTAATTCCGAATTCCTATTGGAACCTCTCCGGCGCGCTGTACGCATACGTATACGGCGAACTGGCCTCATTGGGCAGCGAATACGACGGCGAATCGCAGCTTGTCGGTTATCCTACGCAGTTTCCGTCGGTGTCGATGGTGGACTGGGTAACGGGGCAGCCCAATGCCCGCTACTGGGTGCTCAAACTGATTCATGATAACTTCGGCCCCGGAGACAAGCTTGTGGAGACGCACCTCAACTTGCCCTACGTATACGCAAGGGGATTTGTCACTCGCGACGGCGCGCACAAGGTGTTGCTGGTGAATAAACGCGACCGGCCCTTTGTGGTGGCCGTCCCCGGCGCCGCCGGTGGCCATGTGGACGTCGTTGACCAACAGACGGCTTTCCAGCCGCCCGCGGGTGGTCAACTCCGCAGCGACGAAGTCTCCTTGGGCGGCTTGGCGGTGGCAGTGGTGACGCTCGCGAAATAGGAGGAAAAAATGCCGCGGGTAGCTTTTCGGCTACGGCTACGGCCGGGTGTGGTGGAAGAATATGAAACGGCCCATCAGCACGTGTGGCCCGAGCTTCTGGCTAAAATGAAAGAAGTGGGCATCTCCCACTATTCTATCTTCCGCCGGGGGTTGGACCTGTTTCTTGTAATGACTGTGGAAGACTTCGACCGCGCATGGAAAATCCTGGAAGAAGATCCGGCGAATCTTCGCTGGCAGAAGGAGATGGGCCGCCTCTTCGATCCCATCACCCGCCTTGCTCCAGGCGAGCGATTTGCAATGATGAAAGAAGTGTTTTACATGGAGTGAAGTCACCGCGGGATCCGGCCAACTCCGGAGGGGGGCAGGGGCCGATGGCACGTGCTCGCGAACTCACCTTGACGCTGAGAACGTCCCGCAATAGACTTTCTAGGCTTTGGGAGGTGTGAGATGACAACTTCGAATCAGACGGAGTGGATTCACAAGGCCCTTGACACATTTGTGATCGAACTCCCGTCCTGGGGGTTCGCGAATACCGGCACGCGTTTTGGAAAATTCATCCAGGCCTCTGCAGCCACAACCACGGAAGAGAAATTGGCCGATGCGGGGCAGGTGCAACATTTCACGGGCTGCTGTCCCAGTGTGGCGACGCACGTCCTCTGGGATTTCCCTGAGGGCCTCAAGAGCACGCCAGCGGTGATGGCATCCGCGGCGAAGGTGGGTGTTCGCCTGGGGGCGATCAACCCCAATGTCTTCCAGGATCAGATTTACAAGAACGGCTCGCTGGGCAATCCCGACCCGAAGATTCGCAAGGCCGCGCTCGACCACATTCTGGAAAGCATCGAGATTGGCAAGCAGACCGGGAGCCGCGACGTTTCGCTCTGGTTCGCCGACGGTTCGAGCTATCCGGGGTCGCAATCCATTCGCCATCGGAAGCAATGGTTTGCCGAGGGCTTGAAAGAGACCCACGCGCACCTCTCGCCCCAGCAGCGCATGCTGGTGGAATACAAGCCGTTCGAACCGTATTCCTATCACACGGACTTGGGCGATTGGGGCATGTCGTTGGTTCTCTCGCGCCACGCCGGACCCCAAGCCAAGGTGTTGGTGGACACGGGGCATCATTTCCAGGGTCAGAATATTGAACAGATCGTGGCGTGGTTGCTGAGCGAGGACATGCTGGGCGGTTTCCACTTCAACGACCGCCGTTACGCGGACGACGACCTGACGCTCGGCTCCATCGACCCGTATCAGGTTTTCCGCATTTTCAACGAAGTGGTCGGTTATGAAACCGAGACCGGCAAACGCGCGGATATCGCCTACATGATCGACCAGAGCCATAATTTGAAGGATAAGATTGAAGAAATGATCCAGACGGCGGTCACGGCGCAGGAACTTTACTCCAAGGCCGTGCTGGTGGATCAAGAGAAGCTGAACCATTACCAGATGAAAGGTGCACTGATCGACGCCGAAGAGTGCCTGAAGTCGGCCTTTGCCACCGATGTGCGTCCGGCCATCCACGAGTGGCGTCAGAGCAAGGGATTGGCAGCAGATCCGCTGCACGCTTTCCGCGCCTCCGGCTATTCGGAGCGGGCGGCGAAGGAACGCGGAGCAAAGAATAAAGGTGCGGTGGCAAGCTACGCGTGAAAACACGCGGCCATCGTAGGCCACGGATTAGCACGGATTCCCGCAGATCGAAAGAACAGAGTCTGAGGATTTGTAATGGAACAAGGCGGAGAGGGCACACTGAACCTCTCCGCCTTTCTTGCTTTCCTTTCCGGCGAAGAACTCTCAGGCCGGCGAGTGACCCTGTCGCCAAAACGACGGCTCGCTTGTTACCCCGCGGTGGCGGCCATGTGGAGGCATTCCTGCAATGAGTATTGCGCGCAACGTCGTGGCGGTGGACCTTGGAGCGGAGAGCGGCCGCCTCGTGCTGTGCCGCTGGAACGGCAGCGAAGGGACGATGGAGGAGATCCATCGCTTTCCCAACGGCGCTAAACAGGTGTTCCGCCATCTCGTGTGGGATGTCGATCGCCTTTGGGAAGAAATCCAAAGGGGATTACTGAAAGCCGCCGCCAAAACGCAAGGCCGTATTGATAGCGTGGGAGTGGATGGTTGGGGAGTGGATTACGCTCTGCTGGATGACGAGGGCCATCGCATTGGCCAATCGTTTTGCTATCGCGATCCGCGCAACCCTCCCGCTATGCAGAAGACCTTCTCGACGGTTCCCCAGGAGCGATTGTACGAGATCACCGGCATTCAGTTCCTATCGTTCAATACCGTCTACCAGTTGCTGGCGCACGTGGCGGAGTTCCCCGAAGAGTGGGAACGGGCGAGCCAGTGGTTGACCCTTCCGGAGTATTTTCAGTATCGCCTCTCAGGTGTGGCTGCAGCGGAGTA
>Ga0181535_10006186_pt1 | contig 12506 bp, 13 predicted proteins | sample PEATcosm2014_Bin_44_FD_119774 | JGI IMG/M metagenome (GOLD analysis project Ga0181535, IMG submission 119774) | Peatland microbial communities from MTU Mesocosm Facility, Houghton, MI, USA - PEATcosm2014_Bin17_30_metaG | ecosystem: Environmental > Terrestrial > Soil > Wetlands > Peat | place...
AATGCTGCCGATGATCGTCTCCTTCTGCCTGTCCAAGGGCGCGGTGGCGATGTCGAAGAAAAAGGTCATCGTCAAGCGGCTGCACTCCATCCAGAACCTGGGCGCGATGAACGTGCTGTGCACCGACAAGACCGGCACGCTCACGATTGACCACGTCATCCTGGAAATCCATTGCGACGTTTTCAAAAATGAAAGCGAGGAAGTCCTGCGCGACGCCTATCTCATCAGCCATTTTCAAACCGGCCTGAAAAATGTCCTCGACCGCGCGGTGTTGAAATACTCGGAGTTGCATCGCGAGCTTTCCGTGGACAAATACAACAAGGTGGACGAAATCCCGTTTGATTTTTCGCGCCGCATGATGTCCGTCGTCGTCGAAGGCCCGGACGGCCAGCGCCAGTTGCTGACCAAGGGCGCGCCGGAATCGGTGTTCAAGAAATGCACGCACTTCGAGAGCGACGGTGAGATTTTTGAAATGGAGCCGATTCTCGTCGGTAATTTGATCGAGCAGGTCAACTCGTTGAGCGAGGACGGTTTTCGCGTGCTGGCCATCGCCAACAAAAAGGTCGGCGCGCAAAACGCCTATTCCAAAGCCGACGAGGAGAACCTGGTTCTCACCGGCTATCTCGCGTTTCTTGATCCGCCCAAGGACACGGCCAAAACCGCCATCGCCGCGCTGCGCCAGCATGGCGTGACGGTGAAAGTTCTGACTGGCGACAACGACCTGGTCACGCGGAAAGTCTGCACCGAGGTCGGCATCAACGCCGAAAAAATTCTGCTCGGCAACGATGTGGAAAAACTGTCCGACGAGCAACTGGCCGGGGCGGTTGACGGCACGGACGTTTATGCGCGCCTTTCGCCCGCGCACAAAAAACGCGTCGTGATGGCGCTCCAGAAAAAAGGCCATGTCGTTGGCTTCATGGGCGACGGCATCAACGACGCGCCCGCGCTCCGCGCCGCCGACGTGGGCATTTCCGTGGACACGGCGGTGGACATCGCCAAGGAATCCGCCGACATGATTCTGCTGGAAAAAAGCCTGATGGTGCTGGAGGAAGGCGTGCTCGAAGGCCGCAAGGTGTTCGCGAACATCTTGAAATACATCCGAATGGGCGCCAGCTCGAATTTCGGCAACATGTTCAGCGTGCTCGGCGCGAGCGCGCTGTTTCCATTTCTGCCGATGCAGCCGCTGCAAATCCTCACCAACAACCTGCTTTACGATTTTTCACAGGTGCCGATTCCGACGGACAACGTCGGCGCACAATACATCGCCAAGCCGCGCCCCTGGAACATTGGGGAAATCGCCAAGTTCATCGTTTTTATCGGCCCCATCAGTTCGATTTTTGATTACTCAACTTTCTTCGTGATGTGGCTTTTCTTCAAATGCAATCAAGTGGGACTGACGCCGGATTTGATCGCGCGTTATGGCGCGGATGACGCGGCAAACCACACCCATGCCGCCGCGCTCTTCAACAGCGGCTGGTTTGTGGAATCCATCATGACCCAGACGCTCATCATCCATGTCATCCGCACGAACCAGATTCCGTTCATCCAATCGCGCGCGAGCTGGCAGCTCACGATGACCAGCATTTTAATCATGGGCATCGGCGCGTATCTGCCGTTTTCGCCGCTGGCCAGTTCGCTCGGATTTGCGCCGTTGCCATGGAAATTCTGGCCGATTCTCGCCGCGACCCTGCTTTGCTACGTCGGCCTGACGCAGCTCATCAAAACATGGATGGTGCGGAAAAACTGGATTTGACGGCTGATTTTGCCGGTTGAAATGAAAAGCCGTTCCGCATCTCACGGAACGGCATGTTTCGGTCTGCGCAGGTTGATCGTGTCTGCTCAAACCTCAAGCCGAAGCTAAACCCATCCCGCGCGCGTGTCAAACGGCAGCTTCAATTTTTTCCGGCTTCGGGATGTTCCCGGCCAATCATTTCAATTCTATTTTCCAAAGCGGTCTGGAGCGAAGGCCATGCGTTCGTCATGTCCCTGTAAAGATGCAACGCCTGGGGCCATTCCTGAAAAGATTCCTCCAGCCGCGCCGCCGCCAGACCGGCCTTCTGCACCCAGAAGGGGTCTGCGGTTTCATTCTCGCGCAAATTTTTCCCGAACCCGGTGTCGAACACGTCGAGGTAATTGTCCCGCGCCATCCGGAGCAATGCGATTTGGCCGTCGCCGGCGGCCAGCGCCGCCTTTTTTTCCAGCGCGACCCCGATGCCGATTTGCGCCTGGCTGCGCAACGACACGTTCGCCTGCAGATTCGTGTTCAGAATCTGCGCGTAGGCGTTGGTGGCCGCGTCGTAATTGGCGAGCTGAAATTCGCACTCGCCGAGTCTGCCCCACGCGCGCGCGCCGAGCTCGTTGGTCGGATACAATTGAATAATCTGGGTGAACACATTGGTCGCCTCCGAAAAATTGTGCAGCGGATCATTGGTGACCGTTGAATCCATCAGCATGAGCGCGTCGCCGTGGGCGAAGGCGGCCTGCACCCTCAAATCCGGCGGGCAGTTGGTGTCTCCCTCCACCTTGATGAAATAATTGTAAATGGCGCCATTGTAATCCTGCCGGCCCACGGCCGCGCGACCGGCCATGATGCGCGCCGGATACGCGAGTTCGTTGGTCGGGGAAAAATTCTGATAGACCAGCTCGTAGTTTTTTTCCGCGTCCGCGAAATTCGCCCCGCCGAGTCGGAAGAAGTAGTCGGCTATCCACCACTGCGCCAGCGGCGCGAGACTGTTCGTTGGAAATTGCGCGACGAAATTGGTGAACATTCCGAACGCGTTGGTTTCGTTTCCGGCCAGGGAATTCGCCCGCGCCAGCGCATAGACAGTTTGCGGCCGCAGATCATTGGTTGGGAAATGATCCAGCCAGCCCTGGTATCCGGCGATGGCGTCGGGCCAGTCTTGTTCCAGCTCATAGGTGCGGGCAATGGAGAATTCCACCTGCGAACGCAACGGGGCATCCGGAAATTGCGTTTCAAAATTTTGAAACTGCTCGCGCGCCGCCTCCGGCTGTTGTGCCTCCGCCAGTCCCTCGCCATAAAGCAGCGCGCTGTCGGGCGCCAGATTGCCCGCCGGAAACTCCTTCAAGATTTGCGCCAGCGCATTGCTCGCGCCGGCGTAGTTGGTCAACCGCAGGTTTGCCCGCAGGCTTTGATAAAGCGCGCGATCGCCGAGTTTCCCGGCCACGGCGGGGAAATTGGTGAAATCGTCCAGCACCGCGCGGTAATTTTCCAGCGCGCCCGCATAATTTGTCAGCGCAAACATCGCGTCGCCCGTTTTGAAACGCGCCACGGCCAGGTCCTCCGACGGCGGCAGACGTTGCGCGGCGGCCTGGAAATCGGCCAGGCTGTTGGTCAGGTCTGCCGCAAGCCACCCGCACCAGCCGCGGTCCAGATACGCTTTGCCCACGAGCGGACTGTTGGTGAACACGCGGAGGAAGTAATCGAAACTGTCCTGCGCCGCCGACAACTGGTTGGTCGCCTTCGGTTGCGCGGCGTAATTCTTCAATTGCAGTTCCCCGGCCGTCAGGAGCGCGATGTCCGCCGAATTGGCTTCTGGAAACTGCGCCAGGAAATTGGTGAGCGTCTCCCCGGCATTGGTCAATTGGCCCCGCACAATCTCCTGTTCCGCGATGTTGAAAATTGCCTCCCATTGCTGCTGCGCTGGAGCGTTGGTCAGGTTTTCGCGATAGGCGGCGATGGCTTCATCCGTCCGGTTCAACTGTTCCAGCGCCGCGCCTTGCGATGCCCAGCCCGTGGCCAGCCATTCCCGATTGGTTGGCGAGCCGGCAATCCGCACCAGGTTGGTCGCGGCTGTCAGCGCCGCGGCGAAATCGCCCAGTTCCATTTTCGCCCGATACAACAGATAGTCGCCCTCGCACTGCTGAACCTGGTTGAGCGCCGGCCATTGATTGGTCAGCCGCTCATAAACCGCCGCCGCGCCCGAAAAATCGCGCTGCTGATACTTTGAATTCTCCAGCGACAACCACCCGTTCACCACCAGTTCGTTTCCCGAATCAAGTTGCGCCGCCCGCTGGAAGACGCCGTCCGGGTTTTCGAGCAGCGCGTCGTGCTGCCGCCAGTCGGGGAGCCGCGCATAGGCCGCCGCCGCCGCCACCACCGCCCGCAGCCGCAAGGGTGATTCGGGGTAATCGCGCGCCAGCGAGACAAATGTTTCCGCCGCGCTGGTGAAATCCCGGATTTGAAATTGCGCCTCGCCAATCCAGTAATGATACTCGTCCGCCAGCGGGCCGGCCTTGTCGCGATTCGTGGACAGCAACGTGATGGCATTGGTGAATTGTCCCAGTTTGTATCGCGCCTCGGCCTGATACAACACCGCCGCCGCCAGGTTGGTTGAAGCCGGGTAATTGCCCCTGAACTGGCCGAACTCCGTTTCCGCGCGGCTCCAGATTTCATTCTGAAAATCGGCCGCGGCGACGTCGTAGGCGCGCTGTTCCTTCGTGCTGGCGGCGCGCAGCGATCCGCCGCTCAAAATGAGCGCGAACAAAATCAAAAGCCATCGCCGCTGAAACGCCATGCGTCCGAATCTAAACGACGCGGTGCTGTGACAAAAGCGGGAAATCAAAGCCTCGAACATCGCCGCGCCAAACAGGAGCACGAATTCGGGTCGCCACGGTTTTTTTGACAACCTGGCGGAAAAGGCGTTAAAACCCCCGCTCCGCTGACATGAAAAAGTGGGTTGCATCATTTAAGGCATGGCTGACGTTGATGGTTCAACCGGGGGCGGCGCGTTGCTGGAATTTTTGGTTGGATCAGGCTGGATCAGGTCAAATTTAGTTTGACTGGGTTTGACTGGGTTTGACTCGTCGCCGTTGGGAGCACCCGCCTCCGGCGGTTCCGGCGGCAGGCCGTAAATTTCGCGGATTTTGCCCGCTGTCTCCCCGGCCATTTCCTCCTCGGGTTTGACAGGCTTGGGTTCCCGGCCAAAAATTTCACGGATCCGCGCCTCCCGTTCCTCCGGGCTGATCCAGTCCGCAAGAATCCAGTCGCGCACCGCCGGATTTTTCGCCCAGCGCTGGAAATGCGCCACAATCTCCTCCTCCGTCTTTTCGCGCTCGCGCTCCAGACGCACGTGCTCCATTTCCAACCGCGCGCCGCTGTGGTCGCCCCGGCGCAATTCCACGATGTCCTGACACAACCCGCGCAAGGCGCGCAGTTTTTTGCGGAACGTCTCCGTCAACTCGCCATTCCAGCCCGCCAGCGCCGAGGCATAGCGCACCGCCAGGACGGTGGCAAGATGATCGGTCAATTTCCCGTCCGTTGCCGCCGTGATCTCCCTGGCATCCGACGCCAGTTCACGGGCCTGATCCAAAGTTTCCTGCCGCGCCTGCCATTCGGCAAAGCCGCCGGCCCGCCATTCGCAGAGATTTTGTTTGCTGATGGCCACGCCGCCAAAGTCCCGCGCCAGCACCGCCCGCACTTCCGGCAATGCGTTCAGCCACGTGAGCAACGAACCGCCCTGCCCGCCATTCCGCATGCGGCGGTTCAATTCATCGCGAATTTCACGCGGCAGCCGGGCGATTTTTCCATTGCGGGCCATATTTCAAAAGGGGACACGGATTTCACGAATTTGCGCGTATTCGCCCGCATCGCCGGGACCATCCTCGGGAAGCTCGCCGAAAACAGCCCGGCGCAGCCGGTCAATTTTCTCAATGTCGTCCGACCGCGACCGGGTATTTTCCGCCAGGGCCGCGTCCAAGCGTGCAAATGCCTGACCATAGGCAGCATTGCGAACTGTCTGGCGCGCGATTTTTCCATTGAGAGTCATAATTTTATTTTGGCAGGACCAGCCTGCCGGACTTTTGCAGCTTGTCCACGTCGGCAAAATAGGCCTGCCGCATCAACCGGATTTTTTGCGAATATCCGACGGTGTATTTTCCTCCAAAGCCTCGTCCAGCCGTTCAAACGCCTGACGATAAGCCGGAATCTTGAGCCGGTGTGGCGGAAATTTTTGGTGACGGCTCATGGTTTGCCTTTCTCCCGTTCTTTAAGTTGTGTGAACGCCGCGCGAAAGAGTTCCTTTACCTCCGGCCATTGCATGGATTCATCGAGGCAAATTTCCAATGCTTTGCACTGGTCGTCCTTCCTCGCCTCGTCAAGTTTTTCGCGCTCAATCTGCAACCGTTCCGCCGTGTGATCGCCGTGGCGCAACTTGGCCCAATCCTGCACGAACGTCCGCAATATCTCAAAACGCGCTGCGCTGTCCGTCTCCGTCAATTTCTCGCGCGCCGCCACCAGATATTGCGGGGCCAGCCAGCCGGCCACAGCATCGGTGACGGAACCGCCGGCGGCCTGTTTCAAATCAGCCGCTTCCGTCACCATCTCCAGCAACAGCGATTTGGTCTCGGCCAGATTGGAATTGCCCGCGCTCATCCATACCTCCCGTTGATGTGACTCCAGTAATACGTTCCGGGAGATGCGGAATTCAGGAATTCCAAAAAAATGTGATGCGGGACGCCGGGATATGTGTAGATGGTGTCGCCGGAGCGGAACTGGATGTATAGATTATATCCGTCATGGCCGATGGCGCGGATGGCGGATGAATTTATTGGAATCATGGCGATCCTTTCATTTTATAAATTTTTCTCGCACGCCAGAAATAAATCACCTTGCAACCCGCATCCGCAAATCGAAAGGGGGTTTTGGCAATGGAATAAACGAACCGCCCATGGGAAGAGCTTCCATGGGTAAGCTTGCTGCGGGAAGATTTAGCCCTCGGAGGCTGGAAATGGTGGCTTGCCAGCTATTTGCTCCAATTTGTTGAAGCAGTATTTGTCAAGCGCGGCACGTTTCGCCGAGTCGGTGCCGTGGTCGGTGATTTTTTCGAGTTCCTGCCAGAGCGCCGGATTGTGAGTTGGATTTTTTCTCATCCGGTCAAACTCGCTCCTCACCATTTCCCGGACCCGCCCTTTCCACCATGCATCGGCCTTTCCTTGCAACTCCGGTAATTTCCAATTATCCAGATAATGTTCGCGATGGTCTGGATGGACATAAAGCGGCAGTCCGTCACTGGAAGGCGTATTTTCCGCATAAAATTTCCAACTATTCTTTTCCCGGCGCGCTCCCTGAATCTTGTTCACGATTTGCGCCACAAGATAATGGCATAAGGCTCCAATCCGGGTCCGGTTGTCGTGAATTTTTGATGCCGGATGTTTCTCGGCAAGATGAATGGCTTTGACAATCGCTTCCGCGTCACAGGTGAATTTGGGATTACGCGCCCGCAAAGATGGCATCAGCAATGACGATTCGGCCATGCTGCGAAAATCCTCGGGAAATATCGCGCAGAGCCGGACGACCGCTTCGGCCAAGTTCATGGCTTGATACCACAGGTGAAAACATGCTTGGGGGGTTCGGTCTTCTGACAGCCTCACAAACTGCTGATTCATCCAATCAAGTCGGGATGTGAAACATTCAAAAGCGTCATCCCAGGAACCATGTTCGTAATCGTGGCGCAACTTTTTTGAACGGATCAATTTCAGCAACAAAACAGCGCCATCATCAATGGCTTTGCGCGCCTGCTCCAAAACCGCTTTGGGACTTTTTTGAATCCGCGCTTCGACCGCGTCATGCTCGACGAGAAATTTACGGTCATTTGCATTCCGGCTCCGCTGGGCGCGGAGACGGCGTGCCCGATGATACTTTAGTTCCGTGAAATCGCCGCGATCCCAAGCTTCAACATCTTCTTCGGGCAGAATATAATGCTGCCACTTGCCGGATGATTTGGCGGTCTTCTTAGGATTTGATGCCTTGGCGTGTTTCACAACTTCATTTGGCTTTGGGCCGAATGCAATCGTCGGCCGGTTTGGGCTTCTCCGCTCCCGGCGGTTGAGATGTGAGAATTTTTATCAAACCATCAACTGTTGACTCGGCTTTTCTGCACGCCGAAAGAAACCGCGCTGATTCTATGGAAGTCTGATTTGATGTTTTATGTAAATTCAAATCAAAATCTCTGCGCTTGTGATGGACGATTGCATTTCTGGCTTTGACAAATTCGCGGAAATCTTTGATAGCGGGATCATCTTCTGAAATTTCTTTGTTCTGACAAAGACGTGGCAATACTATCCACTTGGATACACTTCTCAAATTGTCCAAGTGTTCTTCATACGAGTCCGAATCAAGAAAAGTATTCGCGTAATCGTTGATTATCTGTTCCAAGAATGCACCTGCCGTCATCAGCAAAATAACTCCAATTTCCATCCGGCGCTCTTGTAACGAAAAAAGCTCTGGAAGTAGGTTAGCAGATTCTATCTGTTTTTTTATATTTTCGTGTCCAACGTCAGTTTTCTCTCTGGCGGCATCAGCTTCCCGAACTTTATTTTCATATTCATCATCAATCTTTTCTCTCTCGCCGTCAGCTTCGTGAAATTCTTTGATTACACGTTTGAAAATATTACCTAGCCGGTAATTGACTTGGCTGTGTCCAAAAGTAGGGCCTTTTCTTTTCATGCCTTATGCCAGCTTCTGCGCGATGTGTTCGTTGAGATCTCCCAAACGGTCAAGACGACGGCGACTTTGTTGGTTTGATGCGTATGCCTTGTCATCGCGATTTCACAACTCCAGCGCTTTTTGCTCGTGTTGCTTCTTCTTTGACTCCGGCGCTTTTTTGAACGTCTCGTCGCGGGCGGCGAGTCCCGAGGGCTTTTCGATGCCTTTGCCCTCCATCACCTCTTTCACCGTGCGGAGTTGGAGACGCGATGTAAGGCCTATTGCGTTCAACGCGGGCGCGCGCAATCCAAGCCGCCTCGACTCGAACTTTAGCCGGTCAGTCGTCTTCCGCTCAAAAGCCATAAACCAAATTTAGAACCGCCGCACATTGCAATTGTCTCCGAATCCGGCGATTAGAGATCCGAACCTATCCGCGCGTCAATAATTATCTCCCGTGTTCGATATAATACTCAACTGCCCGGTTCGTATCACAGGTCCACATACGGATTGTGTTTTGCGAATTATTGACCGTGGTATAGGAAAAGGTTCCGATCGGAAAACCGTTTGCAAAAATCTGGTCCTTGGCCACGGCGGTTTCGGTATTCGGATAATCGGCCAGAAGTATGGTCCGCCATTCATCATACGGGACATCCGGGTAAGCCCGCCCGGGAGTTGTCAGCAAAAGTCCCGCATCAATTTTTTGGATGACATCGCCCGTGATTTTCTCCTGGCTTCTGAGAACTTCCTGCACCAGAGCGTCGCGCGCCATCTGCTGGCGATCCAATTCCTGCCGGCGTCGCATCGCCTCCTTTTGTTGCTGCTCCTTCAAATCAGCGGCAGCGGCGGCGGATGGATCGTAGCCGGTTCGCGCCAGCAATTCCGGCGGCAGCATGTCTAGCCGCAACTGCCCCATCGTTCCGTTGCCAGCCTTGTAAATAAAATTGTTGGCGGTGATCTTCACAAAGACCGCATCCGTGAAAACATTTCCATCCGAATTGGTCAGGGTGAATGGCGTCAGCAGGGCGGCATTCGTGACATACCCAGATGAATCGGTGTTCGTCTGCGCGAGCGAGATAAAGCAACTCGCAAATAAAATCGCCATGGCAGTTTTCATTCCTACATGCGGTTGAGTTTACGTTCCAATACGGCGACGTATTGTTTGATGTCTTGAACCTCAAACAGCTTGGTGTCAACTAAATTCGTTTTATTAGATTTCACAACTCCGGCGCTTTTGCTCGCGCGCGGAGTTTTTCCAAACGGCGTTTTACACCAACCTCGGGATTCATTTTTAAGGCAGCTTCAAAATATTCAATGGCCGGTTTGTCATCGCCCCATGATTCCAGAATCTCGCCAGTTGCACGGTAGATTTCGGCATGTTCCTCTGAAAACTTTTGCGGCAACCGTTCCGCCGCTTTTGTCAATGACTCCAAAAGCCTTGCTCCATCTTCTTTCGGGATTTCTTTGCCCAGATTTCGCAATTGTTCCTGGGCTTCTCGAAGCAAGGTAAAACCGTCCCGATTCTCAATTTCCAGTTGCCGATAATTAGCCGCCTGTTCCTCTTGGCCAATCTCTTCGCAGGTCGCGGCAATCAAGCCGCAGACATCAGAACGCTGATTGAAATCAAAAGGAGCACCCCCATCAATCCACGCTTTCAGCAATTCGACACATTGTTTCCGATACGGTAACGCGCGTTCCGGTTCTTCGATTAAATCATACGCTGCCAGTAAAAGCTGGCTCGCTCTGGCCGCCATTTTAACATCGCTGCCGAAACCGAGGTCTATCGCGCGTTCCAGCAAACAGGCGACTTCTTCAGCAGCCGGTGCTGTGAATTCAACCGCTTGAGCTTTGCGATTTGATGCCAACTGCAAGAGTCCAGGAGCACTTGCCTGGGTCAAAGGGCCTTCCAATCTTTTATGCCGTCCTTCTTGGCTGAAATAAAAATCAACCTGGCGCTGAAATTTATCTCGAAATCCAGACAGCATCTCATCTAAATCAACCTGCTTGCTCATTGCGCGGTTTTTGGATTTTTTTGCGGGGCTGCTCGTCTTTTACAATTTCCACTGTCACGCGAAATTTTGCAGCGCCCGACGCAAGCTGATCACTCAAAAGCTTCAGACGCTCCGGGTCAAAGCGTTTTTCTTTTATCTTCACCTGGCCGCTGCCAAAATCCGTTCCGCCCGGCGCGAGATCGTCCACCGTTCCGCCCAAGGCGATAAAATCCTCACGGCTAACCGCCGACCAGCCCATGCCGGAATTGAGAGCGAAAGGCGGAAAAGGAAGACCAAAATCGCTGATTTTTAGCCATATTGGATCATCAATGGTTGCCACCATCCTGTCGCTGGAATAAATTCTGCCGCCGCAACTTTGCCATCTTTCCAGCCAGCTAACGGTCTCTTCCATGCTCGCCACTTCGATTAATTCCTTTGCAGGATATTGTTCCCAGTAGTCCTCCCTCAGTCCATGAAACCAACGCGCAAAACCATTGGTTAAATCGTGAAATGTATCAATGCAACATTGGATTCTTTCATGCTCAACCGCGTGTCCATTCTGACGAAGCGCGTCTTTGATCATGCACCGTGCGGTCGCGGTATTGGCACTTTTTTCTACCGAGAGAATTTGAAAAATCTGCTGCCTTGCCTTGTCCTGCGGTTTCAAACGCAGCAAAACATCAATTATCGTGTAAGTGATTTGTTCTTTTGCAGCGGACTCGGTCATTTTTTATTTTCCTCCGCGCGTGTCGAGGTTGTCGCCGTAATAAACCGTGCCCATTTGAAAGTTGATGGTTGAGCGTTGTGGGTTCAGAGTCAAGGCGGAAGGCAGGTAAAAAATGCAAAGCCGAAAGTCGGAAGGATAAAGGCTAAAAGCGCTTGGCGATGTGACAAATACGGCGGATTTTTCCCGGTATCGGCATGGGGAATTTCTACACGGAAAACGCCGCAGCGCCAATGAAGAGTTGAAACAAGGATCGGCCATTCCGTCATTTGTTGAACCGGAAATTGGTCACGTCGTAGTCCTGCATGACATATTGCTTCGTCTCCAGCCGCATCTTGTTGGCGCGCTTGGCCTGCGTCTCGCCGCCCGCCTCGACCAAATCCGCGAAGCTGATGATTTCCGCGCGGATGAAACCTTTCTGGATGTCCGTGTGAATCGTGCCGCCGGCTTCCCAGGCCGTCAGCCCCCGCCGGATCGGCCAGGCGCGGTTCTCCTTGCCGCCCACGGTCAGAAAGCAAATGTAACCGGCCTCTCGAAACGCGCGCAGCAGCAGGGCGTCGGGATTTTCCAAATCCGCTGGTTCAGCCACCACAATTGGTTTGGCGGTGAAAAAATTGTGCGCGGCGACGGCCGAAAGGTCTTCCGGTGTCAAACCGGAATTGAAAACGAACTTTTCCTGTTCGAGCAGCGCCTGGATTTTTTTCAACGCCTGGCGCTCGGCTTCCTGCGGTTCGCGGCCAAGTCGCGTCTCCACAAATTCCAAATCCTTCAAAATCATATCCGCCCGGCCTTCCACCGACACCAGAATCGCGTCGGCGTCAATCAACTGGTCCTCGCCCACCACGTCCACCTGCGCGCAGGTCTTCTTGTCCGCCTCGACCAGCTTGTCCGCCTCGTCAAAGCGCGGGTCCTTGAGATTGTGTTTGCCGGTTTTTATCCCGGCCAGACCAAACAATGCTATTTTCATAAATTGTAATTCAACGATGGCTACAGAACGCGGCTTAAATACTGCCCGGTAAAACTTTCGGCGCAGCGGGCCACGGCTTCCGGCGGGCCTTGCGCAACAATGCGACCGCCAGCATCGCCGCCCTCCGGGCCGAGGTCAATAATCCAATCCGCCGTCTTGATCACATCGAGATTGTGTTCGATGACGACGAGCGTGTTGCCGGTGTTGCGCAGTTTGAACAGCACTTCGAGCAGCTTGGCCACATCGTGAAAATGCAGGCCGGTCGTCGGCTCGTCCAAAATGTAAAATGTGCGCCCGGTTGCCTTCCGGCTCAACTCCGCCGCCAGCTTCACGCGCTGCGCTTCGCCGCCGCTCAGCGTGGTGGCCTGCTGGCCCAGGTGCAGG
>Ga0181535_10006188_pt1 | contig 12504 bp, 10 predicted proteins | sample PEATcosm2014_Bin_44_FD_119774 | JGI IMG/M metagenome (GOLD analysis project Ga0181535, IMG submission 119774) | Peatland microbial communities from MTU Mesocosm Facility, Houghton, MI, USA - PEATcosm2014_Bin17_30_metaG | ecosystem: Environmental > Terrestrial > Soil > Wetlands > Peat | place...
ATTCTCGCCCGGACGGCAAGTGGTGCGGCCTTAGCGGCGAAATTGCTCTGCTGCGCGATCTCGGATGCTACGCCGATTTCACTATGCCATCGATTCCCTCGGCCACCCAGGCGCGCATCGTCAACCAAGTCTACTGGTGCACGAATAATCCTGGTGGCCGTCCGAGGTCTTTCGATCATGGAACCGAAGCCACCGTGGGCGGAGGTACGCGCGGTGACCTGCTGATGATTACCGGTCCAGTTGGTTTGCGCTTCGGTAGCCGGCTCTTGCCGCGCCTGGAAACTGGAGAGATTGCCGGATACGACATGCCTACACCCTCGCGGGTACGCCAATGGTTCGATCTGGCGCCTACCCTTGGCGAAGATCTTTTTCTGAAGCTCTACACGCATGGCGCAGTGGAGAGAAATCTCGACCCGCTACTCAACGGAGGCCTTGGCAATCTCTTCGGATGGCTCGCGGAAGAAGCCGCTAGAAGAGATATTGAGATTCATTGGGCCACGGCGTGGCAAATGTATCAGGCTGCCGACGCGGTGCTGCACGGCAGAAATTCTGTCTCACGTGAGTCAATTCTTCAAGAGGAGGCGAGCCGATGAAGCTCCTGAAGGTCTTGCTGGTCACCTACTCGTTCCCGCCTGCGGGAGGTGTTGGTGTGCTGCGCGCTGCAAGCCTTGCGCGCTACCTCCCTGCTGAAGGAATCCGTCTGGATGTGCTGACCGCGCGTAACGCATCTGCAGTGGGTGCTGACATCACCCTCCTCAAGGAGATTCCAGGCGAGGTTAGAGTTCATCGTACCGTAACACTCGACTTGCCTTTTGGGATTAAGAAGTGGATCAAGAAGCTCATCTCTGGACGTAACCCCTCAAAGGACAAAGCTGCCCCAGCCGGCCCAGATGTCAGGCCGAACCTCGTTAAAAGAGTCCTGCAGGATCTTCTGCTGCCCGATCCGCAGGTGATGTGGCTTCCAGTGCTAACTCGCACCGCGCGCCGCATCGTTAGGCGGAGAGACATCGGCCTGGTTCTCATCACTGTGCCCCCCTTCTCCAGCACACTATTGGTTGAGAAACTTCGCAAAGAATTTCCTCTTCTGCCTATCGTGGTCGATTTCCGCGACGAGTGGCTCTCGACTGCCATTGACCTTGTCGGCTTCAGCCGCAGCGAGCGCGCCAGAGTGGTTGCCTGCAATGCCGAAGAGAGAGCCGTGGCAAATTCAACCGTTGTCGTTGCGGTGACCGAGGCCGCGCGCCACGAGATTCAATCCCGTTATCCGCAGGAGCCCGGCAACAAGTTCCAGATGATTCCTAACGGATTTGATGCCACGAGACTAAGCAGTTCTGTGTCTTCGGCCGCGCACCGGCCCGATGGAAGGATCGTCATCACCCACATCGGCACGGTCTATGCTTCAACTGAACCTTCCAGCCTCGTCAAAGCCATCCAGTCGCTTAAGCCGGAGGTGAAGTCCCGCTTTGTGCTTCGCTTCATCGGCCACATCGAAGAGCCTCGATTCCGCGAGGCGCTTTTACAATTGGGCGATATGGTGGAGTTGAAGGGTTATCTGCCTCAGCGAGAAGCCCTGGCTGCGATGGATGAGACCGATTATGTACTGATGATCAACCACGACCCGCTCAATGTCGGTGCCAAATTCTACGACTACGTAGGCGGCCGAAAGCCCATCCTCGGCGCCATCTCTGAGGAAGGAGAGACACGGCGTCTTTTTGAAGAGCTGCATGCCGGCTGGTGGGCAAGCCATCACGATGTAGAAGGCATTCGCCAGCTCTTTGTCGATGCTGCGGCTCGCGGCGGATCGCCCATCGCTGGTTTTCAACCCGATCTTGAGAAGATCGCGCAGTACGAGCGGAAGGTGCTAGCCCAGCGTTACGCCGAGCTTTTGCATGACATCGCCGAGAAACACTCTGGGGACAGCTCGCCTGCGCCGGTTGCGCAGCCCGCGAGAATGCGAGAATAGCCGTGCTCAGAATTGCGGTCGTGACCGCGCATTTCCCCAGCTCGGCGAAGTCCACGATCGGTCGCCCCGCCTATGAGACGCTCCGTCTTCTCTCTGAAAGATGCGCAGTGCGGGTCTTTTATCCACATGCCGTCTCCCCGTCCTTTCTAAAGTCGCGAAGTCACAGTCATGAGGCGCTCGATGCTACTTATAGCCTGCCGGGTGTCGAGGCGGGCTACTATGACTTCCCCGTGGTTCCCTTGGTCTCCCGGCCCTTCAACGGATGGATGGCTGCTCGAGTCCTTTTGCCTCACGTTCGTGCATTCTTACCGGATCTCATCTTCAGCTACGTTCTCTATCCAGATGGTTATGCGGCTCTGAAAATCGGCAGAGCGCTCGCGGTTCCAGTCGTCGCCATGGGTGTTGGATCCGACGTTCACAACATTCGCGACAGGTTTACGGCGATGCATACGCGCACCCTTCTGCGCGAGGCCGATTTTCTGCTTGCGATTAGCAACGATTTGCGCAAAAGAATGGTAGCGATGGGCGCACCCGCTGAGAAGACGCGCGCAGTCCTGAGCGGCTGTGACCTCTCCGTCTTCCAAGTGAGAGACCGCCTTGCAGCGAGGCAGAGGCTGGGCATCGACCCGTCGGCTGAGGCCGTGGTTTACATCGGACGCCTGGACGTGAGGAAGGGACTTCGCGAACTAGTGGAAGCAACGGCGACGCTTCGTCTGGAACGCACAAACCTGCATGTCTATCTAGTTGGGGACGGGCCTGATAGGCCTTCAATTGAGAGCGCCATTCAGGCTCACAATGCTTCCGGTTACATCCACCTGCTGCCCAGTTGCACCTTCGACGATGTTGCCGTATGGATGGCTGCGGCGGATCTGGTTACTCTGCCGAGTTACATGGAGGGCTGTCCTAACGTGGTGCTTGAGGCGCTGGCTAGCGGCAGGCCTGTCGTGGCAACCAACGTAGGCGGCATTCCGGAGATTCTAGACGATACATGCGGAGGGCTCGTGCCCCCTCGCGACTCTGGTGCGCTTGCCTTGGCTCTAGCATCGGTACTCGATAAAACCTGGGACGCGAAGGCAATCTCCGCACATGGAAGCCGAAGCTGGGAGGCGGTCTCGGCAGAGGTGCTCGAGATCTTCCAATCGCTTGACTCGAAGCATTCGGAAGCCCGCGCATAAGACGTTCGATCATGCATTGTGCGCGATTCGATGAGTGTTTATGATCGAATGAAAACCGTGTCAGAACGGCGAGATCCAGCTTGATTGCCGCGACTTGTGTTTTGTTGGGAAGGGAACGACGATGGGTCTGAAGATCGCGATCGTTGGCTGCGGCAAGATCGCCGATGCGCATGTTGAGGAAGTCCGCAAGATTCCCTCCGTTCATCTCTGCGCAGTCTGCGATACAGAACCGATCATCGCCGAGCAGTTGGCCGTTCGTTACACCATTCCGCGATGGTACTGCGATGTGGCGGCCATGTTCGATGCGGAAAAGCCTGATGTCCTGCACATCACCACGCCACCGCAATCCCACCTTTCGCTTACCCGGCAAGCTGTAGCCGCGGGATGCCATGTGTTCCTGGAAAAGCCCCTCGCTCTTCATCATTGCGACGCTGAGGCTATCGTCGCGTCGGTGACCGCGGCCGGGCGGAAACTATCAGTGAATTACTGGCCGAGGTTCGAGGCTCCGGCACTGGAGTTACACCGGCTATATGATTCAGGCGTGCTTGGTGCTCCGGTTCATCTTGAAAGTCACATAGGTTATGACTTCGGAGGTGAGTTCGGGTTGGCGTTGAGGCGCGACCCCGAGCATTGGGTGCATCGTCTTCCGGGGAAGCTATTTCAAAACATGCTGGATCATGTATTGAATAAGATCACTCCTTTCATCGACGACGACCATCCCTTGATCGACGCCATCGCATGGTGTGGAGAGGCCGGCGCAGACGAGACTGGCCGCGGTGAGCTTCTCGATGAGTTGCGCGTGACCATTCGGGGCGCTCAGACAAGCGCCTATGCGACATTCAGTGCTCATGCTCGCCCGGTGGGGCAAACTCTGCGCTTTTACGGCACCAAGAACACCGCTCACGTAGACTATGCAGCGCGCACAGTCGTCCTGGAGAGAAAACAGACCTTTCCGTCGGCACTGGGCCGTTTGGCCCCAGCGTTCTTAGTCGCAAAGGACTACCTTCGGCAAGGACTGAATAACGTAAACAGCTTCAGGCACGCGCGTTTTCATTTCTTCGAAGGCATGCACCGATTGCTTGACGAGTTCTATCTCAGCATTGAGAGGGATTCTCCGCCGCCCATCCCCTATGAGGAGATCCTGCGTGTTTCAGCGATGATGGAGAGAATCTTTGAACAGGTTTATCCGGGGGCACGAGCGTGAAGGTACTGGTAACGGGCGCGGGTGGCTTCCTCGGAACGCATGTTGTAGAGCGTCTGCTCGCTCACGGATATACAGAGATTCGTTGCTTTCTCCGCGACCGCGGCAAGGCTGAACGCCTTCTGGCACTCAAGGAGCAGCATCCCGGCGCGCAACTCGAGTTATGTTATGGAAACCTGCGGTCGAAGTCTGACTGCGCCAGGGCCGTGGCGGATGCTTCGCTGGTCTTGCATCTCGCCGCGGGGTTAAAGGGTGCTCCGGCAGAGCTTTTTACCGACTCGGTGGTTGTCTCCCGCAACCTGCTTGAGGCTCTGGAGGCGCGCACTGACATGCTCATAAGCGACACCCGCGTCGTGCTCACAAGCTCCTTCGGCGTCTACGGGGTCGTTCCATTGGGGCGGCGCGCGCGCATCGACGAGAGCACTCCCTTGGAGGATCATCCTGAGCGGCGAGACACTTACTCCCACTCCAAACTGAGGCAGGAACAACTGTTCTGGGAGTACCAGAAGAAGGATGGCTTTGAGCTTGTTGTCCTCCGTCCTGGCGTGATCTACGGCCCCGGAGGCGGAGCCTTTTCCAACCGCGTCGGCTTACAGATCGGGCCGGTATTCTTCCACCTCGGCGGGAGCAATCTGCTGCCCCTGTCGTTTGTCGTCAACTGTGCGGAGGCTATCGTGGTGGCAGCCAGTCATCCCGACTCTGCTGGGCAGGTCTTCAACGTGCACGATGACAGCCTGCCGAGCGCATCCAGCTATCTTCGCGCATACAAGAAGCAGGTCAAACCAATTCATTCGATCCGTCTGCCATATTTTGTGACCAGAATGCTGGCCAGGTCACTGGAGGCATATTATCGCCATTCCCAAGGCCAGTTGCCTGCAATCATCACCCGCTACAAGGCTGCCGCGGCCTGGGGCGGGAATCGGTTCAACAACACAAAGTTGCACGCGTTGGGCTGGCATCAACTGGTGGCAACGCAAGATGCGATGGCGCAGACCTTCGAGTACTTGCGACGGCAGAAGGCCAAACAGTAGCGCAGCGTCTTCACTTCGACGCCGCAGCCTCGGCCGGGCTAGACCCCAAAGCCGCTTTCCTAGCCTTGTGCGTCGTATTCGAAAACCCGCCGACTTGCGAATCCTGCAACTTATAGAGAAGCGATCTGTAACTGATATTGAGCCATTTGGCGGTCTTCCGGCGACTCCAGCCATTCGCTTCCAGCACTTTCAGGATGATCTGCCGCTCCAGATTCTGCGTGGCGGCTTTGGTGATCTCCTTCAGCGAGATGGGATTAGCCAGATCTATCTCGGTATCCAGCAAGGCCGGACTGGCCGGAATAGGATCAGACAAATCTGCCACCAAAGCCTCTTCGCTGCCAATCAGAATATAGCTGCGAATCATGTTTTCAAGTTGCCGTATGTTTCCGGGCCAGTGGTAGTGCTGCATCAAGCGCATCATCTCGCGCGAAAGCGGACTCGGGCTGCGTCGAAATGTCTTCGCGTGCTTGTCCAGAAAGTAGTCGACCAGTGTTGGCAGATCCTCGGCCCTTTGACGCAGCGGCGGCAATTCGATCGTCACGGCGTTGATGCGGAAAAAGAAATCAAGACGAAAGAGTCCATCCGCGGCCTGCTGACGCAGATTTGCGCTCGCTGCACTCACAAGCCGTGTATTGACCGTTCTCGACTCCTGGCCTCCGACCCGCATGAAGCTGCCATCCTGAAGCATCTGCAGCAGCTTGGCTTGCACTGACAGATCCAGATCGCCAACCTCATCGAGGAACAGGGTTCCCAAGTGGGCCATCTCCACGCGGCCGCGCTTGGTCGCATAGGCTCCGGTGAATGCTCCCTTTTCATAGCCGAAGAGTTCTGTCTCGATCAAAGAGTGCGGAATCGCGGGGCAGGCCACCTTTACCCACGCCCTCTTCGAGCGATTCGAGAGCGCATGCAGCAATTTGGCAAAGATCTCCTTGCCCGTTCCGCTATCGCCCTGCAAAAGCACCGGGACGTTCGTCTCAGCCACGCGCTCCAGTTTTTCTCGAGCAACTGCCATCTGCGAAGTTTGGCCGAAGATTACCTCAGTTGGAGGAAGGTCGAGGAGATCGGCTGATTCAGTGGTACGGGCGGTCAGGGGCATGGTCTGTCCGAGTTCATAGGTAGGCTTTTCATTATTGCTAGCAACTTGCAGTCCAATCAAAAACACCAACCGTAACCTACAGATAAGCACGCACGTAATATTAGCGCAAAGTAAAGGTAACTAATGGCTTAACTTTGGCCATTGTAAGGCGGTGCTTGCTTTGACATGTGTAAATGTTTGCACATAAAGGCAAATTAATTTCCACTTTCAGTGGTAAGATGGTGATCAACTGGCAGAGAAAAACATCTACCAAAGAGGCTCCGCTGAACTCTCTGCGTGGAAGAACCTTGGGCTGGCAGTGTCTGGTCTGAGCTACGCTGCGTATCTCAGATGGAACTCTTCAGACGTTTTTCTCCTGTCCGTCGAATGAGGAATGAGATTTTCCCAGCGGCGGTTTGACAGCAATGGGAATACCAGATGTGGGCAGTTTGGCTGGAGCACCAATGAAGACCAACAGTAAGCACAATTCTCACATCGCGGTTCTCGATCCAGATCCTGCAATCCTGAAATACCTGCACCGCATTCTTGCGGATCGCTTCAGCGTGAGCACGTTTACCGAGGCCGCAGAACTGGTCAGGAGCCTGAGAGAATCGCCTGCGACTGACCTGCTTTTGATGGACTGGCATATTGCCGAGAATGGAGTCGAGGAGAACTCGCTCGGCCTGCTCACAGAGCTTCGCGCTTCTCATCCAGCGCTTCCGATCGTCTTGCTTGCATGTACGGCCGAAATAAAGGATGTCGTGGCGGCCACACGCATGGGCGCCACCGATGTGGTCCTCAAGCCCTTTCGAAAAACTGACATCGATCAGGCTGTGCAGGAGTGCCTCAAGCAGACTGACAGGCAATCGGTTGACGAGGATGAGGCCAAAGAGATTCCCCTGGATGAGAACACTTCGTTCGTTATAGCCAGCAAGCGCATGAGGGAGCTCGAATCCCAATGCCGGCTTGTTGCGCGTGCCGATATTCCGGTCCTCATCCTGGGCGAGAGCGGCACCGGCAAGGAAGTCGCAACGTTGTTTATCCACAAGATGTCGGCCCGCAGCCAGCGCAGCTTTATGAAGGTCAACTGCGCGGCCATGCCGGCCGATCTGCTGGAGAGCGAACTCTTCGGCTATGAGCCGGGAGCGTTTACCGGGGCAGTCAAGGCCAAGCCGGGCAAATTCGAGATCTGCAACAACGGCACGATCTTCCTTGATGAGATCGGTGAAATGCCGGCCGCATTGCAGGCCAAGCTGCTGCAGGTTCTTCAAGATGGCAGCTTTTCACGCCTGGGGAGCCGGTCCAGCGTGAAAGTCGATGTGCGCGTAATCGCCGCAACCAACATCGACATCAAGGAGGCCATTGCGCGAAAGTCCTTTCGCGAGGATCTCTACTACCGTCTCAATGGCTTCACCCTGAAGATGCCTCCTTTGCGCGAGCGACCTGAGGAGATTCCGATCCTGGCCAGCCACTTCATGCGCAAGGTGGCCGCAAAGTACGAGCGCGATCCCTTGCCATTTTCGCTTGCACTCATGCAGGCGCTCACCAGTCATGCCTGGCCTGGCAATCTTCGTGAGCTCGAGAATGTAGTTAAGCGCTATCTCATCCTGGCCGACGAGCAGACAATCATTGATGAGTTGATTCCTCGGCAAACAACAGAATATGCGGCATTCGGCGGGGAAGACGCGGAAGGCAACGGAAGCTTGAAGCATCTCGTTCGGAACCTGAAAGGCGGCGCCGAGTCCGCCGCCATTGCAAGAACGCTGGAGGGAACTGGATGGAACCGCAAGGCAGCCGCAAGCGAATTGCAGATCAGCTACAAGGCACTGCTCTACAAGATCAAACAGTACAATCTTGTTCCTCCACAGAAACAGCCCATCCAGAGCGCGAGATACTAGAGATGATTCCAGCCGCTGGCGGTCATAGTTCGCTCAGATCGGAAAAGGTTGTAATCCAGTTGGGATCCAGGACGATGAGGGGATACCTCGACACCCCAGCCTGGAGCACAGTCGAGGAGCTGTTGAGCCATGCCCCCCACAGCTCTCCTGAGAGCTTCCGGCTTCGCCATCTCGAATCGGATATCGTCGAGGAAGTATTCGCCAAGGATATCAAAGCTGTTTTCTATGTGAACAGCTTTGATGGAGACTCAGATCATCAGGAGATCAGTTTCCATTCCCGCGCGCCCCTGGTCCATGGGATCTGGGTGCGCTTGAAGTTTCTCGATGGAGAAGTCATGGAAGGGATCATATACAACTCTATCCGCTACCTGGTTGATCCAGGCTTCTTCCTGATGCCCACCGATCCTGACAGCAACAACCGGCTCGTATACGTGCAGAAGAACTGGCTCGCCGACTATCGCGTCCTGGGCATGCGCAAACTCTAGGGAAGTTTTAATCTCCGGGTACTGCGATCTTCCTTTTGCTCTACGCGCTGAGCGTATCCTCTCGCTCGATGGAATACTCAAGAATCCTGGCAGCTATTCCGGTCAACCGCGTTGAGTCCCGGTCTGCGCGGATCGCACGACCCCGGCATCGAACCAAACAACTGGTTGAGAGAGTAACCTCAGGAGGCAATTCGATCAGGAATTCAAAATCGCCGGTGATCGTCGCCTTGTCGGCCAAGTCCATGAAGAAATACACTCCCATGTTGTTCAAGTTCTGGGTAAACCCTGGAATCTCGGTTTTTCCCATAAAAACTGTAAGGGGCGCATTAATTCCATAGCGCTGCCTTTCCCGCCGGTCGTTGGTTGATTGCAGTGCGTCCATTATCAGTTCCCTTCCCAGCAAAGTGACAAAATGAACTGCGCACAAGGCAAAATTGAACTCTCAGAAAAACAAAAAAACAAGTTGGCTCTGCTAGTTGTCTCGCGTTTTGCATGGCGAGGAGACTCAATCCCAGCGGCACGATCTCACAAAGGTATCATCAACGCTGTTACCATTGCGCTGATTACGTACTTTGTGAATGCAATTGCAATGCCGAATGAATTGCACATAAATGTTGAGCTTGCAGCATTACCCCGGTGAGACTATGCAACTTATTGCACAGTCAATGGGAACATTATCGACCCTTTTGGCCTTGAGTGGCGTTGACGCGGCGCAAAGGCCTGAAATGAATAAGCCCTATGCCTGGGTTGCCGTCGCCTAGTTGCCGTCTCTGGCAGGACGGCTGACCGGCAACGCCTGAAATGCACTACGATGGCATCATGACCACGCTGTTGGATATTCGAGACCTGCAGATTCGCTTTGGTGCGAGTGAAGCAGTTCGCGGCGTGAGCTTGCGGCTCGATGACGGCGAGGTCTTGGGACTGGTGGGTGAGTCTGGTTCCGGCAAAAGCGCCTCAGCTCTGGCGGTCATGGGACTGCTGGGGCCCTCGGCACAGGTTGCGGGCCAGATCCTGTGGCGGCAACGCGAAGCAACTGACGCCGCATTGAGCGCTCCAACGATCGACCTGCTGCAGCAGCCTGCTGGAGCTTTGCGGCGATTGCGGGGCTGCGAGATTGCCATGATCTTCCAGGAGCCGATGACGGCGCTTAATCCGGTCATGCAAATTGGCCGCCAGGTGGCTGAAAGTGCAGAGGCGCATTTCCCCTCATGGACTGGCAAAGAGTCAAAAAGGAAGGCCATAGCAGCGCTTGAGGCGGTCTCGATTCCCGAGGCGGCGCGGCGCTACGCGGACTATCCGCATCAGTTTTCAGGCGGGCAGCGGCAAAGAATCCTGATTGCCATTGCGTTGATCAACCGGCCTCGGCTGCTGATTGCAGACGAACCCACAACCGCGCTGGATGTCACCGTGCAGGCTCAGGTGCTTGAGCTGCTTCGCGAGTTGCAGCAGAAGCATGGGCTGGCCATGCTATTCATTTCGCATGATTTAGCTGTGGTGGGCCAGGTGGCTAGCCGGGTTGCGGTGATGCGCGCCGGCCAGATCGTTGAGGAAGGGCCCTCGGAGCGCATCTTGACTGCGCCAGAGCACGCTTATACGCGCAGCTTGCTGGCGGCCGTACCGACACTGCGTACGGACCGAAAGCTACCACTGGCCAGGGTGTCGGCTTTGGAAACCGCTTAGGAGATCGTCCGGAAGAACCAGTAAAGCGTGCCCGAGAGCAGGGCTGCGGCCGGCAGTGTGAAGACCCACCCCGCAGCGATGTTGCGCACGGTGGCCAGGCGCAGTCCGCTGCCATTCGCGCTCATAGTTCCTGCAACGCCAGAGCTGAGAATATGGGTCGTCGAGACCGGCAAGCCAAATCGGTCGGCGGCAAAGATCGTAGCCATAGCCACTAGGCCGGCGCTGGCGCCCTGCGCATAGTTCAGATCTTCCTTGCCGATCTTCTCGCCCACGGTGATCACAACGCGCTTCCATCCGACCATGGTGCCAAGGCCAAGAGCAAGCGCTACGGCAACTTTGACCCAGTCGGGTATGAACCGGGTGGCCTTGTCTACCTTGCTCTTATAGTTAGAGAGGGCGGCGTTCTCCGCAGGCGTAAAGGCCGGATTGTTGTTTTTTTGCATCAGGCGGATCGCTTCGCTGGCCACGTACATATCATTGCGAACATTGGCCTGATCCTGCGCCGGAACCGACTTGAAGACTTTGTAGAGAGCGACTTCGTGGTTCACATCCTCGACCAGTTCCCGCAACGCGAGGATTGTGTCCGGCTGAAGCTGTTTGGTGCGGATGTAGTCGGTAACTTCCGCGCGTGCATCCTCGCCCAAAATGCCACTTTTGTCCACATGCCGGTCCAGGATGTGCCCGGCCTGCTCGGAGGCAGCGATGAACTGCTGAATATCGTTGGTGGTGACTGCGTGGTTCAGAGCGTATGCAGTGGGGACGGTGCCAATAAGGATCAGCATGATCAACCCCATGCCCTTTTGTCCGTCATTGGAGCCGTGGAAGAAGCTGACTCCGGTGCAGGTAAGCACCATCAGTGCCCGGATGGGCCACGGTGGCGGCTGATTGTCCTTCGGCGCTTCATAAAGAGATGGGTACTTGATCAATTGCTTCGAGAGATACAGCAGCAATCCGGCACAAACAAACCCGATGAACGGCGAGATCAGCAGCGCTTTGAGAACCTTGGTAGCCTGCTCCCAGTCCACGCCAGAGGTTCCTGTGCGGGCGTGCATCAGTTGGTTGGCGATGCCCACGCCGATGATGGAGCCGACCATGGTGTGCGAACTGGAAGCCGGCAGACCGAACCACCATGTGCTCAAATTCCAGACAATGGCGGCGATCAGGAGGGCGAAGACCATGGCAAAGCCGGCACCCGAGCTGACTTGCAAGATCAACTCGACCGGCAGCAGCGTAATGACGGCGAAAGCTACCGTGCCGGAGGAGAAGAGCACCCCGGTCAGATTACAAATACCAGACCAAACCACGGCGATATTGGGTTCGAGTGAGTGGGTGTAGATGACTGTCGCGACAGCGTTCGCCGTGTCATGGAAGCCGTTAACAAACTCAAAGCCCAGCGCTATCAGAAGTGCAAGAGCCAAAAGTAGATAGGGCCAGATGCTGGTGATCGTGACCGCGTCGAGATCGCTGGCCACATGAAAGGCGATATAGCAAAGGCCGCCGCCCAGAGCCAGCAAAAATGCCGCAACACCCGCGCGGCTGGGCGCCTTCGTCAGTTTGCGGTCAAGCAGGGATACGCCCGAAGGCATAGCATTCACCGTGGTAGCCAAGTCGGCCATCAGATGTCACCAATGCGGCCGGAGAAATTCCGGACACGCCTGGGCCTCCTGAGTCGAGACTCCACAACAACATCCAATAGCAAATAGAAAGGGGATCGCTTGTGGCGGGAGAGAGAAGAGCCGGATAAATTGGCGTCCATAAAACCCCAACAACCGCATTATCGCGCAGTTGTTTGCGTTGTCAGATCGAGGAATTAACCTGACTGAAACAATTCTACACCGGCAGGGGGGGAGCTTGGGAAGGGGGAAATGGGACGGCGGTGGAAATCGCTCCCGACACGGAACCACCAGATCAGAAATCCGCCAGCCGCTGCAAGGTGTCGCTATTCCTTTCGATTACGCTCATCGCGGCCTCCAGCTGCTTCGCAAGCTCTGGATCA
>Ga0181535_10006191_pt1 | contig 12497 bp, 7 predicted proteins | sample PEATcosm2014_Bin_44_FD_119774 | JGI IMG/M metagenome (GOLD analysis project Ga0181535, IMG submission 119774) | Peatland microbial communities from MTU Mesocosm Facility, Houghton, MI, USA - PEATcosm2014_Bin17_30_metaG | ecosystem: Environmental > Terrestrial > Soil > Wetlands > Peat | place...
ACGGGCTCGAGGACGAGCAGGACCTCAAGCGCATGGGCGCGCTGCGCCGCTACATGAAGTGGACGACCGTCACCTTCACCATCGGCTTCCTGGCCATCGCCGGGATCCCGCCGCTGTCGGGCTTCTGGGCCAAGGGCGACGTGCTGGACAACGCCTTCGCCCACTACAAGGTGCTGTGGTTCATCGGGCTGGTGACCGCCGTGCTCACCGCCTACTACATGAGCCGGCTCGAGACCCTCGCCTTCGGCGGCGAGCCCCGCTTCGACAAGCCGGGGCCGCACGGCGAGCCGGCCCTGCATGCGCCGCACGAGTCGCCCTGGGTCATGCGCCTGCCCCTCGTGGTCCTCGCCTTCTTCGCCTTCTTCGGGGGCGTGCTCGACCTGCCCTGGGTGCACACGCACAACCTGGAGAGCTTCCTGGCCCCGGTCTTCAGCGGCACGCTCTACGACGACAACCTCAGCGCGGCGTCCGAGTGGGCCCTCGCGCTCACCGACATCGCGGCGGCGGTCATCGGCGTGATCGTGGGGGTCTGGCTGTGGCGCGGCGCGGAGGTCGACAAGCCGGCGCTCGAGCCGGCCTTCCTGCAGCGGGTCTGGTACTGGGACGACTTCTACGACACGATCATCGGCCGCCCGGGCCAGCGGCTGGCCACCTTCTTCGCCTGGGTGGTCGACGCCCGCGTCATCGACGGCGCGGTCAACGGCAGCGCGCACCTGGTCAAGGCCACCGGCACCGCGGCGCGCAAGCTCCAGACGGGCTACGCCCGCAACTACGCGCTCGGGATCGCCGTCGGGCTGGCCTTCATCATCGCCTTCATGTTGAGCCGGACGTGGTGGGGCTGATGCACACCGTCCCCTTCCTCACGCTGCTGATCCTGCTGCCCGCGGCGGGCGCGCTGGCGCTCGGCCTGCTCGGCCTCTACAAGGACGCGCAGCGCGACGCGATCTACGCGCTCGCCCTCATCGTGTCGCTCGTGACCGGGGTCATCGCCGTCGCGGCCATGGTGGCCATGAAGGTGCACGACGGGGGGTTCCAGCTCGTCTCGAACCACGACTACACCGGCGACAGCCTGGGGGTGCACTGGTACCTCGGGGTCGACGGGATCTCCATCTTCCTGGTGCTGCTCACCGCGTTGTTGTTCCCGCTCACCATCATCCTCGGGCGGAACCGGGAGAACCCCAGGGTCTACTTCGCCTGGATCCTGTTGCTCGAGGCCTCGGTCATGGGGAGCTTCCTGTCCCTCGACCTGCTCGTCTTCTTCTTCATGTTCGAGCTGACCCTCGTGCCCTCCTACTTCATCATCGCCGGGTGGGGCCACCAGCGGCGGGCCTACGCGGCCATCAAGTTCTTCCTCTACACCTTCCTCGGCTCCGCCTTCCTCCTGGTCGGGATCCTGGCGCTGGCCTTCATCCACCAGTCGCAGTACCACTACCTGACCTTCTCGCTCGGGCCGCTCATGCAGACCCACCTGTCGTCGACGACGGGGATCCTCCTCTTCCTGGCCTTCACGGCGGCCTTCGCGGTGAAGGCGCCCATCTTCCCGCTGCACACCTGGTCGCCCGACGCCTACACGGAGGCCCCAGAGGAGGGGTCGGTGCTGCTCTCGGGCGTGCTCGCCAAGCTGGGTACCTACGGGATCATCCGCTTCGACCTGAGCCTGTTCCCGCAGGCGACGCGGACGCTCGCCCCGCTGCTCCTCACCCTGGCCGTCATCGGGATCATCTACGGCGCCATCGTGGCCTGCGCCCAGCGCGACATGAAGCGGCTCGTGACCTACTCGTCCCTGGCCCAGATCGGCTTCATCGCGCTCGGCGCCGTCGCGCTGAGCACGCAGGGGCTCGCCGGTGGCGTGCTGCTCATGGTCAACCACGGCCTCATCGTCGGCACGCTGTTCATCCTCATCGGCTTCATCTACCAGCGGCGGGGCACCTGGCAGGCGGGAGAGCTGCGCGGCCTGCAGAAGGCGGCGCCCGTCCTCGCCGGCGTGTTCACCGTGGCCATGATGGCCTCCATCGGGGTCCCCGGCCTCAACGGCTTCGTCAGCGAGTTCCTCGTCCTCTCGGGCACCTTCATCACCCACCGCTGGTGGGCCGTCGTCGCCGTGCTCGGGGTGATCGTGGCGGCCATCTACCTGCTGTGGGCCTACCAGCAGGTCTTCCACGGCGCGCCGCGGGAGGCCGACGAGAAGACACGTGACCTCGCGCTGCTCGAGCGGCTCGTGGTGGCACCGCTCATCATCCTCATCGTCTTCCTCGGCGTCTATCCCAAGCCGGTGCTGGACCGCATCAACCCCTCGGTGAACCAGCTCATCGCGCACGTGGAGTCCAGCACGGGCCACTACCAGCCGCCGGTGGCCGTCAAGGGCGTGGAGGGGTCGAGGTGATCGCCCCGCTCCTCACCGCCAGCCACGCCGCGTCGAACACGATCGCCATGCCACCGATCCGGTGGCTGGCCATCCTCCCGCCCATCATCATGATCGGCGGTGCCGTCGTCCTCCTCGGCATGGCCTCGCTCGTGCGCAAGCCCCTGCGGGTGCGGGTGAGCACGATCGGGACCGTCGTGATCTCCGGGGGGGCCCTCGGCGTCGCCCTGTGGCAGTGGTCCGACGTGCAGGAGCACGGGCCGCACACCTACGTGGCTCAGGCGGTCGTGATGGACGGCTTCAGCGTCCTGGTCACCATGCTGATCGCCATCGCCATGCTGCTCAGCGCCCTGGTCGCCGACGGCTACCTGCGCCGGGAGGGCACCCACGGGGCGGAATTCCACGTCCTGGCCATGGTCTCCGCCTCGGGCGCCATGTTGATGGGTATGGCGAACGACCTCATCATCGTCTTCCTGGGCCTCGAGATCCTCTCCATCGCCCTCTACGTGCTGACCGCCTTCAACTACCGCCGGGCCGCGTCCGGGGAGGCCGCGCTCAAGTACTTCATCCTGGGCGGCTTCTCCTCGGCCATCTTCGTCTACGGCATCGCCCTGACCTACGGGGCGACGGGCTCGACGAACCTGACCCAGATCAGCGACTTCCTGTCGAAGAACGTGGTGCTGAGCAACGGCCTGCTGCTGGCCGGGCTGTCGCTGATGCTGGTGGGCTTCGCCTTCAAGGTGGCGGCGGTGCCGTTCCACATGTGGACGCCCGACGTGTACCAGGGGGCGCCGTCACCGGTGACCGGCTTCATGGCGGCCGTGGCGAAGGCGGGGGCGTTCGCCGCCATGCTCAGGGTGCTGTTCTCGTCCTTCGGCGTCGTGTCCACCGACTGGCGGCCGATCGTCTACGGGCTGGCGGTGCTCTCCCTCGTCCTCGGCGCCTTCGTGGCGCTGCGCCAGCGGGACGTCAAGCGGATGCTGGCCTACTCGTCCATCAATCACGCGGGTTTCATCCTGCTCGGCGTGGTGGCCGACACGGCACGGGGCGCCAGCGCGTCGCTCTACTACCTGTTCGCCTACATGTTCATGGTCATCGGCAGCTTCGCCGTCGTGACCGTGCTCGGCCGGGAGGGCGACGGCGACCACGACCTGGGCCGCTACCGGGGCCTGGCACGCCGCCAGCCCGTGCTGGCGCTGGCCTTCGCCGTGCTGCTGCTGGCCCAGGCCGGGGCGCCTTTCACCACCGGCCTGTGGGCCAAGGTGCAGGTGGTCTTCGCCGTCGTCGACGTGGGCGACGTACCCCTCGGCGTCATCGCCATGGTGACGGCGGTCGTGGCCGCCTACTTCTACCTCCGTGTCGCCGTGCTGATGTACGCCGGAGGCGGCCTGGGCGAGCCCGAGGGCGGGACGAGCGGCTCGGCCGAGCCGGCCCGCGAGCGGGGCACGGTCGGGGGCGGGCTCATTCGGGCCGCCACGGACGAAGACGTCGCCGCCTCGGGCTCGGGCAACGGCTCCGGCAATGGCGGCGGCGGCGGGCTCGAGTGGGCCACCCCGGCGGCGGCGACCGGCGTCGTGACCACCCTCAACGACCAGATCCTGTTGGCGGACGAGGAGAGCGGGGACGAGACCGAGGCCCCCGAGAGGGTGCCGGTGCCGGCGTTGACCGGCCTGGCCATCGCGCTGTGCACCGGCGTGACCGTCCTCTTCGGCGTCTGGCCCCAGCCGCTCATCGACTTCGCCAACCACGCCACGCTGTTGTTCCTGCCCAAGTAGGCGGCTACTCGGGTATGCCCTCCACCTTGCCCCGCCGGATGGCGGCGATCAGCTGCGCGTGGTCGCGCTCGTTCTGTCGGGCATAGCGACGGGCGAACTTCCGCATGGCCTTGGTGAACTCGTCGCTCTTGCCCATGTAGGCGTCGATGGTCACCGGGTCTCCGGAGCGGGCGTGCGCCCGCGCCAGCGCGGTGCCGCAGGCGGTCGCGAACTGGACGAGCATCGGCGCGATCAGGTCGGTGGTCGGGATGATCTTCATGTCGCGGTACTGGCGCACATAGAAGTCGCGGCCGGCGAAGGAGCTCCACCCGACGAAGATGTCCGTTGCGCTCTGCACCATCCGTTTACCGGCGATCACGCGGGCGCCGTGGTTGTCGTGCTTGCTCTGGTACGTGCGCTGCTCGTAGACCGACGGCCCGGCCTGTTTGCACTGCAGAAAGACAGGGTCGGCGCCCGAGCGGCCCGTGAGCAGGACGAGGTACACGACCATGCCGACGCTGCCCACCCCCACCACCTGACGGACGACGTCCACCGGAGTGAAGCGGTCGAAGAGCGTTCGGCGGTCCTCCTGGAGGGTGAGCCTGTATCCACCGAGCAGCTGATCGACGATGTCCTGCTGTTCCCCGTCGTCGATCGTGACACGGAGCGGGGGCTCCGCGGTGATCCGCGGCCGCCCGCGTGCCATCGTGGTCAGCTTGGCGAATGCCCCTCGGCTGGTGCGCTTCACCTTGCCCTTCTCGATGTGCACACTGACTTGGCCCCGATCGGCCGGCTCGAAGAAGTTCATGAACCGCTCCACCTGCATGCTGGCGTACCAGATGTCGATCTCGGGCATGGTGGCGAAGGTCCGCATCCGCGACCGGTAGGCGTCGACCGCCGCCGTCACCGCCGCATCCGCCCTACCCGGTTTCACCGAGTTCTCCTCGGCGGCGACGACAAGGCTGGCCGCCAGGCGCGCCACGTCCCATTCGAAGGGCCCGGGCAGCGTCTCGTCGAAGTCGCGCAGATCGAAGTTGAGCTGGCGTTCGGGCGTGGCCCACAGCCCGAAGTTCAGGACGTGGGCATCCCCGCAGAGCTGGACTTCGAGCCGACTGTGCGGTCGCGAGGCAAGGTCGGCCGCCATGACCGCGGCGGCGCCCCGGTAGTAGTTCCAGGGGGAGAGCGCCATGCGCTGGTGCCGTAGCGGCACCAGCTCGGGGAGCCGGATCGCATTCTGGGCCAGGATCGTCTCCACCGGGTCGTGCCCGCGGGCCCGCTCGTCCCACTCCCCGATGCTCGCCCGGGGTGCGAGAATCCGGGACTGACGGCCCGTCTCCCGGCGCTCCGCGGCCGTGGCTGCAAGGTCGTGCCTCGCTGCGACGGGTGTGGGTGCGGTCACGGTCGATCCTCCTGGTCCGGACGTCGAACCCTATATTCGCCCCTCCGGGCGCCGCCCCGGACGATTAGGCGGTCGGCGTCACCGTGCCCCTGAGTGGTGGGGCGGGCGCTCGCGTTGCTGCTGCTCGGCCCAGCAGCGGTCGCAGCCTTCGCACGGGCCGCCGTCACCACGGGGTTCGTGCACGCCCGGATGCCCACAACGCGGGCAGCTGGTCTCGGTCACGGGCTTCGCCCCGCCGTCATCGGCCGGGCGCCCGCCCGCCGCCCCGTTCCCCTGCGGGGCCATGGCGGCGAGGACCTCCTCGGGCACGGCCGGACCGGACCGCTTGGCGACACCGGTGGTGAGCAGGCGGCCGATGATGGGTACCTCGGTCAGGGACTCGGCCCGCATGATCTGCACGGCCACGGGCACGAACTGCTCGGCCGAGTCGAAGACGATGTAGCGGGGGAGCCACCGGGGCTCGTACTTGGCGTTGAACCGCCACAGCGTCTCTATCTGCAGGACCCCCGACAGGCGTCGCAGCGCCCACCGCTCGACCCGCTGGGTCACACCGTCGCTGGTGTCGCCCTCGAGGATGGAGCGCATGGCGGCGAAGTTGAGGCTCAGCCCCTTCATCCCCATCTCCTTGAGGTGGGTGATCGTGGAGCACAGGGCGAAGTCGAGCAGGCCGTTGGGGTGATCACCCGGGTCGCGGCGCATCAGGTCGAGCGAGTACCCGCCGATGGCCGGCGAGGGGACGAACTGGCACATGGCCACCGGGTCCCCGTCGGGACCCTCGACGAGCGTCAGGAGCAGTCCCGTGTCCCGGGGATCGAACAGCCGGCCCAGCATCATGGAGAAGCCGCGCTCCTGCTCCCCGCGGCGGCTCTTGGCCATGAGCTCCGCCATGCACGCGGCGTCGGCGGGTTCCAGGTGGGCCGGGTCGAGGAAGCGGACGGTGTAGCCGTAGCGCGCCACTCGGTTGACCGCCTGGCGCAACCCCTTCATCTTCCCGCCCTCGAGCGAGAACTCCCGCGGGTCGACGACGGCCTCGTCCCCGATGTAGAGGAAGCGCATGCCCGAGGCCTGGTACGTCGGGAGCCATTCCTCGCCGGCGCCCATCACCCCGAGGCCCCACCCGTTGCGGTCCACATAGCGGCGGAACGAGTCCCACACATGGGCGCGCTCGGAGAACGGGCCGATGGGGTCGGGGGACACCAGGCAGACGCCGCCGAAGACGGCGTAGGCGACGAGTGAATCGCGGTGGAAGAACCACTGCTTGTCGTCGCGCAACGCGAAGTAGTCCAGCGTCCCGGTGCCGTGCCGGCGCACGATGTCGCGGGCGCGCAGCTCGGCGGCCCGGCGCCCGACGGAATAGCGTCCCGAGGACAGCCGGCGGTCGACGACGGGTCGGGTGAGGAGGTACAGGGCCACGACGATCAGGCTGAGGCCCACGGCCAGGAGGCTGATCGAGACGTAGCGGTCGATGGTGGGTGGGAACGCGACCCAGTTCACCCCGACCAGCCGCTCGGCGGACCCCAGCAGCACGTCGGGCCAGCCGGGGAGCGGGTGGTGGTGCACGTGGCCGGCGACCTCCACCGCGATGAACCCGCCGAGAGTGGCGAGTAGCCCGCCGACGGCGAGGATGGCGAAGGCGGTGACGAGGGTCGCCTGCTCGGTCTGGGCCCGGAAGAGCTCGCGTTGCACGATCAGGAGCGTGAGGACGGCCGCGCAGACGAGCAGTGTGATGACGTCGGCGGCGTGGACGAGGTGCAGCGCGAGCGAGGCCACGAGGAGGGCCACCGCCACCAGCCACGAGCGCCGCTGGCCCTTCAGGATGCCGCGCGACAGCATGATCATGCCGATGCCGGCGATGGCGGTGAGTGCCCCGGCCGCCTGGACGACCGCGATGGGCAGGTACTGCGCGATCAGATGGAGGTGCGCCCGCAGCGGGGACGTGACGGCGGACAGCAGGTCGATGGCGCCGGCCACGAACAGGGAGACGGCGGCGACCCGGCGGATGCGGCGCACCCGGATGCGGTCAGCCGCCACCTCGGGAGCGGGGGGCCACGAGGCGCCGCTCGGCCACCCGGCCGCCAGCTCGGCGTGGACCTCGGCCGCCTTCGAGCGGCCCTTGATCACGATGTCGGAGGTGACCAACCGCTCGCCCATGGTGGCCATCGGCAGGTCCGCCTCGGCCAGGATCAAGCGGACGTGGAGGTCCGCGCCGGTCTCGATCTCGATGGTCGACTCCTGGCGGTGGTGCAGGAAGGTCGGCGGCAGGCCCAGACGTCCACGGTGCTCGTGCACGACCTCCGAGGTGGCTCCAGGACAGGCGAAGAAACCCGAGTCGAGGTGGGTGAGCTCGGGCACGAGCGCCCCGCCGGCGATGACACCCGACGCACCGGCCTCGACGGCGGCGCGCGTGGCGTCGAGGGCGTCCTCACCGTCGATCTGCAGTTGGGCGTGCGCGATCGGGCGCACCCCCGAGACGCCGCCCGCCCAGGGAGCCGGAAGGCCGTCGCCGCCGAGCGCGCGCCAGATGCCCCGTGACGTGATGGCGACGACGAGGGCCAGCAACGCGAGCAGCAGCACCGCGATGACCACCGTGACGATGAAGCGGGAGAACCAAGTCGCGGCGTACGCCCGCTGCAGCGCGTCCTGCTGGCGAGGCGAACGGAAGACGCGGCCGAGGCCGTCGATCACGAAGTCGACGCGCAACAGCAGCGCCACCGCAGCCAGCACGAGCGGCGGCGCCCACAAGTAGCGCCGCAACCGGCGGTAGAGCAACCGTGAGGTCACGAAGCGCCGCGACAGGCGCGGGTCGTCGAGGCGCTCCATGCCGGCCAGCCACGGCCGCTCTTCGGAGGGGGTGGAGTCCATGGGCGGGTTGGCGTCGGGACCCATGGTCCCGGCCCGCACGAGCACCGTGCGCGTCCCGGCCCCCGTCTCGCACGCCAGGTCGACGGCGTCGTGCACCTGGAGCCCGTTGCGTTCGAGGTCTCGCACCAGCTCCGGATCGCTTTCGGCGGGCGCCATGACCACGACGACCTGGGAGTCGGCCCGCGCCGCGAACGCGCGCAGCGCGTCCATCAGCTCCGGGTGCACACCGAGCACCGCGGCGGGCCCGACTCCGCTCTGGCAGCCCGGCGCCACCAGGCGCCCGCAGAGGATCACGATGCCCGGCCCCTGCCAATCCTCGAGGCGACGGCCGATGTCGCGGCAGGCGGCGCGTGAGCTGTCGGTGGGTTCGGGCGGGAGCAGCAGGTCACCGATCACCTCGACCCGCCGGCCCAGGGCGACCCGGATGGTGCGGTCGCTCACGACCGTTGGGTCGGGGATCCTGGTCACCGTGTCGACCTCGCCACTCATGCAGGGACCATCGTGTCACCTCCGGAGTGCCCGGCCTCTCCTCAATTGGGGGGATTCGTTGCACCTCTCGGTGGAGACCGCGCCGTTAAGCTGGACTTTCGTGCCCGTGCCCCAGCCTGAGAGCGACCGGATGAATTGGACCTGGCGTGTCGGGGACGGAGCGTCGCTCCAGCGTGGGCCGGCCGTGGTCTTCGACATCGACGGCGTGCTCTCGAACGCCGCCGGCCGCCAGCACTTCATTGAGCGGGGGCAGCGGAACTGGGCGTCGTTCTTCGAGGCGTGCGGCGACGACCCCGTGATCGAGGAGGTCGCCCGGCTGCTCGAGCTGCTCGACCCCTCGCTCGCCGTCATCCTGCTCACGGGCCGGCCCCAGCGGGTCCAGCCGCAGACTCTGGCCTGGCTCAAGCGGTACGGACTGCGCTGGGACCTCCTCGTCATGCGGTCCCGGGGGGACTACGCGCAGGTCACGGAGTTCAAGGAAGCGGTCGTGTGGGATCTGCGGGCCCAGGGGTTCGACCTGCGCCTCGCGTTCGAGGACGACCCGTCCAACCACGCGATGTACGTGGCCGCCGGCGTCCCCTGCGTCTACATCCACTCCGGGTACTACGGCTGACGCAGTTGGCGGGCCCAACCGGCCGCGAGGGCGGTGGCCGAGAGGATCAGGACCGGGAGGTCGCCCCAGTGGTCGTAGGGCGTCATGCCGCGCCGGAGCGCGGCGGTGGCGACCAGCACCTGGCGCCTGCCCAGGCTGCTGCGGGTGACCACGACCCCGCGGTCGGTCACGACTGCGCTGAAGCCAGTCGGCGCCGCCTGGACGAGGTCGCGACCCGTCTCGACGGCCTGGACGACCGCCGCCGAGATCTCCTGCGCCGGCACCTGCGACGAGCTGTACGAGGACGTGTTGGTGGGAACGGCGAGCAGCTCCGCGCCGGCGCGCACCGATGCGTGGCTGCGCCCGGCGTAGAAGATCTCGAAGGACACGAGGAGGCCGAGGGGCCCGGCCGGCGTGCGCATCAGCCCGGTGCCGTGCCCGGGGACGGCGTCGGTCGGCACGCCCGAGAGGTCGGCCAGGTGCGAGAAGAAGGATCGGTCGGGGACGTACTCACCGAAGGGGACGCGGTGCACCTTCTCGAACACGCCGACGATGCGCCCGTCGGGCCCCCAGGCGACGATCTCGTTGCGGAAGGTGGTCGCCGACGCCGGCTCCGTCACACCGACGACGAGCGTCGTGTCGAGCTCGACGGCCAGCCGGCTGAGCAGGGCCGCCTCGGGTGAGCCGGCCAACGGCCGGTCGAGCGCCACGACGTCCTCCGGCCACAGCACGAGCTCGGGGCGGGGGCGGGCCGAGGTGACTGCGTCGGTGGCTGCGACCTGGGCCTCGTAGACCGTCGTGGGCGAGACCTGCTCCTTGCTCAGGCCCCGCTGCCCACCGCCCTGGACGAGGGCCACCCGCACCGTGCGGAGCGGGGTTCCGCCGTCGGGGGCCAGGGTGCCGGCGACGGCCAGCGCGACGATGCCGCACGCGATCACGGCGACGCCGACGAGAGAGGGCCCGCGGCCGCCGTCGCGCCGCGCCCAGGTCCACGAAGCGAGCGTGGCGATGGCCACTCCACCGGCCCAGACCCCGGCCGTGATGAGCAGCGGGCCGCCGAGGCGCGCCAGCTGGACCAGGGGACCGTGCGCCTGCCCGAGGAACACACCGCCGAGGGGCAGCCCACCGAACGGCCAGGTCATGCGCAACGCCTCGGCCAACGTGCACGCACCGACGAAGGCCGGGGCGCGGCCCCGCCGCGGTGGCGTCGCGGCGGCGGCCGCGGCGAAGAAGAGCGCCTCCACCGCGATGAGCACGACCGCGCCGTACCAGTTGAAGGCGCGGGCCCAGGCCAACCCGATGAGGTAGCAGCCCAGGCCGGCCAGCCACCCGGACCACACCCGGGTGCGCACCCCCAGGCCCGCGAGGCGCCAGTAGAGCAGTCCGGCTCCGAGGGGACCGAGGGGCCACCACCCGAAGGGTGGGAGGGACAGCGCGAGGAGGACGCCGGCCGCGACGGAGGGGACGGCGACGCCGCCCCGGCGCGGCGGGAGGGTCACGACAGTGTGCGCGCCGCCGCCCGGCCACTCGCGATGCAGGCCGGGATCCCGACCCCGTGATAGGCGGCACCGGCCACCGCCAGCCCGCCGAGACGGGTGACGGCCGCCTCCACCCCGGCCGTGCGGAGCAGATGATGCACGCGGTACTGCGGGAGCGCGTCGGGGCACCGCACGACGACGGCGTCGGTGGGCCGACCGGTCACGCCCATCAGCGCGCCCAGCTCCTCCCAGGCCCGGTCGACGGCCTCGCCGTCGCTCCATCCCCCCGGGCGGGCGTCGTCCATGCGACCGAGGGAAGCGCGCAGCAGCACCTCGCCGTCGCGGGCCAGATGCGGCCACTTGCGGTCCAGGAAGGTGCAGGCCGTCACGGCCCACGGGTCGCGTCCCTTGTGCGGGCTCCGGCGCGGCACGAGGAACCCGGTGCCGTACAGGGGCGAGGGGACGTCGTCGGTGCCGACGCGGAACGTCACGAGGACCACGGAGGCGTACTCGACCGTCTGCAGCAAGCCGGCCGCCTCGTCGTCGTGGGGTTGCAGCAGGGCGGCCGTGTCCGGCGCCGGGGCGGCCAGCACCACCGCGTCCGCCGGGGACGCCGCGCCGCCGGACCACACCGTCCAGCCGGCGCCCGTCCGCTCGAGCCGCTCGGCGGGCGCCGAGAGCCGGATCTCGACGCCGCGGTCCCCGAGCCTCGCCACGAGCGTCCGCACCAGCGAGGCCATGCCACCGTCGAGGGACCAGAACAACGGTGGGCCGTCGGGGTCCGGTGCAGGGACCTCGGTCCGGAGGGCACGCATGAGGCCGCCGCGCCGCTGCGCCGCGGCCAGGAGCGGCGGGAAGACCGCCGCCGCCGACATGTCGTCCACCGAGCCGGCGTGGATGCCGCCGATCAGGGGGTCGACCAACCTGTCGACGACGCGTTGCCCGAGCTTGCGCGCCACCAGCGGTCCGATGGCGCGGTCGCCGATGGGGCCCCGGACGTCGGGACGGGGCAGGACGGCGTCGCGGGCGAGGCCGAGCTGGCCCCGGAACCCGAGGACGCCGGAGCGCGCAGCGGGCCGGAACCGGGTCGGTATGCCGAGCGCGAGGCCCTCGGGCAACGGGCGCAGGCGTCCGCGGGCCCACACCGACGCGCCGCGCCCCGCGATCGGGACCAGCGTGGCGGTGAGCCCGAGCTCGTGGCACAGGTCGACCGCCTCGGGCCGCCGGCCGAGGAAGCCGTCGGGACCCATGTCGACGAAGCGCCCACCGAACTCGTCGCTGCGCAGGGCTCCGCCGGCGCGGGACGACGCCTCGAGCACCACGACCGCGGGCGCGTCGCCCCCGCGCTCGCCGCCGCCGGTCAGCTCCCAGGCCGCAGTCAGCCCGCTGATGCCCCCGCCGACCACGACCACCCGCTCGGGAGCCACGTCAGGGAGCCTCGTCGGCCGCGACGATCACGTCGGCCAGCACGGCGACGAACGCGGGGTCGTCGTTGAGCGATGCGGTGCGCGCGTAGCCGATGCCGCATGCGGCGGCGATGGCAGCCACCTCGACATCGAGG
>Ga0181535_10006192_pt1 | contig 12496 bp, 8 predicted proteins | sample PEATcosm2014_Bin_44_FD_119774 | JGI IMG/M metagenome (GOLD analysis project Ga0181535, IMG submission 119774) | Peatland microbial communities from MTU Mesocosm Facility, Houghton, MI, USA - PEATcosm2014_Bin17_30_metaG | ecosystem: Environmental > Terrestrial > Soil > Wetlands > Peat | place...
AATCCGCGCCTGATCTGCTCATCGACCTTGTCTTGGTTTTCATAATAGTAGGTGAGCGCACCGTGTATCTGAGCCAATGAGAGATTCGGGTGTTGAAAGTGGATCTCTTCCGGACTCGATCCGCAGGCGATCTTGTCCAAAACAACCTCGATGACCTTTACTTTCGTGCCGGCGATCCAGGCAATGCCCCGACTGTCCAGCTCAATCTGAGTCGCGAAAGTGGCGGTCACCAGTTGTCTCCTGGCTTCAGTATACGCCAGTACGGTCGCCGCAGGCTTGCGGCGAAAACTGTAGCAGCTATTGTTTGAATGCTTGGAAGTGATTGAAAGGAATGGCGGGGACGACGGGGCTCGAACCCGCGACCTCCGACGTGACAGGCCGGCGTTCTAACCAACTGAACTACGTCCCCGCAATGACGTGAACTCTTCTATACTAGCATGCCCGTCACGGGCTTGCATGCCTCAAAATTCCCCGCGCCACGACCTTGCCGTCGGCATCCTCTCGGTAACGGTGTCGATCTGTTCTTCGATCGCCCGGTCGCCCGCATCATGCGTCACTCGCAGCGTAGCGCTTCGGTCGGATCCACCCGCGTGGCGCGGCGCGCCGGCAGATAACTGGCCAGCGCCGCAATGGCCGCGAACAGCAGCGCGCTCGCGCCAAAACTCGCCGGATCGGCGGCGCTCACCTGAAACAGCAGCCCGGACATCAGCCGCGTGAGCGCCAGCGCCGCCACCGCTCCGGTCGCCAGGCCGGCCAGTGCCAGAGTCAGCCCATGTCCCACGATCATGCCTAAGATGTCGCCCCTGGTGGCGCCCAGCGCCATGCGGATGCCCATCTCCCCCGTGCGCTCGGCGACCGAATACGCGATCGCGCCGTAAAGCCCCACCGCGGCCAGCGCCATCGCCATCGTCGAGAATACGCCCAAAAGAAACACGCTGAAGCGCCGTTGCGCCGTGGATGTGGACAACACTTCTTCCATGCTGTTCATCGCCGTCACCGGCTGGTCGCGATCCACCGCCGCAACCGCCGCGCGCGCTGCAGCCGCCCAATTGTGCGGATCGCCCGCCGTCCGCAAAATCAGGTTCATGGAGGCCCAGGGACGCTGCGCAAAGGGCAAGTAAACTTCCGCCTCGGGCGCCGCCGCCAAGCTGAGGTTGCTCACGTCCGCCGCCACCCCCACCACTTCCGTCGGCTTCGTCATGCGGCCCAACAGCAGATGCTTGCCGATGGGATTCTCGTGCGGCCAAAAGCGGCGCGCCAGCGTTTCGTTGACCACCGCAACCAGCGGCGGGGTGCCCCCTGCAGACCCGGCATTGTCGCCATCGGTGAATTCCCTGCCCTGCCGCAGCGCCACGCGCAACGTCCGGAAGTACGCCGGACTCACCATCTGGATCGCCATCAGTGGCCGCGCGGCCAGCGGAACCTCGGCCTGCCCCTCCACCAGCACCGGCGAGAATCGCACCGGCCGCACGGGCAACGCCGAACACACCGCCGCGGATTGCACCCCGGGCATGGCCGCAATCCGCTTCACCGCCTGGTCGTAAAACGCGGCCATCTGCGGCCCTTGCGGATAGCGTGCGGGCGGCAATGCGATCTTCATGGTCAGGACGTTGCGCGCGTCGAAGCCGCCGTCCACCTGCCGCAGCCGCACGAAACTGTGAATCAACAGGCCCGCGCCCACCAGCAGAACCATCGACAGCGCCACCTGCGCCACCACCAGCGCGCTGCGCAGACGGTTGCGCCGCCGCCCGCCGGCCGATCCGCGCCCCTCGGCACGCAACACCGGATTCAGATCCTGCCCCGAAAGCTGCATCGCCGGAAGCAGTCCGAACAGCACTCCCGTGACCAGCGAGAGAGCGGCGCTAAACGTCATCACCCGCCAGTCGATGCCGATCTCCTCCACGCGCGGCAGATTTCCCTGCCCCATGGCGGCGAGCGCATGCGTGCCCAACGCGCTTAGGGCGATTCCGAGCGCGCCACCCGCCATCGCCAGCAGCACGCTTTCCGCCAGCAACTGCCCCATCAACGCCGCCCGCCCGGCGCCCAAGGCCGCGCGAATGGCAATCTCCTTCCGCCGCGCCAGCGCCCGCGACAGCAACAGCGCCGCCACGTTCGCGCACGCGATCAGCAATAGCAGACCTACCGCGCCGCACAAAATCAGTACGGCCGTGCGCACGTTCGAAACGGTCTGCTCCTGCAAATCGCGCGCGTGAATCGTTTGCGCCGGATCGGCGTCCGGCATGCGCGGATTCTCGCGCTTGTACTGCCGGTCGAGGATATCCATTTCGGCGTCCGCTTGCCCCGCGCCGACGCCCGGCCCCAGGCGCGCCACGGCGCTCAGAAACCCCACACCCGCGCGAATCTGTGCGGGCGTAGTAATGTTCAAATCGTAGACCCTGGTCGCCCACAAATCCACACCCGTGCCCAGCGCCTCGAACTCAAAGCCGCGCGGCAACACGCCGACAATCGTGTACGGCGTGGCGTCCAGCGTGATATTCTGTCCGGCGATATCCGCGCGCCCCGCGAATGCCCGAGTCCACAGCGCGTGGCTGATCAGGCACACGGCCTTGGCCCCGGGCCGGTCCTCCTCCGGCAGGAATGCCCGGCCAATCGCCGGACGCACGCCCAGCACATCGAAGAAACTCCACCCAACGCGCGCCGCGGAAAGCTGCTCCGGATCGCCCCGCCCGGTCAGGTTGAAGTTCTCGCTGGTGAACGGTGCGAATCCGGAAAACGCGCGGCTCTTGTCGCTCAGGAACGTCGCGCGCGGGAAAGAGAACGGCTGGATGGCGCCCGCCGCATCGGCCCTCGCCGCATACACCAGCACCAGGCGCTCGGGATGCGCGTATGGCAACGGCCGCAGCAGCAGTGCGTTGGCCACGCTGAAAATGGCAGTGTTCGCGCCAATGCCCAGTGCCAGGGTGACGACAGCCACCAAAGTGAATCCGCGCCTCTTCAAGAGCATCCGCCCGGCGTAGCGAAGGTTACGCATCATTCCCATGCTCACACAAACGGGATGGAGGGCGGGATTCATCCCGCGTGGGGCTTCAGCCCAGCCGCATTTCTGGAACGCCGTCCGCCGCCGCGCTCCACAGTCGGCAACTATTGAATGGCGACGCGAACGGGGCTGGCTGTCTGGCCATCCGCAGTCAGCACCACGTCCACCTGACCCATCCCGGCCAGGCCGCGCGGAACTTCCACGATCACCTCGTCCAATCCCTGGAAATGGCCAGCCGCCCCGTAATAGAGCACCGGCGCCTCTTGTCCCGCGATCCGCACGTGAACCTCGGACGCGTCGCGCACGCCCGATGCGTAGAACTGCAGCATCACCTTGTCCGACGACCCCGATAGATCGACCGGCGCTCCCTGCAGCGGCCGCACCGATTGCGTCCCGTCCGCATGCGCCGTGATCACCTCGACGGCATCGCCGTGCAGCAGCGCGTCGGCTTTGGGGCCAGCGCCCGTGCCGGCGGAACCGCTCGCGGTTCCACTAACCGCCAACTCAGTGGCGATGCTGGGTCCTTCGCACGACCAGAGCACTGTGCCGTCAGTGGTGTTCCCTCCAACGCTCTCGTTCCACACTGGAGCCGTGGTCCCGCTGGTTCCGGGCGTTTGCACCTTCTGCGAGTTCCCAGCCGGGTCCACGATCTGCTCCCCAATGGCATACGCGGTGGAAGGATGCCACGCCGGATACGAGTAACTGAAGGCAGAGTTAGCGGTAACGATCGAGACTTTAGAAAAAGGAGCGATGCTCGTTGAGGTCAGGGTACCTGCCGGCAGCGCAATGCTGCCGTGGATATATATCAAACTGCCAAATACGGTTAAGTTACCCGATATCTGGACGAAGTCCGGGCCGGTGGGAGCCTGCACCAATGCGACAGCCACGGGAGTGGGTCTTATCGTGTACGGCGTCATGATCAGGCTGGAAGTGACCGTGCCCGTCAACTCGACGTTGGCATACACGGCGTAGTCCGGTCCCGTTTGGGACGGCCGCAAGGACTCGCAGGCATAGAGATAGATGATGAACGGGCGGCCTGCCAGCTTAAAGACGTCCCGGCCCGTAATCGGGTTATTCCCGAACCACCCCATAGCTTCATAAGTGACTGTCTGGGTAGAGCACGATGCAACCAGGTTCTCCGAGGCTGCAAAGCCGGATATTATCGCTGCCGCTATCGCGATAGACCGCATCTTTCTTATAATCATTTGAGTTCTCTTGTCTCTTTCTTGTACCCCGCGAATGTACGAGCCCTAGATTGAGTTTAGATCGCTATGTTTCCTGAAATCAAGTCTTTGAGCTCACGCGGCCCAGAACGGTACCAGTACTGACGAGCCTGGCCGCTTCGGCCGAGCGAGGCGCATCTCACCCACCGGCCGCGATCTCGCATCCTAAGATGAAGCATCCAACTAAGATAGTCGTGGCGTCGCGAAGCGAGGCAACGCGATTTAGACGGCGCCAACGCGGACTGTGCTAAAAGCCACCCCACGCGGGCCTTCTCTCGCCCGCCACTGAGTCGGCTGCTGCAAAGTCTCCGCCCCGCGCGCAGGTGGACTGGGCAGAATCTCCCTAATAATAGAGGGGCGAGAATCGCCGATAGCGGCCTCGCCGGATATGGGTTGCTCGACCTTGAAGCCCTCACATCACATCGCGGACGCGCCCCGGGGCCACCGTTCGCCAGCGATCTAATCGTCGCGTCCGGTGCATCTGTGTCCATCTGAGGTTCCATGTTTTCGATACAATCGTAGAACCCATGCCCAACGATCCCGCGGCCATAGAAGTCCGCGACCTGGTGAAACGCTACGCGAAGTCCAATGTCAACGCCGTCGACGGCGTCACCTTCAGCGTCCGCCCCGGCGAGATCTTCGGCCTCCTCGGACCCAACGGCGCCGGCAAAACCACCACCATCGGCGTGCTCATCACCAGCGTGTTGCCCACCTCCGGCTCGGCCGCCATCATGGGTCTCGACGTGGCCCGCGACCCCATCGCCATCAAGCAGCGCATCGCCGTCGTCCCCCAGCAAAGCAACCTCGACCGCAGCCTCCGCGTGCGCGAAATCCTCACCTTTCACGCCGCCTATCACGGCGTGCCGCACCGCGAGCGCGAGCAGCGCGCCGACGCTCTCCTCGATGAGCTCGGCCTGGGCGACCGCAAGAACGATCGCGTCGCCCGCTACTCCGGCGGCATGTCGCAGCGGCTCATGATTGCGCGCGCCCTCATGCACGCCCCCGACGTGCTCTTTCTCGACGAGCCCACCAACAATCTCGACCCGCAGTCCCGCCTCTTCCTCTGGGACCGCATTCGCGCCCTCAACGCCCAGGGCCTCACCATCCTCCTAACCACCCACGATATGAGCGAGGCCGACCAGCTCTGCGGCCGCATCGCCATCATGGACAAAGGCCGCATCCTGGTCAATGACACCTCCGCCGAGTTGAAGAAGCTCATCCCCGGCGGCAACGCCGTCGAGTTGCGCGTGAGCCTACCCGCGCCCGATGCCGGCGCACTTGTGCTGCAATCGCTGCGCGGTCTCGCAGGCGTCAACAAAGTCGACGAGTTAGACGCCGGCGCCCCAGCCGAACCCGATGACGAGATCGGCGTGGTCGCCTACCGGCTCTACGCCGAAAAGGCCCCTGCGCTGGTCGGCCCCGCCACTGAAGCCGTGCTGCGGGCCGGCGCGCAGGTCCGCGATCTGCACGTCAAGCAACCCAGCCTGGAAGACGTCTTCATCTATCTGACAGGGAGGCACCTGCGCTAAGTGAAGTGGGGCAGGCTCACAGCCTGCGGCGGCCTCTCAGGCCGCCAGGACATCATAATGAAATCTCGGACAATCTACCAATGACGCCCGCACGCCACACCAATCGACTTTGGCTCGCCGCCAACGACTTTGGCGCTACCTTACGCCGCGACCTCGTGGTCACCCGCCGCGAGCTTCCTCAATTCCTCGTCCAGGCCCTCATCCAGCCCATGTTCTTCCTCCTGATCTTCTGCAAGATCCTGCCTAGCATCGGGCTCGCCGCCGGAAACTTCGCGGCATTGCTCCTTCCCGGCATCGTGGGACTCACCGAGCTCATGGCCGCCATTCAAGGGATCACGCTGCCGCTGGTGCTCGACCTGGGATACGCCCGCGAAATCGACGACCGCTTGCTCGCTCCCATGCCCGTCTGGCTGGTGGCCGCCGAAAAGGTGCTTTTTGCCGCCCTGCGCGGCATGGTGGCGGGAAGCGTGATTTTTCCGGCCGCCTGGTGGGTCCTGGGCAGCCGCTATGCCGTGCGCGGCGACCGCATCGGCGTGCTCATCGGCATGATCGTGCTGGCCGCCTTTGCCGGATCCGGCATCGGCCTGGTCATCGGCACGGTGGTGAAGCCGGAGCAAATCAGCTTGATGTTTTCCGTCATTCTGACGCCGCTATTGTTCACCGGCTGCACCTACTACCCGTGGGGCGCCCTGAGCGGCATCCGCTGGTTCCAGGTCATCACACTCTTCAACCCGCTGACCTACGCCGCCGAAGGTTTGCGCTACGCCATGGTGCCGCCGATTCACGGCCACGCCATGCCCACTTTGCCAATGCCGTGGGTGCTGTTGGCGCTGGCCGCCACACTGGTGCTCTGTTTCACATTCGGCGCCCGCACCTTCCGCTCGCGCGTGGTCAGTTGACCTCAACCAATTGGCCGCCGATGCACTCAGATAGAACAAGCAATCCGGAAGCTGACCGAAGCTGACCATGGTGTGCACAGGGGCGCTTGGACTTCCGGCGGTCCGTAACCGGCCTAGCCCCTGGCCCGGCGTGCCTGGCCGAACGGCCTGAAGTACACGTACGCAAGGATCTCTAGCGGTCTTCCTTGAGTTTCTCCCAGCTCACGTCTTTATGTCCCGCACCCACGGCGCGCCCCGAGATCGAACACTTTTGCCAGGAGTGATAGAATGACACGAAAGTGGTCCGCCGCATGGCTGGTTGGACCAAGGCAGTAAGTGTCTTCGACTGGCACGCTGCCGGTTTTAGGAGGGTCACATGGACAGTTTCGCTACATCCTCTTTCGCGTCCTTGAGGCTTGGATTGATCGGTGTCCTTCTTGGGGCGGGAAGTACCGCACTTGCCCAGCGGCCGGCGATCTCGCCGCTCTCGGCCAACGACGTGTCCTGGTTGTTTCCGGCGCCGGCGCGGGCCGCGGATTTTGACAAGTTGATCGCCGTGCGCGACCTCACCACCGGAAAGCCGTCGGCGGCAAAGCGCGATCCGATTTGGCCTGACGCGGTGTTCAAGCAGTTCCTCGCCATCGCCGCCAGCCCCGCGGCCGAAGCCGGGGGCAAGCAGATTGGCCTGCCCGCCGAGGCTCAGACCATCGATGCCTGGTTCGTCGCTGGTATCCGCATCGATGCCGGTGCGCCGGGTCTCTCCAACGAAGTGGTTGGCCAATTCGGGCGGTCGCCGGAGATTCGCCTGATTGTCCAGCCGGTGACGCGGAACCCGGATGGCACACCCAAAGTGCTCGACATCGCGGCGCATCTCATTTTCAATTTCGTGGCCGGACAAAACGACCCCGCCCAGACCGGTTGTCTTCAGCGGCCAAAGCCCGATCTCGTCGCCTTCAAGGCCATTGTGGCGGAACTTGCAGCCTTACGAACCAGGTTGAGTAGAGGCCTGCTTGGTAACAGGGTCGCAACCTCCGGCGTTCCTCTGGGAGTTCACCCCGGACTGGCGAACGCGACGACTGCAAAAAATGTCCGCAAGGAAATGAAGTCGTTTCTCGAAAGGCATATTTCCGGTCAGCGCTTGGATGCCATGGCCATCGCAGCGCTTCCTGCGGGAGCGCCTGCGCCCTGGATATTCTTGTCGATGACCAAAGTGCCTCCCGGTGTCGTACCGGCATTGCCGAATGGCGGTTTCGTTCCCGTTCACGGTCCCACACTCGACGGTCAACAATTCGCGCAGATGCTGGAGCCCATCGGAACCGTTCCGCCGGTTGTTCCAGCGCCCGCCACAAACAATCTCAACCCGATTACGTGCAGGAACGCGGCGTTGCCCGCCGGTCTGCCCGTTGCCGAACGCAGCGGATCTTCGACGACCGAGCTCTTCGCCAGCCCGCCACCGGCTGCTAAGGCAAAGCAGGTCCTCGACCTGATCGCCGATCCTGCGAAAAGTCACTTCTTCAATACGGATTGTATAAGCTGTCATACCGAAACCCGGCGCGCCATGGATCTTCTGCCGCTCAACGATATCAAGGTTGTTTCGGGGATCGATCCGGCTGTGCTGCCGGGCGGTGACTGGAACGTGCGCAATTTCGGCTGGTCGCCGTCGGGCGGGGGGCAGGCTCAGGCCACCGTGACGCGGCGCACGGCCGCCGAGACCGCCGCCGTGGTAGCGTTCATTAACTCGGAACTGGCCGCCAAGTAGCGGGATGGAGGCTTAGCGGGCCGCACCGCACTCAGATGGTCTTCAGATACTCAAGCAACGCCGCCTTCCGATCCTCCGTCAGGTTGGTGCCATACTTATCGCCGGTGTGGCCGATATTACTGTTTCCCGGTTGAGATGTGTCGAAGGTCCAGCCGCTTCCGCCTGTTACGTAACCTACCTTCGCCGGATCGTATTCACGATTTCCCACAATGAATTTCGCAGGGCGCTGAGCGGGGTGCAGCAAGTCCCAAAGCGTCGGCACCGATCCATTGTGCAGGTACGGCGCCGTCGCCCAGACGCCGGTCAAGGGCCGCGCCAGGTACTGACCGGTTGCGCGCCAGATCACCGGGTTGGCATCCATGGCCGCTTGATCGGCGGGGGAGATTCCGTCGTCTAAAAAGGCGCGCGCCTTCAGGCTGTCTAGGATCGGCTTGACGGCGGCGGGGAACGGCACGCCCCCGGCCACGGGCCGGCCGAAACTGTTGGCCCGTTGCGGATCGGTCCCGACCTCGGTCAGCGCGTACAGGCGGTTCTGGTGGCAGTCGCGGCATGTATCGTTGAAGATCTTCTCGCCGGCCGATGCCTTCGCGTGGTCGATGGGTCCCAGAACATCGGCGGGCCACTTGGGCGGCTGGAGCTTGTGGACCAGCACTTCAAGCCGGTGCAGATTCGCAATCCGCAGCGTCGATTCATAGGTTCGTGGATCGAACACCGCGCCCATCCCGAGGGCCTGTCCGATGTTGCGCTCGAGGATCGAGTTGGTGTTGCCGTCGTAGTGGATCCAGACGGTGTCCGTTCCTGAGCGCTGCTGGATCGTGTCCGGGACGTCCCAGATGAACGGAAAGCTGACGGGCGACTGCATCGCTATGTGATCCTTCGGGAACAGCAGGGTGCGCGCTGCGCCAAAGGCATCGATGCGGCCGGGCCCGGGCTCGGTGCCATCCAGCAGCAGCTTGCCGTTCTTCAGGTAGGCGAGCCTGGCCTTCAGTAACGCGAGATACTCGTGGACGCGCGCCCGGAAGGTCTTGCCCTGCAGAGAGGCGGCTGCCCCCGTGGCGTCCGCCGTCTGCGAGGACACGCTGTGGAAGTTTTTGTCCGCGGTTGATGCGGCGGCCACGTCTCCCGCGGCCTTCGCCGCAGGACCGGAAGCGTAACTGGAAGTGTCCCCTGTCGGCGCACCGTCGCCGGCGTGCAAATCGCGGTCTATGCCCTTCGCCAGCTCGATCCACTTCGCGGGATCGCGCAGCGTGGCTTCGAGCGATTCCTTGAACTCCACCTGATAGCTCTGGAGGTCCACCATTGAGGGCGCGCCGTCGATTAGCAGCCTCTTTCCACGATAGGTCAATTCGCCCACGTGGCAGGCGGCGCAGTTGAACCCGGCCATTTCAAGACCGGTGTGGCTCTTGTCGCGCGAGTGGACCGTGGTGACGCCAACGGGCAACCCGTACGGGCCGGCGGCATCGGGGATGAAACCGAAGCGCTCCATATTCTCGAGAAACGGCTTGCCGGTCTTCACGCTCACGACGTTAGCGAGCAGCGCGTACGGCATCAACTCGCTGCCCTCGGCGAGATGGTGGAATTCGGCGCGCTCGGCGTCGGACCATCCATTCTGGCTCCAGACCACGGCTTCCGCGGAAAGTGAAGACGACGGCTGTGGGCCTGACGGCTTTTGCGCGCATCCCGTCAGGATCAATGATCCCGCGATTGGAATCAGGAACAAAGGGAGGCTCGGTCGCATTGGTCAATTATACGCTCCCGTTTTGCACTTCTTCTACTACTTCCATCAGTCTTGTGGGGCAGGTTGTCAACCTGCAGGCCGATTGTCAATCGGCCTTTCCTTATTGCGGCTTGCCGCGATGTAGGCGCGATGTGGGGCAGGCCGCTCAGGCCGCCAATGGCCGCAGGCCGGTTTACAGTGACACGCCAAGCGGATATTTAACTCCATGTCCTTCAACCTCCTGGCGCCTCGATCCACGCTTTCCCTTCCACCGCGGGGCTAACATCGAATGTGAAGGAACAAAGTGCCTCCGCAACCCGGTGCCTCGAATCGTACGTCGGCGAGCTTGACCGCCTGAGCAGCCTCACCATGGCTGCCGGCAAAGACTATAACGACGAACTCACTTTCATCCTGAACCACGCGGAAGTCTCGCTCGACCTGCTCGGCCCGGAGCATCCTGCCAGCGACGGCATCGTCGAGTTGACGCACGCTGCCATGCGCTGCGCCGCGACCACCCGCAGCCTGTTGCTGTTGACGCTGCGAGCCCGCGAGTCGGTCCGCTACGCTAAAGTGGGAGCAGACCATGCGAATCCTGGGGATTGAGACCTCCTGTGACGAGAGCGCCGCCGCCGTAGTGGAAGACGGCGCCGCCATTCTCTCCTCGGTGGTCGCCTCGCAGTTGGAAACCCACGGCCGCTACGGCGGTGTGGTCCCGGAGTTAGCCTCGCGCGAGCACCTGCGCGCCATCGTGCCCGTCACCCGCGAAGCGCTCAGCCTCGCCCGCACTCCGCTGACGGACCTTTCCGCCATCGCGGTCACTGCCGGGCCCGGACTGGTCGGCTCGCTCCTGGTGGGTCTCACCTACGCCAAAGCGCTGTCGTTCGCTTCCGGCGTTCCCCTGATCGGCGTCAACCATATTGAAGGGCATATTCATGCGGTGGTGCTGGAATCCGCCCGCGACGGGCGCCCGGTAGAGTATCCGGCGCTGGCGCTGGTGGTCAGCGGCGGCCACACGCACCTGTTTGAGGTGCGCGAGGGTTTCTCCTACCGCCTGCTCGGTAAGACCCGCGACGATGCCGCCGGCGAAGCCTTCGACAAGGTCGGCAAGTTGCTCGGTTTCGGGTACCCCGGCGGGCCGGTGATCGACCGCCTGGCGCCCTATGGCAATCCGCGCGCGGTGCGTTTCACGCTGGCCCGCATGAAGGGCAACGCGCTCGATTTCAGTTTCAGCGGTCTGAAGACGGCGGTGCTGCGCTGGGTTGAAAGCCACGATCTCGCCGCCGAAATTGGCGCGCGCCGCGACCTTCTGCGTGCGGTTCCCAATCCATCGCTCGACGAGTGGCTCGCCGTCACTCCGCAAACCACCCGCGACCTGCTGGCGTCTTTCCAGCGCACCGTCATCGAGGAACTGCTGCGGCGCGCTGCCGCTTCCTCCGATAGCATCGGCGCCCGCACCCTGATCGTTTCCGGCGGAGTGGCTTGTAACTCAGGCTTGCGCGCCGCCGCGCGCGACGCCCGCCTGCCCTGCCCCGCCTTGTTTCCCTCGCCCGGCCTCTCCACCGATAACGCCGCCATGATCGCCGCCGCCGCCTTCCCGCGCCTCGCGCGCAAACAATTCGACGACCTCACCCTCCCCGCGCGCGCCAATCTGGCCCTCGCCTAACCAGCGGGGCTAAAGCCTCGCGCGGACTGAAGTCCGCCCTCCATCTCACTCCTCGCTAATTCGCCGCGCCGCCTCATCCCAGTAAACGGTCTTCTTCCGGAAGTACGACTCGTTGGCCATGTGACAAGCAATCGCGGCGTGGTTGCCGAAGACCGCATCCTCCGCCACCGGTTTGCGGCTCTTCACCGCCTGGAAGAAGTTCCACAAATGGGGCCGTACGTCGTCCCAGTCGTTGCCCTTATAGACCGTATCGTCCATCAGCGGCTCGCGCCCTGGCGTGACTGGATGCTCGGCCTCCCACTGCTTGACGTACGCCTCGCGCATCTTCGCTGGAAAGCCGCTGGAGTAATAGCTGGGCGCGGTATCCACGCCCCGTTGCGGCGAGTGCCGCAGTTCGCCCCCGTTGGCGTCCAGAATCCCTTTCGGCCCCATGAAGCGCGCCAGTTCCGGCGTCTCCGTACCCAGGCCCAGACGAACATACACCGGCGTGCGGTGATAGTCGAATAGCACCGCGTGCAGGTCCGGCATGTTGCGACCGTCCGGCCAGCGGAGGACGCCGCCTAGCGCCGAAGCCGAGCGCGGCGCTTCGTTCCAACCCAGCGTGTACAGCATGCCGCTGATCAGGTGGACCATCAAGTCGCCGCCCACGCCCGTGCCATATTCCTTCCAGCAGCGCCACCGCGCGAAGCGGTGTGGGTCGAAAGGAATCTTCGGCGCATCGTTCAGCCA
>Ga0181535_10006193_pt1 | contig 12496 bp, 11 predicted proteins | sample PEATcosm2014_Bin_44_FD_119774 | JGI IMG/M metagenome (GOLD analysis project Ga0181535, IMG submission 119774) | Peatland microbial communities from MTU Mesocosm Facility, Houghton, MI, USA - PEATcosm2014_Bin17_30_metaG | ecosystem: Environmental > Terrestrial > Soil > Wetlands > Peat | place...
GCATCCGCTCGGGCGCGACCCCTCGCGGACGAATCCACTCTAAACCCTACCCCTCGGCTTTACCGTGTAAAGAGGACATTTCTACTTTGCTGGGAATAGGACATTTCTATTTTGCCTTGACACATCCTTTTTGCTTATCGGCGCACTGTCGGGAAGCCATCGCCGTTACTCCCGCTCGCCGAACAGCGACGGATTCTCCAACTCCAGCAGCCTCTGCTTCAGCGCCAGGCCCCCGCCGTATCCCACCAGCTTTCCCCCGGCGCCAATCACTCGGTGGCAGGGAACCACAATCGGGATCGGGTTTGCCCCGTTGGCCGCGCCCACCGCCCTCACCGCCTTCGGGGAACCGATCGCCGCCGCCACCTGCCCGTACCCGCGCGTTTCTCCGTAGGGGATTGCCAAGAGTTCGCGCCATACCCGTTTCTGAAAATCCGTGCCCACCATCTCAAGCGGCAGGCAAAACTCCCGCGCCGTGCCCTCAAAGTACGCCCGCAGTTGGCACGCAACTTCCGCCAGCAGCGGATTGTCGTCGTTCCTCGCGCCGTCCGTAGCCTTAGCCCCCACGTCGAACCGGATCGCGCGCAGTCCTCCCGCCCCGCCCACCAGACGCACCGTCAAATCCACCGCCACCCGCGCATCCGTCCATTCGAGCATAGTCCCAGTTTGCCATGTCGCCGCTGCCAAGGTGGGGCAGGCGATTCGCCTGCCGCGCCCGCTGCGTTATAATACGACCAACCGCACTCCTATGCCTTTAAAGCCTTTCTCTCCGAATACTGGGACCGAAAAGAAAATATTCCTGCTCAAGCCGCGCGGCTTTTGCGCCGGTGTCGTCCGCGCCATCGACGTCGTCAAAATCGCGCTCGATCTCTACGGCCCGCCTATCTACGTGCGTAAGGAAATCGTTCACAACAAGCACGTGGTGGAAGAGTTGCGTGCGGCCGGCGCCATCTTCGTCGAAGAGCTCGATGAGGCCCCCGAAGGCTCCCGCGTCATCTTCAGCGCTCATGGCGTTGCCCCCACCGTCCGCCGGCAGGCCGCCGAGCGCCGCCTCAACATCATCGACGCCACCTGCCCCCTCGTCACCAAGGTTCATTTGGAGGCTGTCCGCTTCGCTCGCGAGGGCTACAGCATCGTCCTCATCGGCCACAAGGATCACGATGAGGTAATCGGCACCCTCGGCGAGGTCCCCGAGCGCAGCTTCCTGGTCGAAACCGTCGAGGACGCCGATGCCCTCAACCTCCCCGACCCCACCCGCGTCCGCTACCTCACCCAGACCACCCTCAGCCTCGATGAAACCAGCTCCATCGTCGAGCGTCTGAAGCAGCGTTTCCCGCACCTCCAGGGTCCTCCCGCGCAGGACATCTGCTACGCTACCCAGAATCGCCAAATGGCCGTAAAAGCAATATCCGCCTTCTGCGACCTGCTCCTGGTGGTGGGTTCTCAGAACAGTTCCAACTCCAAGCGCCTGGTCGAAGTTGCCTGCAACCTCGGTGTTCGCGCCTACCTTGCCAACGACTGCCGGGAAGTCAATACCGCCTGGCTCGAAGGCGTCCGCAATGTCGCCGTCACCGCGGGCGCTTCCGCCCCCGAACACCTCGTGCGGGAATTGATGGAGTTCCTGGGCGAACGCGGCTTCCATCGCATGGAGGAAATCGAACTTGTGGAGGAAGATGTGCGCTTTTCCCTCCCCGCCGAGTTGACCGTCTCCATCCAATGAGCGCGCCGCCACAAACCGGCAGTACTCTCAAACGCGCTGCCGATGCGGCCAGAAATCGCGCCTCCGCTTACCTCGCCGGACTCCAGGCCGAAGACGGTCACTGGTGCGCCGAACTGACCGCCGACGCTACCCTCGAATCCGATTATGTCCTCTTCCAACTCTGGCTATACCCGCCGGAAAACGGCCAGTGGCAGCCGGAGACCGCGCCGCTCGTCGCCAAAGCCGTGCGCTCCGTTCTCGATCGCCAGCTTCCCGACGGCGGATTCAGTATCTACACGGGCGGCCCGTCCGAAGTCAGCGCCTCCGTCAAGTCCTATGCCGCGCTAAAGCTGGGCGGCCTTCCGGCGGACCACCCTGCCATGGCGCGTCTGCGAAGCCGCATCCTCGAACTCGGCGGCGTTCAGGCTGCCAATAGCTACGTCAAGATCAACCTCAGCCTCTTCGGCCTCTTCCCCAGACGTTTTTGCCCGAACATCCCGCCCGAAGCCGCGCTGTTGCCGTTCGGTCTCCCGTATCGAATTGCGTCCTGGGCCCGCGCCATCCTGCTTCCCCTCTCCATCGTGCACGCCGCCAATCCCAGCCGCCCCGTGCCCCAGGGTTTCACCCTCGACGAGCTCTGGCGGCCCGGCGCCAGTGCCGCGTTCCATAGAGACGCCTCCTGGTTCACCTGGCGCAACTTCTTCCTCGCCCTGGATGGCGCCCTCAAGTGGTGGGAGCGCCACGGCTCCGCCGCCATCCGCCGGAAAGCCACCGCCCGCGCCGAGCACTGGATCGTCGAGCGCCTCGCCCATTCCGATGGATTAGGCGCCATCTACCCGCCCATGATGTATTCCGTCATGGCTCTCGACGTCCTGGGCTACGCCGAAAACCACCCCGTGCGCGCCGAGGCTCTCCGCCAGTTCAATCGCCTCATGGTGGACCGTGACGGCCGCTTCTTCTTCCAGCCGTGCTTCTCCCCGGTCTGGGATACCGCCATCGCCGCCTATGCGCTCTCCAAGAGCGAACCCGGCCATTCAGCCGTTCGCAAAGCGGCCGAGTGGCTCCTCGCGCGCGAAGTCCGCCGCAAAGGCGATTGGTCCGTCAAGCGCCCCCGCACCGATCCCTCCGGCTGGGCCTTCGAGTACGTCAATGAGTTCTACCCCGACATTGACGACACCGCCATGGTCCTTCTCGCCCTAAGCCAGTCCGGGGTCCCCGCGCCCAAGCGCGCCCTCGATTGGACCCTCGCCATGCAGTCGCGCGATGGCGGGTGGGCCGCGTTCGACGCCGACAACAATTGGCAGTTCTTGAGCCAGGTCCCCTTCGCCGATCACAACGCCATGCTCGATCCCACCTGCGCCGATATCACCGGCCGCGTCCTCGAAGCGCTGGCCGCCCACGGCGTCGATCCCCATCGTCCCGCCGTTCGCCGCGGCGTCCAGTGGCTCGTCCGTAATCAGGAATCCGACGGGAGCTGGTACGGACGTTGGGGCGTGGCTTATATCTATGGCACGTGCTTCGCCCTGCGCGGCCTGGCCGCGGCCGGCGAAAGCGACCGCGAGGCCCACATCCTTCGCGCCGGCGAATGGCTCCGGTCCATTCAGAACGCCGACGGTGGCTGGGGCGAAAGCTGCGCCAGTTACGATCGCGGCGCCTTCGTCCCCGCCCCCAGCACCCCTTCCCAAACCGCCTGGGCCATCCTCGGCCTCATCGCCGGCGGCGATGCCGGAAGCCTCAGCGTCCGAAACGGCATCGAATACTTAGTTGAGTCCCAACGTACGGAAGGAACCTGGGAGGAGCATCTGGCCACCGGAACCGGCTTCCCTAAAGTCTTTTATTTGAATTACCATCTATATAAGGACTATTTCCCGCTGTTGGCGCTTGCCGCTTTCGTGAACGCGCGGAATGAAACGGACTAGCTTATGAAATTCCCCCTCGCGATGACAGCCGGCCTGGCTGGGTATATCTTTCGCAATAAGATGCGTCCGCGCCCCGAATGGCAGAAAAACGCTAAACCGGGGACAGACGGGACGAACCCCTTTCGCATCCTGCCGCCCAAGAACGGCGAGAAGCGCCTGCCCCACCCCATGATCGCCAAGCGCTTCCCTATCGTCCTCATGCTGGAGCCGCTCCACGCCTGCAACCTCACCTGCACGGGCTGCGGCCGCATTCGCGAATACGAATCCACCATCACCGAGCGCGTGCCCCTCGAAGAATGCCTTGCCGCCGTCGACGAATGCGGCGCGCCCGTGGTTTCCATCTGCGGCGGCGAACCGATGATGTACCCGCAGATCGGCCAGCTCACTTCCGGCATCCTGGAGCGCAACCGCACCATTTACCTCTGCACCAACGGCATGTACATCAAGAAGCGTCTCGCCGAGTTCCAGCCCGACCGCCGCTTCTACTTCAACGTCCACCTCGATGGCATGCAGAAAACCCACGACCTGTGCGTCGAGCGCGAGGGCGTTTTTGTCGACGCCGTCGAAGGCATCAAGGCCGCCAAGGCCGCCGGCTTCCAGGTCTGCACCAATACCACCGTCTACAAAGAAACCGACATGCGCGAGGTTGAAGAGCTGTTCGAATACCTCAAACAGTTCAACGTCGACGGCCACCAGATCGCCCCCGCCTACGGCTATTCCGCCGTGGACGACCGCGAGATTTTCATGACCCGCGATGAAGTCCACGAGAAGTTCCGCGACTTCGCCCGCGTCGCCGAAAAGTACGCCGTCCGCCAGACTCCGCTGTACCTCGAGTTCCTCCGCGGCGAGCGCGATTTCCCTTGCACCGCCTGGGGCAACCCCACCTATAACGTGAAAGGCTGGAAGGGCCCCTGCTATCTCATCACGGACGGCCATTACAAAACTTTCGAAGCCCTCATGACTGAGACGCCCTGGGAAAGCTATGGCCCCGGCAACGACCCGCGCTGCGAGCATTGCATGGTCCATTGCGGCTTCGAACCCTCCGCCGCACTAGGCATCAACGCCGGTCTGGCCGACAACCTGAAGATGCTGGCATGGACCCTGCGATAGGCTGTAGCTTTTCTGACGCGGAGACGGGCCCGCAAGGGCAGCGGGCGCCCCGACGCGGAGCCAATTCCGATCTTCTCCGCGTCGGGGCGCCCGCTGCCCTTGCGGGCCCGTCTCCGCGTCAAAAAAATTCCTCGGATAACCCATGAAGCCCGTCCTGGTCACCGGCGCCTCCGGTTTCCTCGGCTGGCACGTCGCCCGCACCCTCCTCGACAGCGGCTATCCGGTCCGCGCCCTCGTCCGTCCCGGCAGTAGCGTCTGCGGCCTCGAACTCGAAACCGTCACCGGCGACCTCCGCGACCCCGCCTCCCTCGAACGCGCCGCCGCCGGCTGTGGCCTGGTCTTCCATGTGGCCGCCGACTACCGCCTTTGGTCCAAACACCCCGAAGAGCTTTATGCCTCCAATGTCGAAGGCACCCGCAATCTGCTCCAGGCCGCCCGGAACTCCGGCGTCGAGCGCGTCGTCTATACCAGTACCGTCGGATGCATCGGATTCCCGCGCGGCGGTATCGGCGACGAAGAAACCCCGGTGACTCTCCACGACATGTCCGGCCATTACAAGCGATCCAAATTCCTTGCCGAGCGCGTCGCTCTCGATTTCGCCAGCGCCGGCCTGCCCATCGTTATCGTGAATCCCACCGCTCCTCTCGGCGACCACGACGTCAAGCCCACGCCCACCGGCAAAATCGTCCTCGATTTCCTCAACGGAGATCTGCCTGCGTTTATCGATACCGGCCTCAACGTGCTCGATGTCCGCGATTGCGCCCAAGGCCACCTGCTCGCCTGCCAGCGCGGCAGAGACGGAGAGAGGTATATTTTAGGATCGGAAAACCTGACGCTCGCTGCCATCCTCCGCAAGTTGGCGCGCATCGCCGGGCGCAAGCCGCCCGTGCTGCGCCTTCCCTACGCGGTCGCCTGGTGCGCCGGCGTGTGCAGCACCGCTTGGGCCGGCGTCACCGGCCAGCCGCCGCGCATCCCGTTGGAAGGCGTTCGCATGGGCCGAAAGAAAATGTGGGTCACCCACGAAAAAGCGCGCCTCGAACTAGGCTTTCATCCCGCCCCCGCCGAAATCGCCCTAACCCGCGCCGTCGACTGGTTCCGAAGGTGGGGCGGGCCTCCTGGCCTGCCTTCTTCGCTGCCTTCTTCCCCATGAGCGCTCATGTGCACCCGGGACGCCCCACGCCGTTCGTGGGCCCACCAAAACCCATGAAAACCCGCTGTGCCGGTTCGAGCATTGTATCAAGGCGCGTATCGGGGCGCGGCTTCAGCCGTGCCGCTAGATGCATAATCATCAGGGCTTTAGCCCCTGATGACGTCATCAGAGGCTTTCAATCGTGCCTTCTTCACTGCCCTCTTCCGCATGAGCCCTCATCTGCTGTGAGCCTCCAAATCCGTGGCGTGGGCTTCCAGCCTGCGACGCCGGCATTCGTGCCGGCGTTCTTCCTCCCCACGAGCCGCCTTTAACCCATGCGCATCCTCTTCGTAGCCGCCGACAAAATGGAATACTCCGGCCTCCTGCCACACGCCCCCGGTGCGCACTCCACGCACCTGAATCTCGATTGGGCGCGCGAAGTCCGCCTCGGCCCTCACGCAGCCCTCCTCACAGCCAATGGCGCCGGTCCAGCCCGCGCTGCCGCCGCCGTCGATGCCGCTTGCCCCGCCTTCCACCCCGACGCCGTCGTCAGCACCGGATTCTGCGGCGCCCTCGACCCCGCCTTCCCGCTCGCCGCCATCGTAGTCGCTACGTCCATCTCCGCACCCGATGGCGATTATCCCGCACTGCCCGTCCTAAGCCCCGCCGCCTTTTGCGCCGGTCCCATCCGCTCCATCCTCCACGTCGCTCGCACCGCCGAAGAGAAGCGCATTCTTCGCGAATCCGGCGCTTGCGCCGTCGAAATGGAGGCCGCCGGCGTGGCCGCCCGCGCCCACCAATGCGGCTTGCCCTTTTATTGCATTCGCGCCGTAACCGATTTAGCGGATGAAACACTACAAAACGATTTCAATAAAGCCCTCCGCCCGGACGGGCATTTCGATACAATATCTATTCTAGCGAGTGCTTTGCGCTATCCAGCCGTAAGGCTGCCTGAGCTGGTCCGGCTGCGTAGGAGGTGTGTCTTGGCCTCGCGCGCCCTGGGGAGTTTTCTTGCCAATTGCAAATTCTGAGCGCATTGATATTCCCGTCACGATGCACGCCGCCGTCTATCGCGGTTCCGGTCTGATCGGCGTCGAAGAAGTTCCCACCCCCGAAATCGGCCCCGGCGAAATCCTCCTGCGCGTGGAAGCTTGTGGAATCTGCAATACCGATCTGAAGAAGATCGAATACAACCTCCTCACGCCGCCCCGGATTTTTGGGCACGAAACTGCCGGTGTTGTGGCTGCCGTCGGTTCCGGCGTCACCAAATTCCAACTCGGCGATCGCGTCGTCGCATTTCACCACATCCCCTGCCTTGAGTGCTTTTATTGCCGCCGAAAAGTCTACGCCCAATGCCCCATCTATAAGAAAGTAGGCATCACCGCCGGTTTCGATCCCGCCGGCGGCGGCTTCGCCCAGTACGTCCGCGTCATGGATTGGATCGTCGAGCGCGGCGTCGAAAAGATCCCCGATGGTGTTTCCTTTGAGCGCGCCACCCTGGTCGAGCCGCTCAACACTTGTTTGAAAGCCGTCGTCCAGTGCGACCCTCAGCCCGGCGAATTCGTCCTCATTATGGGCCAGGGTCCCATCGGGCTCATGTTCACCATGCTCGTCGGGCGCACCCGCGCCCGCATCGCCGCCACCGACACCATCGCTTCCAGGCTCGATCTTTCCCTCCGAAGCGGCGCCGCACTCGCCTGGAACCCGCGCACCGTCGACGTCGCCGCCCAGGTGCGGAATCTCACCGAAGGCCGCGGCGCAGATCTGGTCATCGTGGCCGCCTCCGGCCCCGGCATCGTCGAGCAGGCCATGGCGTGCTCCCGCCCCGGCTCCAGAATCCTCCTTTTCGCACAAACCGCCACAACCGAACGTATCGAAGCGTCGGGCGCGGACGTCTGTGTAGGTGAACGGACCCTGTTTGGGTGTTATAGTGCATCTTTGGACCTGCAAAAAGAATCGGCAAATCTTGTATTTGGCGGGGAATTGCCGTTGGAGGAATTAATTTCTCACCGCCTCCCGTTGGTTAAAATCCGTTCAGGAATCGATTTAGCGTTGCATCCCGGACCTAAATCACTGAAAATAATAGTTCTGCCACAGAGGTGGATATAGTGAATAGCCAGATGATGGCCGCCGTGCTCTACGGCAAGGAACACTTGCAGGTTGAGCCGGTTGCCGTTCCCACAGTCAATAGCGGAGACCTTCTCGTCCGAGTCAAAGTTGCGTTGACCTGCGGTACCGATGTCAAAGTGTTCCAACGCGGGTATCACGCTCGGATGATCGTGCCCCCCGCCGTGTTCGGGCACGAATTGGCTGGCGATGTCGTCGCGGTGGGCGAGGGGGTAACTCGATTCTCGGTCGGGCAGCGTGTGGTTTCCGCAAATTCGGCGCCTTGCGAGAAATGTTTTTTCTGTCTTCGCGGCGCGCAGAATCTGTGCGAAGATCTGCTCTTTAACAACGGCGCTTACGCGGAGTTTATCCGCATCCCGGCTCGCATCGTCGAGCGCAATACTTACCTCATCCCCAAACACGTCGGCTATCGCGATGCCGCTCTCGTCGAGCCTCTCGCTTGCGTGCTTCGCGGATTTGAGGAAACGTCACCGCAGGCCGGCGACACCATCGCCATTATCGGCCTCGGTCCCATCGGCCTGATGTTCGTCAAACTCGCCAAGCTCTATGGATGCCGCGTCATCGCCGTCGGCCGCCGCCGCAAGCAACTCGAGCGCGCCGCCGTTCTCGGCGCCGACGAAACCATCGTCGCTACCGACGAATCCGATCCCGTCAAGACCATCCGCGACATGACTCATTCGCGCGGCGTCGATATCGCCATCGAAGCCGTCGGCAAGCCCCAGACCTGGCAGTGGGCCGTCGGCGCCGTCCGCCGCGGCGGCGCCGTGAACTTCTTCGGCGGCTGCCCCAACGACACCCGGGTGGAACTCGATACCGCGCTTTTGCATTACTCCGAAATCACCTGCAAAGCCACCTTCCACCACACCCCGGCTTCCATCCGCAAGGCCCTCGATCTGGTCTGCGCCGGGCATATCGCGGCCTCTTTCTTCGTCAACCGGGAAGAGCCGCTCGCCAACCTCCTGGAAGTGATGCGGCACCTGATGAGCCACAACGGCCACCTCAAGACCGCCATCGTCCCCTAGGATGATTAGGTCGTAGCCGGATGAACACGGTTCCGAACGCCCTGAGCCTTTCTTCTCTTATCTGTGTTCATCGGTGTTCATCTGTGGCTATTTCTCTTAGTTCGTTATGCCCGCCGACGCCTTTCTAGCTCCGGCCGCATTCGTCAAGTCGCCGGAAGCGCTCGCCCGGCCTTTCTCTCTCCACGACGCTCAGGCCTACACCCGCTGGCTCGCCACCCATCATTACGAAAACTTCCACGTCGTCAGCTTCCTCCTCCCCAAACGCCTCCACCAGGATTTCTATAACGTCTACGCCTTCTGCCGCTGGGCCGACGATCTCGGCGACGAAATCGGCGACCCCGCCGAAAGCCTCCGCCTTCTCTCCTGGTGGAACGCCGAACTCGACGCCATGTACAACGGCCGCGCCTCCCATCCCGTCTTTGTCGCGCTCCTGCCCACCGTCCACCGCCACGCGATTCCGCGCGATCCTTTCGCCCATTTGATCGATGCCTTCGTGCAGGATCAAACCGTCACCCGCTATCGCGATTGGGACCATCTCTTCGATTACTGCCGCCGCTCCGCCAACCCCGTCGGGCGCCTCGTCCTTTATCTCTGCGGCTATTCCGACGCCGCCCGCCAGCGCCTCTCCGACGCCACCTGCACCGCCCTCCAACTCGCCAATTTCTGGCAGGACGTCACCATCGATCTGCTCAAGGACCGCGTCTATCTCCCCATCGATCTCCTCCATCGCCACGCCTGCCCGCTCGAAGATTTGCAGGCCCGCCGCTTCACGCCCGCCTTCCGCGAAGCCATGCGCGAAGCCATCGCCAAAGCCCGCGGTCTCTTCCTCGATGGCCTCCCGCTTTGCGGCATGGTCGACCGCCGCCTCTCGCTCGATCTCGACCTCTTCAGCCGCGGCGGCCTCCGCATTCTCGAAAAAATCGAAGCGCAAGATTACAACGTCCTCGCCGCCCGCCCGGCCATCTCGAAGAGCGAGCGCGTCGGGTTGCTGCTCGCCTCGCTGGCGCGCGCCGCCTTCCAGCGGGCCGCATGATGGACGCCGTCGAACAGTCCTACGCTTACTGCCGCAAAGTCGCCCGCGCGCGCGCCCGCAATTTCTATTACTCCTTCGTTCTCCTCTCCAAACCCCAGCGCGCCGCCATGTGCGCCATCTACGCCTTCATGCGCTATTGCGACGACCTCAGCGACGAACCCGGCGCCACCCGCTCCGCCATCGAACGCTGGCGCGCCGATCTCGACGCCGCTCTCCAGGGCCGCTTCACCGCCCATCCCGTCTGGCCCGCTTTCCACGACGCCGTTAACCGTTTCCACATCCCGCACAAATATTTCCACGAGATGATCGATGGCGTCGCATCCGACCTCGACCCGCGCCGCTTCGAGACCTTCGACGAACTCTACCGCTATTGCTACCAGGTCGCCTCGGTCGTCGGCCTCACAACCGTCCATATCTTCGGCTTTGAATCCCCCGCCGCTCTGCCCCTCGCCGAAAAGTGCGGCATCGCCTTTCAACTCACCAACATCCTGCGCGATGTCCGCGAAGACCTCGACCGTGGCCGCATTTATCTCCCCGTGGAAGATCTTCACCGTTACGGCGTCACCGAACAGGATCTTCGCGCCGCCAACCGCACCCCCGCCTTCTTCGGTCTCATGCGCTTTGAAGCCGCCCGCGCCCAATCCTACTACCGCGAATCGCGCCCGCTCCTCGCCCTCGTCCACCGCGAGAGCCGCTCGTCCCTATCCGCCCTGATCGGCATCTACCAATCCCTCCTCACCCGCATCGAACGCGAGAACTTCGACATCTTCACCCACCGCGTCCGCCTCTCCGCCCTCCAAAAATCCTATATCGTCGTCCGCTCCCTTTTCCAATAGGTGGGGCGGGCCGGGGTACCCGCGCCGTTTGGGTCCGCCTGCCTTCTTGTTGGTTGCGCTTGCTGCTCTTAAGACAACCCGATTCCGACCCGTGGCGCAAGCCGCCAGGCTTGCAGAGTCGGCTGTCGAGCCGACTTTCCGAAGCCCCAGACATGCCTCGCCCTTCCCGCGCCCAACCCTCACCCCGGGCAGATTTTACGCTCTTAAATGCACAATCTGCACCCAGGCCTGCTCAGCGCCTTTACATTCCTAGCCTTCGTCCAATGGCCGTCCGCGTGCCTTCTCCACCGCGAGGTTCATCATGCGTTTTGCAAGTATTCTCATCGTTGTTGCGGCCGCTTCCGCTCAGGTGCTTACGCTCCAGGACGGTACGCCGGTACGCCTTCGCTTAAACCGAACTGTCTCCTCCGCCACCGCGCACGTGGGCGAGACCGTAGATTTCGAAATCACTGAACCCGTCACGAATGAAAACTACGTGGTCATTCCCAAAGGCGCCATCGCCCTCGGACGCGTCACCAAAGTGGAAACCAAGGGCCGCTTCGCACGCGCCGGCGCCCTCGAACTCAGCATCGATTCCGTGCGCCTCTCCGATGGCGGGACCATTCCCTTACGCGCCACCCGTGAAAAAGGCGAAGGCGACATGAGCGGCGGCCGCGTAGCCGCGGATATCGCAGCCTCGCCCGTCCTCGTCTGGGTCAAAGGCAAGGACGTGACTTTCGAAAAGGGCACGGAAACCACCGCCTACGTCAGCGGCGACGCCCGCATCCACGAGTCCACCGAAAACTCGGCCGATCGCAGCGTCGTCCCCGGCGCCGTGCTCACCAACGCCGACATCGTCCAAATGCAGAAGGCCAATCTCTCCGAAGAGACCATCCTGAGCAAGATAAGTTCCTCCACCGCCAACTTCGACACCGGCGCCAATGACCTCATCCAGTTGAAGGAAGCCGGCGTGGACGACAACATCATCAACGCCATCGTGCTGAAGTCCGCTCGCCACTAGCTCCGAACCCCGCCGATAACCATGAAGACGCGCCTCCTTGCCCAACAACTTGCGGCGCGTCTCCAACGTAGCGATTGCCAACTTCGAACCGAGCCGCGAACGTAAGAGAGCGGTTGCCGGAGAGACCATATTCGTCGCGACTTCAGATGCACACCGCTAGCGGCACGCCTAGATGCCGCTTGCCTCCACCACGATGTCGGATTTCGTCGGGTTGGTTCGCCTTGACTCGCCTGGCCGCTCGTAGCCCCGCTCGGCTCCGGTCACTCAAACTTCTAAATCGATAACCCTTTTCCCTCCCACCACTTGCCCCTTTTCCATCCCGGTCCCAATCCTGCCCCCATGCCATTCTGGAATTGGAGGATATTCAGATAATTCCATGCAAAACTCACAAACTTACGTTTCCCCAGAGCAATTCGCAGCCAATCGCGCCAATGCCGCGGGCTCCACCGGCCCGCGCACACCCGATGGCAAAGCCCGTTCTTCCCAGAACGCCCGCAAACACGGCTTCGCAGCAGCCGCCTACACCACCCCCCGCCTCGAAGGCATCGATGGAATCGCCGAGCTCAGAGAAAGCGTCATCGATCTCTATAAGCCCACCAACGCCCAAGAACTCTTCGCCGTCGA
>Ga0181535_10006194_pt1 | contig 12491 bp, 10 predicted proteins | sample PEATcosm2014_Bin_44_FD_119774 | JGI IMG/M metagenome (GOLD analysis project Ga0181535, IMG submission 119774) | Peatland microbial communities from MTU Mesocosm Facility, Houghton, MI, USA - PEATcosm2014_Bin17_30_metaG | ecosystem: Environmental > Terrestrial > Soil > Wetlands > Peat | place...
ACACGGCGGTTTGGCAACTTCCGTCCCTGTTTTGGGGCAACACTACGTCAACATTTTCCGCCCCCTCGGATGCGGAAGGCTGCGGGAGAAAAACCGCTGATCTCACTTTGCGGCAACACTTCGGCAACATTTGGACCTAAAACCAAGCAAAACAGAGCAAATTGGAAGCGTGGCTGCCCTGTGTTTTCAATGGTTTGCGTTGAGAGAAACGATGATGACATGGTTTTCAAGACCGCCGGTTTCAACCGCTCACCCATCCCTCCAGCCTTTACCTCGCTATACCTTTCGTCTACAGACTATCCAACCCAATTTGGTGGCAAGGCCGCGGCGGCAACATGGCCACGGTGGAAGATCCTGCCACGCTTTCATCCGCAAGGTTAGCACATTTCTGAGCGCACTTGTACGCCGGGAGTCAGCCGGCGACCCTAGCGAGCCTGAGCTTTAAGGTTGCTTCCCCCTCCGCCGACGACGTCGAACCATCGACGGATTGCAACGGTGGGCGATTTTTTCAGCCCCGGAGTGCGACTCAGCCTTGCATTCAGCCGCCCGAGGGTATACATTGCCGTCACGTAAAAAATGAAATTGGAACTTTGTCCCGCAGGCTGGCAGCACCTGCGGCACTCAATAACAAAAGAGAGTTGGGAAAACATGGAAGAGCTTCAAGAGCTCCACGAGCACGCAGAGCACGGCTCGCACGACCCCTCGCTGATGCCCGTCACTTTTACCATGGCGGTGCTAGCCGTGGTGCTGGCGGCGATCTCGTTACTGGGCCACCGCGCGCATACGGAAGAATTGCTATTTCAAAGTAAGGCAACAGATGCTTGGGCCTATTTCCAGGCGAAGAATATCCGCCTGCATACCTACGAACTCTATCTGGACCTCCTTTCGGTGACCGCCGTAAAGGACGCTGAGCGGGCAGAGAAAATCAAAGAAAAATACGCGCACCAGGTAGAGCAATACAAAGAAGAGCTCAAGGAGGGCGATGCGGAGGCCCATGCCCTGGAGCGAGAAGTCGAGTTCGAGTCGCGCCGGGGAAACCGGTTTGACCTTGGCGAAGTTTTCCTGGAAGCCTCAATCGTAATCGCCTCGCTCACTTTGCTCACCAAGCGGCGATGGTTTTGGCTGCTGGGAATTCTGATGGGCGCCGTTGGCTTGGGAGTGGCCCTGACGGGATTTCTGATTCGCTAGGACCCTCGCTAGAGAACGATTCCGAGATTCCGATCGCAACATAGCTCGTGAAGGCAATGAGTTACGACAACTGTAATGCTCTACTCGCTACCACTTGCAGGACGTGGGGAAAAAGGCTAAGCTCCTCACTCAAATCCGTCCTAGGGAGTTAGATCAGCATGAATGAGCGTCGCGCCAGTCAACGAATTCCGATGGGGCTTCCGGTTGAAATCCGGTGGAAGACTCGCGCCGGTACCCCCAAGCAGGCCATGGGCAAGACCGGGAACATCAGCGGCAGCGGATTGTTCATCGAGGTTCCAATTCGCCTGCAACGGACAACCTCCCTCACCATCAAAGTAGTACTTCCCCGTGGGGAGGCTCAAGCTCCCTTGGAGCTTTCGTGTAATGGACGGGTCGTGAGATGGGAGCGGGAGGGGGAAGTCGAGGGGTTGTGCGTGGTCATCGACGAATATGAGTTGCATCCATTGCCTGAGGCGGCGCCCGGGGGCACGCATCCCCGCAAGCGAGCGACTCGCACCCCTGGCCGCCCCGGGATTTCTCACAAAAGACAATCCATGTAGGTGGTGATGGCAATCATCTTTCGCGGGCGAGGGCGCCGGCAGGGGCTTGCCCAGAGCGATTGACAGGAGATCAGGAATGGGAGCAGCGCGGAATTCGAAGGGGAAAATACGCGTTTTCGTGGCGGACCGGGAGGGAATTTTCAGGCTCGGCCTCAAGAAGCTATTCGCCGTCGAGGATGATCTCCGGGTTGTCGCCGAGGCGGACAAGGCCGCCGACGTTTTGGCTTTAATGGAAAGCTTTCGGCCGGATCTGGCGTTCATTCAGGAAGAAATTCTCGCCGAGAGTAACGGCAGCCTGATCCCGGCAATTACCAAGACGGCTCCCAAGTGCAAGGTGGTCGCCACGGCATCCTCAGAATCCGACGAATCCTCGACGAACCATGTGCGCAGCGGCGCCGCCGGCGTGATCCTCAAATCTGTTGACCCCCAGGTCTTCGTGAAGTGCGCCCGCCGCGTTCATGAAGGTGAGACGTGGATCCCCAAAAAACAGGTTCCCGCGATGGCCAAGGCTCTTGAAGTGCGCATGGAGAGCCGGCCTCGCCCCGTGGATACGTTGACCCGCCGCGAGAAGAGCGTCATCTGCTGCTTGATGGAGGGCTGGCATAACCGCGAAATCAGCACCCACCTCTCCATTTCCGAGCAGACGGTAAAAAACCATCTTCGCGCCATCTATGATAAGGTGGGGGTTTCCGACCGGCTGGAACTCGTGCTATACGCCATCCACCAGCGGCTGGAATTGCCCTCCATGCAAAACACCTCCTCGGCACAATGACGCGACAAACCCCGACTAGTACTTTCGTACTGTAGCTACCCCCCGCCAAACATGCTATCTAACTGATTACGCGCGCACGGAATAGGGCGGAACGTTCTTCGTCGTGCGATTCCTGGTAAAGGAAATAGCGTGACTCGCCCAATTCCTTGGCGGCAGGTTATCCTCTCGGTGGGAGTGGCTGTGGTCACTCTCCGGCGAATTCCCTTCTCGGATTTGCGTGCGGCATTTCGTAATTTGGATCTGCACAGCCTCGCGCTTGCGGCCTTCTGCGTTCTCGCCCTCATGGTTCTTCGCGCGCACAAATGGCATTGCCTGATGGCCGCCGTAGGCAACTTCCGCCTGCGGCAATCGCTGCGTACTTTATTGGGAGGCTGCGCGCTGGCACTGATCACTCCTGGCCGGATCGGCGAGTTAGGTCGTTGTATCTTCGTCCGAAAAAACCAGCGAACGCAGGTCGCCCTCCTAACATTGTTCGATCGGATTTTTGATACCTGGGCATTGCTTACCTTGCTGGGGACCAGTCTGTTTCTTCTCGCTCCTCCTCCCGCTGCCATCTTTGGGGTGGCCATGTGGCTCGCACTCCTTCCGCTTTTGCTCGGATTTCCCGGACTATTGGCCCACCTCTCCAAAGGAGTTCGGAGGTTGGGCCATCTTCACGGACACTTGGCCGAACTTGCATCGGGCCTGCCTCCAACCCGCATGCCCAAGTATGCCATCATGGGCTTGGGGGCAATGGGGCTGGAGCTTTCTGCGTTCTTTTTCCTCCTGCTTGCTTTCCATCCCACGGGATTCTCAACCGCCGTCGCCACATACCCTTACATCGCGGTGGCGGGGGACCTGCCGCTCTCGTTCGGGGGTGTAGGCATCCGCGAAAGTGCGGCAGCCTTCCTCCTGTCGCCCTATGCCGTGCCCGTCGGAGCTGCTGTGGATGCGGCTTTGCTTTGGTTTGTTTTCGGAATCCTCTTCCCGGCAGTACTCGGGGTCGCGTGGCTGCTCATGGAAAAGCTTAAACCGGTTCTCTCGCGGACGGAGAACCAAGCGCTTCGTCCGGACCAGGCTTGGGGGACCCTGGATCCCGCACACCAGCAAACTCCAATCCCCTCCGATAGCGTGGCCCCTCCTTGCGAAGCGGGATGACTCGCGAGGTACGGACGCATACCGACGGACGGGTTGGCAGCGGAAAAACACACGGGTGGAATCGCGCTGTTTCATGGGGTAAATGTCGAACGATAATCACTGGCCGAAGATTCTGGCTGACAATTTGGCTCCTTCCCGCCGCAACCCATCTCGCCCGTAAATCACCCACAAGTTTTTTCCGCCTCTCATAAGACCTCGAGGTGGTTTCACTTCGCGAAATCTTAGGAGGTTTGGCGAGTTAACAGCGCACCGCCTCAGTACTATTAAGTAATTGTTTGGTGCGTTGATTGCTTCACAGTAAGCAAGCTGCACCTGGCGCCCTGACTTGCACCCAGGCGCGGCCAGTAGGTCAGTACGATCATGACCGAGGCTCTCGTTCGATGAACGACCGAGGGTGGGCCGCATTGCCGGAGTCACAAGCTCCGTGGAGGTTGTGTGTGCAAGCCCCTCGCAGAATCCGGTCCACTGGCGCGTCCTTCGTCCACCGCGCACTCTTGAGTAAAAAAGGCTCATTTCAGCATGAGCCGGGAGGACATCAGGTCTCCTCTTAAGAAACACGGCATTCCGCCGATATCCCCAAGTGGACATGAAGAGGTTTGCTGTCCCTTCCGCGCGGACCGCGTGCCACGGTGATCGCACCGAAGACTGATGCACAAGCCTTTTAGCGGCTCGGGCACATTGCCGAGCCCTATGAGGAGAGCTATGCCTTACCTATGTCGACCGGAGAATTCCCGAAATTGCTCGTGGGCCACACCCTTGGCCAACCGCGTTGTTGCTTTGCTCCTCTTCGTGGCTGTCCTCGGGCTGGCTCGTGATGCAAAAGCGTCCACACAGATTGCGGCAAGTAGCAAGAGCTTGAGCTTCGGAAGCGTCGCCGTGGGAACCAGCCTTTCTCTGAGCGAAACTCTCAAAAACGATGGGTCTCGCAGCGTAACCGTGTCCCGGGATACGCTAACGGGGACCGGCTTCAGTACCAGTGGGCTCGTGTTACCCCTCACGCTGGGCGCGAAGGGCAGCACCACCTTCAGTGTTGTATTCACGCCCGCGTCCGGCGGCAGCGCGACCGGACGCATATCGTTCAGTTGTGGCGGCTCAAGTCTCAGTATCTCGCTGTCGGGGACTGGCGTAGCGGCAGCCACAGCGGTTTTGTCTCCAGCCAGCTTGACGTTTGCGAGCCAATCGCTCGGGACCACCAGCAGCGCCCAGGCTGTGACGATCACGAACAGTGGCGGCGCACCGCTTAGCATCACCAGCATCATGCTCACGGGCGCTAATGCCGGCGACTTTGCCGAGACCAACACGTGCGGAAGCTCCGTGGCGGCAGAGGCCACATGCCCCATCAGCGTCACCTTCACGCCCTCCGCGAGTGGAACGCGAAGTGCAACTCTGAGCGCATCGGACAACGCTGCCGGCAGCCCGCAGACCGTAGCCCTCACCGGCACCTGCGGCAACCCCACGCCGACGCTCACCAGCCTCTCGCCGTCTTCGGCCTCCGCCGGCGGCGCAGCGCAGACGCTCGCCGTGAATGGGACCAACTTCCTTTCCACTTCCACCGTCACTTACAACGGAGTGGCGCATGCCGCCACCTTTGTCAGTGCGACGCGGTTGACCATCTCCCTGAGCATCTCGGATCTGGCCACGGCAGGAACTTACCCAGTCGTGTTAACGAACCCAACGCCGGGAGGCGGAGCTTCGAATTCGCTGAACTTCACCGTCACAGCGCCGGTGGCTGCTCTTTCGCCCGCAAGCTTTGCCTTCCCTAGCCAACCCGCCACGACGAGCAGTTCCGCTGAAAGCTTCACTTTCAGCAATACGGGTAATACAACATTGAGTATCACCAGTATTGCGTTTACCGGGACGAATGCTGCGGACTTTAGTGAGAACACGACATGCGGCGCCACCCTGGCGGTGAATGCCACCTGTACGGCCGCCGTATTGTTCACGCCCGCCGCCACCGGCGCCCGCAGCGCCGCGCTGGTGGTCACCGATAACAGCAATAACATCGCGGGAAGCACGCAAAGCTCTACGTTGACCGGCACCGGTCTACACGATGTGGTCCTAACTTGGACCAGCAGCCCTAGCTCCGGGGTATCAGGCTATGACATCTTTCGCGGAACAACTTCCGGGGGAGAGAGCACGACGCCGCTGAATTCCTCACCGGTGAGTGGCGCCAATTATGTTGATGCGAATGTGACAGCAGGAACCACGTACTACTATGTGGTTACCGCCGTAGCGTCGAGCGGCACCCAGAGTCCAGCCTCGAACGAAGCGTCCGCGGCCGTGCCCACCCCGTGAAGCGTGTTTCTGAGGCCAACCCCTGTGCCGGACACGTACGGGTTTTGATGCAGTAACGGGTCTCCGGTAGGCGGGAATACTACAGGTTGGAAAGATAATCGGAAGCGGTCATGTTGCCGAAGCGATCCGCGCTCACCCGCTCACCCACGACATTCGCGAAGTATTTGAGGATGGCGGTTAGCTTTAACGCGGCGGGCTTTTCCTGCAACCTCAGCCAGTGACGCGTGACCAGGGAAACTGCAACCAACTTAAAGTAGGCGATCAAGAATCGTTCTTCTAAGGTATAACGTTGACTTGGGTTGGCGGCGTTTTTGAGGAGATAGGCAAGAGCCATGAAGTCGCATTTGAGCGCCGTCATGAGTTGGGTGTAGGGTACGGGGGCGCTGACCCCATCGAAGCATTTACGAATCGAGGGAAATTCGAGGCCGTTGGCGTTTACAATCGTGCGCCAGAATGCCTGCTCAAACTGCCGCCGCAGGATCTTCTGACATATCCCCTGGAGGTAGAAGAAGAAGAAAGCTACCGATAAGATCAGAATCAAACTCGACATGAACATGTTCTGTCCCACTGCCACTTGCCCAGCAACAACGACTCCGAATAACCATCCACCCCGCCATATCACCAAAGCCAGGACACAGCAAGGGATGACTGGCAACATTCTGCTAGCATTCAAGTACTAGGGCAACAGTACCTCGGTACTCTTGGTTTATCCCGGTACGGACGTACCGGGTACGGCAAAGGATAAGGACGTGTTCGCCCACGAACGCATTGATCTCTCAGCTACGATCCAACGTGACCGAAGCGCGAACCTGCCCCCGAGGTCCGCAGCTTTCCCTTGCCCATAGAAAAGAGTGAAGGACCGCCAAAACGGTTCCACGTTACTATCGGTCTTACCCGTTCTCTCCAGGTTCCTCCGTCATCAGCAATAAATGCGGTATACTTCCGCTCACCCTTTTTCAGGAGGTTTCGATGAGTCGTTTCGTCTTGAGTGCAATGGCATGCCTCGCGGTGATCTTTTTCACGGCACGAGCGGTGAATCCCGTACCTGCCGCCGCGAGTCCCGCGGGCGTCGCCAGCCCAGCGCCGGGCGCGGCCGCGGCAGCCGACTCCCCCGCCCCGCTCGACGGCTTTTCCGGGGACTCCGCGCGCGAGGAACGCGATTGGGAAAGCAAGTTCCGTGCTCTTCCCAGCCCCGAGAACCTGCGCAGCTACATGCAACGACTCTCCGCGCGCCCCCACCATGTGGGGACCGAGTATGACCGTGCCAACGCCGAGTGGATTCTTTCGCTCTTCAAGCAGTGGGGTTGGGACGCGCACATCGAGAATTTTGATGTTCTCTTTCCCACACCCAAGGAGCGCTTGGTGGAATTGCTTTCTCCCACTCACTTCAAGGCGACGCTGGAAGAGCCCACCGTGGCCGTCGATCCCACCTCGAACCAGCATTCCGAGCAGCTCCCCACCTACAACGCCTATTCGGTGGATGGCGATGTTACCGCGCCGCTCGTCTACGTCAATTACGGCATCCCCGCGGATTACGAGGAATTGGACCGCCTGGGCGTTTCGGTGAAAGGGGCGATTGTGCTTGCGCGCTACGGCATGTCGTGGCGCGGAATTAAACCCAAAGTGGCGGCGGAGCATGGCGCCGTGGGCTGCATCATCTATTCCGACCCGCATGAGGACGGCTATTTCCGCGGCGACGTTTTCCCCACCGGTGCCTGGCGTCCGCTCCAGGGTGTGCAGCGCGGCAGCGTCATGGATATGGTGCTTTACCCCGGCGATCCCTTGACCCCCGGCGTGGGGGCGACCAAAGACGCCAAGCGCCTGCCCCTGGCGGAAGCCAAAACGATCACCAAGATCCCCGTGCTGCCCATCTCCTATGGCGACGCGCTGCCGCTGCTCGTCGCCCTGCAAGGACCGGTGGCCCCGGAAGCGTGGCGCGGCTCGCTCGCCGTCACCTACCACGTCGGCCCCGGCCCCGCCCAAGTGCATATGAAAGTGAAGGCGAATTGGGACACTAAAACCCTCAACGTGGTCGTCGGCAAGATTCCCGGCTCGACTTCTCCCGACGAGTGGATTGTGCGCGGCAATCACCAGGATGCCTGGGTGAATGGCGCCGAAGACCCCGTGGCGGGACTCGTGCCGGAGATGGAAGAAGCCCGCTCCCTGGGCGAATTGCTAAAGCAAGGCTGGAAGCCTCGCCGCACCATCATCTACTGCGTGTGGGATGGCGAGGAGGAAGGCCTGCTGGGGTCGACCGAGTGGGGTGAGACCCACGCCGACGAGTTGCGCCAGCACGCCGCGGTTTACATCAACACCGACGGCAATGGCCGCGGCTATCTCGGGGCCGAGGGTTCGCACACGCTGGAGAAGTTCATGAACGACGTGGCCCGCGACGTCGCAGATCCGGAAACCAAGCTCTCCGTTTGGAAGCGCCATCAGCTTCACCTGATTGCCAATGGCACGCCCGAGGAGCGCACGGAAGCTCGCACCCGTCACGACTGGCGCCTGGGCGCTCTCGGTTCGGGGTCGGACTATACGGTGTTTCTCGACCACCTGGGTATCGCTTCGCTCAATCTTGGCTTCGGCGGGGAAGACGGTGGCGGTATTTATCACTCAGTTTACGACGACTTCTACTGGTTTACCCACTTTAGCGATACCGGGTTCATATATGGCCGGGCGCTGGCGCAAACCGCGGGCACGGCGGTCATGCGGCTGTCCGGCTCGGAGCTGCTACCGTTCGACTTCACGGGCTTCGCCGACACCATTCACACTTACTCCGACCAGTTGAAGAAACTGCTGAAGGACAAGCAGGAGGCCGTGCGCGAGCGCAACAAGGAGCTCGAGGAGGGCGTATTCACCGCTACGAACGACCCGAAGGAGCCCCTCGTCCCCCCGGCCAAAGAGGATGTGCCGCCTTACCTGAACTTCGCCCCGCTCGATAACGCCGCGGACGCGCTCACCCACAGCGCGGGGCGCTACGAGAAAGCGCTCGAAAAGGCTGAGGCCAACGGAGCTGCCGCGCTGGCCCACGCTTCGATCGAGCAGGTTAACCAGACGCTGATCGAAAGTGAACGCCAGCTCACCAATTCCGAAGGGCTCCCCGGCCGCCCCTGGTTTGTTCACCAGGTCTATGCGCCGGGGTTTTATACCGGCTACGGCGTTAAGACCCTGCCCGCCGCCCGCGAGGCCATCGAGCAGAAGAAGTGGAAGGAAGCCGATGCCGCGCTGGTGGAGATCGGCAAAACCCTGGACGCCGAGTCGGACTTGATCCTGAAAGCAACCGACGAATTGGAGAAAGCAACCCAGTAATAGGCAGTGAGGGTCGGCTTGCGCGATGGCGCCACGCCGGCGGTGGTAGGTGAATCCCCACTACCGGCATGCTGCCATTTGGACCCAGTTGGTCGCGAGATCCTGCCCTGTCTGGATTGAGGTTCAGAGAACTTCAGTAATCGTTGTGTTTACAGTAATCCGCTTCGCTTTGACTTGACCGGTAAGGTGGACGAGATTGTTGCCGCCAGTGTTGTATTGATCGAGTGTAAAGGTCCCCACAAAGCTGTTGTGATCAGCGCTCAGGGTGAGCTCTTCGCGGATGTTGGCAGGCCCCAGCAAAGTCTCGTCGGGGTTCCAACTTAACGGGAAGTGATTGAGCTTGTACTTAGACGTGGCGACCTTTTCCCAAACCCCCAGGCAGAAGCTCTGAGTATCGGGCGCTCGGGATGAATTGAGAATTTCAGTTTTGTCGCTGTGCCATTGGCTAAAGCCGGCGTCGAGCACGGTACCGTCCGGTATGCCAGCGTTACCCTCGGAAATGAGATCCACCCTCCAGAAACCCACGATCGGATCCTGGTCGAGCGTGGGTAATTCTTCCGTATCACTGTAACCAGCTAACTTGAACATCGTGTGACCAAACCCGCCGGTCCAGGACTGTTTTCGCAGCATCGATGCGCCCTTTTTGGAGACGTCCACATTCACGCACTGGGCACTGGCCAGAGAGGCGAAGACAGTCGTGAGTAAAGCCACTCCGAATGCCGCCTTCAACGTTCCGAACATTGTTTTCATTGAGATTCTCCTTGTTTTGTTGGATTTGGGTTTCCTCTTTTAGCCTTCCTGAATCAACTCAGCGCTAAACTTGCGCCATCCCCCCTCAGGGAATTGGGGGTGGAGTTTTTCTCTCGCACCCGACTACGGAGACCGCTCCACCCCAAACCCCGGCCCCGACCGCAGGCTTACTTCTTCGCCATCAAAATCGGCAGTCGCTGAGTCAGTACGGAGGCCTGAGCGAGTATCTGCGTTTCGGCCTTGGGCGCCGGGTAGAACAGCACCAGACCGACGTCCGCAAGACGCAGGGTGCGAATCGTGCCCCTGTCTCCCTGCCGCTCGACAATCAACTCGTTTCTGCCGGCGAAGGTATAGTCATGCGCCATTGGCACAATCAGAGATGGCGAGCCGTTTTCCCCGCGGACTAACACGGTGTTAATCGGAGGGCTGCCACTGGAATTGACGGTGAACGAATAGTTTCCCGGGGCGAGCACGGCCTGTCCCCAGCGGACTTCAAAGGGCAAGCTGAACTTACCCGCGGCTGTCTGTGCGTTGGCCAAGCTAGCGCCCATACACGCGGTCAGGAGAACCAGAACCGCAAATTTCACCAGTCTCAAGCTTCGATTCGTGTTCATAACCATCCTCCTCAGTGGAATTGGGCAACCACGCTGCATTTGTTGCCTCATCTCTTAAAACGCAAAGGGCGGGCGAGAACTGTCATGCCCGGCAATGTTTTTCCGAGCGTTTGCGGACAGATGTGGTAGGTTGTTATTAATCAGGGGACGAAAAAGAGACTGGGCAAGCGCGCCACGCCGAGGGCAGTGAAGGGCTTACACCTATTTTTGTCGACACGGAGGGCAAGCGCCTTTTTCCGTTCGGCCTGCCGTGGCGGGCTTGTGATTAACACCGACTCAGGTAGCAAGCGCAGGCTGCCCGCGAGCTGTCATGGCCAGGGTGGCCATGCCCCACGCTCAGGAGCAGGCATGGCAGGTACTCCAACACACGACATTACGCAACTGCTTCAGGCCTGGAGCGAAGGCGACGAGCGGGCACTCGACAAGCTCATCCCGTTGGTGCACCGGGAGTTGCACCGCATGGCACAGCGTTACATGGCTCACCAGCCCCCCGGCCACACCCTGCAAACCACCGCCTTGGTGAATGAGGCTTACCTTCGGCTGGTGGATGCCGGAAAGATGAACTTTCAGAACCGCGCCCACTTTTTCGGCGTCTCCGCCCAAGTGATGCGGAGCATCCTGGTGGATTTCGCGCGCCGCCAGGGTTCGCAGAAGCGTGGGGGCGAAGTGCAGCGGGTGTCTTTGGAAGAGAGTATGGTGGTTTATGGGGAGCGAGGTGCGAATTTGGTGGCGCTCGACGATGCTCTCCGGGCTCTGGCCGCCATCGACCCGCGCCGAAGCCGGGTGGTGGAGCTGCGCTTTTTCGGCGGACTGAGCGTCGAGGAAACCGCGGAACTGCTGCGGGTCTCGCCTGAAACCGTGCTACGCGATTGGAAGGTGGCTAAGGCCTGGCTGGGGCGCGAGATGAGTGGAGAGAAGCGGGATGAAGCCTGAACGTTGGGAGCAAGTGGCGCAGTTCTATAGTGCGGCTCTCGAGCGCCCGGGGAGCGAGCGCGCGGCTTTCCTACGAGAAGCCTGTGGCGGGGATGAGGATTTGCGCCGGGAAGTGGAATCGCTACTCGCCCGCGAAGGGAAAGACGCGAGCCTGTTGGAATTGCCCGCCCTGGAGGTGGCAGCGCGGCAACTGGCGCGCGACAAAGCTGCCGAGCGCGAGCGTCCATCGAGTACGAATATCTCCGGGCTGATGGGCAAGACGGTTTCCCACTACCGCATTCTGGAGCGGCTGGGTGGGGGCGGCATGGGGGTGGTGTATACGGCGGAAGACCTCCGTCTGGGCCGGAAAGTGGCGCTGAAGTTCCTGCCCACGGACTTGGCCGGAGTTCCCATGGTGCTGGCGCGATTCCAGCGGGAGGCGCGCGCCGCTTCCGCGCTCAATCATCCGCACATCTGCACGGTGTATGAAGTAGACGAGGCCGACGGGCAGCCCTTCCTGGTGATGGAGTTGATGGAAGGCTCGACCCTGAAGCACCTGATCGCTGGCAAACCCCTGTCCACGGGCCGAATTCTCGACCTGGGGATGGAGATAGCCGAAGCGCTGGAAGCGGCGCACGCCGTGGGCATCGTCCATCGCGACATCAAGCCGGCGAACATCTTTGTCACGAAGCGGGGAGAAGCCAAGATCCTGGACTTTGGGCTGGCGAAATGGACGGTGAGTGGCGAACAAGCCGGAAAGGCGGAATCGGCAGAGACTTCCACGCGGGAGAATCTCGACCCCGAATTGACGATTCCCGGCGCGGCGATGGGGACGGCGGGCTACATGTCGCCGGAGCAGGCGCGGGGAGAAGAGGTAGACGCGCGCAGCGACCTGTTCAGTTTCGGCGCGGTGCTGTATGAAATGGCGACCGGGCGGCAGGCTTTCAGCGGGGC
>Ga0181535_10006195_pt1 | contig 12491 bp, 12 predicted proteins | sample PEATcosm2014_Bin_44_FD_119774 | JGI IMG/M metagenome (GOLD analysis project Ga0181535, IMG submission 119774) | Peatland microbial communities from MTU Mesocosm Facility, Houghton, MI, USA - PEATcosm2014_Bin17_30_metaG | ecosystem: Environmental > Terrestrial > Soil > Wetlands > Peat | place...
CACCGCAGTGAGATTCTGCTCCGGCGTCTTGCCGAAGCCGAAGCCGGGATCGACCCACAATTTATCTTCGGCGACGCCGGCGGCGAGCGCGATGTCGATCGAACGCGACAGGAACGCGAGCATGTCGGCGACGATGTCGACAGCGGGATCGATGGCGGCGCGATTGTGCATCAACACCGCCGCCGCGCCGGTCGCCGCGATCACCCGCGCCATGTCAGCGTCGCGCTGGAACCCCCAGACGTCGTTGACGATCGAAGCGCCGGATTCGATCGCCGCCGCGGCGACGCTCGCCTTGTAGGTGTCGATCGAGATCGGCGTGGCGACGCTGGCCGCGAGCGCGGCGACGACCGGCAGGACGCGCGCCTTCTCGATGTCGGCGGGAACCGGCTCGGCGGTCGGTCGCGTCGATTCGCCGCCGACGTCAAGGATCGCCGCGCCCTCGTCGACGAGGCGCACACCGTGGAAGACCGCCGCTTCGATGTCGGCGAAGCGACCGCCGTCGGAGAACGAATCCGGCGTCACGTTGACGACGCCCATGACCAACGTTGGCCCGCCGAGCGTCAACGACTGGCCGTGCGGCAGGTGGAGCGTCAAGGCTGAGCCCGGGTTGCGGAGTGGCGGCGCGGTCAGGCGGGGCGCGCCCGATCTTCGTTCAGCCGAACCCTATAGGGCAGAACCGGCGGCGGCGCCACGCGCGCCGGTCAGCGCGCCTCTTCGTTGGCCCCTTCGCTCCGGCGCGTCCACAGCGCACGGACGCGGGCCAAGAGTTCGCCGGCCAGCTTCCTCGCGGCGGCGCGGTACGGCGCAATCAACCCGAGGGCGAAATGGTGGAAGACGAGCGCCTTGTCATAAACGACGGCGAACCACGGCAGGGTCATCAACTTCGGTTTGGTCAGGTCGAAGATCGGCGCCAACAGGCCGAAGCCGATAATCTTGATCGCGGTGTAGCCGACCGCGCCGGCGACCACATGCCCCATCGCCGCAAACAGCACGCAAAGGAAGGCGCCGCCCTCGGCGACAACGAACGGCACGCCGAACAGTAGCAAGGCGACCCAGACGGGCAGTCGGTCGATGACGCGCCTCAGGGCGGCTCGGATCGCGGCCCAGTTGATCAGCGTCGCAAGGCGCTGCGCCGCCGCGACCATCCGATCCCAGATCCAGGTCTCGAACAGAAACGCTAGCGCGAGCAGGAGCAGCAGCGCCCGCCGCAGATAATCCCGACGATCCACGCAACCGCCCCGCGAATTCACGACGCCGTGAACTTGACCGGGATTTGCGGCGACATCAAGCCCGAGGAACGTCGCGGCGCATTGATAAATTGTCACAATGCGCGCGTGGGCGGGTGATCGTCCGGCCGCCGACGCGGACACGCCAGCGAGGCCTGGGTCGCGAGGGCGAGCATCAGGGCGGCGTTTCCAACCATTTGAAACGCCGCCCTGCGCTGAAGGTCGTTCAGGGCTTCGCGGGGTTTGCGCGCCGCGCGAAGCCGGTTGCGCCGAAGGTCAGGCGAGGTCGAAGCGATCGGCGTTCATCACCTTGGTCCACGCTGCGACGAAGTCCTTGAGAAACTTCTCCTTCGCGTCGGCGCTGGCGTAGACTTCGGCGAGCGCCCGCAGTTGCGAATGCGAGCCGAAGATCAGGTCGACGCGGGTCGCGGTCCACTTGACCGCGTTGGTCTTGCGGTCGCGCCCCTCGAACACGCCTTCCGCGTCGGCGACCGGCGCCCACTGCGTGCTCGCGTCGAGCAGGTTGACGAAGAAGTCGTTCGTCAGCGTTTCCGGCCGCTTGGTGAAGACGCCGTGCGCAGCCTTGCCGACGTTCGCGCCGAGCACGCGCAGACCGCCGACGAGGACCGTCAATTCCGGCGCCGTCAGCCTCAGCAGCTGCGCCCGATCGATCAGCAGCTCCTCGGCCGAAAGCCTCTGTTTGCCGCGGAAATAATTGCGGAACCCGTCGGCGGTCGGTTCGAGCGGCGCGAACGAATGGGCGTCGGTCTCAGCCTGCGACGCGTCCGCGCGCCCGGGCGTGAAGGGGACCGTTACGGCAAGCCCGGCGTCCTTGGCCGCCTTCTCGATCGCCGCGCCGCCGGCAAGGACGATCAGGTCGGCGAGCGAAACCGTCTTGCCGCCCGACTGCGAAGCGTTGAATTCCTTTTGGATCGTTTCGAGCTTCGCCAGCACTTTCGCCAGTTCGGCCGGCTGGTTGACGTCCCAATCCTTTTGCGGCGCGAGGCGAATGCGGGCGCCATTGGCGCCGCCGCGCTTGTCGGAGCCGCGGAAGGTCGACGCCGACGCCCAGGCCGTCGCGACCAGCTGCGACACCGTGAGGCCAGAGGCGAGGATTTTCGCCTTCAGCGCCTCGATCTCCGCCTCGCCGATCAGCGGATGATCGACGGCGGGAACCGGGTCCTGCCAGATCAGCGTCTCCTTCGGCACGAGCGGGCCGAGATAGCGGACGATCGGACCCATATCGCGGTGGGTCAGCTTGAACCAGGCGCGCGCGAACGCGTCGGCGAACTGATCGGGGTGCTCGAAGAAGCGCCGCGAGATCCTTTCGTAGGCCGGGTCGAACCGCAGCGAGAGGTCCGTGGTCAGCATGGCCGGGGCGTGCCGCTTGGACGGGTCGGCCGCATCCGGAATGGCGCCTTCTCCTGCGCCCCCCTTGGGCTTCCACTGGTGCGCGCCGGCGGGGCTCTTAGTCAGCTCCCATTCGTAGCCGAACAGGTTCTCGAAGAAGTTGTTGCTCCACTTCGTCGGCGTCGTGGTCCAGGTCACCTCGAGGCCGCTGCCGATCGTGTCCCCGCCATGGCCGCTGCCGAAGCTGCTCTTCCAGCCCAGCCCCTGCTGTTCGATCGGCGCGGCCTCAGGCTCGGGGCCGACGTATTGGCTGGGATCGGCGGCGCCATGGGTCTTGCCGAAGGTGTGCCCGCCGGCGATCAGCGCGACGGTCTCTTCGTCGTTCATCGCCATACGCGCAAACGTCTCGCGGATGTCGCGCGCCGCGGCGAGCGGGTCCGGGTTGCCGTTCGGCCCTTCCGGATTGACGTAGATGAGGCCCATCTGCACGGCGCCGAGCGGATTCTCGAGATCGCGATCGCCGCTGTAGCGCTCGTCGGCCAGCCATTTGCCTTCGGGCCCCCAATAGATGTCCATCTCGGGTTCCCAGGTGTCGACGCGGCCGCCGCCGAAGCCGAACGTCTTGAAGCCCATCGACTCGAGGGCGACGTTGCCGGCGAGAATCATCAGGTCGGCCCAGGAAATCTTGCTGCCGTATTTCTCCTTGACCGGCCACAGCAGCCGCCGCGCCTTGTCGAGGTTGACGTTGTCCGGCCAACTGTTGAGCGGCGCAAAGCGCTGCTGACCGTCGCCGGCGCCGCCGCGGCCGTCGGCGATGCGGTAGGTGCCGGCGCTGTGCCACGCCATACGGATGAACAGGCCGCCGTAGTGGCCGAAATCGGCCGGCCACCAGTCCTGCGATTCGGTCATCAGGGCTTCGAGGTCCTTGATCACCGCATTGAGGTCGAGGCTCTTGAACGCTTTGGCGTAGTCGAACGCCTCGCCCATCGGATTGGACAAAGCCGAGTGCTGGTGCAGAACCTGAAGGTCCAGTTGGTTCGGCCACCAGTCACGATTCGCCGGTCCGCGGCTCCGGTGAGGGAACGGGCACTTGCTCTCGCTGGTCATGTTCTCTCCGATCGTTTCTTGCTTCGTCGGGCTGTGACAGCCTCCAGCGACACCGATACGACCGTCGCCTCAATCGGTCCAATCGATTGTTGATCGATTTGCAATCGGCTGGGCCTATTGTGTAGCTTGAGGCCATGAACCTGCGCGACCTTCAGTATGTCGTCGCCGTCGCCGACCACAGTCACTTCGGTCGCGCCGCGGCGGCCTGCAACATCAGCCAGCCGACGCTAAGCGGCCAAATCCTCAAGCTGGAGGCGGAACTCGGCGTGCGCATCTTCGAGCGTGACGGCCGCACGGTCGCGGTTGCGGCGCGCGCCGAGCCGATCGTCGAGCACGCCCGGCGCGCGCTGGCGGCGGTCGCCGAAGTCGCCGCGGCGGCGCGCGGCGCGCGCGACCCGCTCGCCGGGCCGCTGCGGATCGGCGTCATTCCGACTGTCGGCCCCTATCTGTTGCCCTACGCGCTACCGGCGTTGATCCGCGACCTGCCGCAGGCGCCGATCGCGATTGTCGAGGATTTGACCGCGCGGCTGCTGTCGCTGGTCGTCGAGCGCAAAATCGACGCGGCGGTGATCGCCACCGACCCCGACGATCCCAAGCTCGAAACCTTGCCGCTGTACGAGGAGCCGTTCCTGTTCGTCGCTGCCCCCGACCATCCGCTGGCGGCGCGCGACCGTATTGCGCCCGACGACATCGACCCCGAAACGCTGCTGCTGCTCGCGGACGGCCATTGCCTGCGCGATCAAGCGATCGCTTTGTGCGGGCGCGGCGCCGGCGGACGCGCCGCTGGTTCCGACATCAGCGCGACCAGCCTCGAGACCTTGTTCCGACTCGCCGCCGCCGGCTATGGCGTGACGCTGGCGCCGCGGCTGGCGATCGAGAGCCGCAGCGGCGCCATCGCCGACCTCGCCGCGCGCCCGCTGGTCGACCGGGCGATGAAGCGCGACGTGACGCTCGCGTTCCGTCTCGACACGTCGCGGCGCGCGGCGCTCACGCGCTTCGCCGCCAGCGTGCGCGCGGCGACGCCCGTTCTTCTGCGCCAAGCCACGCCGCCCGCCGCGCCGATCAGGGCGAAGGCCAGAGCCGCGCGTCGAAAGCGAAGGGCTTGATTGAAGCGACGGCGAGTCGCGCCGCGTCACGATGGGCGGGATTGACGAGGACGTTGGCGCTCTCTGGAACGATGAATGAGGGCGTGCGCAACAGCGCCGACCGGCCCGAGGCGAGCCAGGCATCGCCGACGGCGCGCGGATCGACTGGCGTCTCCGCGAGCGTCTCGGCAAGGAGATCGCCGGTATCGAAGGCCATCAGAACATAGTCGTCCGGCAGCACCCGCCAATCGAGATCGAGATGGACCCGCACTTCGAGGACCGACAGCGCCGCCGACTCGGCGGCGTAGACCATCGGCCGGCCGGGCGAATTCCACCGGCCGCCGTAGAGGCGCGCCCCTTCGCCGGAGAGATTGGCGAACGGTCGGCGGCAGACGCGCCAGACGTGCATTAGGCCGCGAGGCCGTGGTCGATCCTGCCGAGCAGGCGCTCGACTTCGCGGCAGCCCTCGCCGGTGTCGAGCAACGAGATGGGACTCTGATCGCCGAGCGCCGCGGTCGGCCGCCTGAGCCAGACCGCCGCCTTCTCGCGCGAGCCGAACGTCTCTTCCGCGGCGGCGATGGCGCGCGCGAAGCGGAGCAGTCGATCCGATTGCTCGGGCGTCAGCGCGCCGCTCTTGCGGCGATGACTCAGCGTCTTGCGCGGCAGCACAAGACGATCGATTTCAGCGAGGCTGGCGCGGCCGGAGTTGACGAGCTCGTCGACCGCCGCGACCGTGACGCCGCGACGCGTCGCCTCGATGGTCTCGCGGCTGTCCTTGGCGTCGATCTTCAGCATTGCGCCGGCGCGCAGAATGGCGGCGGTCATCTTCCAACCTCCTCCTTGGCAATATGCCGATCATATAGCGGCATATCGCCAAACCGCCAAGGCCGAGCGATTCGCCCCGCAGCGACCCGCCGCCGGCGAAACCAGTCAATCGCCTGTGGAAACCGCAACCGTCTGTCGCGCTTGAGAAATTGCGCCTTCGTGGCGGCGCCGGAGCGAGGCCGAGGCGGTTCGCCGCCGCATTCCCGCCATTAAGGCTTGATTAACCCTCAGCGGCGTTTCCGGTCGCGTACAGCGTTGCGGCAAGAGTCGGGTAAGGTTGATTCAACGTTCCCTTAATAGGCTTAACACTAAGGGTCAGCCAAGGCGGCCCCCGACCGCTCATAAAAATTGGAGTCCCCGATGTCTGTTGCGTCCCTATCGCGCGTCTCTGTTGCGGTCGCCCTGGCTCTTGGCTTGGCGCTGAGCGCCTGCGCCCGCAATACGGCCGACGACGCCAGCCTGTCCGGCGCCTATGGCGGCCCGGCGAGCGGCCCCGGCAGCATCCAGGAGTTCAGCTCCAGCGTCGGCGACCGCGTGTTCTTCGACACCGACGTGACCGACCTCAACGCCGCCGACCAGGCGACCCTCGACAAACAAGCGGCGTGGCTCAACCAATACAATCGCTACACTTTCACCATCGAAGGCCATGCCGACGAGCGTGGCACGCGCGAATACAATTTCGCCCTCGGCTCCCGCCGCGCCGAAGCGGTCAAGGACTATCTGATCGCCAAGGGCGTCGCCGCCTCGCGCATGAAGACGATTAGCTATGGCAAAGAACGCCCGGTGGCGGTGTGCAACGACATCTCCTGCTGGTCACAGAACCGTCGCGCCGTCACCGTTCTCGCCGGCGCCGCGGGAAGCTGAAAAAGCAAAACACGCCGCGGGACGGCCAAATCTTCGCCTCACTTTTGGCCGTCCGCTCTCTATGCTATCGGACGTCCGGCGGCCATCCGGCGGCTGCCGGCTGGCCCCGATAGAGGTATGACGTCGTGACGCCCTTTTCCCGCTTGAGCTGCGCCAGCGTGGTCTTTTTCGTCGTCGGCGTCGCCGGCGCCGGCGGCGCTTGGGCTTTCGACCTCAACCCATTCCATATCGCTTCGCCCGCCCAGCCGGCGCAGACGTCGCCGCCGGCGGTGATCCCCGGCGTCGGCCCCGACGCTGTCGATCCCAACGATCCCGCCCAGATGGTCGTCAGGCTCGACCGGCTCGAGAACGCGCTCAGACAGGCCAACGGCCACATCGAAGAACTGGAGAACCAGCAGCGCCTGCTGCAGGACCAACTCAAACGCTTCCAGCAAGACGTCGAATATCGCCTCGGCGGCGCAGCCCCGCCGCCGGCTGGCGCGCCGCCGGTCGCTTCCGCCCCGCCAGGCGGGTCAGCGCCGCCGCTCGTCGCCGCCGCGCCTGCGGTCGAACTCGCGCCAGGCGCCAAGCCGCGCCGTGGCGACGCCTTCGATCCCAACGCCGACCCCAACGCGCCCGGCGCGCCGCGCCCGCTCGGCTCGACGCCGCCGAGCGCGCCGCTAACCGCCGGCGCGCCGCTCGACATCGGCGGCAGGCCGGCCGCAGCGACGCCCGCCGGGCCGCTCGCGGCGCCGTCGGGACCGGTCGTCGCCGACGTCGCGCCGGCCAACGTCCCCGGCGCGCCGACCGTCACCGGCGCCGGAATCGATTTCGCCGACGCGCCGAAGCAGCAGTTCAACGCCGCGGTCGACGCCTATCGCGCCGGCCAGTACGCCCAGGCGGAGGAACAGTTCAAAGCCTTCCTCGCCGCCAACGGCACGCATCGGCTGGCGCCGGATGCGATCTTCTATCTCGGCGAAACCTACTTCCAGCGTTCGCGGCCGCGCGAGGCGGCGGAGCAATATCTCAAGCTCTCCACCGACTTCGGCAAGTCGTCGCGGGCGCCCGAAGGCATGCTGCGGCTTGGCCAGTCGCTCGCCATGCTCGGCAGCAACGATCAGGCCTGCGCGACGTTCGCCGAAGTCGGCAAGCGCTATCCGACCGCCGCGCCGCCGATCAAGAAGTCGGCCGAACGCGAAATGCAGAAGGATCATTGTGTGCAGTGAGCCTGGGCTCGCCGCGCCGACGATCGACGCGCTTCTCGCGCCGCTGGCCGAGTTCGACGCGGCGCTGCTCGCCGTTTCAGGCGGTCCGGATTCGACGGCGCTGCTCGCCATCGCGGTTGAGTGGACGCGGCGCGCGCCGCGATCGCCGAAGCTCGCGGCGGCGACCGTCGACCACGGCCTGCGCAAGGACAGCGCCGACGAAGCGGCCGCGGTCGGCGCGCTGTGCGCGCGGCTCGGCGTGCCGCATCGCGTTCTCTTGTGGCAAGGCGACAAGCCGACGTCCCGAATCCAGGAACGCGCGCGCACGGCGCGCTACGCCCTGCTTGGGGGGCACGCGCGCGAGATCGGCGCTCGGGCGGTCGTCACCGCTCATCATCTCGACGACCAGGCGGAGACCGCCCTGTTTCGCCTGCTGCGCGGCTCCGGCGTCGGCGGCTTGCGGGCGATGGCGGCGAGCGTCGACCTCGACGGCGTCGCGCTGCTGCGTCCCCTGCTCGGCGTCGCGAAGCGCGACCTCGTCGCCTGTTGCGAAGCGCGCGGCCTCGTCTATGTGCGCGACCCCGCCAACGAGGATCCGCGCTACGCGCGAACGCGCATGCGCAAGCTCGCCGCCGGCCTCGCAGCGGAAGGGCTCGACGCGGCGGCCCTGGCGCGATTGGCGCGCCGCGCCGGTCAGATCGAGGACGCACTGGCGCGCCAGACGCACGCCGTCGCCCTGCGCCTCGGGCTCAGGGCCGGTTCAAGCTGCGATGCAGGCGCGCTGCTCGCGGAGCCGACCGAGATCGTCCAGCGGCTGCTCGTCGCGGCGATCGCCGACGTCGGCGGCCGCGCGCCAAGCCGCGTCGGCCTCGGCAAGGTCGAGGCGCTGACGCAGCAGCTCGCCCGCGCCTACGCCGCCGGCGCGCCGTTCAGCGCCAACGTCGCGGGAGCGCGCGTGCGACTGGCGCGCGGCGCTTTGCGGGTCGCGCCCGAACCGCCGAGGCGATCGGCGACTCAGCCGCGCGTGCGCGGCTGAGCGTAACGATGCGCGTTCAGATCGCCGGCGCCGGCTCGCGCCGCGTCGCCATGGCCTCGTGCGGCGCTTCCGCGGCGCGCTTCTCGCCCGGCTGCGACGAGGCCGGCAGTTGCAGCACCGTCGCCGTTTGACCTGGCGTGAGATCGGTCAGCAAAACCAGCCGCCCGTCGGGAAATTCGAGCGCGTCGTGGTGGGAGTAAGGCTGTTCGAGATTGACTTGGCGGAATCGCGCGACGCCCGCGGCGATCTTCACCCGGCGCGGCAAGAGGCCGGTCGGATCGGCGAACGCCACTTCGCCGTCGAACGCCAGTTCCGAGCCTGGCCGCAGGCAGATTGCGACATCGGGCGCGCCGATCGCGGTGAAGCCCCGAGTCCCTGAATGGCGGAATTCGGTCGTCACCAATCGATCGCCGACTTTGGCGGGCGCAGAAGCGACATGCTGCAAGCTGTAGTCACACATGGTCCCGTCTCCTTCGCAGCGTGAGTGCCGGAGCGCCTTCGGCTGGCCGAGCCACATTAGACGGCCGAGGGTCGGTCCGCCGCCAAGTTCCCGATCACATTGCAAAACGCCGTGGACGGCTTCCACGCTGCGGCCTATCGGTCGCCGCGCGAAGCCGGGGCGGAGATTTGCGTCGCGCCGAAGCCCTGGCTTCCGTCGAGGCTAAAGTGCGACCTTGGCGAAGGTGTGGTGAAGACTGACGAATTAATGTGCGCGACGGCGGGAAAATTCTGGGCGCGGCGCCGCGTCGCTCACCACATGTCGAGCGCGACGCGCGCTTCGTCGGACATGCGGCTCTGATCCCATGGCGGCTCGAACACCATGTTGACCTTGACGCCGGAGACGCCCGGCACCGTGCCGACCGCGTTCTCGACCCAGGTCGGCATTTCGCCGGCGACCGGACAGGCCGGCGCAGTCAACGTCATCTCGATCGTCACCATGCGCGCGTCGTCGATGTCGACGTTATAGATCAGACCGAGCTCGTAGATGTCGGCCGGAATCTCCGGGTCGTAGACGGTTTTCAGCGCCTGCACGATCAGGGCGGTCAGAGCGTCGAGCTCTTCCGGCCCCATGACCGAAGGCGGCTTGGTCTGCAACAGACCGTGAGGCTCGGGCGTTGCGTCGGTCCGGGCATCGGACATCGTCTCGTCTCCTCAAGCGAAGAGTTTGTGCGCGCGCGTCAGCGCGTCGGCGAGCGCGTCGACTTCGGCGCGCGTGTTGTAGAGGGCGAACGACGCGCGGCAGGTCGACGTCACGCCGAAACGCTGTAGCAGCGGCATCGCACAGTGTGTGCCGGCGCGCACCGCGACGCCAGCGCGATCGATCACCGTCGCGACGTCGTGGGCGTGGGCGTTGTCCATGGTGAAGGAGACGATCGGCCCCTTCCCCGGCGCGGCGCCGATGATGCGCAGCGAATTCATCGCGCCGAGCCGCTCCTGAGCGTAAGCGCGCAAGCTCTCCTCGTGGGCGCGGATTCGCGCCCGGCCGATCGCCTCGACATAGTCGATCGCGGCGGCGAGGCCGATCGCCTGGACGATCGGCGGCGTGCCGGCCTCGAAGCGGTGCGGCGGCGGGTTGTAGGCGACGGCGTCGCGCGTGACCGTGTCGATCATCTCGCCACCGCCGTTGAACGGCGGCAGCGACTCGAGCAGCGCCCGCTTGCCGTAGAGCACGCCGATCCCCGTCGGGCCGTAAACCTTGTGCCCGGTGAAGGCGTAGAAATCGGCGTCGAGATCGCGCACGTCGACGTCGAGATGGACCGCGCCTTGCGAACCGTCGACCAGCACCGGCACGCCGCGCGCGTGCACGATGCGGACGATCTCCTTGATCGGCGGCGCCGTGCCGAGCACGTTCGACATCTGGGTGACCGCGACGATCTTGGTGCGGGGCGTGAGCGCGCGCTCAAAGGCTTCGAGCGAGAACGCGCCGTCGTCGTCGACGTCGACCCACTTGAGGACCGCGCCCCTGCGCTCGCGATGGAAATGCCAAGGCACAATGTTGGAATGGTGCTCCATCACGGTCAGCACGATCTCGTCGCCGGCGCCGATGTGTTGCAGCCCGAAGCTCGCGGCGACGAGATTGATCGCTTCCGACGCCGAGCGGGTGAAGACGATCTCATCGCTCGACTCGGCGTTGAGGAAGCGCCGCACGCGCTCGCGCGCCGCCTCGTAGGCCTCGGTGGCGGCGTTGGCGAGAAAGTGCAGGCCGCGATGAACGTTGGCGTATTCGTGTTCGTAGGCGTGAACCATCCGCTCGATCACCGCGCGCGGCTTCTGCGCGGAGGCGGCGTTGTCGAGGTAGACGAGCGGCTTGCCGTAGGGGCGCTCCGACAGGATCGGAAAGTCGGCGCGGATCGCCTCCACGTCATAGGGCGGCGTGTGAATCGTCATGACAGCCTCCCTCGCCCGCGTCGGACGAGCCAATCGCGCATCAGCGCCAGCAGCGCCTCGGCGAGTTCGGCGTCGGCGACGCGGCTGATCGCTTCGGCGCCGAAGGCCTCGAGCAGCATCGCCTCGGCTTCCTGCTGCGGTAGGCCGCGGGCCTGCAAATAGAACAATTGCTCCGGATCGAGCGCGCCGATCGTCGCGCCGTGGCCGCAAACCACGTCGTCGGCGAAGATTTCGAGTTCGGGCTTGGCGTTCATCGTCGCCTCGGGCGACAGCAGGATCGCCTGCGACTTCATCGCTCCGTCGGTCTTCTGCGCGCCGGGCTGGACGATCGCCTTGCCCTGGAACACGCCGGTCGCCTCGTCGGCGACGATGTGGCGGTAGAATTCGCGGCTCTCCCCGCGCGGCGCCGCGTGCACGACCTCGAGCGTCGTGTCGGCGTGGCGGTTTCCGTCGAGGAGGCCGAGACCGGCGAGGCCGATGCGCGCATCCTTGCCGGCGAGGCGGGCGAAGATCTGCCGGCGCACCAGCGCGCCGCCGGCGACGAAGCCGAACGCGTCGAGCGCCGCGCCCTCGGCAAGCCGCACGACTTCGCTTTCGACATGCAGGCCCGGCTCGTCTTCGATCGCCGCGACATGGGCGAGCGCGCCACCGATCGCGACGTCGATCGCGGTCGAGGCGTGCCGCTGCGTCTCTGGCCCCGCACCGACGAAGCGTTCGACGAAGGCGGCGGTCGCGTCGGCGCCGACTTCGATGGCGAGGCGCGAATAGACCGCGAGGGGCCCCGCGCCGGCGAAGCAGTGGACAACCTCGATCGGCGACGGCCTCGCCCCCGGCGCGACGGTCGCCGCAACCCCGGCCGGCGCCAACGCGAGGGTGAGCGCCAACATCGGGTCGTCGGCCGAAAACGTCGGCGAAGCGGTCGGCGGCGCAAGCGTGACGCCGGCCGGCGGCGGATCGGAAAGCGCAGCGACAAAGGCGCCGTTGATCAGCACGAACCGCGCCGGCGCCAGGCGCGGCAGTTTGGCGAGCCGGTCCTTGGCCGCAGCGATCGCCGCTTCGTCGGGCGGCGCGGCGAGCGGAGCGGCTTTCGCCAGCGCGATGCGCAGATCGGTGTAGTGCCAGGACTCGACCCGCCGGGTCGGCAGGCCCGCCGACTCGAAGCGGCGGAACGCCGCGGCGCGCGCCGGCGAAGCCGCCGCGCCAGGCGAAGCGCGGAACTGCTCGGCGAGGCCGAGTTCGGCGGCGGTCGGAGCGATGGCGGGCGCAGCGGTCATGGGCTCGTTCACGCTGCCTCGGTGGCGTAGTCGCGATAGCCGTTGCGTTCGAGTTCGAGCGCGAGCTCGGGACCGCCGCTCTTGACGATGCGGCCCCGCGCCATGACATGGACGACGTCGGGCGTGATGTGTTCGATCAGCCGCTGATAGTG
>Ga0181535_10006197_pt1 | contig 12485 bp, 11 predicted proteins | sample PEATcosm2014_Bin_44_FD_119774 | JGI IMG/M metagenome (GOLD analysis project Ga0181535, IMG submission 119774) | Peatland microbial communities from MTU Mesocosm Facility, Houghton, MI, USA - PEATcosm2014_Bin17_30_metaG | ecosystem: Environmental > Terrestrial > Soil > Wetlands > Peat | place...
CCACGCCGTTCAATGAGAAGCTGTCGCTGGTGTCGCGCTGGCCATTGGCCCAGATGGGCGCGTTGCCAAGGCCGGAGTTAGCGCCAGTGCCACCGGATAGTTCCGCATTGACGCCGGTGGATTGCGTGGCCAGCCCCGTGAAGCTCCCAGTGGGCAAGGGCGCGGCGTCAATTTGCTGGGTATCCATCACGTAGCCGTTGGTGGTGTCCACGGCATTCATCAGCGGCGTGGCTTCCACTTCAATCGTCTCGGTCGTTCCGCCCGGCTTGAGCGCGGCAATGACTGTAGCGGTGCGGTCTGCCTGCACAGCGATGTGCTGCGTCTTCTGCACGACAAAGCCCTCTGCCGTGAAGGTGAGGGTATAGGAAGCGATGGGAAGGTTCACGAAGGTGTATGAGCCCGAGGCGTTGGTTTTGGTGTCGCGGGTCAGCGAAGTCTGTTCCGACTTTATCGTCACTGTCGCGTTGGGAATAACGCCGCCCGAAGGGTCCGTAACCTCGCCGGTGATTCCGCCGAGCGTCTGCTGTGAAAACAACGAACCACAACACAGCGCAACGGTTGCCATAATCGCCAGCAACCGAGAAGATGCAGAGGGGAGAATACGCATGGAATTCGTCATTTTGCTGGCCTCAAAGTGGGGCTATCCCGTAATGTTTCAGAATTGTTGATTACAGCGTAACTGGATTGGATCTTTGACGTTCCTGGATCTAGCAAAAAAGAGTGGAAAAGGAGGAACGATTGCGAGTGGTTGCCGAGCCGTGGCCGACTCTTTTTGGAATCTACAAGTGTAGGAAGAATATCCATTCAGGCGTAAGGATCACGTAAAGATTCACGGTTCGGAAAGTGGCTATCATGAGCGGAGCGGTTGGCTTTTCCACAGTACTGGTATCAGCAGGCACAAGATTCAGAACAATTGTTCTCGTGAGGCGGAATTGATGATCACACGTGTTGCAAAACTGTTGCTGTTAGCAGGCCTGGCACTGTTCTACACGCTGGTTGTGTTTAACAATCTGACGGATCCCAACTCAAACTATCAGTTTGTGCGTCACGTGCTGACGATGGACACGACTTTCCCCGGCAACAACGGAATGTGGCGGGCCATGCCGTCGCCGGCGTGGCATTGGGCGTTTTTCGGGAGCATTGTTGCGTGGGAGATCGCATCCACGATCCTGTTGTGGTGGGGGACAGCCCGCTTGCTGCGCGCTGTTCGCCTGACTGCGGCAGACTTCAACGCGGCCAAGCGAGTGCCGGTGATCGGACTCACCCTTTCCCTCCTGATGTGGCTGGTGGCTTTTCTTGCAGTGGGAGGAGAGTGGTTCTTGATGTGGCAGTCGCCAAGCTGGAATGGGCAGGAGGCGGCGTTCCGGAACTTTGTTGTGGTGGGATTGGTGTTCTTGTTCCTTTTGCAGCCGGAAACAGATCAACAGACGTGAAAGTTCAGCCGGTGAGCGCGACTGTCCTTTTACGTCGCAGGGCGTACCATGCAAGGCCGACGGCAATATAAGCGAGGTAGATGTAAGGGATCCGGGCATGGACCGGATCGGAAGCAGATTTCAGGTCAAAAACTACTATCAGGATCATCACAAATACGGTAAAAACGCTGACGATTGCGACCAGGTGCGAATGCTGGCCTATCGCCCGGCGCGCAAAGGGCAGCGCGAGCGCCACAAGCGCGTAGACGGTAAGAAAGCCGAAGACTGAGAGCGAACCGAGCAGGTCGTACATTTCAGAACCGGAGTGGCCACCGAAAGCCAATGCGGCAGTCGCGGCAAACATGAGCGCGGCGGATAGCGCGACAGCCGTTGCTGGCGTGTGGTGGCGCTCGCTCGTGCGCTCAAGCGCTGGAGGAAGCAGGCCACCATGCGCCATGCGCATAAGCACGCGGGCGGCAGCCGTGGTGCAGGCGAGCACGCAGGCGAACATGCTGACCGCAGCGCCGATGTCGATGGCTACGCCTAGCAGAGAGATTTCTGCCCTGGTGGCGAGAAGATGCAGTGGACTCGTGGAATCGCTAAGGTGCGAAGACTGGCCGCGAAAGCCCAGAACCTCGCTGTAGGAACACATCATGAAAAACAGGCCGGCGAGAATGGCGCATTGAAGGACAGCGCGAGGGATGGATTTGAGCGGCTCGCGCGCTTCGCCGCCGAGGGTGGTTGCTGCTTCAAATCCAACGAAGCTGAACATGGAGAGGACAAGCGCGGGTCCAAGCGTGGAGATTGAAGCGCCTTTCAATCGAAGCTGATCGAGATCGAAGTGAAATCCGAAGCGGAAGAGCAGAACGGCGAGCACAATCAGGATAAAACCGACAGAGAACACTTCGATCCAAAGCATTAGCTCAGCGGAGAGTTTTACATCTCGATAGGCAATGAAGGCGGCTGCGCCGCAGACGATTGCGAGCGTGAGCAGCGGTGGCGGCGCGAGATGAAAGAGCTGCTGAGAAAACAGGCCGGCGTAGTAAAGCGCTCCTCCTGCAACCGATGCGCCGGTGCCAAGATAGGCCAGCAGCAGCGCCCACGCGGCGGTGACACCGAAGAAAGGCGGCAAGGTGTTTGCGGTGTAAGCATAGAGCGAGCCCGGTGAAGCGGAGAGGCGGGCAAACCGGCTGACGCAGAAGCCGACAAGGAGAGTGGCTCCGGTAGCCAGCAGGTAGACGAACCAGGTAGCATTGCCGGCCAGGGCGAAGACAAGCGGGATGGTCAACGAGGCCGAGGTGCTGGGAGCCATGGCGGAGACCGACTGCGCCAAAGTCTCAACCGGGCCCAGCGCACCGGCGCGCAGGCCATAGCTTTCCCTTGCGCCTTTTTGTACGTGGACTTCTTCTGCCGAGGTTGAAGGTCCGTTCATCGATCCGCCTTTTAACGCATCCGTTTTTCTTCAGGTTGTTCTTTTTTGTTGGCTTCTTCCTTGATGGTTTTAACGCTCGATGGTGGCCTCGATATAGCCAAAGGGCGCATCGACGGGCACAAAGATATGGTTGGGGTTGTCAAGCCCGAAGGGGCTCAGGTCGGCAAGGATGTGGTGCAGGTTGGGCATGGTGAGATGAATGCGTGCAATCTCAGGTGCGGCTGCGAGGGCGGCATTGCCCATATCAAACAAAGTATGCTGCACACTCATGCTGTGGTGAGCGGCGAACTCCTTGAGCAGCGTGGCGACGACTTTGGTGCGGATGTTTGCGAAGTCCTGCGCGGCCGATTCGTAGTCCCAGGTCACCGTGGCGCGTGTGCCGAAGATGCGATCGGTTGCGGGCTTGAGTGTGGTCAGCTTGTCTTTGATGTAGCCGGTAAATGCTGACTTGGTTGTTTTTAAGATCGTGAGCCCATTGACGCCAGACTTGATTGACCACTCGTGGGCTCGGTCGCGAACGGCACGGACTGTCTGGACCTCCGGACCGCCAAGTTTGAAGGTCGTTGCATCGGGTACGCCATCAACGATCATCCGCTCCCAGGCCCGCTCCTCAATCTCCACCGCGACGCCGGAGACCTGAGCGTTGTTCGCGAGCAGATAGTCGCCCAACTCCATGGCGAACTCTTCGATTGTTGCCGCGCCGGAGCCGCGCGCTATGTAGTAAACCGTGTTCTTCATTGTGTCGGTGGGCAGAATCCTGCTGTTGTCGGCTTCAGTAAAGGCAGTTTCGAAGTCGCCCTCAAGCAGAACCTGCACGCCCCACTCGTTGAACGCGTGAGTGTCGCCGTGGCGCGTGATCCGCGACAGGCGCACATGCGATTTTCCGTAGCGATTCTTACCCAGCCTGGCCATTGTTCAGCTCCCCCGATAAGTTGTGTAGCTGTTGTCGCTCAGCAGCAGCGGAAGATGATAATGGTCCTTGCCGCTGTGGAGAAAGATGATTGAAATCTCCGGGTAGATGCTGGCACGGCCTTTTTGCGCCAGGTATTCGCCTGTCGAGAACGTGAGGCGATAGGCGCCTTGGCTCGCATCCTGCGCGCAATCGCGGCAACGGCCGTCGGAGTCTGTGATGCCGTTGAAGACTGTGTTCCATGCTTCGCCCTCTCGCCGTTCAAGGCGAACCGCGATGCCGGAGGCCGGTTTGCCTAATACCACATCGAGCACATGTGTTGTGATTCCAGTCATTCTACAAGCCACTTTCCCAGACGAATCTGCGTGATCTGGCGTTGCTGCTCCGCGGCTTCAACCAGTTCGTCCCGGCGATTGCGGGTCAGACGGCGGCGGAGGATCGCGAGCATTTCTTCTGCGCTCTTGCCGGTAGCGCACACGATATAGGTGAAGCCGAAGAGTTCTTCGTAGAGCGTGTTGCCGGCGGCGATTTCCGTAAGGACGTTTGTTGAAGCGCCTGCAGTCAACGATTGCTCCTGTTTCGACCATGCGGCCGACTTTACTTTTACATGTGCGGATGTGCGTTGTCCGATGCGCGGATGGCAGGCAAAGGCTTCCAGCCAGTCGGGCTCCTTCATTGTGGCCCAAATGCGGTCGGCTGCTTCGCTCAGCTCTGCGACAGTGTCAATGGGACGCAGGGCGACCATTCCTTTCGCCCATCGCTTGGAGCCGCAACAGGCAATCATCGCGTCGAATGCTGCGGTTTCGTCCGCTTTGTTCCAGGCATCGAGAACGGCATTCATCGCGATACGCCCTCCGCGGCGAGTTCGAGCAAGAATTCTTGCAGCAAGTTGGCCGCGACGCGTCTACGGTAGTCGGCTGTAGATCGAATGTCGTCGATCGGTTGCGCTTCAGCGAGCAATGTGCGTCCAGCGGCCAGCATTGTTTCTTTATTAATCGGTTGGCCGAGAAGTGCCGCTTCAGTCTTGAAGAGGCGCATTGGATAGGGTGCCAGGCTTGCCGCAGCGAGGCGAATCTCGCTAACCGCACCGTTCTTGAGCAGAGCAGTTGCAGCGAGAGCGACCTTTGAAATTGCCATGGCGCGTCGCGTTCCGACCTTGCGGAGATAGTGCCGGTGATTTCGGAATCGCCTGGACAGATGGATCGCGAACAGCAGTTCATCAGGCGCCATTCCGTTTTGCTTGTAGCCGGTGTGAAACTCGGCGTAGGGAATTCGGCGACTTCCGCGCTTCGATACCATCTCAATCTCAGCATCGTAGACGAGCAGGGCGGGTGAGGAGTCCGCGGCTGGAGAACCGTTGGCAAGATTTCCGCCGAGGGTGGCGCGGCTCTGATTCGCGATGGAGCCTATCCAGCTTGCAGACTTGGCGATGAGCGGAAACTCGGCCGCGAGTTCGACGTGTGCGCGGAGATCGAGAAATGTTGTGCAAGCGCCGATGACGAAGCTGCTTGAGGTGGCCTGGATGAAACGCAGATCGGGAATGCCCCAGAGGTTTACAAGTTTCTGCGCGCCGAGGCGGCCGGCTGCGAAGGCCACCATCAATTCGGTGCCTCCGGCAATGGGCGTCCATTCACCGGGAGCGGAAGCGAGCAGATCCAGCACCGCGGGCAAGCTGCCGGGCGCGATCAGATCATGAGCCTCCGCATTACCGCGCATTCGGGGTTTCCTCCGGAGCCGGTTCGGGAGTTTGCGTTGCTGCAGCCAGCACCGATTCAAAGATACGGATAAAGCCAGTACAGCGGCAGAGATTGCCGGCGAGGCCTTCGCGAATTTGCGCCATGGTGGGATGAGGATTGCGATCGATCAATTGCGCAGCAGCCATCAGCATGCCTGGAGTGCAGATGCCGCATTGCGCGCCGCCGCAGTTGAGAAAAGCCTGTTGAATTGGATGGAGCTTTCCGTTCGTGGCAAGGCCTTCGACGGTCTCGACGACGGCTCCCTCGGCTTGCAAAACAGGGACCAGACAACTGTTGACCAGCTCGCCGTTCATGCGCACGGAACAGGAGCCGCACTCGCCTTCGCCGCAACCTTCCTTGGTTCCTGTCAGGTGAAGATCTTCGCGCAGCACATCGAGAAGGCGCTTCAGGGGAGGCGCCTGCACGGCACACGCTTGGCCGTTGATGGTGAAGTGGATGGTGGGCCAGGAATCTCTCATAGCGTAGCGTGCTCCTTCGAGAGATCACGCGAAGCTAACTGGGCAAATAGATCTTCAGGCAAAAGTGGAATGGAATTGAAGCTGACGCCAGTGGCGTCCTTGATGGCGTTGACGATGGCGGGCGCGGGGCCGTCGTGGGGCAGTTCGCCAATGCCTTTCGCGCCGTAGCCGCCGTATTTGAATGGGATCTCTTCAAAGAAAACGTGAATCGGCGGAACATCTTCAGCAGTGGGAATGATGTAGTTGGTCATCTGGTTGTTGGCCATGTGCCCGTTCTGCATCACGACTTTTTCGTAGAGGGCAAAGCCGATGCCCTGGGCGATGCCGCCTTCAATTTGTCCGGTGGCCAGCACCGGATTGAGGACGCGGCCAACTTCCTGTGTCGCCCAATACTCTTCTACTTCCGCTGAGAACGTGACGGTGTCGACGGCAACCTGTGCCATGTGCACGGACCACGCATACGAGGGATAGGCTTCGCCGCGATATTTTTCATCGTCCCAGAAGATGCCGGGAGGCGCCTCGTAGCGGACCAGCGAGACAACTTCGCCTTTGATGGCACGGAGGCGCTCGCAGGCTGCAAAGAACTCTTCGCGCGTGAACTTGTCGCCGAGGCCCGCTTGCTCGCGGAGGGTGGCAAGAAGTTGAAGGCCGGCGCGCTCGATGAGGCGGCCGACCACCATTACGGTGCGTGATGCAACCGTAGGGCCGCTATTCGGAACCAGGCCGGTATCGGCCGCGGCCATTGCGATGTCGTCATAGTCGATGCCGAGGGCTTCGGCGGCAATCTGCGTGAGGACGGTATTTGTGCCCTGGCCGAATTCAGTGTTCGACACGAGCACGCGCACTTTGCCTTGCGGCGAAACGTCCAGGCCGGCGAGGGAATTCAAAATGCGTTCGCCGGAGCCGGTGAAGCCAGAGCCGTGATAGAAGCAGGCGATGCCGATGCCGCGTTTGACGGCGCTGGTCGGATTTTCGCGCGCGAAGCGCGCACGCCGGGCGTGGTAGTCGCTCTCTTTGAGTGAACGATCGAGCAACTGATCCATGATCAATGGCTCGCGCATCAGTTGCTCAGTTGCGGTTGTATCGCCGGTGTGGAGGAAGTTTCTGCGCCGCAAATCGAGCGGATCAATGCCGAGCGCGGAGGCGATCTCGTCCATATGGCGCTCGAGGGCAAAGATGGTTTGCGGCGCACCGAAGCCGCGAAACGCACCATAGGGAACGTTGTTGGTGGCCCACGATTTTGCGCTGATGCGCACGTTAGGGCACAGATACGGGCCCGGCGCATGAAGCGTTGCGCGCGATAGCACGGTGGAGGACAGCGTTGCGTAAGCGCCGCCATCGGTGGCGAGATCAATCTCCATGGCAAGCAGCTTGCCGTCTTTGTCGAGCGCGGTGCGGTGGCGGGTGCGCGATGGGTGGCGCTTGGTTGTGGCGGCCAGATCTTCCATGCGATCGTAGATCATCTTGACCACGCGCCCGCTCTTCATGGCGAGCAATGCGGCATGAGAGGCAAGCGTGGAGGGGTAGTCCTCCTTGCCGCCGAAGGCTCCGCCGGTTTCTGTTTGGATGACGCGCACTTTGTCGTCGGGCAGGTCGAAGATCTTGATGAGCGTCTTGTGCACGTAGTAGGGACACTGAAGCGACCCCCAGACGGTTACGCCGTTCTCCGCGCTCCATTCGGCGATGATGCCGTTGTTCTCGATGTAAAGGTGTTCTTGCGCGCCGGTGCGGTATTCGCCTTCAACAATGTGCGTGGCGCTCTGCCACACGGAGTCTACGTTGCCCTTCTCAAGCAGGAAGGACTTGAACAGGTTGTCCTTGCCCCAGACGATCTGCTCCTGGCGCTCGCTTTCTTCGATGGTGAAGATGGGTGGGAGCGTTTCGTACTCGATGTGAACGGCGTTGATCGCATCGCGCAGTTTGTGTTTGTCAGGATGCGCGATGAGAAGGATGGCTTCGTCGCAGTGGTTGACCTGCCCATCGGCGAGACAGGGCTGGTCGGCAACGATGAGCTGGATACGATTGTCGCCCGGGATGTCAGCGGCGGTGACGACTGTGAACTCGCTCCAGTCGATGCGGCGATCAAAACCAATGGAGCGAATGAGTCCGCGGGGAATGGTGCTGCGCACCGTCGAGCCATACCACATGCCCTCGCGTTCAATGTCGTCTACATAGAGAGCGCGGCCCAGCAGCTTGTCCGCTCCTTCCTTGCGGGGAGCAGAGGCACCGACGATGCGGGTTTTTGCAGTTGTGCTCATGTTTGGGAGGGCGGGATTCGCGCTAATGGTTGAGGCATAGCATACAACGGCGCGGCCAGGATTCAAAGCGTGGGACTATTTCGTAAGTTCGACGAGGGTTCGCGCCAGAACATGGACGCCACCACCAATCCACTCCGGCGTGGCGTACTCGTCGGGCCTGTGGCTCACTCCACCGCGGCAGGGAATGAAGAGCATGGCCGTCGGCGCGATGCAGGAGACAAAAGACGAATCGTGATAAGCGCGGGCGACCATTTTCTTGTAGGTCTTGCCGGCCTTAATCGCCGAAGACTCGAGCTCTGCCAGAATTGCAGGATCGCAGATGGTGGGCGGATCGGCATTCAGCAGTTCCGGCGTGATGGTCACGCCGCGGCGGGATGCGATCTCAGTACAAGCGCTAAGCAACCTCGAGAGAACGCCGTCGCGGCGGACGCGGTCGATGTCGCGAATGTCGGTTGTAATGACGACGCGGGAAGGGATGCTATTGACCGCTCCGGGAAACACTTCGCAGACGCCGACGGTGCCGACGGTGTCGATGGCGCCGGTTGATTTGGCGGCCGTCTCAAGTGCGAGGATCAGCTCCGCCGCAGCGGTCAGCGCGTCTTTACGGCCAGGCATCAGTTTTCCGCCGGCGTGCCCGCCTTCGCCCTCGATGACGATGCGCTGGCTTGCGGGTGCGGCGATGTGCGTGACGAGGCCGACATCGAAGCTTTCCTGTTCGAGGTACGGTCCCTGCTCGATGTGCAGTTCGAGGAATTGATGGAAACGGCCCTTGGGCGCTGCGACGGATTCGAGCGAGCCGGTGAAGCCGGCCTGCGTGCGCAATTCCTCCAGGCCGCGGCCGTCCTTATCGCGCAGAGCGAGCGCTTGTTGCGGCGTGAGGATGGAGGCCATCATGCGGCTGCCAAGGCAGCCGATGCCAAAGCGGGTTGGCTCTTCGGCGGTGAAGATAACGAGTTCGATCGAGCGGCGCGGCGTGAAGCCGAGCTTTTGCAGGACGCGAATTGCTTCCAGGCCGCCAAGGACTCCCACGCAGCCGTCGTACAGGCCGGCGTTGGGAATGGCGTCGATGTGCGAACCTGTGCCTACCGGCGCAAGCGCGGGACTGCTACCTTGCCAGCGGGCGAAGGTGTTGCCGATAGCGTCTACACTGACGGTCAATCCGGCGCGTTCGCAGAGTTGCCGAACGTAGGCGCGGGCGCGCATGTCCGCTTCGCTGAACACGACACGGGTGACGACTGGAGGTTCGGATTCGGAGATCTTGCCGAGAGTCAAGAGTTCGTCGATGAGCGAGTCGATTGTGAGTTGCGGGTGAGTGCTCATGGACTACGCTCCCAGCGGATGACGGCGCCAGTCTTTGTAGATGAGGTACTTAGCGGGGCGCTTGCCGAGCGCGCCAAACCACTGCGGACAATAAGGACCCATCCAAATGAAATCGCCGGCTTCGACGGGGTACCAGGAGTCGCCGAGCCGATAGATGCCGCCGCCTTCGAGCATCAGCAGGCCGTGCTCCATGACGTGAATCTCAACCATGCTGAGCGCGGCGCCGGGATCGTAGGTCATGGTATTGACGGCGAAGTCGTAGGGCGCCCCGTCGGGCATGAGCGGGCAAACGCGTACAGACTCATCGCCCATCAGCGGCGCTGATTTGATGTTGGCCTCGTTGCCGACGACGACCTTCGCAGGCGCGGCGCCCGCGAGGGGCTCGTAGGGTTTTTCAATCACCGCTACGCGCGAAGCTGACCTTGCGCGAACGGTGTGCGGTGTGCCCTGGGGAAGAAACGCAAACCCGCCGGGAGTAAGGATGTGGGTCTTGCCGCCGGCTTTCAATTCCAGCTTGCCCTTGAGGACGTAGAGAAATCGTTGCGCAGGCGTGGGGGCGAGCGTTCCGCCGGAAGTGAACTCGGCGGTCATCTGCGTAAAGCGCGCGCCCAGTTGCGGCGCGGCATGAATCACGAACTCCACAGCCTCTGCGCCGGGTTGAGGCGTACGGATGAATGTGTCCGGGGTTTGAAGCAGGTGATCGGGCTTGAAGCTGCTTCGTGTAATTCCGAGGTGGTGCATCGATGACCTCACGGGGAATTGCGTTGTTCGATTCTACCGAATTCAGCGAGTGCCCGCCGCAAGGCGTTCAAGAAATTTGCGGCCAACGCGCAACGCCGCTTCCACATCTTCTTCCCGCACGGCTTCAGCCGTGTGGTGGCTGATGCCGCCGGGGCTGCGCAGGAAGAGCATTGCCGCGGGGACGCGTGCGGCCATCACCATGGCGTCATGGCCGGCGCCGCTGGTCATTTGTTGGGGCGGCATCCCGGTGGCCTCGATCGCGTCGGCGAGAAACGAAGTCAGCCGCTCGTCCATGGGAACAGCCGGCTGGTCAAATAGGTCTGTGCGTTGCAAGGCCAGACCGCGGCGCTCGGCAATTGCGTTTGCCTTCTCCACCAAGTTCTCGACTGCGTGTGAACGCGATGCATCGTGCGCATGCCGGACGTCCAAGCTGACCAGCGCTTTGCCCGGGACGACGTTGCCAACATTGGGCTCGACATCCACTTTGCCCACCGTGGCGACCAGGCCCTCCGTTGCCAGAGCCAGCGATTCAACCTGAGTAATCCATTCGGCGGCAGCGGCCATGGCATCTTGACGCAGGCGCATGGGGGTGGTGCCGGCATGATTGGCGTGGCCGGTGAATTCGAACGTGAGCCGCGTCTGGCCCACAATTCCGGAGACGACGGCGAGGCCCAATCCTTCTGACTCAAGCACCGGGCCTTGCTCAATGTGGATCTCGACGAAGCCGATTGCATCCTGATCGAGTGCGGCATCCTCGATCAGGGCCGGATCGAGGCCGAAGTCACGAATCGCAGCCTGAAGTGTGATGCCTTGGGAATCTTCGCAATTAAGAAGCGCTGGGTCGAATCGTCCGGCAACCGCGCGGCTCCCGATGAATGGGACGCCGAAGCGTACGCCCTCTTCCTCGGAGAAGGCGATCACCTCAATGGCCAGAGGGAAATCGAGATCACGCGCGATCTCAACCCACTCTAGCGCGATCACAACACCGAGGACGCCGTCGAAGGCGCCCGCGTCCGGAATTGTATCGATGTGCGAGCCCATCACCAGCCGCTTGTTGCTTGCGCCAGCCGGTTGCCAGAGCCCGCGCAGATTGCCGGCCGCGTCTACGCGCACGGTCATGCCCAACCCTTCCATGCGATCGCTCAAGAGGGCGTGGACTTTATGCATGGGCGGGGTAAGAAAACGGCGCGTGATGCGTTCGGGGTCTTCGCTCATGGCGGCGATTTGTCTGCATTCTGCAATTGCGCGGAGAGCCTGCGTTCTCATGAGCGGACCAGCTCTCTTCCTCGGGCTTCGCCAGTGAACCGATCGCCGACGTAGATTTGTTCTCCGCGCAACCAGGTTTCAAGCACTTGGCCCCGGAGTTTCGCGCCAAGGTAAGGCGAGAGCTTGTGGCGAAAATGAAGATGCTCCGGGGCCACGGTCCATTCGGAGTCGGGGTTGAAGACCACAAAGTCTGCATCGGCGCCGGGGGCGAGGACGCCTTTTTTGGCGGTGAGGCCGGAGAGCCGAGCGGGTTCTGAGGCCATCCATGCGCCAATTCTCTCGACGCTAAATCCACGCCGAGTCATGGCGGTCCATAGCACGGGGAGAGCCAGGCCGAGGCTGGCGATTCCGCCCCAGGCAAGATCCCAGCGGCCTTCTTCGCGGCGCTTCATCGCGGGGGGGCATGGGGAGTGGTCGGTCGTCACCATGTCGATCAGGCCTTGATCGAGCGCGTCCCACAATGCTTCGCGATTGGCTGCATCGCGGATGGGCGGCGCGCATTTGAATTCCGTAGCGCCGTCGGGAATCTCTTCTGCGGCGAACCACAGATATTGGATGCAGGTCTCGACGGTGATGGGGAGGCCGCGCTGGCGCGCCGCGGCAAGAAGAGGCAAAGCCTGCGCGCTGGCCAGGTGCACGATATGGATGGGCGCGGAGAACTCCTCTGCCAGGCGAAGGAGCAAGGCGATTGCTTCAACCTCTGCGGCGTCCGGCCGCGAGGCTAGATAGGTGGAGTATTGGCTCCAGTCCGCGTTCTTCTGGTTGAGGGTTTTGGTTGCGGCGTTGACAGGGCCCGCCAGTTCGGCGTGGACAAGCAGCGGCAGGCCGCTGCCGCGCAGGTGGGCGAGTGCCAGGCGGAGATCGGCTTCATCCACCCACGCGAACCCATCGATTCCAGAGTGAATCAGGAAGCATTTGAAGCCAGGGACTC
>Ga0181535_10006198_pt1 | contig 12484 bp, 9 predicted proteins | sample PEATcosm2014_Bin_44_FD_119774 | JGI IMG/M metagenome (GOLD analysis project Ga0181535, IMG submission 119774) | Peatland microbial communities from MTU Mesocosm Facility, Houghton, MI, USA - PEATcosm2014_Bin17_30_metaG | ecosystem: Environmental > Terrestrial > Soil > Wetlands > Peat | place...
CATCGTCCTCAAGGTCAACACCGGCGTCATCTTCACAGGCGGCTCAAAGATCGCCGAGCACGGCGGCCTCAACGAGGACGATACGCATGTGGCGCTGCTCTTCTCCATGCCGGATTTCGCGCCCAAGCATGTGAAGACTTACGTTCTCAACCAACAGGTCGCGCCCACCGTCCTTCAAGCTCTGGGCCTCGACCCCAGGGAACTGAAGGCAGTGCAGATCGAAGGGATCACGCCGCTTCCGTTTCTTTTCTAATCGCCGCCGCGCTTTTTTGTCTTCCTCGGGACGGCTCCCAAAACTGGGGGCCGTCTCTTTTGGTGTTCTGATGGACTGAGAGCGGTCCTCACCATCCATACACAGGGGTTGGATTGTAGACGATGGATGCAAAGGTTCCGGCCAATTCGGCGGTGCCAATCCCCTGACCCACGGTGACGAACAACTCGTTGGTTGCTCCATTGCTTGTGGTTCCGCCGCCGAAGGCAACTCCCCAGAGGTTGTTGAGAACAATCTTCCTCCCGCGCTCGTCTCGTATCGTACCCACAAACTCCCCGGTTCTAGCATTGAACCCGTTGATGGTGCCGTCGACGGAGTTGTTGGAAACCAGGAGTGTATTGCTCAGCGGCCCAAAATTGCTGGGAGCGAGGGCCATGCCCCAGGCCTGATTGAGCGGCAGTCCCTGGATCAGTGTCTTCACGAGGGTGCCATCCTCTTTGAAGACGTCGACGTAGCCACCGGCGCCGACGTTTGGTACGGCATAGGTGACGTAAACCATGCCATTGATGTCCTGGACGCCAAATACCGAGAAGGTCGATGGGATCGAGGGATCGCCAAACGACTGCATCAGGTGAAAGTTGCCGTCGAACATATCGATGTGATTGTTCGTGTTGTCCGCCGCGTAGAGGTAGTTCCCTGAAGCATTGCTCGTGATGGCCAAGCCCGTGTAACTCGCCTTGCTGGCCGAGTTGTCCGCGACGAGGGTTGCCAGGTTCTTGTTCATGCCCGGCCAGGCGCTGATCGTGCCGTCCAGCGTGGCAAAGATGAACGACGAGGCCACGCCCGAGACCAGGAAATCCGTCTTCGATGCGTTGGCAACGATTCCCGTCGGTGTGCCAGGGCCGTTCGTGCCTGTCGCCTCGACCGGTCCGTTTCCGGCGGTGGGAATCACAACCTTGAGTGCCTCTTGCGTTCCGGTCGCGGTGTAGAGGGTCGACCAGCCAGTGTCGTTATCGCTGAGCCACCAAGGGGAACCGGCGCTCCGAGCAAATCCCCAGGGATTGGCCAGCAGTGGATCGATGGTTGGGGCATGCGAATCGACTTGATTCGAAACCAGGTTTGTGAGGTGATATTGTGCTTCGGCCGGAGCCGAATGCATGAGAAGAACCACGCCGAAGCAAGCGGCGCCTGCGATCCTGTGAACCAGCATATTTCACTCTCCAAGGGAAATTCAGGAGCAGAGGGGGCCGGTTGGAGCGACTGCGCACGGAACCTTCTCTGGCCTTCCGGTCGTGATCGTAGGCCGACTCGCGAGCCGAAGTTGTCATCCGCTTGTCACCTGTTTGCTACTCCTCGTCTTTGGAATATCACCGTCATGTCTTCCCCATAGTGAAGCGATGGGACGAACTCTTCGGCAACGACATCAAAGACATCACTTCTGAAATCGGGCTTGGCGCGATCGATGAGTTATCATCTCGTTCGATTCTGACGCGCTGCCTACTGTGCTGCACATCCTGCGCCCGGATGCCACAAGCTCGGCTTTGCATCCGCCTACAACATCCACCTGCGCGGCTTGAAGAGCAACGGATTCTCCAGTCCAGAAAACCCGCTGCCTGCGCCGACATCGATCTGCTAGTCTTGCCGCAACATGAACCGACAGTCGGTCACACTCAGCGTCGCTTTGCTTCTGCTGTGCTCGCTTGCCATGCCGGCGCAGAAGAAAGTCCCGCTGAAGACGATCCGCTTTCAAGGTGCCCCGCAATACACGCAACAGGAGTTGCTCGCGGCCGCCGGCCTGAAGCCGGACGCGCCTCCGAGCCCCCGCGAAGTGAAGGCCCATGCCAAACAGCTGAGCGATTCGGGCCTCTTCGAAGTGGTCAAGTTCAGCGCCGACACCAAGGGGCTGCTCTTTACGTTGACGCCTTCCAGTCAGCTCTATCCCATGCACCTGGAGAATGTGCCTCTGACACCGGGCAAAGACCTCGACGCGAAGATTCACGAGCGCTTCCCGCTGTATCGCGGCCTCTTGCCAGGCAGCGGCACAATAGTCGAAGGAATCCGCCAGACCTTCGAAGAGATGCTGGCGGCCAAAGGGGTCAAGGCAACGGTGAAAGCCGCTCTCACCAGTGGCCTGGGCCCGCAAAGGATCACGGCGATGAACTTCACAGTCGTCTCGCCGGAGGTGCAGATCGGCCGCATCCAGCTCGCTGGCGTTTCGTCCGCGATGCAAGCCAAGGCCAGCCTGCTAGCCAGTGGCCAAGCCGGAAATGGCTTCGACACAGAAAACACAACCATCGGTCTTCAACATGCATTCGAAGAGCTCTACCAGGATCAAGGCTATGCAGCCGTGCAGGTCGATGTGGCTCAGAGCGATCCGGCCATTGCCCCAGATCTGTCCGTCGAAATTCCTTTTGCGGTGACGATCAGGGAAGGTGGGATCTACAAGATCGGAACTATCGACTTCCCGGGCAGCGCGCAGGTTGCGCGCGCAGAGGTTGAGAAGATTCGGTTCAAATACCCGAGTGGTTCTGGACGGCCGCTTGATCTATTTCTCCTGGCCGTTCGCGACGCATGCCATGCGCATGGCTATCTCGATTGCACCGTCGTTGCCCACCCTTCCTTCAATGAGGCGAGTCACATCGTGAACTACAGCCTCGAAATGATTCCGGGGATGCAGTACCGGCTGGCCTCGGTCAAATTCGATGGATCTCCCGACGCGATGGTTGCCAGACTGAAGCTCGCCTGGAAGATGGCGCCCGGCGGCGTATTTGATGAGAGCTACGTCTCAAACTTTGCGGCGGTGGCACAAAAGAAGGACAAGGCTTTGGCGAAATGGATGCCAACAGTCGTCACTACCTTCGACGTGAAGGCCGACCCAGCCACGCACTCGGTCAACTGTATCTTCCACTTCGCCAAAGCCGATCAGGGCGCGCGGTAGCGTCACGCCATCTGCTGAACCCATTGGCTGCGCCAGGCTGGCGCGTCGAAGGGATCTGCGAAATACTGTGTCTCGTGTACGACCTTGCCGTTGCGGAACTCCATAATGCTTACGGTGTATGCTGGTCGCCCTTGGTAGTCGATTGTGTACTCGGTGATCCAGAGGTCACCTCTTCCGAGAATTCGCCTGACGTTGAAGCCGGACGGCTTGCCCGGATGATGACTCCGCAGGGCCTGCAAATTGCTGCGCCCGACAATGCGCTCGCCTGACTGGGGATAGTCACAGATCGCGTCGGCCTCGTAAATTTCGTGTTCCGCGTTCACATCGCCGGCCGCCGATGCGTGCCAATGCGCGGTCAGTGCCACAGGTATTTGTTCCTCTTGCATGGGCCGCTCCATGTATCGTTTGCCTTTTATGCGGATTCAACGCGGGGAATGAACCCCGGGCTGCCGGTATTCACCACGTCATTCAGTCTCTGTCTGGTCTGAATGCGATTGATTTCGTTCAATGCGTCGTCGGGAAGGGGGGAGATGTCAAAATTCTCGCGGGCCCGAGCGGCATTCTTGGGCGTAGTCAGCAAAGCCGTGCCGCGCTGCACTGCCCACGCAAGCAGCACCTGTGCCGGTGTCTTTCCAACTCGTGCAGCGATGGCCGAAATCACTGGATCTTCGAGCAATCCCGGCTTCATCCCATGGCCCAGGGGCGCGAACGCCAGAAACACAATGCCTCTCTGTTTGCAGAATTCCAGAAGCTCGGTTTCCGGCAGATACGGATGTGCTTCGACCTGGACAACAGCCGGCTTGATTCTCGCAGCATCATAGATGGGCGACAAATCGTTCAACGTAATGTCCGACAATCCGATGGCGCCGCACTTGCCGTCGTCCACGAGCCGTTCCAGTGCTCTCCAGGTATCGAGCAACGTCACTCCCTTGTCGTAGACGACATTGCCGTTCTGATCGCGCGGGTCCTGCTCGTCTCCCGGCCGAAATGCAAACGGAGTATGAATGAGGTAGAGATCCAGATACGTGATCCTGAGCCTGTTCAGACTCGCCTCGAAAGCCGGTTGGACGCGCTCTGGCCGATGGTTCGAGTTCCACAGTTTTGTGGTCACAAAAATGTCTTTGCGTGAGATGCCACCAGCGGCAAGTCCCGCCTGCAAGGCTTCTCCGACTTCGCGTTCGTTCCGGTATCGCTCTGCGCAATCGAGGTGTCGGAATCCGGCTTCCAGAGCGTCCCTGGTCGCAGCGATCGTCTGGGCCGAATCGGGAATCAGAGTGCCAAAGCCGAGTGCGGGCATTTGGCCACCTCCGCTGTTGAGCGGCATTCTTGTTAGCCGAAGGTCAGAAGGCTCAGTCATGGGAAAACTCTACATCGCTTTGCGTCCTGCGCCCTTGTGAATTCGAAAAATCTGACGACTGGCTTTTGCCTGCTCTCGGACGAGCTCAATCATCATCATTGGATGCGGCTTTCGCGACACGGCGGAAGCCGTGTCGTAAGACGAAGACATGCGCCTACACGTGCTGCACAGCCTGCGCCAGGTGGGTCAGGCTCGACTTGGCGTCCCCATACAGCATCGAGGTACACGGCTTGAAGAACAGTGGATTCTCGAGGCCCGAAAAACCGCGCCCCTGTCCGCGCTTCAAGACGATTACGCTCTTGGCGCGATCGACTTCGATGATGGGCATGCCCGCGATCAGCGACTTGGGATTGTCGCGCGCATCGGGATTGACCACATCGTTCGCCCCAATGACCACGGCCACATCGGTCGACGGCAGCTCGGGATTGATCTGGTCCATCTCGTACAACGAAGAGTAGGGCACGTTCGCCTCGGCCAGCAGCACATTCATGTGTCCCGGCATGCGCCCCGCCACAGGATGAATGCCGAAGCGGACGGTCACGCCGCGTTCTTCGAGTAATTCGGCGAGCTCGCGCACGGCGTGTTGTGCTTGCGCTGTCGCCAGTCCATAGCCCGGCACAAACACTACGCGGCTGGCAAAGGCGAGCTGCATGGCTGCATCGTCCAGCGAGATCTCGCGCATTACGCCGTCTGCATTCGCCGTTGCCTCGGCCACGACCGAGCCGAATCCGCCGAATAATACATTGGTCATCGACCGGTTCATCGCCTTGCACATGAGCACCGACAGGATGAAGCCCGAGAAGCCGTCCAGCGTGCCGGCAATGATAAGCACGTTGTTGCCCAGCACAAACCCCGTGGCCGCCGAAGCCAGGCCGGCATAGGAGTTCAACAGCGACATCACCACCGGCATGTCGGCCGAGCCAATGGGAATGACCAGGAGCACGCCGAAGACAAACGCGATGGCCAGCATGGAATAAAAAACGATCGCGGACTCGGGATGCATCCAAAAGAACGCGAAGCACCCAATCATCGCCAGAAACGTGCCCAGGTTGACGATGTTCTGCCCGCGAAACTGTACCGGCTTGCCATAGATGATGCCTGCCAGCTTGCCGCAGGCGATCAGCGATCCGGTCGTAGTGAGCGAGCCGAGCATGATCTCGAAGCCAAGCGCGCCGCGCGTCACCACGCTCATCTCCTGACCGTGCACGAGGAACTCGCCGATGCCGACCAGCGCCGCAGCGAACGCGCCAAACGCGTGCGACAGTGCGGTTCGTTGCGGCATCGCGGTCATCGGAACCCAAATCGCCATCCACGCGCCGATGATCGAGCCCAGCAGCAGTCCGACGATGATCCAGACCCAGGTGACGATGTGCGCGCCAATCAGCGTGCCCACGATCGCGGCAAACATGCCGCCCTCGGCCAAAAACATGCCGCGCCGCGCCGTCTCCGGATGCGACATGCCCTTCAGCGCAAAGATGAACAGAATCGACGCCACCAGATACGTGGCTTCCATGAAGTAGGACGTCAGGGTCACTTCGCGTCCTCCTTCTTGGCGTTCCGGCTCTTGAACATCTTGAGCATGCGATCGGTGAGGCCGAAGCCGCCCACCACATTGACCGTCGCCGTGGTGACAGCGACAAAGCCGAGAATGTGCGCGGGCAGCGTATACCCCTTGGCTCCCGCGAGCACCAGCGACCCGATCAGTGAGATGCCCGAGATGGCATTCGTCGCCGACATCAGCGGCGTGTGTAACAGCGGCGGCACGCGACTGATGACCTGATACCCGAGAAATGCCGCCAAGGCAAAAACGTAGACCGATGCGATAAGAACTGCTGGATTCATCTTTTCTTCCAGAAAGCGGAGCTTGCGGTGTTAGCGGCGCATTTGCGCCAGTTAGCGGAGCTAGTCTCCCCAAGGACCCAGCAAGGAACTAGCTCACCGATTGAGATACCTCGAGCAACTTCGCCACGCGCGGATTCACCGGGTTCCCGTCGTGCGCCACGCATGCTCCCGCCAACACCTCGTCCGCGAGATCGATGTGCAGCTCGCCCTTCTTCACAATCAGCCCCAAAAAATTCAGGATGTTGCGTGCATAGAGCTGGCTGGCATCGACGGGCACACCCGCAGGAAGATTCAGCGGCGCCATCAGTGTCACGCCGTTCAGCACCTGGGTCACGCCAGGCTTGGTCAGTTCGCAGTTGCCGCCCGCCGGCGCGGCCAGATCGACAAGCACCGAACCTGGTCGCATCGCTTCCACCGCAGCGCGCCGAATGAGCTTGGGGGCGGGCCGTCCCGGTACCTGCGCCGTCGTCACAATCACGTCGGAGTGTCCTGCGGTCTTCGTGATCAGGTCGCGTCCGCGGTCCAATGCTGCTTCTGTGAGCTCCGCCGCATATCCGCCGCCACCCTCGGTGTTGATGCCGCCCAGATCGACATCCAGAAACTTCGCGCCCAGCGACCGCACCTGCTCGCCTGCCGCCGCACGCACGTCGTACGCCTCGACGACAGCGCCCAAACGTCTTGCCGTCGCAATCGCCTGCAGTCCCGCAACGCCCGCGCCGATCACAAAAATACGCGCTGGAGGAACCGTTCCAGCCGCCGTCATCAGCAGCGGAAACATCCGTGGCAACAGGCTCGCAGCATCCACAATGGCCTTATAGCCGGCCACCGTCGCCATCGACGACAACGCGTCCATCGATTGCGCCCTGCTGATGCGCGGCACCAGCTCCATGCTGAACAGCGTCGCGGGACGCGCGATCGCAGTTGCCAAATCTGCCGGCGCGTCGAGTGGCCGCAGGAAACCGACCACCACTGCGCCCTGTTTGAGCCGTCCCTGATCCGCTGCGGGCAGGGGATTCACCACAGGCAGAATGTCGGCTCCAGCCAGAATCGCGCCGCGGTCTGCGGTCACGGTAGCGCCCGCCCCCACGTACGCCGCATCCGCCGCGCCTGCCGCCACGCCTGCCCCGCTCTCGACGGTGACATCGATGCTCTGGGCGCGCAGAGACTTCAAGTTCTCCGGCAACAGCGCCACACGCGTCTCGCCGGCTGCTGACTCTTTGAGAATGCCTAAGAGCAAGTCGCCTCCCTACACTCGCGCTCCTCAAAATTCCGGAACGCCGCAGTTTGCAGCTGGTTATCGCCAGCGAGTATATCGGTCAGCCACTTGCACCGGTGTGATATTCGGCACTGAAATCTTGGCGCGTCGGTCCGGCAATCGCCATCGCCCGGCAGAATAGCCCTGATTGGCGGGGAAATTCACTTGACACCAGTGTCTCCCACGGGCATGGTTAGAGGCTAATCAAGCTTCCGGGCGCCGCAATCCCCAGTTCCCCTTGCGTCTGAAGAGGAAGTACCTCGCGAGGTCAAGCGAACCATGGCAGCTGATGCGACGTATCCCACACCGGCGGGCGATACCGCCAAAATTCATACGATCCTCTTTGCGGCATCCGCCGGCACTCTTATCGAGTGGTATGACTTCTTCATCTTTGGCTCGCTCGCCACAGTGCTGGCCGTCAAGTTCTACCCGCCCGGCAACGATACGTTCGCTCTCATCGCCTACCTCGCTACCTTTGCGGTTGGGTTTCTCGTACGTCCCTTCGGAGCGCTGGTGTTCGGCCGCATCGGCGACTTTGTCGGCCGCCGCATCGCCTTCATCGTCACTCTCACGGTGATGGGTTTCTCCACCGCTGCGATTGGCCTGCTGCCCACCTTCAGGGATGCCGGCTGGTTCTCGCCCATCGTCCTCATCCTCATTCGGATTCTGCAGGGGCTTGCTCTCGGCGGTGAGTACGGCGGCGCGACCGTCTTTGTGGCTGAGCATGTTCCCGACGGCAAGCGCGGCTTCTACACCAGCTTGATCCAGATCACCGCAAGCCTCGGGTTCGTGCTTTCTCTCGCAGCCATCATCGCCACCCAGCAAAGCATGAATGCGGCGGACTTCCAGTCCTGGGGCTGGCGTTTGCCCTTCATCCTCTCCATCGTGCTGGTCGCGGTTTCACTCTACGTGCGCATCCGCTTGAAGGAGTCGCCCATCTTCCGCCACCTCAAGTCGACCGGCGCCGTCTCCAACCAGCCGCTCACCGACGCCTTTGGCAACTGGACCAATCTCAGACGTGTCCTCATCTCCCTTTTCGGCGCAACGGCGGGGCAGGGAGTTATCTGGTACACGGGCGCCTTTTACGCTCTCTTCTATCTGCAAGCCATCCTCAAGCTCAATGCACACGCAGCGCATGTGGTCGTCGCGATTGCAACCATCGCAGCCATTCCGTTCTACGTTGTGTTCGGTACACTTTCCGATCGCGTTGGCCGCAAAAAGCTAATGCTTACCGCCATGATCGTCGCCGCCCTCGTGTATCTTCCCATCTACCACGCCCTGCAACGCGCGGCGGGGAATCACGTCGTCAGCGTCGGCTCGGTCAAGGACCAGGTCACGGGCGCCATTCGCCTCACGCCCCTTACGACGGACGCCAACGGCAAGCTTGTTCCCGCCCGCGAAGCCACAGACGCCAATCTGCCCTTGATTGGCGTCCTGGTCTGGCTTCAGGTGATTCTTTCCAGCGCTACCTACGGCCCCATCGCTGCCTACCTGGTCGAGGCCTTCCCCGCAAAGGTCCGCTACACCTCGCTCTCGCTGCCGTACCACATCGGCAACGGCGTCTTCGGGGGACTGTTGCCTCTCATCGGTCTCACCGTCTGCGCGTCCACCGGCAACATCTATGCCGGCCTCTACTATCCCATTGCTGTTGCGTCCCTCTGCTTCGTCTGCGGCGCCATCTTTCTCCGCGAGACCAGCGGCACTTTGATCTGGCAGGAGATCGTAGTGACCGCTGCTGCCCCAGGACCCACTTCTACCGTGGCCCTCGAATCGCCGGCTCCTTAATTCCAGGCCGATTCCGCTCAACCACTGCGCCACGGGGGCTGGCGCGACCCCGCTCTAGGCGTGGGAGATAATAAGAGGTGTGCCCTTTACCCTGGCTCACGCTGCTGCTGCCTATCCACTCCGGCGGACCCGGCTCATTCTCTCGGCCCTGATTTTTGGCACCTTTGCGCCCGACCTCGAGTATTTCCTCCGCTTTGCCCCCCGAGGCCCATTCGGTCACACCACGCGCGGCCTCTTCTTCTTTTGCCTCCCCGTCGGCTTCGGCGCCTTCTGGATCTTTCACGACCTCGTCAAAGAACCCCTGGCTTCTCTAATGCCCCGCGGCATTCGAGGAAGAATCACGCCCGGCATCTACCCTATGTCGCTCCGCCGGCCCCTCCACATCGTCCTGGTGCTCGTCTCGATTCTGATCGGCGCCATTACTCACATTTTCTGGGACTCCTTCACCCACGCCCGCTACTGGCCCGGTCACCATCTTCCGGTCCTCCGCGAAGTCTTTACGTTGCCTCTGGTCGGAGAGGTGCATCTGTATAAGTTGCTTCAGTACGCGAGCACCGTCCTCGGGCTCGTCGTGGTCTATTTCTGGTTGCGCCACTGGGCGCGCACTGCGCCGGTGCAGCAAGATCCCGCGGGCAGCAGCGTCTCCGCGTCCCACGTCCGCATCGCGCGCATTCTTATCCCGGCCACAGCTCTCCTTGGGGGCTTGATCCGGGCATTCGTCAGCATCCACAACCCGGAAACTCCGCGCGGCATGGAAATCTGGGTAGGCGACTTCGTCGTCGCCTCCATTTCGCTAGCGTGGCTCGAACTGATGATTTGGGGCTTTACGCTGCCCGTCCGCGCCGCGGAGGAAATGCCGCCCGTACCCAGCGCTCGGTAGAAGAGCTGACCCGAAGGCATTGCTCTCTTACTCCTCGCGCAGCAGCGCCAGAGGATTGACCGACAACGCGCGTTGCGCGGGAATCCACGTGGCCACCAGCCCCAGCAGCAGCATCGCCAGAACCACACCGGCCAGGACCAGCGGATCGCGCGGCGTGGCCTGATACACGATGAAGGCCAGCACCTTCGTTGCAAGCAGACCCAGAACCAATCCAACCCCCGAACCAATCGCCAGCAATTTGAACGCACGTCCCAGGGCGGCTTGCAGCACTTCCTTGTGTTGCGCGCCGAGAGCCACGCGAATGCCCAACTCCTTGAGCCGCTTGCTCACCGAGTAGGCAGCCATGCCGAAGATGCCGGTGATCGAAAGCATCGCGCCCATCAGGCCCAGTACGCCAAGCGACACTGTCGCCATGCGCGAGGGGAACAAAGTTCCCCCCAGTTCTTCGCTCCAGGGTCGAATCATCAGAACCATCGCTGGGTCGATATCCCGGAGCGCACTTCTCATGGCCGCGGCAAGTTCCTGCGGGTCGCGGCTCGACCGCACCACCAACCATATCCAGCTGGCCGGCGACTGCAGGAGGGGGAAGAACATCGCGGGCTTCTGGTTTTCGGTAAGGTTCACGTATTTTCCGTCTTCGACCAGACCCACCACCCGCACGCGCGTGCCATCTTGCAGCTTGAAATACCGGCCGACAGCGTTCGGTACGGAGCCCAGTATCGTGCTTGCGAACTCCCGGTTCACCACTGCTACGCGCGGGGCGCTTGTGTCGTCATGCCATGTGAAGGCTCTGCCCGCCAATAAAGATGTCCCCGATGCGCGGAAGTAGTCTGGAGATATGTTGAACATATTAGGGTCGGCCGCGGCATTCGATGGGCTCAGATCCTCGGTTGTGTCGGTATAGACAAGCCCTTGCCAAGTACCGGGAGGCTCTAACGGCGGATAATTCACCGATCCTACGGAATCTACGCCAGGAATCGCTTGTAGGGCGTCAATCATTCGCCGTTGCATTGCGGGTACTCTTTCGCCGCTGTAGCCTGCTGTGGTCAGATCGGTATCTACCAACATCGCGTTCCGCGGCTCAAAACCGAAGTTGCTGTGCATGGAGCGCATGAGTCCACGCACAGCAACCATCGAAGAAGTGACCAGCACGGCACAGATCGCAATTTGGACGACAAGTAACACGTCTCGCACGGTAATTCGGCGCCCGAACGCGCCTGTCGATCCCGCTTTGACGATCTGGTACGGATTGGCCCTGAGAATCTGGCGCACCGGAACAATTCCGAATAGACCTCCGCTGACCAACGCCAAGACCAGAGCTACCAAATAGACGTTAGCGTCCGGACTCACCGGCACATGGAGGGGGAATCGCGGAAATGGCTGCCACACGCTCAACCGGCGCAAAAGCAGAATGCTCGCCACGAGTCCTGCTACGCCTCCAGCGAGCGAAAGCAGCACGGATTCGGTGAACAGCTGGCGCAAAATGCGATTGCGGCTCGAACCAAGAGCCAGGCGCAAGGCCACTTCGCGAGAACGGTCGGCGGCCCGCGCCGCAAACAGACTGCCCAGGTTGGCACAGGCCGCCAACAGGATCAAACCCGAAAGAAGCATCAACCCGGTCAGAAAAGCCCGCGTTGGCCCGTTCAAATAGTCGCCATGAAGACCAGGCCGCGCCAGCGTATAAGGGTCATTACTTTCTTCTTTGGGATAGCTTTTTTTCAGATACGTATTCACGGCGTTCAGATCCGCAGTGGCCTGCGCCGGAGTGACCCCCGGCTTCAGACGTCCCACCATCTCAAACATCCAACGGATCCCGCGCGCGTTCAATATCGCCTTGTCGCCGGATAACTGCTCATGGTTCACGATGGGCACGAAGACATCCGAAGCGAAAAACAAGATGGTCCCCTGGAACCCTGGAGGCGCCACGCCAAGGATGGTGAATGGATGCCGGTTGAGCCGAACAACGCGGCCCACCACGGTGCGATCGTCCTGAAAATGGGTGTGCCAATATGCGTAGGAGAGCACGACATACGGCGCGCTGTTTGGGCCATGCTCATCGGAATCGTGGAAGAATCGCCCAAGGTACGGTTGAATACGCAACACATCGAAGTAATTTCCGCTGGTTTCATATTCCCAGACATTGGATGGATCTTTGCCCGTATCCAGCCCTGACTGAGAGATAGCAAAAACAGCCACATCGTCGAAGCTGCGATTGC
>Ga0181535_10006199_pt1 | contig 12480 bp, 11 predicted proteins | sample PEATcosm2014_Bin_44_FD_119774 | JGI IMG/M metagenome (GOLD analysis project Ga0181535, IMG submission 119774) | Peatland microbial communities from MTU Mesocosm Facility, Houghton, MI, USA - PEATcosm2014_Bin17_30_metaG | ecosystem: Environmental > Terrestrial > Soil > Wetlands > Peat | place...
GTTTCCTTCCCCGCAATCGTCCCTTGGAGAACCCAGTTTCCGGTCAGGTGGTCGAGCAGTTGATCGTGGAAGGTCGGCTGCTGAGCAAAAGCAAAGCTGGCGCTTAGGGTGACCCACACGGCCACCTTTAGGACGGTTCTCATGGGTATGCCCTCCCCGTGTTGGAGCAATGTCTAGGTGGAAACCAAAGTTGCAGGCGGTCCGTAAAACCGCCTGCATATTATACCCGCAGATTTACTTGTCAAAATACGGATGTTTGGACAGCGGCAACCGTGGCAGTCCGCCGGTGAGTGGTTTGACGGCAAGGTCCTCAAAGAGCAGTGAAGGAGCGACAAAGGAAACCAATGGCGCCAGAGTTTGTCCGGGATAAAGGCGCCCACCATAGGCCGCATAGGGAAGGCTGTAGACCGCCAAATCACGCGAGGTTGCGGCGAGGTCTTTAAACGGGGCATCATCCAAGCCATCGAACTGGCCCACGCGCATCAATTCCTCGCGGCCGTCAGGATAGACCTTATAGATCTCGCGGCCGACTCCCCGCACGATGACGCCAAATTCTTTGTTCCGCTGCTTCATCATGGTCAGCAACATGTTCTTCAGTTCGTCGTCGCTCATTCCCTCCGTGGCCGTGACCATCACGTTGCTGGGCTGAGCGCCAAAGGTGCGAAAGCTTCCCGTGCTTTGGGGAATGCCGGAGACGGGATCGCGGGAGTTGAGCAGCGTCTTGAGGTATCCGCCGTCGATAAGTGTCGTGGCGTGCGCCCGGACGCCTTCGTCGTCGACTGCGTGGCCGCCCACCAGCGGCGTTCCCTGGTAGGAGGTTTGGGTGGGGTCGTCGACAATCCTCATGAATCGCGGGAGGACGCGCGACCCGATCCGGTCCTGAAGTTTGCTCACATTTTGGCCCGCGTACGCCTCCATCTGGGGATTGTCCGATGCCGGCGTGCGCATGGCGAGCAATTTGGGAATGAAAGCCTGGCTCAATACCTCCGCTCCGGCGGCCCCTTCGAAAAGCACCGGCCCGTTGTAGCGGTCCACCACGGGTGCTTGCCGGTCCCGCGTAAGAATGTCCGCCAACTTGCGAGTCCGCGACACCAACTCGGATTCCTTAGGGAGCGCTTCCATTGAACGCGCCGAAGCCATATTCCAAGCCGGCAGCATGGTCCCGTCCACTGCCTGGGTTTCGGCCACGGTCATAATCGTTGCCCCGGAGGTTTCATTCGTCACCGCGCTGCCCTCGCTATTGAGGTACCACGAGCGGGTGTCGGTGACCGCCACGCTGACCGAAGACGTATAAATTTCCGGTGACTGACGGAAGAGGGCGGAAAGGTTTTTCACCAAAGCTTCGGCTTGAGCGAGGTCCATTTTGATGGGCGAAAAGGGCTCGAGCGAGGTGGTCGGATCCTCCTTGCTGAAGTCGGGAAGGTTCTCGCGGGCCTTTCGATTCTCCAGGGCCCCACGCTTGCGGGAAATCATTTCGAGCGCTTGTTTGTAAGCCTCGTCAGTGGCCAGCCAGATTTGCCGGCGTAATTCCTGGTAATCATCGTCGACAGGAAGCAAAATGTTCTCGGCGAGCCCGTTGGCCGCCGGCGGGTAGGTCATGAAATTGCTGTTGTCGCTTTGATAGCTGCCCACGCGCACTTGCACCGTCAGGTAGCGGGCCCGCGCGAGGCCGCCGGAAAGCAGCGCTCCGAAGGTGGCCGAGGTGTCCAAGGAAGTCCGGTCCTGCACGTGGTAGGAAATAAAGTAGGGCTTTTCGAGCTGCTCGAGCTGCAATTGCTTCATGGAGCGGTCCAACTCGTCGCGCATCGCCTTCATCACGACATCGTCCGCCGCCATGGCCGGCCACGCCATCGCCACCAACAGAACAAAACCGAGCCCTCGAGAAACCGTTCTCCGCATTCCGTTGCTCCTTAAAAACACCCGCAATCCGAAATCACTGGACCAAAACCGTGGCGCGGACCTTTTTGTTAGGTCCACGGCTTGTCCCAAACGCGCAGAGAAAGCTCCAGTCTGGCCAGGGAAAGCTCGCGGACCTCAAAGGCGGAGGTCCGCCCTACGAATCTCCCTGCCTACTGCTTTCCGCCCACTGCTTTCTGTTCTATCGGCGCCGGAAGAATGGGCGCCCGTGCCGTGGACTTCTCCTTCTTCTGCACTTCGATTTGCGAAACCAGCAGATCGGGAGAGGACGCCGACACGGGTACGGACCCCGATTCCGCGCCGCAGACCCCATTGAACGTGGCCACCTCACCGTCGCCTGCCACGATCTTGCTGAAGGCCGTGAGCGGCGTGCCGATCAGATTGACTCCCCGCACCAATTCCTCGCGCCCCTCAGGATAAATTCGATAAACCATCACGGGCAGCACATTGAAGGCGTTGGGAGTGAAGCGGCTGGTCAAAGTGAATCCGCCTTGAATATCGTCGAAGAAGAGCCCGAATTTCTGGTTCTGTTTGTTGACCTCCTCGATCAGGCGCTGCTTCAGCTCGGCACGCGTAACGGGGTGCTCGACCTCCACGATCAAGTTCGATTGGCGAGCCACGGGAGCGTTCCCCTGCTGCCTGCGTCCGTGGCCGTTCGAGTGTGGAAACCCTTCGATGGGCGAACGCGACATCAAAAAGTTCTTGAACACTCCATGGTCAACCACGACCACCCGCTGGCCTTTCACACCCTCGTTGTCGAAATCATAGAAACCGGCCAGTTCCGAAGAACCCAAGCGCTGGAGCGAGGGATCGGAGATCACGGAAAAGTTCTCGGGAAGGAGTTTCTCCCCCACCATCTTCTTAAACGTCTGGCCTTCGTTTTCGCCCTTTTGCCGATGGCCTTCAACCCGGTGGCCGAAAACCTCGTGGAAGAAAACCCCACTCTCGCGGCCGGAAAGGATCGCCGGGCCGGTGTAGGGATCGACGATCGGCGCCACACGCAGAGCTTGCAGGTCCTTGATCATCTGATCAACGACCTTCAGCACCGCCTGGTCGGAAGGCAGTCCCTCGGGTTCGGAGGAGTAGAAGGATTCGTATCGCGGCAGATCCATCCCGTCGTCTGCTTTGATTTGTGCCGACAGATAGAGGTAATAAATGGGGCGAGAGACCTCGATCTCGGATCCGTCGCTGTTGACGTACCAGCGGGTTTCAATGTCTGCGAGGAAGTTGGCGGTGGCAGCGTAGATATCGCCATAACGCGCAAAGGGCGCCGTGTACTTCCGCGCCTTCTCTTCCCATGCCTTCTGGTCGACGTGCATCAGGCGGAGTTTGTCAAAATGCTTGGCCGCAGGCTCGGGGGAGAAGTCATCGGACTTGTCCTCCTGTGCCACCTTCACCTGAACGTCGGTGGTGATGGCGGCAAGTTGCTCGGAGGCCTGCTTGTACTTCAGGTCCGTGTAGTACCACAGGACGCTGCGGAGGGCGTCAGGGTCCGGCTCTATCGGAACGTAAACGGGCGCGGAAGGCTCTGCGCCCTCTTCACGCGTGCCGTGGGTGTTGTCCAAATGAGGGGTTCCCACGCGCAGGTCGACATCCAACTGGCGGCTGCGGCTCTGCTGGCTCGTCTGGAGTTTCCCGAACGTCCCGGTGACATTCACCACTTGATCGTCGGTTATTTCGTAACTGAGGAAATAAGGTTGGACCTTCTCGCCCTTAAAGGCTTGCTGCGAGCGCGCCAGCTCCGCCTTCATGGCGCCTATGATGGTCGAGGTTTCAGCATCCTGGGCTTTGAGGACCGGGGTAAGAAAAGCAAGCAGAACAATCGCAGCAATCCATATTCTCAAGGGTAAACTAAACCTCCGGGGACGCATCATCGTACGGCATGTTTACCCCCTCGTCAATCGCGTCTTGCTGCGTCAGAATGAGGCCGCGCCGAATCACGCTTGCATCGCGAATTTCAGAAGCCCCGGAGCGCCGTGCTTTCTCTCTTTGGCAGGCCTTCCTTGGGAATGCGTTTCAACACCACATACTCGATTCCATGTTCGGCGCAAAATGCTCTCTTGTCGGGTTTGTCACCGTCCTCATTCACCACATAGAAATGAGGTTTGATGAGGGCAACTTCCGGTTCCGCGTCCATCCAGCCGTGACCTGTGGAGATCAGCGCTTGGTGGACATATCGAACTGAATGCACCATGTACAAGCGTTCGGCCTGCGAGAGCAGCGGGTGCCCGTCGCCCTTCAGCAGTCGGATGTTCGCGTCATGCCCCACGACCACATAGAGATCTCCCAGTTGGGAAGCTTCTTCGAAAAACCGGACATGCCCGGAGTGAAACCAATCGAAGCAGCCCGTTACGATCACTCTCTTGCACTCGCGCTCGGCGGGCGGCGGGACGAAGGCGGGTACAGGAAACCCGCTCAACTCCTGATTCGATATGACTCGGTAGGGAACTCCTCGCGATGCCGCGTGCGCGCGTTTCGCGGGAGAGTCGCTTGCCTCGTCCACAACCCAAGTGTGGGTTTGCACTCTCCAAAGGTCAGGCAAGGTTTCTGGGTCAATGGTCCCGGCGATCAGCGTCACCTGCTGAACGAAGCGTAGCGATTGGAGCAGATAGCTGCGTTCGTTTTCTGGAAACTTGGGGGGCCTTCCCTCTGGCGCCTCGATCGTTTCATCCGACCATAATGCAACGTGCACGTCTCCCCACCGCGCCGCTTCCTCGAAAAAGCGGACGTGATTTGAGCGCAGATTGTCGAAGCTTCCAGTAACGATGACGCTGTTCATAAAGGCAGTGGGTGGTGGTTAGTGGACACAAAAACATCTATAGCGGACGGTGGTTGTTTTTATCCACCAGCCACTATTCACGATCCAATTTTCGCAGCCTGACCTGCGCGTGAAGCGAGCCCGGCACAGGCTCCTCCGACACGACGTACAGATACCCGCCGCCACAGCCGGAGTACATTGCTCCCGCATATCTCGATTGGTAGGAGTTCAGAATGCCCACTAGATCGATAGTGATGGCTGGATGCCTGACTGTGCCCGGAAGAATCGCCTCCCAGCAGCGCATGCACTCATTCATGGAGTCGCCGAGCGCGCGCGCGTCCATCGCCAGAATCGCGGCGTAGCAGTCCTTGCCCGACTGGCCCAGGCGGCGGATCCATTCTCTGTCCAGGTTTTTTTCTTCGAGCGGACTGTAGCGCTCGGGCCGAGGCGCGATGGGCAGGATGTGGATCACCTTCTCCAGCCAACGCGCGACGGCGGGATCGTTGTTCGTTTCGATGTGCGCGGGAAAATATCCACCCTCAGAGGCGATTTCGTAATCCAGCCGGCTGATGCCCGGGATGATCAGGCCGGCCATATCCTGCGATCCCGAGGGTGCAGCTTTGCCGCGATTTTCGGCATCGTAGAGGGTGCGCACCAATTCCCGCGGGTCCACATCCGGCAAAACATTGTTCCACAATTTGCGCGCGACCTCACGCGTGCTCGTGGCCATGCCGCTGCGATCCATGAAGCGAAACGTTGGCACAACCCCGACCACCACCATCGAGCCCGGTGGCGTGGGGTTGTGCATGGAGACAAACGGCTGGTCAATCCATCCACCCGCGAACGCCATTCGATAGGGAATTCTGCTGATGACCGAGGTGATGTCATGTTCGGGGGCCATGGGCATAGGAAGGACCTTGGGATCGTTGCGCTCGCCGGCCGTGTGGTCCGCGGGCCGGAGAAGCTACAAAAGTCTACATCACATTTCAGGTTGCTGGCCATAGCGCAGCGTGTAGCCGCTAGTCCGTCGAATTGACCCCACAATCAGATCCGCAAGAATTTGCCTGCGAGCGCCGGTTGTGCGAGATTCTTCTTAGGGGCCTATGGCGGAAGACAACTCAGGGGCGCAGCCGCCTCAACCTCGCCGGACGTTTGGCCAGTTGGCCAAGCAGGCGGGATTGTTCGTGCTTTTCGGGACCATTTTGGTGATCCCGCGCATCCGGCGTCTGCGGCGGCGGGTGTGGGCTTGGACCTGCGTTCGCCTCGCTTTGGCCGCTTGCGGTGGTTGGCTCGCGTGGCGATATGCGCACGCGAGAGCCGGCGCCGCGGCTCTGGGCGCGGGAGTGTTCTTTCTTGCCTTCAGCTTGCTGGTCCGGGCGAAGCCAGTGGTGAAGTCGGTGGACGCACTGGCCCACGAGATGAGCGCCTTGATCGTGCTGAATGGCGGAATCTTCCGGCAGTCGCCCGAATCCACGCCGGTCCGGCAGGCGCAAATTCTCGTTCATCCCGAGCGGATCATCGTGATGGGCCCGCGCGATCGCCTCCTGCTGGAAATTCCCTTGGCCAAGGTGCGGAACCTCGAGGCGCATCCAGTTACCGAGGGTTTGGCAGCAGAAAGCGCCGCATTGTGGGAAGTGGAAATAAGCTGGCTGGCCGACACGCCCTGCACAACGACTTTCCACTTCGAGGGCGTTTTCGCCGAGCATCTGGCGCGAGTTGCCGAATCAACCTTGCGCAGCCAGTGGAAGAAGGAGTTGCCGGTATTCCAGCAATGAGGGAGTCGGACGTGACCTTCGTGGCTACAGTTCTCGAACTCGCGCGCTATCCGGTGAAGTCCATGCGCGGCGAAGCCCTGCCGGCCGCGACGCTGACGCTCCAGGGTATTCCGGAGGACCGCCGCTACGCGTTCGTGCAGGCGGCCTCGCGGAGCGACTTTCCCTGGTTTACGGCTCGCCAGTTGCCCGAGATGTTGTGCTACAAGCCCGCGGTAGAGGTGGAAGGTTCGGGCGAAATTGTGGTGACGGTCACGACTCCAGGCGGGGAGAAGTGGCCGGTGGATAGCGACGAACTTCGCCGAGAGCTCGAGGAGCGCTCCAGCCAGTCCCTCTCCTTACTACGCAACGGCCGCGGCTCGTACGACGCTGCTCCCATCTCGATCATCAGCCGGCAGACCGTCGCCCGCATCGCCGAAGAAAGCGCGACGGAGGCGAACCCCTGGCGTTTTCGCCCGAACTTGGTGGTCGACCTGCAAGAAGGCGGAGCGTTTGAGGAATTGAATTGGGTGGGACGGATTTTGCGGATTGGAGAGACTGCCCGAATCCCCATCATAAAGGTCGATAAGCGCTGCGTGATCATCACGCTGGACCCAGAGACCGCGGAGTCGAGCCCCGGCGTGCTGCGCTGCGTCGCTCAGGAGCACGCGAATTGCGCCGGGGTCTATGGAACGGTCCTTACCGCGGGAGAAGTGCGTCCCGGCGACCGCGTTTGGCTCGAGGGCTAAGCTGGCATCGGCGGAGCTAAGACGGAAAGTCAAAAGTCAAAGTGCAAAAGGCAAAAGTGTGGTCCAGTGAATTCGCGACAGACGCAAACTCCTTTTCCGCGCAAGCGACCCGTTCGCCCGCACCGCGCAGCGCTTCCGCGGGTTTCACCGCTGAGACGCAGAGGCGCAGAGGAAAATGCTTTTGATCTTCAGAACACTATCTCTCAGTCGCGGTGGACAGGTCTTTCATTAAGCAAGGAATTTGGTGTGCGGCCTTTCACTTTTGCCTTTTGCACTTTGCCTTTTGACTTTCTTATCTCCTCCCCGCGCCTCCGCACCTCTGCGGGGAAATTCTCTCTCGTTCCACGGACAGCCCCCTACCGAATGGAGTCTCCCGCCAATCCCCAGAAATCCTTTACGTAATACGAAGAAACGACATTGCCAAACAGATGGCAGATCGCGCGGCAATCAGGAATATCGCCATAGAGCTTGCGGCCGCGCGCAAAGACTTTCTTGAACGACCCCTCTTGCAGCAAGTTGCCGGCGATTTTCTTGAGCGGCTCGCAGGGGTAAAAGACGTCGCCGTTGGGGTAGACGCGGGGAAACATGGTGGGAAAGCATTTGAAGTCCCCAAACTCCAGGACGGTTCGCAGGAGTTTTGGGGTGCCGTTGATCGGCTGTTTGCGCTCGCGGCGGCGTTCGACAATCTTTTCCACCAGCGCCTGATAGCGCGGATTGCGCTTCAGCCGCAGGTTGGGCATCTTTTCGTGCAGCGCCGTTTGTGTGGCGAACACAAATCCCTGCTCGCCGCAGAAATCCAGAATGCGTTCGATTTCAGGGATGTTCCACTCTTCGATGACCGTGCTGATGGTGATGTCGCCGGGCTTTTTCATGCGTTGTTTGGCCAAATCGAGGTTCTCAAGAACCCTGCTCAGCACTCCAGGCTTCGACTTGGGATTATCCGCGTTCGCCGTCAAGGCATCCAGGCTGACGATCAGGCCGTCCAGCGATTCAAAAAGGCGTTGACGCTTGTGGAGCAGAGTGCCGTTGGTGACTAGCAGCACGGAGCGGAACTTTACCGCGCGCTTGGCGGCGTCCGCCAGGTCTTCTATGTCGGCGCGAAGCAAGGGTTCGCCGCCGGTGAAGAGAATCGAATCCGTCTCGCGCCGAATGGTGCGCAGCAGCTTAATCGTCAGGTCGGTGGGCAATTCCTGACTGAAGACGTCCGGCTCCTTTTGCGTGCAGTAGGTGCACTCCAGGTTGCACTTGTGGGTCGTGTAGAAAACCGCGGCATAGGGAGCAACCACGTCGGTGTGAAGGATCTCGCGGCGGTAAAGGTTTTGGAAATAGTGTTTGAAATTCTTCAAGACAAACGGAGAGTGCCGCAGGAGTCCCCGCAATAGCCGGAGGCCGGAAGATTCAGTTTGAGGATCGCCCATCCCAACTTCAGTCTATCCATGACCAGCTTACCGTGGCAAGAGTTTATGCGTGGCCCTAAAGCCCGCGTAGCGGGCGACATCCTATAGCCCACGGCGCAAGCCGTGGGAGAGTGCGAGAATATGATGGTCTCTTGAGCCCCGTTAGGGGCGGCATCATTACACGAAGGGTGAAGGAAGATTCCGACCTCGCCACTACGTGGCTAGAGCGTTGCTCTTGGGACCACAATCCCACGGCTGGCGCCGTGGGCTATAGGATGTCGCCCGCTAGGCGGGCTTTCGGACGCCTCGATCCGTTGGGTTAGCACTTAGGGGGAGAAGCCACGGGGATCAGACGGCCTCCTGAGACGCGGTATTCCACTCCCTGCCATTTTACCCGGCTCCAAACGAGGCTGTTGAGCCACAGCACAAAGGCGAAGGCATCCCAGACGGGCACGAGCCACCACCGGCGCTTTAGGACGTCGTCTCTCAGTCCCCAGATTCCCATTGTCCAGACCAGGCCCATGCGGAAAATCAGGTAGGCGGCCACAAAAGCCGCGGCCCACATGAGGGAGGGCGAAAGGCAGGCGGCCAAAACGGTCCAGGGCAAGCCCTGCGTGAAGATCAGCCCGGTGTAGCCGACGGGCCGGGCTTGGCGCGCCATGATGGCCCAGCGAAGGCGTTGCACGAAGAACTCCCGCAGGCTCGCGAGGCAGCACCATGTTTTGACCGAGGCATCAACCAGTTCTACGCGACGCCCGCGCACGGCGGTGCGGAAACCGAGTTGGTAATCATCGGCAGCGTCGTTGGCCAGCCCCTCAAAGCCGCCGATGTCCGCCAGATTCTCGCGCGTGATCCCGATGGTTGCGCCCAGGGCGAAGCGCACCCCTTCGAATTGGCGGGCCAGCAGGGCGGACGGCATGAAATCGGTGCTGAGGTAGACGGCTTCGAGCTCCGCCAAAAGCGACCGCATGGGGATGCCGGTGAACATGCTCGTGACCAAGCCGACCTGCGCGTCGCGGAAGGGTGCGGCGACTTTGCGCAAATAGTTCGGGCCGACGCGGATATCGGCGTCGGAGAGGACCAGCAGGCCGTGCCGGGCAGCGCGCGCCATGGCGCAAAGCTTGTTTACTTTGTCGTTTGAGCCGAGCTTCTGCGGGCCCACCAGCAGGCGAATGGGGAGGGCAGGAAAATCGGCGATAAGCTTGCGGATGATCGGGGTGGCGGCGTCCTGCTCGCTCGAGACGGCGAACAGGATTTCGTATTGGGGATAATCCTGACGGCAGAAGCTCGCGAAGTTTTCGTAGGCTTCGGGGTCCAGCCCGTGAACGGGTTTGAGGATGCTGATGGGCGGGGTGAAGTCGCGCGGCGCCGCGTTCTGGCGGCGGAAGAACCGGACGGCGGCCAGGATGATAACGAGGTAGCAAAACGAGGGAGCAACTGCCGCGCCGAAAACCGCCCACCGAAACCACGTCAACAGCAATTCGTGCTCCTCATGCAAGGGATAAGGGTACCGTGGCGGCGCCGTCCGGCGCGGCAATGGGTCTCGTCGGGGCTCCCCTCGTTGCAAGCTTGTCCAAATTACGGGCTGGCAACGAACTCGTGGCCCGCGGCTTCGCCGTCTGCTTTGCGGAAAGGCTCCGCCTTTCCGGCGCCGGCCACCACCGGTAAACCTTCTCCCCACCGCCTTGCCCGATTCATCGGGGCAGGCGGAACGAAGGGGGAGAGAATGCGCGCAGTGGGCCGGAAAGGCGGAGCCTTTCCGCAGAGCAGGGGGCGAAGCCCCATAAAACGACTCGCTCGCCAATTGGGGCAGCCGTGCCCCTACGAGCCGCGGCTACCCAAGGCACACCAGCGCTACACCCACGGAAACCAGTCCGATTCCCACCCAGCGCAACGGCGTCAACTTCTCTCCCAGGAGGTACTTTCCACCCAGCGCGCCGGTCACATAGCTCAGCGCCATGGCGGGGACCACAAAGCTCATTGCCTCCCACGAAAGCAAAGCCAGCAGGGAGCAAAATGCCAGAGTCAATAGGGCAATTCCAATCCACATCCAACCCTCGCGCAAAGCGCGTCCCAGAAAACGCAGAATCGCCCCCGGGGTGAAACTTTTAACTTCACCGAGGCGCTTCATGGCATGCGCCACGGCGATATCGCCGCCCGTACCGGCAAAGATCAGGACCACAAGCGTGATGGCGGTACGCATGTTCAGCCCTTCTCCGTGGTGCTCGGGGGCGTGCGCGCCACGAACGCCACTCCCACGCAGATCAGCGCCACGCCCATCCAGCGCAAGCCCGTCACCCTTTCACCCAACACCAAGTGACTTAAGAGGGGGACCACCACATACATCGAGGCGGTGGCGGGCAAGACATAGGTGAAGTCCGCCCACGACAATACCATCATGAACGCCGCGAGAAACAGCAACATGCTGACAATGCCGAGCCAGATCCAGCCGCTGGAAAAAACCGCGACAAAGGCCGAATGCAGAGCCGCTATCGACCAGCCGTGAATCGCGCCGATGCGCTCCATGCCAAGCCCGAAAAAGAAATTCCCGGCGGAATTTAGAACGATGAGCACCGCCACCAAGATTGAGGTCTTTAGGGTTTGGGGTGGCGGCATCTTAGGCTTTGGCCCAGGCTTTCTGGAAGAATCTCAGCCAGTTGCCGTGCATGATGCCTTCGATGTCAGCTTCCTGATACCCGCGCTTCCGGAGCAGGTCGGGGATCACTTGCAGATCCGCTATGGTGTTGATCTCGCGCGGCGATTGTTCCGTGCCGAACCCGCCATCCAAATCGCTGCCAATGGCGGAATGGCGCGTATTGCCCGCCAATTGACACACGTGGTCGATATGATCGATCACGCGCTCGATGCTCACCAGGGAATTGTCCGTCTGGCCGGCCACATAGTTGGGGAAGAGCATCCAGGAATCGAAGACCGCCCCGATCACGGCATCGCGCTCCACGAGGGCGCGAATCTGTTCGTCGGTAAGCTGGCGATCGCCCGGCACGAGCGCACGGCAGTTGTGATGGCTGGCGAGCACCGGGCCGTGGTAGATCTCCAGCGCTTCCCAGAAACTCCCATCGGCCAGGTGGGTGACGTCCAGGATCATTCCCACCTCTCCCATCGTCGCCAGCAGCTCCCGGCCCCTAGGGGTGAGGCCCCCGGGCGCCCCCGTTCCGTGCGCGTAGTAGCTCACGCCGTAGTGAACGGGCTCAACGACGCGCAATCCACGCTTCCACCAGTGTTCCACGTGCCAGGGATTGAGGATCGGGTCGGCGCCCTCCATGGCCAGGATAAACCCGAGCGGCGTACCACCGCTGCCCGTGCGGTTCCACTCCGCCACGTGCGCTTCCAGGGCCGGCCAGTCGCGCAACATACGCATACGTCCTTCGGACTCCATGATGTGGTAGTACTCGAGCTGGCCCACGCCCATAGCGGAAGCGACCTCGCGGCTGGGGTAGTCGAGCAAGGGGTCTTTCAGGTTGCTGCACCGCGCCAGCACCGTCGCAAGGCACACGCCCACCTGGGCTTTTTGCAACTCCGGAAACGACACGGTGTTGTGCCCGCGGCGATGATCGTTCATGCCCGCTTCCGCGCTGCGGATTTCTTCAATGGTCTTCGTCAAGTCGCGCTTCCAATTCAGCGCGCACCAGGATAAGTCGAGGTGAGAGTCGATGATCAGCATGTCGGTTTTCAAAGGCTCCTTGGGAGTTTACCGCGGACCCCTCGCCAGCAGGCGGCAACTTCGCCGAGACAGAACCGGCGACATAGATTCTGTTGAGCGGCCTTGCGGTGGGCTTGTCAGACCTGGATCGCCTGCCAGTGCTTGGCCCGCTCCCTGAGCGCCTGCTCGAGTTGCGGCCAATCGTGCAGGGTCGCGGGGTCAAAGTCGGCACCATTCGGCCAGACCA
>Ga0181535_10006200_pt1 | contig 12479 bp, 13 predicted proteins | sample PEATcosm2014_Bin_44_FD_119774 | JGI IMG/M metagenome (GOLD analysis project Ga0181535, IMG submission 119774) | Peatland microbial communities from MTU Mesocosm Facility, Houghton, MI, USA - PEATcosm2014_Bin17_30_metaG | ecosystem: Environmental > Terrestrial > Soil > Wetlands > Peat | place...
CGGACCCGGCAGGCCGTGCAGAAGCCCACGGAGCCATCGACAGGGTGGCCGCCATCGCCCTCAGCTACCTAGGCGTTCCTTCCCCTGTCGCTGAATCCGTGCAATCCTGAACGGGAGAAATATTCCTGCGCATCCAATATCTGCGAGTGAACAAAAAACGATATGCAAGCCAGAAAGCCCATGATCCATCTCGAATCCCCAATCCGCTTCCGAGACTCGCGGAATACATGCATTTGGTCCGCCTGTCTCGCCCTGGCCGCCGCCCTGCTCGCAGCTTTGCCGCTCATGGCCCAGCGCTCCGAGCGCGCCACCCTCGACATCACTGGCTACGTCATCGATGCCGAGCTCGACACGGCCACGCACCACATCGCAGCCAAGGTCCAGGTCACCTTCAAGGCACCCGAGAGCTCCGACGAGGTCAGCTTCGGCTTTCATCCGGCCCTCAAAATCAACAAAATTACCGACGATGCCGGCAAGCTGCTCACCGGCGAGCGCCTCGCCGACGGCACCATCCGCGTCGCCCCCTCCAAGCCCTTCGCCGCCGGCCAATCCAACCACTGGACCTTCGACTACGAGGGCGTCATTACCGGAGAAGAAGACGGCCCCGTCGAAGGCCTCAAGATGGCCGCGATCAAGGAACCCATCACCTATCTGCTCTACCCCGCGCGCTGGTTTCCCTCCGCCGGCTTCATGACTGATCGCTTCACCGCACAGCTCCACATCAAAGTCCCGCAGGGAATGAAGGTCTTCTCAAGCGGTGCCCAGGGAGCGTCCCATTCCGTCACCCTCGCCAGCGGTAAACCCGGCGATGAGTTCGACTTCAACTGGGACAAGCCCGGCTTCCCCGGCACCGTCATCGCCGGCCGTTATCTAGGCCCCTTCACCGCCGGCCCCGGCAACGTCAAGGTATATCTCACCGTCAGCCATCAGGCCTCAGGCAACCAAGTCGCCGAAACTGCTGCCAAGGAGTACGACTTCTTCACAGACAGCTTTGGCGCGCCTGAAACTCCTCACCTCACCGTCGTTGAAATGCCCGATGACACCCTGCCCGCGGCCTGGGCACCAGAGCTTGCAGGCATCATGGGCTCGCGCATCGCCGACAAATCCGGCGTGCGCCTCCTCGCCAACACCATCGCCCATCAGTGGTGGGGCTCCGAGGTCAGCCCGCGCACCCTCAACGACGCCTGGATCGTCAACGGCATGGCCCGCTACGGCGAGCTGATGTATCTCGAAGACGAGAGCGGCCACAGCGCCCTCCACAATGCCCTCCAGGATGTTTCTGCCGGAGCGCTCGCCTACGACACCGTGCCGCTTTCGAGCGTCGGCCGCATGAGTCCCTATTCCCCCGAGTTCCAGTCGATGACCCTCGAAAAGGGCGCCATGATCTTCCACATGCTGCGCGGCGAAATCGGCGACAAGGCATTTCTTGCCACGCTCAAAGGCGTCCTCAGCGAATACACCGACAAACCCCTCCGCGCCAGCGATTTTGAACGCGTCGCCGAAGCGCAGAGCCAGCAACAGCTCACACCCTTCTTCGCGCAGTGGATCGACGGCACCGGCGCCCCCACGTTCACCGACAAATACACCGTCTACCGGCTCGGCAACAACAAGGGCTTCCGCACCATCGGCTTCATCAATCAGGACCTCGACCTCTTCCGCATGCCAGTCGAACTCCACATTGAAACCGACGGGAAAACCGTGAACCAGAAGGTAGACGTCGTCGGCACGGACTCTCAATTCGTCGTTGACACCTTCGGCCGTCCTCGCCGCATCGCCATCGATCCCGGCGACTGGGTGCTCAAGTCCTCACCTGACCTCCAGGTGCGCATCTCCATCCTCAAAGGCCAGCAACTCGTCGCGCAGGGCGACTTGCCCAGCGCATTGGCCGAGTACCAGAAGGCCCTCACCGCGAATCCGCAGAGTTCGCTCGCCAGCTACCGCATCGGCGAAGTGCTCTTCACCCAGCGCAACTACCAGGCCAGCGTGAACTCGTTCCGCGACGCCCTTCGCGGCGACGACGAGCCCGCCTGGACCGAGGTCTGGAGCCACATCGCCATCGGCCGTATCTTCGACATCACCGGCCAGCGCGACCGCGCCGTCAACGAGTACCGCCTCGCCGTCCAGACCAACGACAACACCCAGGGCGCGGTCAACGAAGCCCGCGTGTTGCTCCAAAAACCCTACAAACGCCCCGACACCGACTGATTCCCCAAACCACCCCAAACAGAACGGCCAGCCCGAAGGCTGGCCGTTCTGTTTCGCCCTGTCTTCCTTAGTTCCTCTCGGGGTGCCCCATCGACAACACCTGAATCGTCACCGGCACCACCCCGGTCTCTGCCATGCCGATCTGTTCGGCGGCAGCATAGGAGAGGTCGATCACCCGGCGGCCATAAAGGAGCCCGCGATCGGTGATCCGCACAACTACGGCGCGATGGTTTCTGCTGTTCACCACCCGCACCTTGGTCCCGAATGGCAGCGTCGGGTGGCACGCCGTTAATTCATTCATGTTGTAGACTTCGCCGCTCGCCGTCGGCCGCCCGTTGAATACGCCGCCATACCAGGAAGCGAAGCCGTGCACCACTTTCGCAGGCGCATTGTGTTTGACAGGCGCGGGGGCCGCAAGCACGGGTGTTGGGTTCGCGACCGGTGCTGCGGAAGGGGCCGCTGCCGCCGGTCGGGAAAGAAGAACATCGGCCTGCACCGTCCGCGCGGGAAGCGTCACGACTGCGCCGGCGAGAGCAATACAGGAAGCTCCCACAATGAGCCAGAACTGGACAGGATCTTTCGCGTTCACCTTGTTCGCGTTTCGTCTCATAAGCATCTCCCCATTTTACTAGTTCAACACTAGTAACCTCAACCATTAAGAAGAGATACAACAGGAGACCCAGGGCGAAAAGGGAGTCGGGATTTGAGGATTTTAAGCTCCTAAACCCTTACCCGAGAAAGGCTTACAAATTGCACCAAATTTAGTGCAGTCAACGGTGTTTCAGGCTGTGAAACCTAATCGTGCAAACTTCAGAAAATAAATCTGCTGTTCGGTTTTTGACCAGCCTCGGCCTCGATTTCTGGCCTGCCCAATCGCGAAAGGCTATCACGCGACCCCATTGACCGTACAGCAACATTTGGCATTTTGGGGCCGTCTTTTTCCACAGAAGTTTGGAGGGAAAGTGAACTAGCTTTTCCAGCAACCTGCCAGTAGCCACGCACTAAGGTTTCCGCGCGTTTTTGCGGAATAATTCCAGCTCCCTGCTAGCGTGGAAACAGTGCGGAGGGAGCGTGGGGCTTCAGCCCCACGAATTCGGCGCATTGAGATTTGGGGCTTTAGCCCCGGAACCATGCCATCCGCTTTGGATGGCGTTTTCTTTTTGGGAGGAAGCATGAAGCTGAGCGCGGCAGGTTTGGACCTGATCAAAAAATCGGAAGGTTTTCGCAGCAAGACATATCTGGATATGGCGGGGCTGCCGACAATTGGCTACGGACACCGCCTGGTGCATCCCGAATGCTATCCCGACGGAATCTGCGAAACTCAGGCCGACGTGATCCTCTTGTGGGATGTTCATGAGGCGGAAAAGGCCGTCGCCAGCCTGGTCAAGGTGCAGTTGACGCAGGGCCAATTCGATGCGTTGGTCGATTTCACCTTCAACCTTGGCTCGGGACGCCTCGCTCCTTCGACCCTCCTGCAGGACCTGAACGCCGGCAAATACGATGCCGCCGCTTCAGAGCTGATGCGCTGGGATCACAGCGGCGAGCAAGAAGTCGCCAGCCTGAAGGCCCGACGCGAAGCTGAATTCCGGTTGTGGACGAACGCCGCTGTACAACAGCAAGCGGCAGCCTAGATCGAGGCAGTTAGCGAGCGGACGATCCTTCGGGCCCGAAGCAATGTGAAGACGCAAGAGCCCCAAAGCAGGATTCCGGTTCCGAGCGAGACCGAGATTACGAGCGCATTCGCGCGAAACAGCACCCAGCAGAGCGCGCACCAAAGCGTCATCAGGACGCCGATGATGCCGAAATGAGGCGCTCGAAAGATCGTGGCAAGCGGAAAAAAATGCAGCCCCACGATCATCGCGCACCAGTCGGTGGCAAGGTCGGCGCGATGGAGCCGATTCGCGAGGATCGAGACCAAGGCGATTGCAAGGAACTCAATGAGTACGATCAGCAAGAACCGCTTCCGAGTGGCGCGCTGCATGGAGGTGAGGGGGGCCGGGTATTTTTTACGGAGCCTTCGGCCTTTTCGAAGGACGTAGATCGAGCAGGCGAATAGGAACAGTTCCGTGAATCCGAACGCGGGGCCTGTCAATCCGTTGTACGCCTTGGCCTCCCCCAGGCCCCAACCGAGCCAACCTGCCCCAAACATCGCGGGAACCAACGCACCGAGGCCGGCACCGAAAACAGCTTGCGCTTGCGACGACAGAGCCCGAGATGACGGGTCGGTGCGATCGCGTTCCATTAAGATGCGGCTGTTCAGGTGGGTTTCCTCTGGGTCACGCTGAACACACCCTAGTCTTCTTCCGGGGAGCTGTCAGCACATTTCTTCGCATCCCCCGAGGGGTCAACGTGCGAGTTCGGCAACTTCCAGCTGCTCCCCCGCCTTCAAATAGCCCTTCCGTCGAAACCAATCCTCCATCGCGGGCTGAAGCCGGTCAAGCGGCACTCGGTGGCCGGCCTCCAGCAGCCCGTCGGCGGCCGGCAGGGTGTCGTCGAAGATTGCATCGTTGGTAAAGTTGCGCATGGCAAAGTTGTCGATCCAGTGCAACGGACACGCATGGCGTTCGCCCTGTTCGTCGATTCTTTGGATGGAAAGCCTGCGCGCAAACATGAATTCAGCTTATCTCGGCCAACGTCTCTCACCCAAGCTCACGGCTTCTTCGCCGGTGCCTCCTGCGTGTCCTTCGCCTGCTGCGTCTCCACCTTGAAGCGTTTGTAGTCGTAGTCCCGCTCGATAAAGTGCTGGCGCAGATTCTTAAGCAAAAGCACGCGCGCCTGCATCGTGCCTTCGCCGCCTGTGGGCAGCCAGAGCTCGCCATTCGCCTGGGCCTCCGGCGATGGGTGGCTCGCAGAGCCGGGGTGAGTCATCGGGGTCCCCAGCGACAGGTCTTCGTCGCTGGGGCGATTCACCAACTCCTGATCGAAGTGAAAATTCGAGCCCTTTTGAACGTTGGCTAAGAGACCGCCCGCAATGTGGAAGTTGTCGATGAAGGTGACCTCGAGGTGCGCTACCTGATGGTCGGCCTCATCGATCCAAATCGTCCCTTGCAGTTTCTTTGAGGCATCTTCCGCCAGACCGTGCGTTTTGGCGTCCTTGCGGCCCACAAAATCGAAGACAATGGCCGGGCGCCCGCGAAAGTTCACGCGCCGCTCATTGCGTACATCCATAATCTCCAGCACACGGCTGACGCTGATGGTTGGCCCTTCAAGCGGCTGTCCCGGCGGCGTCTTCTCCGCCTTCTCCACCAGCTTCGTCACACGCTCGGTCTCTTTCTGCTGGTCGTGATCGCTCAACGGCTGGCCGTCCTTCTTCACGGTGCGCTCGATGATGTGGCTGTTGACGAAGAAGTCCTCGTTCTCCTCCGTCTCCGTCTTCTTCACCTGCCCATTGGCGTCGATATCCTGCGTGGTCTGCAATGAAGTGTAGGTATAGGATTCGCGAACTTTATCGAGTTGCCGCTGGTGGTTTTGTACTTCCTGCATCAGCTGGCGAATATCGGGCAGAGGAGGATTCGCCGCCGGGGTCGCCGGTTGCGGAACTTGCCGTGCAGCTTGCGCCAGGGCCGAAAGCGAAATCGACCCGATCGCGACACAGCTAACAATGGCTCGAGCCAGCATGATTCCTTTTCCCGATTGATTGGTTTGCGACGAAGTCCGCTCGGTTTCCTGCGTCCTTTGACCCGGCGCGCATCGAAAAGGTCACGTCAACACGAGAAATCGATTGCCGCCTCTCCTCATCGACATGCTATACCGTTACAATCAGGGTTTTTATTCGCAGGCGCACAGAAAGGCGAAGCACTCATGTTTCGATTGCTCATTCACTGGCTTCTCAGCGCAATCGCACTGCTGCTCGTATCGCGCATTGTTCCGGGCTTTTTCGTCACCGGATTGTCGGCCGCTTTGATAGCGGCGCTAGTCATCGGCTTCCTCAACGCAACGTTGGGATTTCTGCTGAAGCTGATCACCTTTCCCATCGCGATTATCACATTCGGCCTGTTTTTGCTCGTCATCAACGCGGCCATGATCCTGTTCGCGTCGCATCTGGTGGGGGGCTTCACCGTCTACGGGTGGGTTCCGGCATTTTGGGGAGCAGCGGTGCTCTCGCTTTTGAGCCTGGTCATCCGCGCCTTCGCAAAGGAGTAAGCGGCGCCACACTCACACCGGCCGCAGTTGGCTCACTGTGCGATTGGTTTCGTCGCTTCCGCTTCGCCATTCTTGACTGGCTTCTTCGCTCGGTCCGCTTGCTTCTTCTCTGCGATAGCATCGGGCCTCGCCGGAACAGCCAGCGGATGCGTCAGTACGGTTCCGCTCAGCGTTCTCGGGGTCCGAATCGCATTCGCGCTCGAGAACCCTCCATGCGCAGCCACCGGGGGAAGGGCGATCGCGTTGGGCGGCTCCGCCGGCTGAACGCGCGAGTAAACTTCCCAGCCCCCGCCAGCCACTACAAACACAATCGCTGCTGCCGCAGCGGCGCGCGCCCACGTGCTCTGCATCCAAGCCGAACGCGGCCCAGCCGGCCAATGCAAGAGGCTCCCGCGGCGCGGGACCTCACGAAGAGCCGCTTTCACGCGCTCTTCCAGGCCCAGGGGAGCAGATAGACCGGCAATCAGCCGCAGTGTCGCTTCAGCGTCGCCTGCTCCTGCCCCAGACCCGAGGCCGGTTTTCAAATCAAGGCCTTTTTGAGAATGCGAATTCATCGGAGACTCCTCGAGTGTTGCAGCAGGTCGGCCATCAGGTTCCGCGCGCGAAACAACCGGGAACGAACGCTGGATTCGGTAATCCCGAGAACCGAAGCAATCTCCACGCTGGTCAACTCCTCGAACGCCGAGAGAACCATCACTTCGCGTTCCTTCGTGGGTAACCGATCGACGCAAGAAAGTACGTGCGCGTGGTGCTGCGCGGCTGCTGCGCGCTGCTCGGCGCTTAAGCCAGCGGCGGGAAGCACGCGTGCTAATTCGGCAACATCGTCGGTTTCCGGGCGGGTCTTCGCGCGGCGCTTGCGGTCCAGAACAATGTTCCACACAATGCGGATCAGCCACACGCGATGGTCGCGAATTTCGCCCAAAGTGTCGCGATGGCGCAGGACGCGCACAAACGCCTCCTGCACGGCATCTTCAGCGTCGGAGGGATTGCGCAGGATGGAAAAGGCGACACGGTAAAGGGTCGACGCGTACTGGCCGACCAATGCCTCGAGTGCTTCCTCTTCCACTTGCTGGCGGGCCTCGTCCTGCACGGCGCTCGGTGCGATCTCCATCCAACCTGCGAATACGGATTGGCTTGCGCTCATACCTTAAGACAGACGCAGCCCACCGGGGAAATGCTCGAAATTTAATCTAGCTCTGCCGGTTCTGGAATTTTGATTGCCTTTATTGCCCAGTAAGCTTCTGCGCCGCAAGCGCCCCGGCGGCACCGTCCTTGTCCGAGTCCTTCACCTTGGCCCACAGAACGCGCGCCATATCGCGCTTTCCAGATGCCGCATAGAGATCGGCAAGATCCAGCTGCGCCACCGCCGCAGAAACCGTTACGGACGGCTTCGCAATGATCGCGTTGTACAGATCGATGGCTTGGGCATCGCGATTCGTCTGGTGATAGAGACCGGCAAGAGCCCGCTTGGCAAGATTCGACAGATTGTGATCCCACGCATCTGCCGCGGCCTTCAGCTCCGTTTCCGCGGGGCCGCTGCGGCCCAGTACGGCGTCGGTCACACCTGCAAAATAGTGTGCCTTCGATCCTTCGGGCAGCCAGCCGTATTTCTCTGCGACAGCCTCGAACTGCTGGTTGGCAGCCTTCGCGCGTTCAGCCGCCGTGGCATAGATTCCATTCTCGGGCGGTGCGCCAGGAATCGCCAACGGGGACGAATAGGTGTCGATCGCCGCCCCCAACGCCGCATTGGCCGCAGATGAGTTCACGGACATGAAAACGCCTGCCCCCACGAGCAAAATCACAACTGCGGCAAGCGTAACCACTCCGCGCACAACGCCGGAGCGGTGACCGCTGAGCCAGGTCACACTGGTTTGGGTGGCCTGAGCAAATTTGTCGCCCTTCAGGGCGTGGCGAGTTTGTGTGTCCACTGAGTCCTAGCGTCCTTTTTGAGTCCTGGTATCCTTCGTCGAATGACTTGCAGGCGGGGTCCTTACAGGAGGGGGCACAGCGACTGCAACCCTCCTAGTCTATCAGCGCGCAAACTGGAGCGTCCACTTGCTCTGTCCAGGTTGTACGCGTTCGTTCAGGATCGAATTTGAGACCGGCTCAAGACCGAGAGGAAATATCTTTGGAGCTTAGTGCGCGAATCCGCTCGAGCGCACTGGAAAGGACCGCGCCCTCCCCCATAGCCTGGCGACCCTTTTCGACCAGAAGTTCGACGTAATCAATGATGGGCAGGCCGCGCGATTCCGCTTCGCGGCGCATTGCGTCCGATACATCCACAGAAACCTGCATGGTGAGCGATTCCTCTCTAGGATTCATCGGCAGAGACGAAAAAAGATGCAGCGGATTGCCAATGCACGACTCAAGCAAATAGGGAGTTGCTGACTCGATGCCCTGACGGAGGGAGCGTGGGGTTTCAACCCCACGAAAACTGCTGGACCAAAAAACCGGGGCCTTCAGAGGCTGCGGAAAAACTGGCCCCAATAGCGGTTTTGAAAGGGCACGAGTACTCGTGCCGATAAGTCGATTGGATTGACGCCGGCTTTGCCGCTGAGGGATGTATTTCACAATTTTTCTCGGAACTTTTGACTTTTTCCGCAGCCTGTTCAGGCCCGGCACCCTGCAAGCCACAAACGTCGCCGGCCAGCTTGCTCTCAGCGCCTCGGAAAGATAGCCTAGAACCATGTACGAGGAATTCCACGTAACCGACCGCTGGAGCGGCGAAGATCTCTATTGCAAATGGAAGGCGAACATCGTTGCCATCGCCACCCGCCACGCCGATGCGGTCGATGTGCGCTTCGAAGTAAATAATCATCCCATGTGGATTGCGCTCCCCTGCACCGCCTGGGTGGAGCACAAGAAACGCACCGGCATGATGATTACCGACCAGCTGGCCGCGCAAATTGCCGGCCGCTATCTGAAGCAGCTCGTCGAAGAGGGTTACGACTCCCGCCGCGAAGTCTACACCATGAGCGTCCCCGAAGTACTCGAGCACCTCGACGCCGTAGTAGCCGAAGCCAAAGCACGCGGCAGCATGCCCGCTTTGCCGGTCGGCATCTAGTCCCTAGGTCCCTCAGTCCCCCGTCTTACTCATGCCTCAAAGCCGTCATCGGCTCCACCCCAGCCGCCCGCCGCGCTGGAATCCAACTCGCCGACAATCCCACAAGAATCAGCAGCAGCCCAGCCCCGACGAGGGCCACCGGATCGTTCGGCTGCAATCCATAGAGCAGCGACTTGACCAGCCTCGCCAGCAGCAGCGCCGCGCCGATTCCCACCGCGATTCCGCCGAATGAAAGCCACCATGCCTCCCGCAAAACCATCGAGAGCACCTGGCGCGGCATCGCGCCCAGCGCAAGGCGAATGCCGATTTCGTTCGTCCGCTGCGCAACCGAATAGGCCATCACCCCATACACACCCACGCATGCGAGCGAAAGCGCCAACACGCCAAACCCCGCAGTCAGCGCGGCGAAAACCCGCTCCTGCTGCATTGTTGCATCGATCTGCTCCTGCTGCGTGCGCACATCCTGCAAGGGCAAGTCGGGATCGATGGATTGAACGGCAAGCCGCAATGCAGGAGCGATGCTCTCCGGCTTCAGCCGCGTACGCACCTCGTAAGTCGCACCAAAGTCCAGATTCGCAGTCTGCAAATACGGCTCGTAAAACATCGCCGTGGGATCCTGCTTAAGCGTCCAATACCGCGTATCCCCGCAAACACCCACCACTTCGATCCAATCGCCTGGCTTTCCTTCTTTGGGGTGCCAATGCGCTAGAAAATGCCGCCCGATCGGATTCTGTCCGGGAAACGCATTGCGCGCGAGACTCTCGCTTAGGATTCCGACCTTCGGGGAATTGACCGTGTCGTTCGTGTTAAAGTCGCGCCCCGCCAGGATCGGAATGCCCATCGTACGAAAGAAGCCGGCTCCCACCGAGTTGTTCGATGCCGATTGCTCTTTGTCGGGATCCTGCTTCTCTCCTTCGGGCAGAAAATTCGAGCTCTCCATGCTATCGGAGATGTACGCAACTTCAGACAACGTCACCGCGTCCACGCCGGGGAGCGCGCGCACCCGCTCCTCGATACGCCGGTGCAGATCCAAATCCTTTGATGCCGGGTATCGCGATTCAGGTTGCTGAATCGCGAACAGCAACAGATGATCGGTGCGGAAGCCCGGATCGACCTGCGCCAGATTGAAGAGGCTCTGAAGAAACAGAAGCGCACCCGCCACCAGCAAGGTCGACAGCATCACCTGAAATCCAACAATGGCTTTACCGCCCAGGCCTTTGCGGCGTCGCGTCGTGGTTTGCGAGGTCGCCTTCAGGCACGAGCCGACCTGTGTCCGCGTCGCCGTCCATGCGGGGACAATGCCAAAGAGCAGGCCCGTGCTGAGAGTGACAGCCGCTGTAAACGCAAACATGGGCCAGTCAAACGGAATGGCAACTTGCTCAACTTCCCAGGGATTGGCGAGCAGCTTCGGCAGTGTATTGCATCCAGCAAACGCCAGAATCGCGCCGAGCGCTCCGCCCAGTGTCGAAAGCAGCAGACTCTCGGTCAGTACTCCGCGCAACACCCGCCCCCGACCAGCGCCAAGCGCCAGGCGCACGCTGATCTCTCGTTGCCGCGCAGTCGAGCGCGCAAGCAGCAAACTGGCAATGTTGGCGCACGCAAGCACCAGCACCAGCGAGACCACGGCCATCAGCACTTCGAGGGGCTTGCCGAACATATCTTTTGAGAGAAATAAACCGCGACTCCCATCGGCCAAGTTCAGGCGTGGAATTGTGTCCTCCGCTCCCGGCTTTAGCGTTGACTCAACGACGGACGCCAGCGAGGCGTTCAATGCGGCTTGGGCCTGTGCATCGGATACACCAGGCTTGGCACGACCCATAATGTTGAGCCACCACATATCGGGGCTCGATTCTCCGAGCAGCGAACCGTTTTTCCCGCGCGGTTCCACCAGCGGCTGCGTGCTCATCGGAAAAAAGAGGTCCGGTGCCGCCTGCACGCTCTTCGCCCCGGTGAATCCTCGCGGCGTAACGCCAATAATCATCACCGGCACCATGTTCACTTTGATCGTGCGGCCGACGACATTGGGTGATGAGCCGAAGGCGCGCTGCCAAAGTGAGGCACTGGCCAACGCAACAGGCATTGCTCCGATCTTGTCGTCCGAGGCAAGAATGGGACGACCCAATTGCGGTCGAATCTGAAGCTGCTCGAAATAATTCCCGCTGACCAGCTCGCCTTGCAGAATCTGCGCATTCCCATCGATGGTCGCATTCATTCTGCCGACGTTCTTAAAAGCAAAAAGGTCCTCAAGCACCCGATTATCGCGGCGCAGCTGTTCGTACACAGGGTAGGAGAACGATGCAGCGCCCAAGCCGTCCTGGATGTTATCTGTAATGCCCCATACGTTGCTTACTGCTGTATGCTTGTCGCCCAACCAATGAAGAAGCCGCAGCTGCTCTGCATGAGGCACATCGAGCCGGTCGAGCAACACCCGCTTCATCACAGAGAAAATCGTCGTGTTCGCACCAATGGCCAATGCCAGCGAAGTCGCCGCAATCGCCGTGAACCCAGGACTCTTGCGCAGCATCCGGGCCGCATAGCGCAGATCGCCGCCCAACTCATCCACCCAGCGCAATCCTAGCGACGCCCGCATCTCTTCCTTGTGCATCAGCGCAGGACCAAGCTCAACCCGCGCGCGCCGTTCAGCTTCGTCCGGCGTGCATCCACCACGAATCAAATCCGCTGCCCGCGCCTCGAGATGATTCGCGAGCTCAGCCTCCATTTCCGATTCAAGCCGCCCGCGATGAATGGCGGCCCGCAACCAGGAACGAATCTGAACAAAAGCGCAAACAATGTATTGATTGAGTTTCATGATGTCTATTCCCTATTCCCTGTTCCCTCACTGTTCCCTGATCCCAGTTCCATGCATTTACGCTTGCTCCGGCTTCGCGCGAAGAATTCCATTGATGATGCCCGACATGCGAGTCCACTTCGAGGTCTCGGCTTCCAACCGCGCACGTCCCGCTGCGGTCAAACGGTAGAACTTCGCGCGTCGATTGTTCTCGCTCTCACCCCACGAACTGGCAATGGCTCCTTGATGCTCCAACCGATAGAGCGCCGGATACAGCGA
>Ga0181535_10006205_pt1 | contig 12476 bp, 4 predicted proteins | sample PEATcosm2014_Bin_44_FD_119774 | JGI IMG/M metagenome (GOLD analysis project Ga0181535, IMG submission 119774) | Peatland microbial communities from MTU Mesocosm Facility, Houghton, MI, USA - PEATcosm2014_Bin17_30_metaG | ecosystem: Environmental > Terrestrial > Soil > Wetlands > Peat | place...
CCTCGTCACAACCGTTCCGAACAAGAATTGCACAAACTACGCCGGGTGCGAGGCCTCTTTCAGCTTCCAGGCGACCAATAACGCCACCCCCTACATCCCATTCCTGATGGGCAACCTTATCAGCTACCAATGGTACAGGAACGGGGCCGCCGTGGCAGGCGCCACGGGGACAAGCCTCACCTGGCTGATCGATCCTTCCGACGCGACGCAGAATGGGACCCAGACCTACTGCCTGGCGACGCTGGCGGCCCCCTGGAACGCCACTGTCAAGAGCGTGTACAGCACCACCAACTCCCTCACCGTCATGCCGGGCGTCGTCTATCACACCAACGGCGTCAAACTCGAGTACTTTGCCAACGCCCTTCGCGCTGACGTTGAAAACGGTAACGTTGGACCGGCCACCTGGATCGGCGCCCAACCGGCGTTTGACAATCCCGGCAATCTCGGCATCAACTATGTGACCCGCGAGAGCGGTTGGTTCATCCCGCCCGCCACCGACAAATACGTCTTCTTCGTCGCCACCGATGATGATTCGGACCTCTGGCTGAGTTCAGACTCGACCATGGCGAAAAAGCAGGTGATCGCCCAGGAGGAAGGCTGGAGCCCCTATGACAGTTGGCTCACCTCCGGCGACGGCGCCGCCACCTCGGCCGCGCAAAAACGCTCCGACCAGTGGACCCTTGACGCTACGGGCGTGAATCCTCCAAACGCCGCCGGCATTGCCCTGACCCAAGGCGAACCCTATTACATCGAGTTGGACCATCATCAGGGCGGCGGCGGTGACGTCTTCAGCGTCACCTACCAGACGGTTGCGCAAATCAACAGTTCCGGTTGGACCAATGAGTTCAGCAACGGCTCGCCTACCCTCATCGCGGGCACAAACGGCAACATCATGCTCGCCTCCTGGACGCCGACCTACTTGAAGTGGTCGCAAACACCGGCTAGCGTGAACGTCAGCCAGGCCGCCTCCGGCACCTTCAACGCGCTGGCTGTTTCGGACGGCGAGTTCACTCCCCTCTACCAGTGGTATCGGGCTGGCCAACCGCTCTCCGGCGCCACCACCACCACCTACACCACGCCCATCACCAGCGCGAGCGACAACGGCGCTCAATTCTTCGTTGTAGCCACCGAGCCGGAAAGCACGCTGTCAATCACCAGTTCGGTGGTGACGCTTGCCGTCGAGAGCGGCATCTGGGAACCGGGCTTCGCGAAAGTCGAATGGTGGTACACGAACGACACCGCCCAGGCGAATAACCTCGCGGCCCTCGAAAGCGGCAGCCTCGGACTTCCGGGCCTCACTGTGGCGGCCCCTCAGGTCGAGGCCAGGGCGATTAACAACACCGGCCCCAATTATGACAACGGCCGAATTTCCTGCTGGGTCACTCCGCCCACCAGCGGCCCTTATACCTTCTATGTCTGCTCCGATGACCAATCTGACCTGTTCCTTAGCACCGATGCGACCGTCGGAAACAAGCAGATGATCGCTACCGAGACTGCCTGGAGCAACCCTCTGTCGTGGGTGTCCTCCGCGGGCAGCAGCACCCTCTCTCAGAAGTGTTCCGACGGGTTTATCCCCACTGGCGGCACGACGGCGCAGTACCCCAACGGCATTCGCTTGAGCGCCGGCCAGAAGTACTATCTCGAGCTTGACCATTACAACGGCACTGGCGGCGACAACTGCGAAGCCACCATGACCCCGACCGGGTCCCCGCCCGCGGATGGCTCCGCCTCCACCCTCGCGGGTAACTCCATCGGCTACTACTTCCCCAGATGCACCTACGTGGCCTTCACGCAACAACCCGTCAGCGTGACCAATGCGGCCCCGTTCGCGCCGGTTACCTTCACCGCCACCGGCGTTACCGATTCACAGATCGGCATCATGGGCGCCGACTACCCCGAGTCCGGCTTGACCAACTTCATGTTCTTCCAGTGGACGGTCAACGGCACCGCGGTCCCGGGCGCCAACACGAGCAGTTTCACCATGACAGCCAATCCCTGGCAGAACAACGCGCAGATCGCCTGCCAGATGAGAGCCATAGGTTATGCCAACGCGGCTGGAGCCACCATCTGGAGCAACAGCGCGACCGCTGTCTTGACCGTCGCCTCCAACAGCACGACGCCGGCGATCACCTATGCCAGCATCCTCATCCAAAATGGCGGTGCGGACGTCCTGGACATCAGGTTCAACAAGCCGATGGACCCGGGCTCGCTGCTCAACGCCACTTATTCCGTCTCCGGCCTCCAAGTCGCGTCCCCGAACGTCTTCACCAACGGCGAGAACGCGAAGTATCTCTCGCCAGGCTCGAAAGTGCTGGGCTCCGACCAGTACGCCAGCGTTCAGCTCGGTGTATTCAACATCCCCTCCACCTTCCCGTACTCGCTCACCGTCACCGGCGCCAAGGATGCCTGGGGCAATGCCCTCACCGCAAACACCGCCTCCGTCGTCCAGGCGCCCCTCACGGATACTGACATCGGCACTCCGCCCAACGACCCCGAGGTCTCCGGTTTGCTGTGGGTCAACGGCCCCAATAGCTACACCATCCAGTGCGAAGGCAGCGATATCTGGAACGGCGCCGACGGTTGCAACTTCGCCTGGCAGCAGGTCTCGGGCGACTTCGACGTCGTCGTCCAGGTCCTCGACTCCACCCACACCGACGGCTGGCAAAAGTCCGCGTTGATGGTTCGCCAGTCCCTCGATTCCGGCAGCCGCGAATGGTCCATCGTCACCACTCCGGACAGCTCCGATAATATCGCCCCCGGCAGTGGCAACGACGGCAACGGCGTCAATAACATCCTGAGCTACTGTCGCAATGCCGAGGGCGGCTCCAGCACCGCATGGACGTACGGTGACTCGGCAGCGGCACCCAATAATGCGGGCTACTATAACATGACCCCGTCGTACCCGAATGTCTGGCTCCGCCTCAAGAGGGTGGGTCAACAGCTATACAGCTTCTACGGCGTCGATGGCATCCACTGGATCCCCTCCGGAACCGACAATCCGAGCCTGGTCGGCGACGCGACTGCGTTGACGGACCCCGTGTACATTGGCATCGCTCAGACCGCCCATGCCAACGACTCGACCACGGCTACGCCGGCCTGGGGTTCACTCCTCTGCCTGGCCGAGGACGACTATACCAACTACAATGCCAAGTACGTCGAGCCGACTGTGGCGCCCGTGGTTGTCGCCGGCACTCCGGCCATCACCTTCGCCACGTTCTACACGAACAACAACCTCTCCACTGGCCCGGCCCAAGTGGTCGACATCCAGTTCAACAAGCCGATGAGCCCGGCCTCCCTCCTGGCGGCCACCTACACAATCCCCGGCCTCACCGTCGCGGGTGTCAGTGTCTATACCAACGGCTCGTTCAACCTCTCGCCTACCTCTGAGGCAGCGAACAATAGCTACTCCAGCGTGCTCCTGACAGTTACCGGCACGCCTAAGTTCCCGCTGGCCATCACGGTCACCGGCGCAACGGACGCCTCGGGCACCGCCCTGGTCAGCCCCGGCAACGCCACCTCGGCCAGCCTCTGCGCCCTTATCAACCAGGACATCGGCGCCGCCGGCGACCCGTCCGTGCCGGGCGTCATGCTGGCCAACGGAACCAACTCCTACACCATCGTCTGCGAAGGCAGTGACCAGTGGAACGCCGCCGATGGCTTCAACTTCAGCTATACCGAACTCACGGGTGACTTCGATGTCGTCGTCCGCGTCAAGAGCACCACGCACACCTCGGACTGGTCCAAGGCCGGCTTGATGGTTCGTGAGACCCTGACTCCGGGCAGCCGCGACTGGAACATCGTCAACGACCCCGACAGTTCCGATGGCATCATGGCTACCGATAGCTCCGGCACGGGCGCCAGCGCCGTCGAGTGCAACTGCCGCAACACCACCGCCGGCTCCAGCGGCGGATGGCAAGTCGTGACCAACGGCATGGCCCCGGCGTACCCCAATGCCTGGCTCCGCCTCCAAAGGAGCGGCACTCAGCTCGCCGCCTACTACAGCACCGACGGCACCAACTGGACCCAGCACGGCTGGGACGACCCGACCACCGTCGGCGACAAGACACCGTTGCCTGCGACCGTCTATGTCGGCATCAGCCAGTCGGCCCACGACAACGATGATACGCCGATGCTGCCCTTCCAAAGTCTCGTCTATCTCGACACGGCCGAGTACGACAACTTCAATGCAGCATACGTCTCGACCGCAGTCACCCAAGGCAAACTGACGATCACCCGTTCCGGGTCGAACGTCGTTATCTCCTGGGCGCCTGCCGGCGGCACGCTCTATTCCAGCCCGGCCCTCGGCAAGAATGCCGATTGGACGCCGGTTGCCAATCCGACCAACCCGATGACCATACCCATCGGCACCACCTCGGAGTACTACAGGCTTCAATACTAACCGCTAAAACCAACCTTAGCTAACCAGCCTTCAAAGAGCCGCGGGGTTCCCCCTCGCGGCTCTCTTTTTTTCGGGACCGGTCAGGACGCCAGGCGGCCGGCCGAAATCCGACGGCAGGGGCCGAAATCCGACGGCAGGAGCCGAAATCCGAAATCCGAAATCCGAAGGGAAACCGAAATCCGAAATCCGAAGGCCGAGACTGCAAAGCCCTCGGGCATTGGCTGTGCTGAACACTGCGGCGGCAGGGACGCGCGGCGACTCACCGAATGAGGCGCCCGATGCGGGCCTCTGTTTTCGGATTTCGGTTTTCGGATTTCCTTCGGATTTCGGTTTTCGGATTTCGGTTTTCGGATTTCGGATTTTTCTTCGCCTTTTCCCTCGGATTTCGTGATCTGCTTACGCCTCCGCCCCTCCGCCCCTCACGGTCTCCGCTCTCGCGCGGCCATGTAAGCAGCGGTCCTTCGCTTGAAGTCGGCGGCCTGTTTATTGCCGGGGTCCAGGCGTAGCGCCTCGTCAAACTGGCGGGCCGCTTCCACCGCGCGCCGCAGGTTGAAAAGCGCGATGCCCAGACTGATCCGGGCCTTGAGGCAAGAGGGATTATAGGCGAGGACTTGGTCGAATTGTTCCGCTGCGGCGGCGGTTTGACCCTCGATGCCCAGCAACTCATCGCCCAAGCGGTAATGCGCCTCCCAGAAAGCGGGTCGGATGCGAATGGCTTGACGCAGCGAATCGAGAGATTCCGCCGGACGATTCAGCTTCCAGAGGACCTCGCCCGAGTAGAGCAGGGCCTGCGGGTCCTCCGGGTTGAACTGCCTGGCCAACTTGAACTGATCCAGCGCGTCCGCCCATTTCGTCTGGCGGGCCAGGACGATGCCCATCTCGAGCCTGACCTCGCTCCCGCGCGGGTTCAAAACCGCCGCCCTTTGCAGGCACTCAAGGGCCTCGGGGAGGCGCCCCTGCTCTTTCAGGAGCCGGCCCAGGCTAAAATGGGAGAAATAGTAATGAGGGATCAGGTCTCGGACCTTCTGACGCTCGACGACCGCCTGGGCAGCGTCGTGAGTAGCTTCGAGGAACTCCGCATAGTTTTCTTCCAGGTTGTAGTCCCGGGGCGCGCGGCGAATGGCCTCCAGATACACCTCGCGCGCCTCGACCGGAGAGGCGGCGGCAATTCGCCGGCTTAACTCGCCTGCGGCGGCCTGCACCGCCTCGATTCGCCGCTTGTTGTCCAGTTGGCCGGTGAAGGGGGGATGCTTGAGCCGCAGCGCGATCTCATCGAAGACCGAGAGCCGATTCCAGTCCGTCAGCCCCAGCAGCCGTTCGCACCTTTCCTGCGAGGCCCAGCCGCTCGTGGCGCGCCCGGCCATGGCCGGTGGCAGCAGTGTCTCGAGACCGGCCGCCCAGGCTCGCGCCAGCCGATAGTTGCCCTCGAAATTCAAATGCACATGCTCATAGAACGATTCCTGGCCCGGGATGCCATTCTGGCTGTCCGCCGCGAGGGCGGATACAGCGTCGCAAAAGCCGACCCGCCGGCCGGCGCTGGGACCGGCAAAGCGCCCCGCTGCCTCCGAAATGACGGCGTTGATCCGCGAGTCTGCCCGGCAGGGCAGCGCGTCGTAGTCCACGGCCAACTCGAAGGCCCGCCGCGCGGCGTTGGTGTTGCCCAGGCGCTGGTGGCAGGTCCCTAGCCGAAACTGGAGTTCCGCCGAGCCGGGACAGAGCCGCTCGGCCTCTTCATAAGCCCGCGCCGCTCCGGCGAGGTCGCCTTTGGCCTCGGCTGTCGAGGCTTCGGCGCTGAGCCTCTCGCCGGCGGCGCGGTCTGCCGGTTTGGCATGGACGCTGAACTCCGAGGCGAACGGCGGGCAATCCTCGAGGTTGACCGCCACTGTGCTCAGCAACACCCTGGCTCCCGAATTGACCCCGGCCTCCAGGATGCCCTCCAGGTTCCGGGCAAAGCTGTTATAAACCACTTCCCGGCGGGGGTCGCCGGGCGGAACCTTGTTCTTCTGAAACATCCCCAGGCCGTGCCAGGCGGTGTCCGCCCCGGCCCCCTTGAGCCTGCGCACCAGGTCCACGAGTAGTTGGCCCAACCGCGCCCGCTGAATGCCGATCGTGAACCGCGCCACCGCAAGGGCCGGGGCCTGCCCCCCAAAAACCGTCGCAGCCCCGAAGGGACCCACCATCTCGTTGTTCCCCATGTAGATAATCCACAGGTCGCCCTGCCTCCTGGCGCATTCACGCGCGATGGGCAGGATGACATGGGAGTTGATCGCGGTGACGCCCGTATTGACTACCTCAAAGTCCTGGCCTGGAAACCGTTCCCGCAGGAGGACCTCCAGGCACCTCCCGGCGCCATATTGCGGCCTCGGGTCTCCCAGCGCCGCTGATTCGCCCAAAATGAAGACCCGGAGCGTCCCCGCCGGCTTATGGGCCTTCATGACGGTCGGCGCCGGCGTCCGGGCCAGGGCGCGAGGAAAGAACCTCAGGCCGAAGTCGTCGTTCTCCACCAGGCACTCCTCGCCCCCGATGGTCATCTTCTTGAAAAAAGAGGTCGAAAAACCGTAACCCGCCGCCCTCAACGCCCCCTCGATGCCGGCCAGCACCACCAGCGGCCCGATCAACAAGGCCGCCAGGCGAAACATCCACCTGCGCCGCAACGAGGTCTTCCCCCCGCGCGTCCGAGGGGCCGCGCCTTGCCCGGCTGGAGAGACGGCGCCCTGCGCGCGCGATGAAAAAGCGGCCTCACTGGCGCCTGGGCCAGACGCCGTCGAACGCCTGCGGTGTTGCGCGCGACTCATGAAGGATGCGCAAACCTACCAGGATCGGCCGGGGAAATGAAGCCAAATCCGTCGCGCGTTACGCGCGGGCCCTTGGCGGTGGACAATGTGGGCTTTTGGAGCGTGTCGGCAGAGCAAAGCGGCGACGGCGCTTTCGGGCGCGCGGGAGGCCGGTTCCCCTCGAGACCATCGAGACGCCCCTCAAGGCTGCGGCGGCTCCTTCCCGTGCTTGATGACCGGCCAAAACTCGTGCCAGTAAAACGGGCGGCTGAATTCGCCGTAGTGGCATTTCTTGCAATCCCCCGCGTCCAGGGGGCGATAGCTGAAGCTGAGGGTCTTGTCGCCTTCGCGCTGTTTGACATGGAGACTGCCCGGGCCATGGCAGCTCTCGCAGCCCACATCGACGAGTTTGTCGCGCCCAAATTCGCGCCGGTAGCCCGAAGGGGCGCCAAAGCCGGTGGTGTGACAGCCGATGCACTTGGGGTCGGCATCCGCCTTGCGTTCGGAAAGGCTGGCAAAGCCCCGGGCGTGGCCGGACTTGGCCCAGGTCTCGCCGGCGGTCTTGTGGCATTCCACACAACGACCGCTGCCGACGTAGCTGGCAGCGGTGCGGACGCCCGGAACGATATCGGCCGCGGCGTTAGCCGGGTCGTCCACGGCCAAACGAGTCCGGCGCACTTCATCCCGGTAATCCTGGGCCATTTGGCTCAAGGCGGGGTCTTGCGGAATCTCGTCCCGAAGCAGCCTGATCTCGTTGCCAACCACGTCGAGCGCCGCGCCGGGGTGCGGATGGAGCTGCAGAATGCCCAGCGCCCGCGATTCGTTGGTGACAAAATAAATCAGGCTCCGGTTGCGCCGTCTGAGTTCCTGGGCCGGTTGGCTCACCTTGCCGCCGAGAATGACCTGGATTTCATAGAACTGGTCCGCCAGCCTCCCCAATGTCTCTTCGTCGGTGAAGGCCAGCAGGATGATGAGGTCCGTCTTGGGCCGCACCTCGGCCAGTTCCCGGGCTAGCGCGGACTCCATGCCTTCCACCTCCAGGCCCGCCCCGAGGTCCTCGCCCAGCCCGCGCGGGTCCAACAGGCCGATGATCCCCACCCGGCAGCCGCCCCGCACGACAATCCGCGATGGGTCGAAGATTGGTTTGCGGGTCCCCTTGTCCAGCAGGTTCGCGCTCAAAATCGGCACCGGGGAAGAGCTCCTGAGCTTTCGCAGTTGGGCGGCCGAGAGCTGGGCCTCGCGCTGGCCGATATTGAGGGCATCGTACTTCATCGCCGCATAAGCCCGCAGCAAGTAGCGGTACTGGATGAGGTCATAGTCCTCGCGCCCGCCGATGGCATCGCCGATGTCCACGCGCAGCGCGCCGGCCGGGGCCTCGGCGTCGAGCACCGTCTTAAGCCGGGTCAAACCCCCGTATTGGCCCGTGAAACAGCCGCAAGGCTCCAGCCGCCCCCGCGTATCACAGGTGAAATAAATCGGCACGTCCAGTGCCCCGGACCCCGAACGGCCCCCGCACCCGCAGAGCAGCGCGCCCAAAGCCAGAAGAGTGAACGACGTTCGAGCCGGCTTCATACAGACCAGACTCCGAGATTGAATACAGTTTGTTGTGGCGATTTTGGCCGGGGGCCAGGCGCGCGGAGGGGCGCATTCGGTCTATTTCCACTGGAGGATTTGTTGATCGGCGAGCAACCGGGCGCGGAGCGTTGAATACTCGACGTTCTGGACGGGGATGTTCTGGTCGACGGCCAAGGCGGCCGCGGTGGCGGCGGATTGGCCGAGGATCATGAATACGGGTTCCATGCGGATGGAGCCGTAGGCGATGTGGGATGCGGACAGGCAGACGGGCACCAGGAGGTTTTCGCACTGGGCGACCTTGGGGAGGATGGCCAAACGGGCAATCGGGTAGGGGGGGAAGGAGCCTACCTGGACATCCCCCTCGTTTTCGGCGCGGCCTTGTTTGGCGAGGCGCCGGCAATTGTGCGAGTCCATCGTGTAAGCGGCCAGGCCGACAGATTCCGACGCGTTGACCTGGCCGCGGCAGTTGTGCTCGGTCATGACATAATCCGAGACCATTCGGCGCGCTTCGCGGACATAGAGTTGGTGCGGCCAGCCGCCTGTATCGGGAAACTCGTCTTTGGCCGGCCCCCAGGTCTGCGTTTCGGCGCGCAGGCTCTCGGGAACGCGCGGGCTGGTGGCCAGGAAATAGACAAAGCCTCGGGTGTAGTCCTCATGGGCGCGGCAAATCTTCTCACGCTCGGAGTAAGTCGCTTCCGGGTAATCGTAGTTCGCGCCGATGAAATCAGTCGAGAAGGCGCCGTTGTTGTTGATGTCGGTCTTGCCGTTGGGCATTGGGATGGGATTCCAGAACTCGCTGAGCACAGGGGTGCGGCCGGCCGCGAAGAGGGCCTCGATATAGCGGGCGAGCAATTCATACCGCGCTGGGTTATAGTCGGCGGGCGGGGTATTCGGAAGACGGTTGGCGGGGAGCCTCGTATAGCAGAGCCGGAAATTATATGCCTGCACGCAACGGTCGGCCTCGCCGGGGTGGGCGGTGTCTCCGGGTTGAACGAAGGGCAGCAAACCGCTCGAGGGCTGGCCGGGCTTGACATACGGATCGACAGCCACCGGGAACTGGTGCTTTGGGGTTTCCGCCCGGACGCCGTTCAACGTCTCCTGGTATTGGGCATTGGCCTCGCGGCCGACGGTGTAACTTACCCCGGCCCTGGCCATAAGATCTCCTTCGTATGTGGCATCGATGAACATCTTGGCGCGATAGACCTTGCCGTTCTCCATGAGGATGGAGGTCAGGCGCGGGCCGGTTTTGGTCACGCCGGTCAGGCGCTGGACGAAATACACGGGGACCCTCGCCTCATTGAGCATTTGGAAGAAAATGTCCTCCGCCACGTGCGGCTCAAACGTCCAAAGGGTCGCGCCCGGAGAGTTCAAATCCGGGATGGCGGCCCCGTCGCGCTGGCGGAAGTAGTCCTGTGGACGCTCAAGCGGCCAGGCGTCATCGCGGGCATAGTGTCTGGCAACGGCTTGGTAAAACTCCCGCGCAATGCCGCCGATGGCGGCCTTGTTGCCGATGTCCGTCGCGCCCAGGCCGCCGGAGGTCATGCCTCCCAGGTGATGGCCGGGTTCGACGATGACGGGCTTCTTGCCCATGCGCGCGGCCTGGACCGCCGCGACGACACCGGCTGCGGTGCCGCCATAAATGCAGATGTCCGCTTCGATCGCCTCGGCCCCGGTGGCGGGCAGCGCCGCCAGGAAAAGGAACAAAGCGAGAACAAGGCCCTTATTCTTCATCATTTGGCCGGATTCAACTCCGGAGGCTTGTCCTTGAGCGGTCTGAAGTTGCCTTGCTCGCAGCAGGCGACGAAGCTCTCGGTGACGCTCTTGAGTTCTTCCCACCGCGCGCGGATTTCTTCGGACTCTTTCTGGGTGATCTGGTTGTCGGCCGCGGCGGCGGCGATGACGGCGAGCAGATCGGCGAACTCCTGGACGATTTGGTTGGTTGCGGGGATGAGGTAGGAAGGGTGGGGGTTGGTGATCTCCGGGTTGAGGATGAAGAAGCCGCCGCCACGCTCGCAAATCCATTGGACCAACCGCCGGTCTTTGGTGCATCGCAGGAGCGCGTCGATGCGGTCGAGCGGGTTGGCGCTCCCGCTGCCCGAGGCCGGATCGGGCGGCTCAGCCCACTTATAGATCATCGAAAGGGAAAGCCCGAGTTGGGCGGACACTTGCTTGGGGCTGCAGTGCTGGAAAATCTCGCGCAGGATTTCGTGCGATTGCATGAGCCAGGATTGAAAGAACCCGTGTTATTTGCAAGGCGGAAGAAAGAACCCAAGCGGGCATGAGGGGTGGTCACTGATTCAGTATGCGGTAGAAGGCGGCGTTGTTGCTGGGGACGAAGAGCAGGTTGGTGGCCGCGAGGGGACCGGCCAGGGTCTGCCAATTGGGAGCGGCCAGGTTGGTCGTCATCTGCACCTGGTAAGCTGCCGCGCTGCCGCTCCAACTCAGGAGCAGATTCGTTCCCTGCCATGCAAGGGCGGCCGTGATTACGGGGGCCGGCTGGACATCGATCTCCATCGTGGCGGTCGCGCTCAGATTGGCGGCGTCGATGGCGCTCACCACGAATGTGTTGACGCCGAGGTCGGTGTTGGCAGGGGTGCCGGAGAGCGCGCCATCGGTGGCGACGCTGAGCCACGCCGGGCCGCTGACCTTGGCGAAGGAAATGGCGTAGCCGTCCGGGTCGATGGCGTTGGTCGCGACTGTCCCGGTGTAGGCCAGGCCGGCACTGGCGGCGGCGAGCGCAAAGGGATTGGCCGGGAACACGGGCGGGCGGTTGGTAACAGCACTGAAGTGGGCCTGAACTTGATTGGAGCCAAGGGCAACGTTGTAGATGGCGACTTCTTCCATGAAGCCGACGAACTGGAGGTCGAAGGTGGTGGCGCCGGACTGACGGGAGCCGATCGAGACCGGATTGGTCGAGGCCAGGATGCCGCCGCCTGGAGCAATGGCGGCCTGGGCGGCCTGGATTCCATCGACATACAATAAAACGGCGCTGTGCTCCTGGTCACAAACTCCCACAAGGTGGTGCCATTTGCCATCGGGCATCGAGGTCGCGCTGGCGGAATGGGCGAGGCCGGAAGCGTCGCGCACCAGGAACCGGAAGGCGTAATTGGGGCCGCCGCAATCGAGAGAGAACTGCTCGCTGCCCCCCGTCCCTTTGCTGACAAGCCCGCAACTGGTGGTCTGGGCTTTGCCGTTGACCCAGGCCTCGATGGAAAAGGCGGCGCTCTCGGCGGAGGCGAAACTGGCCGCGATGCCCCCGGCGTAGCTGTTGGCGCTGGAAGGTATGCCGAAGCGCGCCGCGGTGTGGCTATCGAGCAGGTTATAGCCTGGCTGGCCGAGGGTTGTGTGGCTGTAAGCGCCATTGTTGCCGGCGATGTAATCATGGGCCACCGTGCCGCTGGTTTCGTCCAAACGCCAGTAGCCCGAGGGGGTGTCTGCCAGAACCTCCTGGGCGTAGGGGTAATCGGGAGCCGCGATGACGGTCAACGAAACGACACTGCTGGTGACGACCCCGAAGGCGTTGCTGACACTCACACTGTAATTGCCCGAGTTGGTGACATCCAGGTTATCGAAGGCGAACACCGAGTTCGTGCCGCCGGCGATGGGAAGCCCATTCTGGGTCCAGGAGCAGAATACCGGCTGCGCGGCCTCCACGGCGGCGGTGAGGGTGAAGCTTCCCCCTTCAAAGAGCCTGGCATTCGACGGCTCGGGTTGCTGGACGAAGACCG